>Ga0070739_10006327_pt1 | contig 13099 bp, 25 predicted proteins | sample Coa_R1_7_FD_66445 | JGI IMG/M metagenome (GOLD analysis project Ga0070739, IMG submission 66445) | Surface soil microbial communities from Centralia Pennsylvania, which are recovering from an underground coalmine fire - Coalmine... | ecosystem: Environmental > Terrestrial > Soil > Unclassified ... | reverse complement strand
CGGCCGACCGCCTCGGCCGAGTGTGTTGGGGGTCAGGGTGACGGGTGACAGGTCGTTGGTGGACAAGCTGGTGAGCCCCAACGGCTTCGACGGAAGGGGGCCAGTCCCCGAGAAGGTGACCGCCGCCGCCAAGCGGATCGCTGGGCTTCGGGCCAAGTGGCTACGGGGGAGCAGGCTCACGGCCTCCGAGATTGCGGACCTGCTCGACGCCGTTGCGATCCAAGCGGAGTGGATGCGAGAGTTATACGAAGCGGTCCACTCCGAGGGATCGGAGCCCCAACCCTCCGACCCGCCACCCTCGGCCTCGGTGCCCGACGATGATCCCACCAGGGACGGGCCTGATCCCGCCGGATGACCATCGGGTGTGCATGGGGTGTGATGACCATCGGGTGTGCATGGGGTGTGATGTGCATACCTGGTAACACCCTTGCCGGGCTGGTGGCGGGCCTTGATGATGCCGGGGTGGCGGCTCGGCGGCTGTTGGCGTGCCCATCGTGGCCGTGGACCTGCCCGCTGTGCGGCCACCGGGTCCGGCGTGGCTTCGAGCGGGTCCACGTCGAGGGGGCCCACTTTCTGGCGGCGATGGCCCGGTCGAATTAGGTGTTGATGTGTGTACCGGGTGTACACCCTGTAACTACCGGGTGTGCATGGGCTTGGATGGGCCCCCGATGGCCCGCCCGCTGGGGGAAGTGACCTGTCCGACCTGCTCGACCGCGTTCTCGACGCGGGCGGTGGGTCGCCAGCGGGTCCGCTGCCAGGAGTGTGGCGCCTACTTCACCGCCGCTGAGGGCGGTCGCCGTGATGCTGAGGAAAACCGGGACACACCCGGTATACACCCGGTGCGTCATGGCTCTGACCAGGATCCCCCGGCGCCGGCGCCGGCGCCCGCGGCTGCGGGCGGGGATACGGCTGAGCCGATACCGGTGCCTCCTGAAGGCTCCCGGCCGGCGCCCGACCCGAAGCGGGCGCCGGCGGGGGTCACCGTCGACCGGGCCGCCCGGGTGCATGTGGACGGCCCGCCGGCCGCCCCCGAGCTCGACCAGGTCGACGACGACGACGTCGACGACCCGCCGCCCCCGGATCCGACGCCGGCCCCGGCGCCCGAGCCGAAGCGTGACCCGGCTGAGATAGCCCGGGAGCGGGCGAAGCTGGCGGGCCGCCGTGGGGCGCTGGCGGTGTACCAGCGGACGAGGCGCTCGGCGTGAGCGACGTCGACCTGTCGATCGGCCCGCCCGGACCGCAGCGGGTGGATAACGACGCGCTCGGGGCGGGGGTGATCGGCGACGTCGGCGCCGGCGACGAGGTCGAGGCGCCGGGCGGGGAGCCGCCCCAGGTCGACGAGTGGATGGTGCGCGGCCTGGTCCGCTCGCTCATCGGCCGGGTGCTGAAAATCGTGTTGGGGGTCCCCGATTGCATGTGCCCGGTGTGCCAGCGGGCCCGGGCGGTCGACCTGGTCGGCCCGCACGACGCCGGCGACCTGTGGGAGTTCACCGACCGGGAGCTCGACGAGCTCGTCCCGCCGCTGACCCGGATCATCAACCGTCGCCCGGCGCTGCGCGCCGCGGTGATCCGGGGCGACGAGGCGACGGTCGGGGTTGTTCTGGCGTCCTACCTGGGACGCAACTTCGCTGATCGCCGGAGGGTGCGCCGTGTCAGGGATGAGCTCACTGGACAAGTGCAGGGCGGCGAGGGACCAGCTGGCCAGCCTGCTGCCGGGCCTGCTGGGGGACGCCTCGAATCCGATGGTGTCCATGGCGGCGGGCCTGCTCCAGCCCATGGCGGAGGAATGGCTGGATGACCAGCTCGCCCGCCGCACCGCCGGCGAGGTCGACGAGCTCCTCGACGGAGTCATCGCCTTCATCGCCGCCCTCCGATCCGACGGAGCCTCAACCCTCGTCGTCAACCCCGCCGGCCCCCACGACGTCATCCGCCTCATCCCCGGGCCAACCGACGGAAGTGATCCGATCGGCTGGGAACCGCTCAACCCGGTCGGCATTGGCGGCGGCGATCCAGTACCAACACCGGCTGTTCATGGTGGGCCAGACCGAGACGGGCAAGTCGACGTTGGCCAGGGTGCTGCACACGTCGGCGGCGCCGCCGAGCCTGGCGGTTGACCCGCTCGCCTCGGAGTGCTTGGCCCGGATCCCCAGGGTTGTCACCTTCTCCGATCCGCTCAACTGGCCTGATTCGGAGTCGGGCCGGTGGCGGTTCGTGCCCCGGGACCCGTTCGACCTCGACGCCTACGACGCCGCCTACGCCACCGTGCTCAACCGGCTGGCGACCGGCGAGTGGCGCAACGCCCACGTGCTCACCGACGAGGCCGGGGTGGTGTTGCCGGTGCACCGGCGCAACCAGCCGGCCGGCCCCTACAAGCGCTACCGGGGTGCGGCCCGCCAGTACCTGTACCGGGCGGCGAAGCTCATGGGCGGCCACATCGCCTGCCACACCCGCCCCGTCGAGGTCGACATGCACGTGCGCACCGACGCCCAGCACAACTTCGTGTTCTACGTCGACCCCGAAGACGTCGACGAGATGGCCCGCCGCTGCGGGGTCACCACCGACCAGCTGGCCGCCCTGCTCGGCGAGCTCCAACCGAAAGGGTTCCTGTGGGTCAACAAGACGAGCCAACCCCGCCGCGTCACCGTGTGCCCACCGCTGGCGCTGTAGACCTCGGCCGGTTCAAGCCGAACCGGACGCAGCGGCGGGCCATGGTCGCCGGCGCCGGCGCCGGCCGGGCCGCCGACGTGGTCATCACCCGGATCCCTAAGACGTCGATGGTGTGGCTCGGGATCCGTGACGGGGGCGCCGTCAAGCTCGCCCCCGACGAGGCCCGCCAGCTGGCCCAATCCCTTGAGCTCGTCGCCGGCGAGGCCGACCGGGTCCTAGAGCACCTGGTCGACGACGACGACGGGTGAGCAAGTTCGAGAGCGCTGTCGGATCTCCTGGGACCTGTGCCCGACGCCGACGTGTAACGCCCCGGTGTTCCACCAGGGAGCCTGCCAGCCGGGGCGGCCGCCCTCCTTCGGTCCCTGAATCGAAAAACACCGGGTATCTACCCGGTACACACCCTTGCCGGGGTCGGGGGTGTGTGCGCGCAGCGTTGGCGGCGTAGTGAATCCGCCTAGCTGGAGAGCGCACCCGTGGACCTCAAGCTCATCGCTTTGATCGCCGTCGTCGTGGTGGCGGTCCTGTTCCTGCTCAAGAAGGTCGCCCCGAGGATCCCCGGCCTGTCGGCCGTCGCCTCGGTGGTGGCCTGAGCGCCCATGCACCGGGAGCTCGGTTTCTGGCTGGCGGTGGTCCTGGTGGCCATCGCCGGCATCGCCCTGTTCAAGTTCGTCGCCTCCAAGGTGCCGTGGGCTCCGCTGCAGACGCTCGCGGCGGCCGTCTGAGGCCCACCCCCCGAGGAGTTCGGTAGATGCCGACCGGCACCGGAGCGGAGACGCTCACTCAGATCCCCGACGTCCCCTACGTCATCGACCCGGCGACGTTCTTCGCCATGACCGAGCGCCAGGTCTTCCAGGCCCAGGCGCTCCCGGCCCCCGGGCCCGGCGCGTTCGTGCCGTGGAACCTGCCCCGGGTCGGGGTGGTCTCCAAGCTGACGATCACTTTCGTCGGCTCGGTCACCATCGCCACCGGCGGCACGCAGCCGGTGTGGGGCTGGCGTTGGCCGTATGGACTTTTGTCCCTGCTAAGGGTAAGTGCGAACGGCCAGAACGACCTGTTCAATTGTGACGGCCTGGACCTTCACGCCCTGCGGGCGGCCCGCTACCCCTACTACCAGGAGCACGTCGACCAGTTCCCGGGGGCGGTCGGCGGCGGCGGGGCCGCACCGGCGGCGGGCACCTACCCGCTCTATCTGACCTGGGAAGTGCCCTTCGCCATCGACGACATCTCCCTGGGGGCGTCGATCTTCGCCCAGAGCTCGGCGACGAACATCGCCGTGCAGATCAGCCAGGAGCTCGCCGCCAACCTGATCGCACCGGGCGGCACCGCCGCTGATGTGACGATCACCGGCAACTTCGAGGTCGAGCCGACCATCTGGGAGATCCCGGTGGACGCCCACGGCCGCCTGGTGCTGCCCGACATCACCCGGCTCCACACCGTGATCGGGCTCAACACCAACTTCGCCAACGTCGGCGACGTCGCCGCCCCGCTGATCCGCACCGCCGGCCAGATGGAACGGCTGTTCGTGTCGGCCATGTCGGCGACCAACGTCCCCCTCAACGCCATGCCCTCGACGCCGACGGCCAACCTCATCGACCGGATCCGGCTGCAGTACGGCGGGGTGCACAACCCCCTCGACTACAACCCGGCGGCCCGGCTGCTGGCCAAGAACGGCCAGGAGTACGGCAACCCGCTGCCGTATGACCGCTTCTGCTTCGACTTCATCCGGCAGAACGCCACCCGGGACGTGGTCTTCTACCAGGGGGTCACCGAGCTCAAGGCGATCGTCACCGTCGACGCGGCCGTTGCGGTCGGCGCCGGCGCGGTCGTTCGCACCGTCCAAGAGTCCCTCATCTGAGCGGAGGCGCACGTGGATTACTCCCTCGCCGCCCTCTACGGGGGGGCGGTCGCACCCCAGCCGGTTTCGACGCCGGGCCCTGACGCCAACGCCGGGGCCGGCTCGCCGGCCCGCACAGCCGGGCGTCCCGGCATCGTCAACAACCCGACGCTGCTGCTCGTCGGGCTGATCGGCCTGGCCCTCGGCCTCATCCACTTCTCGGTGGGTTTCGGGGTGGGCAAGTGAACGGGGCTCTGACCGGGCGGCCCGAGGTCCCCATCTTCATCCTGATCGGCCAGCTGGTGGCCGCCATCACCGTGCTGGCCGCGCTCGGGGTGCGGATCCCCGACGTGCTGGTCACCCTCACCCTTGTGCTCGCCGGCGCCGGCGGCGGCATCACCGTGCCGTCGCTGGTGTCGCGGGTGCTGGGCTCGTCGCCGGCGAGCTCGTCGACGTCGGGCCCGGACCGGCCTGGTAGCGGTTCGGGTCCGACGACCACGACGGCGCCCCCGACGGGCTCCCAGATCGTCGCCCCGGGGGGCTGAGTGGGCCCGGATGGACACCGGCGGGCTGGGGGCGCTGATCGGCGGCTGCGGGACCGGGGTCGGCGGCATCGCCGCCTATTTCCGGGCCCGGGTGGTGTTCCACCGCGAGTCGGCGCAGCTGCGGCGGGAGGTCGACGCCCAGATCAACGCCGAGCGCCTGGCCCTGCAACGGGCGCTGGAGGAGTGCGAGAAATCGTGCCGGGAGAAAGGCGACCGTATCTCCGCCCTCGAAACCGACCTGGTCACGCTGCGCAAGCTGCTGCCGGGCGGCGAGTGGTACCGCAAGCTTGGGCTCGACGAGGCGGTGTGAATGTTTGACACCCTCGCCTCGGTCGTGCTGATGGTCCTCGCCGTCATCGTTCTGCTCCAGCTGGCCCGCGGGACGCTCGGCTCCTGGCTGTCGGCCAAGTTCCTCAACCGCGCCCCGGCGCAGGCGGCGGGCTGATGGACCGCCAACCGTCGGGGTCGACCGCCGGGCTGCTGCTGCTGGTGGTGGGCGCCTGGGTGCTGTCCCAGACCCTGGTCGGGGATCTCGTCGGGCGGCTCATCGCCTGGCGGTCCAAGCCCGTCTCGGGGATCGGCACCGCCGCCAACCCGCTGCGGCCCGACGCCACCGAGCTCCAAGCGGCCGGGCTCGGGGTGCCGGCCGCCCCCGTCCCCTCCGGGCCGGCGGCCGGGTCCACGGCGGCGGCGACCACCCCCACCCTGCCCGGCCTGCCCTCCATCTGGGGGGTGCCCGGCATGGTCGCCGTCCCCCCCCAGCCGACCTACCCGACCCCCGGCACCCGGGTGGCCGCCCAATGAGCGCCGTCGAGGAGCTCCGGGCCCGCCGCGACGCCCGCGAGGAGGCGGCCGACATGCGAGCGTGGAAGTCGGGCGCCCGCCGCCGTGACGCCGCCCGCAAGGCCGCCTACGAGGCGGGCCGCCGCGGCGAGGCGGTCCCGTTCGAAGGGGAAGACGACGAGCTCTACGAGCTCTACAACGCCGGCCAGGAAGACGGCCAGCGTGAGGAACGGGAGAGCGCCCGCCCGGCCGACCCGGAGGCGGCCGCCCGCAAGGCGGCCCGGGAACGGGACCGGGCGGTGGCCGCCGCCCGCACCAAGCGCCGGGCCAGGGCCACCCGGGCCCGGTCGACCGCCAGGCGGGCCACCCGGGCCGGGCGCACCACCGCCCGGGCGTTCACCGGGGGCACCACCTCGGTGCTGTCGCTCATCGGGATCGCCTTCGGGCTGGTCGCCCTCTATCTGATCCTCACCCGGGCGTCGGCCTTCGCCGGCGCCGCCGGGGGGGTCCTGCGGTTCTTCGTGTGGCTCGCGGACCCCCACGCCACCGTCCCCCCACAAGGAGCAAGCGCATGAGACCTCGCGGAGTCCTCGGCGTCATCGGGGTCATGCTGGCCCTGGTCGCCCTCTACCTGCTGCTGGAGCACGCCGGCGGGGCGTCCCAGATCTTCTCGACCCTCGCCGCGAGCGGCATGGCCCTGTTCGGCACCCTCCAGGGCCGCACAACCAGCGCCTACGGGATGACCGTGGGGGCGCCCACATGATCAACCGGCGGCCGCCGATCACCGGCGGCACCTTCGTCGACGGGTCCGTCGGGCCCGAGCTGGTCGCCGCCCAGCGGGCCCGGTCGGCCCGCCTGCTCGGCGAAGCCACCGACGCGGTACCCCAGACCCTCCAGAAGATCCCCGCCCGCATGTGCACCGCGGACGTGGACACCCCCCAGCGTTTCGCTCGGGGTGGCCCGCTGGAGGGGCTCGCCGACGCCACCGTCGGCGTGGAGGTCGCCTACCCGCACCTGCCCGGCCGGCTCCCCGGCGGGGCCCTCCCGATGAGCTAGGAGCACCATGGCGCTCACCCCCCAGCAACGGAAAATGCTGATGATCGGCGTTCCGGTCGTCGCCGTGCTCGGGATCGTCGCCTATCTCCGGTCCCGGTCGTCGCAGCCAGCGGGGACCATGACCGCCCCCGCCACCGTCGGCGCCGGCACCGGCCTCGACGCCGGCCAGCTGGCCAGCTTCGAGAACGCGGTCTGGTCACAGATGTCGGGCTTCCAAGCCCAACTCGACGCCGGCGCCCAATCCCTCGGCGGGGAAGGCACCACCGGGTCAAGCTCGGTCGCCACCCTGCCCGCCCCCACCCCGCCCGCCCCCTCCCCCACCCCGCCGCCGTCGACGGCCACCCCCGGCATCGCCTACGTGACCTCCACGCCGACCTACCTGGGGGCGGTGTCGCCGACCGGGTCCTTCGTCGACGCCGGCTCCACGCCCGCCACCCCGTCGAGCTCGACGCCGTCGGCCTGGTCGACGAGCCAGCCGACCAGCGTCGGCCCCGGCGACTACGTGTGGTCACACCAGGGGGCGGGCGGCCAGACCTACTACTCGGTCACCCCCGCCCTGCAATCCCCCAACACCCTGCCCCCCGGCGCCGTGCTGCCCTCCTGGGCCAACGGGTCGGTCGAAACCTATTTCGCCACCGGATGAGCACCGTCGACCCCTCCACCGTTGCGACGATCGTGACGACCGCCCAGGCGATCGGCGTCGACCCGCTCACCGCGCTCGCCGACTCCTACCAGGAATCCGGGGTCAACCCGACCGCGGTGGGCGACGCCGGGACCTCCTTCGGGCTCTACCAGCTGCACCAGGGCGGCGAGCTCGGATCGCTGTCCCCGCAGGCCGCTTTCAACCCGGCCACCAACGCCGGGGTCGCCCTCGGCCAGTTCGCCGCGGTGGCCAAGACCAACCCGAGCCTCACCCCGGGGGCGTTGGCCGCCGCCGCCGAGCAGCCCGCCTCCCCCGGCCCCTACGCCGCCGACGTGAACGCCTACTACTCGCAGCTGGCCACCGGCGCCGGCGAGCCGCCCCCGCCGAGCTCGTCGGGGTTCTCGTCGTGGCTGTCCAAGGCGGTGTCGACCATCGGCCATCTCGGCAAGGGCGCCGGCGACGCCGCCACCGGCAACCTGCCCGCCGCCGCCTCCCAGGGCGCCCAGGCGGCCGCCGGGGTGCTCGGGGTGTCCGGGCTCGCCGGCGACGTCCTCCACGTCGCCCTCGTCGTGGTCTTCGTCGTGGGCGGCCTGGCCCTGGTCGGGCTCGGCCTCGCCCGCATGTTCCCCGGGGTCACCCGGACCGTCATGTCAACCGCCGCCGTCACGGCGGCCGCCTGAAAGGAAACCCCACCATGGGCCAGACCTGGGTAGACACCCTCCAAGCCCGCCGGGACCTCGCCAACCAGCTGGGCCGGGATGACCTGTCCGACCTCGAGCGGGCCGAGCTCGAAGCGCTGCAGGCGTCGATCTTCGGACGCCACGACTACGGCGACGAAGCCGACCCGGCCACCACGGTGACCACCCCGGCCGTGGCCGGCGCCGCCCCCCCCGCAGCGGGCGGGCTCACCGGGCCGCCCGCCGCGGCGGCCGCCGCCGGCGCCCTGACCGCCGACGAGCGCGCCGAGCTCGCCCAGCTGCGGGCCGACTTCGAGGCGCTTCAGGCCAGCCTCGGCGCCCAGCGAGGCGGCGACCGGGCCCCCGCCGACCCGTCCGGCACCGGCACCGGCACCGGCACCGGCGCCGCAACCACCGGCACCGCCGGCGGCACCACCCCCCCGGCACCCCAGCCGTAGCCGGGTAGATGCCCTCCGGCTCCCGAACCGTCGGGGTCGCCACCGGCCCGGCCGCGTCCCTCGCCGCCCTGGGGGTGCCCACCGCCCCCCCGGGCGACGTCGGCCGGGTCCTGGTCCCCGTCGACTGGCAATCGGTCGGGCTCATGTCAGCACCGGCCGCCGGCGCCGGGGCGGCCATGACCATCACCCTGCCGGCCCCCGACGTCGGCCACGTCTACCGGGTCGAGCGGATCGCGGTGAGCACCACCCTGGCCGACTCGACCACGGTGGCCACCGTCTACGTCGGCGACCCCGCCCCCCACAACATCGCCGACCGCACCACCGACGGCGACGGCGGCCCCGTCGGCGACCAGAATCAGCCCATCCTGGTCCCCGGGGGCGTCCCGTTGACCATCCAATGGACCGGGGCCGGCATCACCGCCGGGGCCATCGCCTACGCCCGGGTCCAGTACACGGTGTGCGCCATCGTCACCGGACGCATCGGGGGTAGCTAGGCGGTGGCATTCCCCCGGATCTTCAAGCCGACGCCGATCGACACGAACCCCGCTCATATCCAGCCCGTCCCCGCCGGCGGGACCGCGTCGGCGGGGGGAACCGCCGACCCGGGAGCGGCCGCCGCCCCCGACCACGTCCACGCCGGGCCCGCCATCCCGGCGCCGCAGCGCCCCACCGGTCTCGCGCCCGCCCTCAACACCGCCATAACCCCCGGCGCCGGCCAGTGGGGCCTGCTTGTGAGCGGGAACAGCGGGACCAATTCGTTCGGCCTGGTCGAGCTATCCAACGGGAAAGTGGTCCTGTGGGACGCGTGCACCAACATCGGCGCCGCGGTCGCCGGGGTCCTGGTCTATGACCCGGTCGCCGACACCTGGACCCAACAAGCGGTCTCTAACTTCGCCGGCGGGGCCTGGGGCATCTTCGGCACCCCGGGCGGGAACATGGGCCCCCAATACTGGGACGACGGGGCCGGCAAGCTGTGGGTATTCGCCGCGTCCGGGGCCGGCGCCAATCATTTCGGGTATCTCGACTACCACGCCTGGGCCTGGGTCGCCGCCCCCGTCGCCGGCCTCCCCGCCCAATGGCCCTACTGCATGTGGGCGGTCGGCTCGACGCTTTACGTCCTCTTCGAGCCCCACAATGCGCTGACCCTCTGGACCTATGACACAACCCAGGGAACCGGCGGGTCCTGGGTCCAAGTAACGGGGATGGCGGGCGCGCCCAACTTCAACACCTTCCAAGCCGCCGCCGTCTACTACCCGGCCACCGGTCTCGCCTACATCATCGAAGCCGCCGCCGGGAACGGGGGCAACAACGCGCACACCTACAACCCGGCCACCAAAGCCTGGGGCAGCGCCGGCTTCGCTAATACGCCGGTGAACGCGCCGGATGGCACCACCCCGGGCGGATATCCCGGGCGGATCATCCTTCACGGCAATAAGGCCGTCGTTTGGTATTACTTCACCAGCGGGGGCGGCCGGGCCGCCGTGGTCAACCTCGACACCCAAGCATGGGTCGATAGCTCCGTCGTCGGGACCGCCGCCTCCGCCGCCCTGGGGATCACCGCCTTCGACGCGTTCACCGCCGCCGACCTCGGCAACGGGTCGCTCCTATGCGTCGAATACACCGGCGGATCCCAGGACGTGAACAGCAACTACAACCTCCTGCTATGCCGGCTCGACTGGGTCGGGAACCGGTGGAGCCGCTACGGATCGACCGCCTCCGTGGGCGGATCTCTCGTCGCCGCCAGCGGGGTCAGTCCCGGCAACAGTGGTCTCGCCGGCCAGCCCTGCACCATCTTCACCGGTACCGGTGTCCCCGCCGCCGGCCTGGGAGCCAACGGGGACTTTTTCTTTCGGCAGGATGGCGCCGCGGGGACCTGCGTCTACCAGAAGCGGGCCGGCGCCTGGGTGGCAACGGCGGCATGAACATCTCCCAGACCGACCTGGCCGCCCAGTACGAGCGGGCCAACACCGCCTGGCCGTTCCTGCACCAGGTCGCCGCCCGCCACGGCCTGCCCCCCTTCTTCCTCCACGCCGTCGGCTCCCGGGAGACCAACCTCGTCGACGAGCTCGGCGACGGCGGCCACGGCCACGGTGTGTTCCAACTCGACGACCGCTCCCATCAGATCCCCGACCCGTTCCCCGTCGAGGTTCAAGCCGAGATCGCCGCCGGGATGCTCGCCGAGCTCCGTGACCGGTTCGGCTCCTGGCGGGCCGCGGCGAACGCTTACAACTCGGGCCAGCCCCTCGACGAAGGCACCACCGGCGGCGACTACGGGATCGACGTGTGGCAGCGCTGCGCGTGGCTGGCCGGCAACTTCACCGTCCCCCAGGAGGTAGACCCCATGGGCTTCCCCAACGCTGTCGACGCCGTCCTCACCCCCGACGGCACCGGCACATGGACCGTGGCCACCGACGGCGGAGTCTTCACCGCCGGCGCCGCCCCGTTCTACGGCTCCTACGAGATGCTGCCCGCCGCCGAGCGGCAAGGCTCCCGCCGGTTCCTTCGCATCCAAGCGCTGGGACCCCACACCACCGACGGCTACGCCATCATCGCCGACGACGGCGGCGCCTACCGGTTCGACCCTGACGTGGCCCGGGCGCTCGGGGTGAAATCGTGAAGGTCAACGACGCCGCCCTGGCCGGGCTGCTCGCCACCGTCGCCGTCGCCGGCGCCACCGCCGTCAAAGACCACACCCCCGACGCGGCCATCGTCACCCGCACCGACCCCTCCGACGCCGGCGACGTCCGCCACGGCCAGGTCGCCGGCGTGGCCATCGCCGTCGGGATCGGCGGCGCCGTCGCCCTCGTCATCGGCGACCACCGCCCCCTCCTGGTCGCCGTGGCCGCCGCCGTGGCCGCCGCCCTCGTCTACGAGTGGCTGCTCCACCGCGACGTCAAAACCGGCGTCCCCGACCAGTGGAGGGGGTGAGACATGGCAAAGCGACTCCCGCCCCGCGATTCCAAGGGGCGTTTCCGCAAGACCGCCGGCTCCGCCCGCCGGCGCACCACCACCCGCCGCCGGCGCCGCCGGTAGCCAAGAGCTCGGGCATGCGTACCCGATGCGCGTCGGCGCTGGGGCCCAGAGCGCGTTGGGTGCGCATCCGAGCTCTGACGAAAGCCCAGGTCAGCGGCGGGCGACCCCTCAGAGCGCCCCAGAAGCCCGCCAGAGCCGCTCAGGCCGCCGTGAGCCGCCTGACATAAGGGGGCGTAGCTCCGGAGCCTAGACGGCCATCTGGGGGGCCGATCGCGAGGAGCGCCTGGCTATACCGCCACCGCGTATTGGTGGTTACGTGCTCCTCACCTCGGGCCTGGTCGGCCAGCCAGAAGGCCATGCCGGCCGCCTGCTGGGCTGAGATCCCGTGGGCCATGAGCACCTTCCGGGTGGGGCGGAGGCCCCACGCCCGGGCGGCCTCAACCCAGTCGGCCACGGCTTCGACGGTGGGGCGGCGGGGCTGGTGGGTCGTGCTCACGCCTCCAGGGTACCTAGCTGGGCTTCGAGTTCGGTGGCTTCCTTCTCCCACTTCTCATCGAGGTCTCGGAGCTTCTGGAGCTGGGCGAGGCGCTGCTCGGCCGCTCGGCGCTGGAGGAGGGCCTCCCCGGCGGCGCTGTTGCCGACCAGCTCGGCCACGGCCGCCACGTAGTGGCCGGGCCAGCGGATCCCCTGCTGGCCGAGGCGCTCGACCACTTGCAGGGCCCGGTCGAAGTTCCCGTTGAGCTCCCCGACGACCTGGCGGAGCTCGGTGAGGGGCCCGCCGAAGATGTCCGACCCGCTGGCTTGGACGATGGCTGCCTTGATGGTGAGAAGCCCCTCGTCGTCGTCTTCTACGTACGACGACGTCGTCTCCTTATCAGGAGAAACAGCATAAGCGCCGCCGTACTGAGCCAGGGGCTGCCCCTGGCTCGCTTGCCCCCCGCTACTGAGCCAGGGGCCGCCCCTGGCTCGCTGTGGAAAAGACTGAGCCAGGGGCTGCCCCTGGCTCGCTTTTCGGCGTTGTGAGCCAGGGGCTGCCCCTGGCTCGGTAAGACCCCCGATGCTGCCGGCCCCGGGGCGCGAGAAGGCCTCCAGGCGGACGAGCACCTCGGCCCGGCGGATCGACCACTCGACCTTCCAGCGGTAGACCCGCTCGTCGAGCCCGATCAGCTCGGGCAGGGGGCCCCGGGGCCCGGACCGGAGGAGGACCCCGCGCTCGGCGAGGTCGTTCATCACCCCCTCGGTGTAGGTGTGCTGGCCGGGGAGGCGGATATCCCGGTCACGCCTGGAGAAGGGGGCCATCGGCTCCCCGGTGGCGACCATGCGGGCCAGGACTTCGTGGCATATCTGGCGGCGGCGGCGGCCGAGCTTGCGGTCGTCGATCCAGCCGAGGGCGGACACGAGCAACGGGAAGTTGGGTGCGGTGGTCATTGACACCAAGCCTGCCGCTCTCGATAATCGAGAGG
>Ga0070739_10006325_pt1 | contig 13101 bp, 7 predicted proteins | sample Coa_R1_7_FD_66445 | JGI IMG/M metagenome (GOLD analysis project Ga0070739, IMG submission 66445) | Surface soil microbial communities from Centralia Pennsylvania, which are recovering from an underground coalmine fire - Coalmine... | ecosystem: Environmental > Terrestrial > Soil > Unclassified ... | reverse complement strand
GGGCTGCGGGCGCCGCCGTGCTCGACCGGGAATAAGGGAAAACGCAGCCCGCCCGGCGCACCGCCTTAAAAAAGGCCGCCGGCGCCGCTGTTTTTTAAAAAAGCGCCGCGCCGCCGGCGGCAGAGCGCCGGCACGAGCCCGCCCGCGCCGCCGGGCCGATCGGCCCAAGGAGCGGATTCCGGGTGGCCGCGCGAAGGCGGGAACGCCGGGGGAAGCGACGGGCCGTTGCCCGCTTCGGCGCGCTTCCGCGGGGGCGACGGCAAGGATGCGGATCGCCCGCACCCTCCGACGGCATCGCAGCGGCCGAGCGCCGCCGGGACCGAGGGAGACGATCGCCGCGCTTGGCGGGTGCGCCGGGCCGCGGTCGCCGCGCCCGTTATCGGCAGGGTCGCCGGGATCGGCGCCGGCTCGGGCATGCGGCCGGGCGCGGTGAATCCGAAACCCGCCCGGCAAGGGCGGATTTCGGAGCGAGGACCGGTCCGTCGCTAGACCGACGGGATCAACTGGAACAGGGGCTTCTGCTGCCGCTCGCGCAGCCGGTTGGCGCGCATGACGAGGGCGTCGAGGCCTTCGGAGAAGCGGCCGTTGACCAGGTACTTGCCGTTCCCTTCCGAGACCACGACGATGTCGCGCTGGCGCAGATAGCGCACCACCTCGTCGACCGAGGCGAGGACCGCCAGCCCGGCATTCCCGGCGGCGGCCTGCTCCTCCTTTGCCTCGCGCACCTGTGCCGCGGTCGGCAGCACGCCGAGCTGTTCGAGGTCGAGGTGGGGCCGCTCGCCATTGCCGTTCAACTCGTGCCCGTTGGCCGCGCCGTCATGCGCCGCGCTGCCGTTGACCGCCGGCTTCTCGGGCTGCTTCTCGGGCAACCGTTCCGGCTGCTTCTCAAGCTCGGCCGGCTTGCCCGCCGGCTCGCCGGCGAGGTTGGACGCGGCGCAGCGCGGGCACAGCTCGGGCAAGCCGAGCACCGCCGCATCCCCGCCCGAGGCAAGAAATTCGTCGGCTGCCCGCGCCAGTTTCAGCGCGTCCTCAAAGGACGCACTCTCCAGCGCCTTACTTAGCAGCCACCACCGCCGTTTAACTGCATCAGCCAATAGTGCTTCGGAGTCCATGTTCACACCCCTTCTGTATGACATGTCGGAATTACCTTATCCGACGTCAAGCCAAAGCAGTTACATTTGAAACGATCGGCACGTTTTATTAACTATACCGCGCCGATTTGGGCGTGTTGATGACTATACCACATAAATGCAGGTCATTGCCATTGCGCTCCCGCGAGTTCGGCGCGATGTGCGCGCGCCAGCAATTCCGCCGTCGACAACGACCGGTGCTGCGCCGCGGCCTCCGGCGTCAACCGCCCGTAGGGCAGGCCGGCCGGCTCGTCGTGCCGCGCGTCGAGGTGCAGGCGGCGGCCGCCGACGAGCAGCGAGCCGAAGCCGTTGCCGTCGAGCTCCCAGCTGCGCACCGCCCCGGAATCGAGATGGATGAAATGCGAGCTGGGATACCAGCCGACGCCGCCGCGCGCCATCGCGCGCGCCGCCGCGGCCGCATCGGACAGCCGGGCCGGGAAATAGACGTCCACCGCGCGCCCGTACATGTGCTGGCTGTTTTCCGCGACGCCGAAGGTGGTCCGCGCCAGCATCGCGTTGGTCTGCGGCGTGCGGTAGCCGGACAGCACCGTGGCGCGGTCGGCGCCGACCGCCTCCATCACCGCGGCGAGGAAATCGACCAGTTTCACGTCGATCGGCACCGTCGCGTCGGCGCGGAAATCGCGGAGGAACACCGCGAGATCGGCCATCGCCTGCGGCAGCGGCCCGTTCTGGTTGCGATAGGGGCCGCTGAACGTCTCGCCGGTATGGGCATTGACCAGCCGCAGGCGTCGCTCGCCCGCCGCGGCGTTTGGCAAGGGCATCGCTCGGGCCACCCCGAACGGCAGCGTTGCCGCGCCGGCTAGCAGCGAGAGCACCATGCGGCGCCGGCAAATGGCCGATATTTCCGATTGGCGGGAATGGGACACGGCGGAAACGTCTGATTGTTGAAGCCGATCGGGGAAGTGCCGAGGCAACCCCCTGTAGCGAAAGGAAATAGCGCGCTTTGCCGGGGGCCGCCCGCATGCAGGCGAGGTAACCCTTGCGCCGGCCGGATCGGGGCCGGGCCGAGGCGCGGCCAAGCTGAATTCCCTTCTTTGGGACTAACTCAAATGGCCGGCTTTCGATCCGCCGCCCGCTAAGGGAAGGTTTGCGCAGCGCCCCAAGGGCGAAGAACGCGGCAAACCAGGATACCGCAACGTCATGAAATCGGTGCTGCTACGGCTGAACGGGGCGAGCTTCTCGGGCGAACTTTGCACCATCCGGGACTGGCTCGACGCGGCGGGATGCAACCCGCTCCAGTTCGTCTATTCCTGCGTGGGACCGGGCGACGCGATCCGCCTGCGGGTCGATTTCGCCAGCGCCGACGAGGCCCGCGACTTTGCCGGGCGGTTCGGCGGCGATCTCGTCGTCACCCCGCTCGACATCGCCGCCGTCGAAACCGATCGGCCGCGCCCCAGGCCGCCGTCGATCGGGGTCGCCGCACCGGTCACGTAATTTCTCGGGCCGGCGGCGAGAGGCCCGGCCGGCGCGGCGCGGCCCGCCCGCCGCGCCCGCCCACGTCCCGCCTCCCTTTTCGCCTCCGCTGCGATGGCGTACCCTGGCCGGCAGCGCGGCCCGGCCGCAACCCGATAGCGGTCCTGCGAGGAGGCGACGATGACCCAAGCCCGCGAACTGCGTCCGCTCGGCGCGGCGCTCGGCACCGAGGCGCTCGGCATCGACCTGTCGCGGCCGCTCGATGCGGACACCGTGGCGTGGATCGAGGCGGCCTTTGCCGAGCATCCGGTGCTGGTGTTCCGCGGCCAGGACCTGGGGCCGGGCGAGCTGGCCGCGTTCGGGCGCCGCTTCGGCCGGCCCAAGCAGCACTCGCTGGTCGATTACCGCCACGCCGAATACCCCGAGGTGTCGTGGCTGACCAATGTCGACAAGGACGGCAACATCGACTGGTTCGGGGTCAAGCGGGCCACCGACTGGCACACCGATTCGCCCTACGAGGACGAGCTGCCGCGGCTGGCGATCCTGCACGCCAAGGAGGTGCCGTCGGCCCGCGGCGGCACGATGTTCGCCGATATGCGCGCCGCCTACGACGCGCTCGACCCGGCGATGAAGGCGCGCCTCGCCACGCTGGTCGGGCTGCACGGGCGCCACGACGGCCCGGCCGGGCGGCGGCTCTACGAGGGCGACCCCGACCAGCGCATCGACAAGGAATACCCGGAGAAGGCGCGCCCGGCGGTGACCCACCACCCGGTGACCGGGCGCCCGATCCTGTTCGTCAACCCGCTGCACACGCACGGCTTCGAGGGGATGCCGCGCGAGGAGGCGTGGCGGCTGATCGAGGCGCTGGCGGCGCATGCGACGCAGGAGCGCTTTGTCTACTACCATAGCTGGCAGGTCGGCGACGTGCTGATGTGGGACGAGCGCGCGACGATGCACCGCGGCGCCGGCGACTACCGGCCCGAGGAGCGCCGCATCATGCTGCGCACCATCGTCTACCCGACCTAGCACCCCGGGGGTCGGCGGGGGCGAAACGCGGGCGAGGCTGGGGGCCCCGGGCGGCATTTCTAGCCTATAGGATTAACCCTTCCGCATTCATTCGCGGCAGGCTAGTCTGCCGCCGACCCGACGACCCCCGCCGCGTGCCCCATGGACGAAGCCGCGCCCAGCTCCTTCCCGCGATCCGACGCCGCGCCCGTCAGGCGGCACCTCGCCGCCATCGCCGACGGCCCGCAGCGCCGCCCGATCGTCGTCGTGCTCGGCATGCACCGCAGCGGCACCTCGCTGTGCTCGCACATCCTCAGCCTGCTCGGCGTCGACATGGCCGACGATGTCGGCATCGGCATCGGCAACGACCGCGGGCATTGGGAGCGCTGGGAGATCGTCGGCTTCCACGACCGCATTCTCGAAGTGCTGAACCGGGGCTTCTACTCCCCGTTCCACGATTTCCCGCTGCCGCCGGGCTGGTGGGCCGACCCGCAGATCGGCCAGATCCGCCGCGAGCTCGCCGGGTTTCTGCGCGAGCGCATGGCGGACGGGCTGTTCGGCTTCAAGGACCCGCGGACGCTGCGGCTCTTGCCGTTGTGGCGGCAGGTGTTCGGCGACCTGAAACTGGCGCCGAAGCTGGTGCTGTGCCTGCGCAACCCGGCCGAGGTCGCGCGCTCCCTGCACGCCCGCGACGGGCTCGACCCGGTCAACGGCGAGTATCGCTGGCTCGTCTATATGAGCGATTTCTTCCGCTATGTCGGCGATACCGAGTTCTGCACGGTCGCGTACGAGAGCTGGTTTGCCGCGCCGGACGACAACCTGCACCGGCTGCGCGAATTTCTCGGCCTCGACGGGCTGGGCGCGGGCGGCGACCTGGCGGCCGCGCTGGCCGAGGTCATCGATCCCGGGCTGCGCCACGACGCCGGCGGGCGCGAGGCGGCCGACCCGCTGGTGCGCGACGTCTACCGCCTGGCGCTCGCCGCCGGCCATGACGGCGCGGCGCGGCGGCGGCTGCAGCAGCTGGTGTCGCAGTTCGCCGGGCTCGAACGGCTGCGCCAGCCGCTGCACCGCGCCCACGAGGCCGCCGCCGCCGCGGCCGCCCGCGTGCCCGGGCTCGAAGCCGAGCTCGCCGGGTTGCACGATGCCGCCGCCGCCGCCCAGGCGGCGCGCGACGAGGCCGCCGCCCGGGCCGAGACCGCCGAAGCGGCGCTGCGCGAGACCGAGGCCCGCGCCGCCCGGCTCGGCGAGATCGAAGCGCGCCTCGCCGAGCGCGAGGCCGAGCTGGCGAGCGCCCGCGAGGCCGTCGCCGGGTTGCGCGACGACGCCGCCGCCGCCCAGGCGGCGCGCGACGAGGCCGCCGCCCGCGCCGAGACCGCCGAAGCGGCGCTGCGCGAGGCCGAGGCCCGCGCCGCCCGGCTCGGCGAGATCGAAGCGCGCCTCGCCGAGCGCGAGACCGAGCTCGCCGGGTTGCGCGATGCCGCCGCCGCCGCCCAGGCGGCGCGCGACGAGGCCGCGGCCCGGGCCGAGACCGCCGCGGCGGCGCTGCGCGAGACCGAGGCCCGCGCCGCCCGGCTCGGCGAGATCGAAGCGCGCCTCGCCGAACGCGAGGCCGAGCTCGCCGGGTTGCGCGACGAGGCCGCCGCCGCCCAGGCCGCGCGCGACGAGGCCGCCGCCCGCGCCGAGACCGCCGCGGCGGCGCTGCGCGAGGCCGAGGCCCGGGCCGCCCGGCTCGGCGAGATCGAAGCGCGCCTCGCCGAACGCGAGGCCGAGCTGGCGAGCGCCCGCGAGGCCGTCGCCGCGGCGGAGGCGCAGGCGGCGGCGGAGCGGCGTCAGGCGGCGGCGGCCGCGGCGGAGGCGCAATCGGCGCTGGCCGCGCTGTGCGCCCGGGCCGAGACCGCGGAGGCGGCTTTGCACCGGGCGCTGGCCGAGGCGGCGGCGCGGCTCGGCGAGGTCGAGGCGCGGCTGGTCGAGCGCGAGACGGCGCTGGCCGAGGCGCGGCACGCGCTCGCCGGCCTGAGCGCGGCGCTGGAGACGGCGGAGTTGCGCCTCGCCGACGAGGCGGCGGCGGCGCAGGCGGCGCTGCGCGAGCAGGCGGAAGCCGAGCTCGCCGTCGCCGCCGAGCGGGCGGAGCGCGGCGCCGCGCTGGCCCGCGCCGAGGCGGAGGCGGCCGGGCTGCGCGCCGCGCTCGCCGAGGCGACCGGGTCGCTCGACGCGACGGCGCAGCGCCTGCGCACCGCCGAACAGGAAGCGGCCGCGGCGCGCGCCGAGCGCGACGCCGCGCGGGCCGAGACGGCGGCGCTGCGCACGGAGCTGGGCGGGCTGCGCGACGCGCTCGGCCGCGCCGAGGGCCAGGCGAAAGCGCGCGAGGCCCAGGCAGCCGCGGCGCTGGCCACGGCGGACGCGGCGGAAGCCGAGGCCGCCGCCGCCCGCGAGGTCGGCGCCCGGCTGGCCGCCGCGTTCCGCGACGAGCCGGTGCCCGGGCCGGCCGCGGCGGCGGTCCCCGGCGCCTGGTGGCGCCGCCGGCCGCTCGCGCTGCGCGGGTGGCGCGCGCCCGACAAAGCGGTCTCTCTGCAAACTCAGGGGGCGGAATGATCCTGCCGCTCGGCCGCAAAAACGGCCGGCCCAGCGCGATTATGCTGGGCGATCGCGCCCGCGATGCCGGCGACTGGCACGCCGCCGCGCGGCATTACCGCACCGCCTTGGAGCGCAATCCGGCGCGCGCCCCGATCTGGGTCCAGTACGGCCATGCGCTGAAGGAAAGCGGCTTTCTCGCCCAGGCCGAGGCCGCCTATCGCCGCGCCCTGGCCGAGGCGCCCAAGGTGGCGGACACCTATCTGCAGCTCGGCCACGTGCTGAAGCTTCAGGGCCGGGCGAAGGAGGCCGAGGCGGCCTATCTGCGCGCCCTGGTGCTCCACCCCGCCCTGCCCGACGTGCCGGAGGAGCTGCGCGGCCTCGGCTGGTCGGAGACGGCGGTGCAGGAGTTGCAGCTCCAGGTCGCACCGGCCCCGCCCACCCCCGAGCGCGGCCCGGGTTCCCGCAAACCCTGGTCCGGCCGCTTCGATGCCGAGTGGTATTTGCAGCGGTATCCCGATGTGGCGCGCGCCGGGATCGATCCGCTGGTGCATTTCGTCTCCCACGGCATGCGCGAACGCCGCGCGCCGAACGCCAACGAGGTATCGGTCGGACCGTTTAGACCGGTCACCGACGCGACGATCCGCTGCCTCAAGCGGCCGGCATGCCGCGGCGAGATCGCCCTGTTCGTCACGCATTCGCCGCACGGGCGCTTGAAGCCGCATGTCCGGCATTATCTCGACAGCCTGAAGCGCCAGGGCATCGCCGTCATCGTCATCGTCGCCGCCGACGTGCCGTTTACCGCCGCGGACGCGGAGCTTCTGGATGCGATCGACGGCCTCTTCGTCCGCGACAACCAGGGCTACGATTTCGCCGCCTGGGCGCATGTCTTGCGCCTGCACCCCGAGCTGTACGACGCCAAAATCCTCTACCTGCTGAACGACAGCGTATTCGGTCCGACCAACGACGCCGCGTTTGCCGCGGTGCTGGAAAAAGTACGAACAAGTTCCGCCGATCTTGTCGGGTTGACGGACAATTATGAATATGCGTGGCACCTGCAAAGCTATTTCTTGGCGCTGAAGGAACGTGCGGCTTCGTCACGTGCATTTCGCGAGTTCGTGCAGGGGATCGTATCCTACAACGACAAACTCGACGTGATCCGGCAATTTGAATTTCGCCTGACCTCGCGCTTGCGAGATGCCGGAATGAGCTGCATCGCCTTGTTCGTGGCATCTGATGATTTCAATCCGTCGGTTGCCGACTGGCGCCAATTGCTTGAGAGGGGATTCCCGTTCCTTAAGGTCGAGGTCGCCCGAGACAGTGGGGCTGACACTTCCGGATGGCGGGAGGCCCTCGCGGCGAAAGGTTATGACGTACGGTTGGCGGAAAACGCTCTGGTGGAATTGGCATCATCCGCAATCAGTAATCGGGAAGCGCCGTCAGGCACTGCCGCGTCGCCCGAGCCTGGCGATGCCTTCGCGGTGGCGAATGACGAACTGCTGCGACTACAGATCGATCGGCCGGCCCTTGTAAACAGTCGGGCAAATGAAATTGTCCGCGGCAGACTTCAGATTGTGGGGTGGGCGTTGGCACGCGGCGGGGTCGAGGCGATCGACGTGTCGATTGACGGCCAACCCCACGGATCGGCAACATACGGGATAAGACGGGAAGATGTCGCTAGGGCCTATCCACATTGGAAGAATTCACAACTATCCGGTTTTGCTTGGGTGATCCCAACGGGCCTCGACAACGGCGATCATCGAGTTTCGGTCACCGTACGAAGCCGCACAGGACAAAGTAGGTCAGCCGACTTCGATATTACCTTCACGAGTGAAGAGCTTACGGTCGAGACGTTGCGGCGAAAGATGCCGCGTTCGGAAATCGACCTCAACGAGAACATTCTCGCGGGGCTCGAGTGGAGGCCGTTCTTCGCCATCCTGGTCTGCGCAGACGGATCGCTCGACGACGCAACCCTCGAGCGGACATTCCAGAGCCTGCGAGAGCAGGCATACCGGAACTGGCACGTCGTCGTGCTCGACCGGCGCTCTCGCGACGCGACCGGGCTCGAAACGCTATTATCCAGCAAATTCGGCGACCTGACCGATCGGGTGACGGTCATCCCGGCACCCGGGTCGGAGGCATTGGTCGAGACGATCACCCGGGCAACCGGAGGGCGCGGCCCGGACCTTATCGGCGTCGTTTCGGCCGGAGACGTCCTCGCCTGCGATGCGCTGCTGCAATTGGCGGTTTCGACCGGCATCGATCGCGACGCCGATTTCTTTTACACCGACGAGCGCCGCCTCAGCCCGGTCAGCGGCAAGCCGGAAGCCTTTTTCAAACCGCAGTGGTCGCCCGACTTGCTGCTGGCGACGAATTACATCGGCCGGTTCTGGTGCGCCCGACCGGACCTGCTCGACCGCGTTGGCGCGCGCCTCGCCGATTGGTCAGAGTTCGGCGAATACGATCTGGTTCTGCGCCTGACGGAAGCGGCACAGCGCGTCCTGCACGTCCCGCACCTGCTCTGCGAACGAGGTGCGGCGCACCTCGATGTGCCGGCGGCGGAGCGTCGGGCTCTGACCCGGGCATTGCAGCGGCGCGGCGGCGAAGGGGACGTCTTGGCAGGCTGCGCCCCGGGCTATTACCGGCTGCGCCGCCATAGCCAGTACCGCGGGCTGGTTTCGATCATCATGCCGACCGGCGGCAATGTTTCGCTGATCGGCAAGTGCCTGCCCGGTCTGTTCGACCGCACCACCTATCAAAATTTCGAATTGATCATCCTGCACAACACCAGCACCAAACCGGAGGTATTTCCCTATCTCGAAACCGTGGCGCGCGACCCGCGGGTGAAAATCATCGATTCCAAGGGTCCGTTCAATTTTTCCCGCATCTGCAACCTGGGGGCGGCCGCGGCGCGCGGCGAGATGCTGCTGTTTCTCAATGACGACATCGAAGTGATCGAGCCGGACTGGATCGAAGCGATGATCCAGCATGCCGAGCGGCCCGAGGTCGGGATTGTCGGAGCCCGTCTTCTTTACCCCGACGGGACCGTTCAGCACGCGGGCATATTCTGGCTCCCGGGCGAGGGCGGCGGACGGCACTCGTTCCGCTTCGCCGCCGGGTCGGACCCCGGCTATTTCGGCCTGGCGATGACGACGCGCAACGTCCTCGCCGTGACCGGCGCGTGCATCATGATGCGGAAAAGCTGGTTCGAGACCATCGGCCGCTTCGACGAAACTCACACTATCGTCAACAACGACGTCGACATTTGCTTGCGTTCCTGGAGCCACGGCGGGCGCGTCATTTATGAGCCAGCGGCGGCGTTAATCCATCACGAAACGGCTACCCGCCACGATTTGCCCGACGAATACGATGTCGACGGGTTTTGGACCAGGTGGGGTGACCTGATCGCCGCCGGCGATCCCTACTATCACCCAAACCTGTCACGTGGAGGCGATATCTATTCGGTCGAACAAGAACCCGTCCAACTATCCTACGCGGGCCATCCACTGTTTTCCAATGACGACATCCATCGAATTCTCATCGTCAAGCTCGACCACATTGGCGATTTCATCACGGCGGTGCCGGCGATAAACCGACTGCAGAGCTACTTTCCCGACGCTGAGATATATCTGCTGGCACCCCCTGCCTCCGCCGGTCTGGCAGGACTTGTACCGGGGATCAGGGAGGTAATCCCCTTTGAGTTCTTTCACCCGCGATCACAGTTCGGGCAGCGCGAAGTTTCTGAAGAGGACATGGAAGTCCTTAGGCGGCGCCTCGTGCCCTATCGGTTCGATCTCGCGATCGATCTCCGGCAGGACCCTGCAACGCGAAACATTCTGCTCCTCAGCGGCGCCCGCTGGCTCGCCGGCTATGACCGGGACTGCCGCTTTTCCTGGCTCGATATCACGCTCGAGCGGGAAGAGGATTTCGCCGAGGAGAGCAAACGCGTGCAGATCGGCGACGAGCTGTGCCGTTTGATCGATGCCGTCGGGCTCGCGGCGAACCGGAAGCGGCGTATGCTCTCCCTTGCCGATGCCAGCCCTCCACCGCGAGTCGCGCGCCCTGGCAGACGGCTGGTCTGCATCCACCCCGGCGTTGGTACCCAAACCCGGCAATGGCCCGTCCGGCATTTCGCCGCGCTGATCGACCTCTTGATATCCAACCACGACCTCGATGTCGCCCTGGTCGGCGGCGCCGACGAGGCCGACATCGCCCGGGAAGTGCTCGACAACGTCAAACACAAGGAAGCTGTTCATTCGCTGATCGGCAAGACGAAACTGGCCGATCTGCCTGCGCTCCTTTCTTCGGCTGCCTTGTTCGTCGGGAACAACAGCGGCCCCAACCACATCGCCGCGGGGCTTGGCGTACCGACGGTAGGCGTCTATTCCGGGACTGTGGATGCGCGGCAGTGGGGAGCGATCGGCCCGAACGCCGTAGCCGTGCAGCGCCGGATGCACTGCAGCCCCTGTTACTTCGCCACCGTGGATCAATGCCCGCGCAATATGGCCTGCGTGACCGAGCTTCACCCGTCAGCCGTGTATGAGGTCTGCAAAAAACTGCTTTGGGCCAAATGTTCAGCCTAGCGCCAGCTTCGAAACCTCGCTCTCAATCGTGAAGCCAGTGTTGCCAAGCCGCCAGCCTTGGATGGTCGCATTTACGGGCTCCAGCCTTTGCCGGTCTCTACTTAAGTCGCTAAAACCGCCAGCCCCAACATCCTTTCATCTGGCACTCCCCTTAAAGCTTTCGGAGATATCGGCTCAGGTGTAACTAGCTGGACCGTATGGCTGCCCGCGCAAACATTCGCTTCACCGACAAGCGCCTCACTTCGCAGGCGTGTTGGAACTACGGTGCCGTCGATCAAGATTTTGCAATCCTGCGCGAATCCTTCCCTGATCTCCATGCAAAATGGGATCTCGACCATTGCTAAGCCGCCAACACATACAACCCCAGGCCACGTGAGTTTCTGTACGGAAGACCATCGAAACCCGCGACCATCACAATTTTCCAAACCGTGCCACTGCTTGTCATCCCGGGCAAACAACTGAACCAATTCCACTGTTGGTCCAACACGATCTAGTGCTACCCCGAGGGGGCCCTCCATGAATCCTTTTTGAAACCCATACAAGCCTTGCCCTCGCCGGTAAAGAAGCCCAGCTACACGCGAAATCACAAGAAATGTCCAATCGGAATACGTCGAAATATGTCCGTTACGGGGGGCAATGTACCACCACCGGGCACGAATCTCATCAATGTTTGGGGGTTGTAGAGTCTGCCCGATGACTATGGCTGCATCATCCTTCAACATTTGTACAACATCTGCGAAAGTATCTAAGGGATGGCAGACATGTTCTACTACCTCAAACAAAAAAATTAGATCGAATTTGCCATTGGGCCGATTGGGCGAAGAAAACGGATCATAACTTTCAACATATTTAAACCCGCGCGCCATTAGTTGCCTAGCAAATTCTCCAGACCCTGATCCATAATCCAATATTTTCAGATGCTCACATCCGCGAAAGAGTGCGGCCATCGCAATGGCCGTCCTTATCGGACGCGCGCTCGCATATTCTGGATCAACCTTTATATAATCTGCATTGTAGATAAATTGGGCCATCTCGTCTGTAGACCAGCCGTCCATAAAATCAGTAAATACGAAGTCGCATCTGCTGCAACGGTAATAAGATACCGCTATATCTGCCACGCCGAATTGGTATGGTCTAGGAGAGCAATATTTATTAAAATCTACGACGTCAAAGTGGTACGTGGTGGAGCGACATATTTTGCATTGTGGATTGCGTGGGCGCACAACGCCCAATGGGGAGAGCGAGGAAAGTTTCTGCATCAGTTCGTATTCCACGAACTTCCCCATAGATGGCGCACGCGAAACCAGCTAGGATCGTTGTAACCTACGGAGCTTGCGGTGGCAATGTGCTGTTTCGCCTTATTGCGGCTACATCGGAGCATCCTAACCACTAAAGGGTCCCATACTTCGACGATTCGCCGAAGGACGATGGTATCCCTTAGGCTAGCCAAAATTAATATAGTCACAGCGGTGTCATATTTTGTTCGGCTAACCTGCCTTCTTGCTGCCCTCGTATGTGTCCAGAAGGCGGCGTTGGCCGCGGCGCCGCGACCGGAGATTTGGTTTGCGCCGATGGACTGGTTTGTCAGACCTGTCGTCAATTATGGCGGATCGACGGACTACATGGCACTGTTCCACAGCCCCGAAGCGAATTCGCTTCTTTCCCGGATCTCCGTTTTCAAGATCTACTCTCAATTTGCAAACTGGGGCAGCGACGACGACCTCAAACGCATCTTTGCCGAGTTGAAGCGGCGCCACATCGCCCTTGCCATGGAAGCCGGCATGCTGACCGCAAACGAGCAATGCGGCAGAGGCGTTGAGGGCTACGGCGGACAGGACGCGGTGAAACGGGCGGAAAAAATTCGCCGGCTGGGCGGAGAACTGGCCTATATCGCGATGGACGAGCTGCTTGGCGCGGCCTACAAGTGCCATCTCGATTACGCCGAGACCGCGCGCAACGCTGCGCGGAATGTCGCGGCGGTCAAGGAGGTCTTTCCGAGGATCGGGATCGGCGCCATCGAGACGCAAGGGACCACGCCTCAGGCCGCGCAAAAATGGGCCGAGGCTTTTCGGGCGGCGACCGGCCAGCCATTCGCCTTCTTCCATATCGACATCGGCTGGAAACTCAATTGGCACGGTCCTGTCGAAAACCTGGCGGCGGCAATCCACCGACTGAATATCCCGCTCGGCATCATCTGCAACGGCACCGACGACGCCCCCACGGACGAAGCCTGGATCGCCGGCGCCCAGGAGCATTGCCGGGCGATCGAGTCCGACCCGAAGATCCGGCCGGATCAGCTTGTCTTCCAGTCCTGGGTGCGGCATCCCACCCATATCTTCCCGGCCAGCGATCCGGGGACGTTCAGCCACCTGCTGGAG
>Ga0070739_10006324_pt1 | contig 13102 bp, 10 predicted proteins | sample Coa_R1_7_FD_66445 | JGI IMG/M metagenome (GOLD analysis project Ga0070739, IMG submission 66445) | Surface soil microbial communities from Centralia Pennsylvania, which are recovering from an underground coalmine fire - Coalmine... | ecosystem: Environmental > Terrestrial > Soil > Unclassified ... | reverse complement strand
TCTGTATTGAGCGCGCCGTGGACGAGCATCCGCAACCGCCAGCCGATGTCGAGCAGGACACGGTACGCTTGCTCGATGACGATCAGCTTTTTGGCAGCATCCTGAGCGCCGACCGTTGTGCGCTCCAAATCGAGGGCCGATTCGGCAAACGCTCGCTGCCGTGGACGGCGGTATCCGGCTGCTCATTCCGCCAACCCGCCACACCGCCAAAAGCAAACGATGGCGCAAAAGTTCGTGTGCGGGTGCGTTCGGGTTTGTGCGAAGAAAATGATGTGCTGGAAGGTGTCGTGAAGTCTCTCGACGAACGGCGTTTGCTCCTGACGCACGCGCTACTTGGCGAAGTGAAGCTGGATCGCAACCGAGTGCGCCAATTGCTACCGTTACCAGGTGGTTCAAAGTGATTGTCAATCCTCGGAGCTTCTACTACCCTGAGTATCAGCCCACCCGCAACCGCAAGGAGCAATCCGTGTTAAGACGCATCTCTGTCGCTATTGTGGCGGCCACGGTCGCGTTCTCTTGGCCGCTGTTCGCCTGTGCCGCGGACGATACGGGCGCTGACCTGGAGCAATTGAAAGAGATTTTGGAGAGAGCGGCCGACTATTTGAAATCACACCAGGGTAAAGACGGCAGTTTTTCGCCGCGCTTCGCTGGGCCGGGCATCACCGCCGTTGTCGTCGCCGGCATGTTACGTTGTGGTTTCCGGGTCGATGATCCCGTCGTCGCGCGCGGCCTGGGCTACCTCGAGAAAAGCGTCAAGCCCGACGGCGGTATCTACGATAAGAGGCTGGCCAACTACACCACGAGTGTCGCCGTCATGGCCTTGCAGGAAGCCAACAAGGATGGCAAGTACGATGCCATCATCAAAAACGCCACCGCCTATCTCAAAAGGCTGCAACACAGCCTGGAGGAAGAGGACTTCAAATTCGGCGGCGTCGGCTACGACGATAAGAGCCGGCCCGACCTGTCCAATACGCAGTATTTCATCGACGCTCTCATTGCAGCCGGTGTATCCAAGGATGATCCAGCCATCAAGCGAGCCATGAAGTTCGTCAGCCGCTGCCAAAACCTGCCCGGTGAAACCAATGATCGACCTTTCGCCAAGAAAACGACCGAGGACGACAAGGGCGGCCTGGTGTACGTTCCCGATCCGGGGGACAAACCGCACCAAACTCCGGAAGGCGGATTGCGCTCGCTGGGGGCGATGACCTACGGCGGACTGCGCAGCTTTCTCTATGCCGGCGTCAGCAAGGATGATCCGCGCGTCAAGGGCGCCGTCGGCTGGATTCGCCGTCATTACACGCTCGACGAAAACCCCGGCATGGGACAAGCGGGATTGTTCTACTACTACCACACCTTCGGCAAAGCGATGGCAGCGCTGGGCGAAGATCGCTTTGAGGACGCCAAGGGTCAGAAGCATGATTGGCGGCGCGAGCTGTTTGAGGCGCTGAAGAAACGTCAGCAGGAAAACGGCAGTTTTATCAACAAAGGAGATCGGCAATTCGGCGAAGCCGACCCGAATTTGGCGACGGGATTCGCCTTGCTAGCGCTGAGCTACACAAGAACGACTAAAAAGTAGACCACCACGAATCACACGAATAACACGAATAAGATTTGTCTTTTATTCGTGTTATTCGTGTGATTCGTGGTGTTTCATTAATCCGAAGAGCCGAGTGTTGCCTCCACTTTTTCTTCTTCGCCGTTGCGGAGGATCGTCAACGTCACGGTATCACCGTTCTTGTACTGCTCCAGAATGTCGTAGTAATCGTTGACTTTTTCCACCGGCTTGTCATTGATGGCCACGATGATGTCGCCCAAGCGGATGCGCCGGAACATTCCCGACTGCACCCAACGCAACGGCCGCAAGCCGGCCTTGTCCGCTGGACTGCCCGGTAAAACTCGTCGTATTACCACACCTTTGTCCACACCTAGATCCCGCGCCAGTTTATCCTCAAGAGGTTGCAGGCCAAGGCCGGCACGCTCCAATTTGCCTTTCTTGATAAGCAGTGGCACCACACGATTGACTTCATCGACCGGGATGGCGAAACCAATGCCGATGTTGCCGCCGGAAGGGCTGTAAATCGCCGTGTTGATGCCGATGAGCCGGCCTGCGCTGTCCAAGAGCGGCCCGCCGGAATTGCCGGGATTGATGGCGGCGCTGGTCTGAATGACGTTCTTGATCGAGCGCTTCGTCACGGACTGAATTTCCCTACCAAGAGCGCTGACGACGCCGCTCGTGAAGGTCAGGTCCAGTCCGAATGGATTACCTATGGCGTAGGTGATCTGGCCGACTTGAAGATCTTGCGAGCTGCCGACGGTGATGGGGACCAGTTTGCTCTTGGGCGCGTCAATGTGCAGAACGGCGAGATCCTTGTCCTGTGCGGCGCCGACCAAGGATGCCCGCCAAGTGGTATGATCCGCTAGCGTCACATGAGCGGCTTCGGCCTTCTCAATGACGTGATAATTCGTGACAATGTGTCCGTCTTCGTCCCAGATAAAGCCGGAGCCAGTTCCTTCCGGCACCGCCTGAACGTCCATGCCCCACATGTCGCGCTCGATGCCGATGGAGGTGATGTGAACGACGGACGGCTTGGCTTTTTTGTATATGGCGATGTTGGTTTTTTCGATGTCGGATAGCTCGCCGCGCGGCGTGATTTCGCGCGGAGTACCGTAAATGTTGCGCTCCTGAGCCTCGCGGTGGGCCTTGTATTCGCTCCACAGCCACATGCCGAGGTAGAGCAGGCCCAGCAGCACCACTAAGGTCAAAAGTGGCGCCAGCCAGGGCGAAACCGAAGGCTGCCGCGGTCGTCGCGGCGGATATGCCGGGGACGAGGGGTGCTGCTGGGGCCAAGTGTAATCATCGTCGAACGCCATCGGATACCTCGTGTACTTTACAACTAGCCCGGAGCGCCAGCGACGGGCCCGAGCGCCCGTCGCTGGCGCTCCGGGCTAGTGATGTATTAACCAACCGAAAGCGCATGCATTCGCTCTGCCACGCGCGGCAGCGCCGCCGGCAGCACGTCCTCGATGCGCTCGGCAAGTGTAAACTGCATCTCTGCCCTTACATTATCGGGCAGCTCGCGCAGGTCCATCTCGTTGTCGCGCGGCAGAATGACGTGATGAATGCCGGCACGGCGGGCCGCCAACACTTTCTCCTTAACGCCGCCAATCGGCAACACCAGGCCGGTTAGCGTGATTTCACCGGTCATGGCCACGTCGTTGCGTACCGGCACGCCTGTATAGAGCGAGGTCAGCGCCATCGCCAAGGCCACGCCCGCCGACGGGCCATCCTTGGGCACTGCGCCGGCCGGTACGTGAATGTGCACACCGTTGTGGCGGAACTTGTCGGGGTCGATGCCGAGTGCCTCAGCGTGCGACCACACGAACGATTGAGCAGCGCGGGCTGACTCTTTCATGACCGCGCCCAGCTGGCCTGTCAGACGCATGCCGTGGCCGTTCTGGAGCAAGGTCGCTTCGACGTAGAGAACGTCTCCGCCCGCTTCCGTCCAGGCCAGGCCAGTCGAGACGCCCGGCGGCAGGTTCTTGCGAAAGCGCTCCGGTCTAACGCGCTCCGGGCCAAGTAGGTCCGCCAGTTCTGCGACTCCTACAATCACCGGCTCGGTTTTGCCTTCCGCGAAACGCCGCGCCACCTTGCGGGCGATGCTCCCCAACATGCGTTCCAGCTCACGCACACCGGCTTCGCGCGTGTATCGGCCGATGATGCGTAAGAGCGCTTCAGGCTGAATTTGCAATTGCTCCGCTGTCAAGCCGGCCTCCTTCAGCCGCCGCGGCAGCAGGTAACGCTTGGCGATTTCAACCTTTTCTTCCTCGCTGTATCCCGAAAGACGTATGATCTCCATGCGATCCAACAGCGGCCGCGGTATGGTATCCAGCGTGTTCGCCGTCGTGATGAAAAACACCTTCGAGAGATCGAACGGCAGATCGAGATAGTTATCGCGGAACTGATTGTTCTGCGCCGGATCGAGAATTTCCAGCATGGCGCTGGCGGGATCTCCGCGATAATCGCGTCCCAACTTGTCGATCTCGTCGAGCATCAGCACCGGGTTACGCACGCCGGCACGGCGAATCGCCTGCAACAGCCGGCCCGGCATGGCGCCGACGTAGGTGCGGCGATGGCCGCGCAACTCCGCTTCGTCGTGCATGCCGCCGAGGCTCATGCGCTCGAAGGCCCGCCCTAAGGAGCGAGCGATGGACTGGCCCAGCGACGTTTTGCCGACACCGGGCGGGCCGACCAGGCACAATATCGGCGCCTTGGCTTCCGGATTGAGCTTGAGCACCGCCAGATCTTCGAGAATGCGATCTTTGATGTCTTTTAGGTCGTAATGATCTTCATCCAGAACCTGCCGGGCATGGGCCAGGTCGATCACGTCCGTCGTCGTTTTCTTCCACGGCAATTCGAGGATGAAATCGAGATAGGTGCGGATCACCTGGTAATCGGGAGCGACCGGCGGCAGTCGTTCCAGGCGATTCAGCTCGCGCTCCGCTTCCTTGCGTACATTGTCGGGCAGGTCGGCCTCGTTCAGCCGGCGGCGCAGCTCTTCCACCTCGGCTTTTTCCGGATTCTTTTCGCCCAGCTCTTCCTGGATGGCCTGCATCTGCTGGCGCAGCATATACTCGCGCTGCTGCTTGCTCATCTCCGTCTCGGCCGCGGTGCTGATCTTCTTGCGCAGCTCCAGCACCTGCACCTCATGCGTGAGATAGCCGTGCATTAGACGCAAGGCCTCGGCCCGCGTCGGCGCTTCGAGCAGGGCTTGCTCGCGGGCCACATCAAGGCTGAGCATGGAGCCGAGCAGATACGTGAAGCGCAGCGGATCTTGTGTTTGAGCGACGAGCTGCTGGATGTTGACCGGCACCTGTACTTGCGCCAGTTCCAGTACACGAGCAGCCAACTCGACGACGGCGCGATAGAGCGCCTCGACTTCGGTGCCGCTGTCTTGCGGTTCCGGCAGCGGACTGATCCGCGCTTTGAGAAACGGCTCGGTCTGCTCCGCTTTCAAAAGCGTGATACGCTCGACACCCTGGACGATCAACTCAATGACGCCATCGCCGCGCGCCATCTTCTTGATGACGGCGCGGGTGCCGACGGTATAGAGATCATCCATGCCGGGCTGTTCGTTGTTCCCATCACGTTGGGCGGCGACGACGAACGACTTCTCCTCCGTGGCGAGAACCGCCTCGACCGCAGCGATGGAATTGGGCCGGCCCACTGCCAGCGGCATGAACAAGTGGGGAAACAAAACAGTATTCTTCAGTGGCAGAACCGGCAGAACTACCACGTTTTCAGTTGGCGTCACGATGAGACTCCCTCGGGAATACGAACGAGCAACATGCCATCGCGATATTCACTGGTGACGTTGGCTCGTTCCAGGTCGCAGGGTAGAGTCAAGCTGCGTTCAAAGGGACTATAGGCAATCTCCATGCGGTAATAACGGCAGCCTTCCAGAAGAGCGCAGTCGTCGCGGCGGACGCCGCGCAGGGTCAGGCGATTGCCTTGCACCGTCAGCTCGATGTCATCTGGTCGAACACCGGCTAGCTCAAATTTGACGATCCAGCCGTTTTTGCCGCGATAAACGTCCGCGGCGGGGTGCCAGGGAGACTCGCGGCACGACTCCACCGCCGGCAAAAACAGCGCGTGCATGATACGAATGAGATCTTCGGACATCGCTGTCATTCCTCTAGGGCGAGCGGGGCGTGTCAACGCTCCGGTGTTCGTCTTACCGGGGCGTTGACACGCCCCGCTCGCCGGGTTACGGCGTGAAGGTCAAGCCTCCTCTGTCCGGGTTGTAATCGACGTGGACCGTTTGGCCGTCGCGGATCGCTCCTTGAAGTAAGAGACGACCCAGTGCCGTCTCGATCTCCTTTTGAATTGTACGCCGCAGCGGCCGAGCGCCGTAGGACGGGTCGTATCCAACCTCGACCAGGTGCTTGCGTGCGCGGTCGGTCAATTCCAGGCGAATGTGGCGTTCCTCCAACCGCTGCCGCAACCGGCCCAGCTGAATATCCACGATCTTCTTCAGGTGCTCCTCGCTCAAAGCGTGGAAGACAATGATTTCATCCACACGGTTGAGGAACTCCGGCCGAAAGTGATGGCGCATCTCCTCAAGCACGGCGTTCTTCATGCGTTCGTAGACCTCGCCGATGAACGAGCCTTTGTATTGCAGGATACGCTGGCTGCCAATGTTCGAAGTCATAATGACGATGGTGTTCTTGAAATCCACCGTCCGCCCCTGACCATCGGTCAGCCGGCCGTCGTCCAGCAATTGCAGCAGCACGTTGAAGACATCCGGGTGCGCTTTCTCGATCTCGTCGAAAAGCAGGACACAGTAAGGCCGGCGGCGCACCGCTTCGGTCAACTGCCCGCCTTCCTCGAAACCGACATATCCCGGCGGGGCGCCCAGTAGTCGGGCGACTGTGTGCTTCTCCTGATACTCCGACATATCGATGCGGATCATGGCCCGTTCGTCATCGAACAGGAACTCGGCCAACGCCCGCGCCAACTCCGTTTTGCCCACACCAGTCGGCCCCAGGAAGATGAATGAACCGATGGGGCGATTCGGATCTTTCAGTCCGGAACGCGCTCGCACCACCGCCTCGGCAACCGCCATCACCGCCTCATCCTGACCGATGACACGTCGATGCAGCTCTTCTTCCAAGTGGAGCAATTTCTGTACCTCGCCTTCGAGCAGCTTCGACACCGGAATATGCGTCCAGCGGCTGACCACCTCGGCGATGTCCTCTTCGTCCACCTCTTCCTTGATGAGCCGGGCCGTGCCCTGCTTGGACGCCAGCCGTTCTTCCTCGGCTTTCAACTCCTTCTCCAGCGACAGCAGCTTGCCGTACTTCAGTTCGGCAGCCTTGTTGAGATCGTACTGCCGCTCTGCCTGCTCGATGGCGATCTTCGTCTGGTCGATCTGTTCACGGAGAGTCCGCAGTTTCTGCACGCCCTCTTTTTCGGCCTGCCACTGTGCCCGCAGCGTCTCCGACTGATCCTTCAGCTCCGCCAACTCTTTTTCGATCTTGGCCAGCCGTTCTTTCGAGGCGGCATCCTTCTCCTTCTTCAAGGCCTCACGCTCGATCTCCAGCTGCATCGTGCGGCGCGTGATTTCGTCCAACTCGGCCGGCATACTGTCGATCTCGGTGCGCAACTTGGCTGCCGCCTCATCCACGAGATCGATGGCCTTGTCCGGCAAAAAGCGATCCGAGATGTAGCGATTAGACAGAACAGCAGCAGCCACCAAGGCAGCATCCTTGATGCGGACGCCATGATGCACTTCGTAACGCTCTCGCAGACCACGCAAAATCGAGACGGTGTCCTCAACCGTCGGTTGATCGACCATGACCGGCTGGAAGCGTCTCTCCAGCGCCGCATCTTTCTCGATGTGCTTGCGGTACTCATCGAGCGTCGTTGCACCAATGCAGTGCAGCTCACCGCGAGCCAGCATCGGCTTGAGCAAGTTGCCGGCGTCCATCGCTCCCTCAGCCTTGCCGGCACCGACGACGGTATGCAATTCGTCAATGAACAGAATGATTTCACCCTGGGCTTCCTGCACTTCCTTGAGGACGGCTTTCAGACGTTCCTCGAACTCGCCGCGATACTTGGCCCCGGCAATGAGGGCGCCCATGTCTAGGGCGACGATCCGGCGTTTTTTCAGTCCATCCGGCACGTCGCCGCGGATGATACGCTGGGCCAAGCCCTCGACGATGGCCGTCTTACCGACCCCCGGCTCGCCGATCAGCACCGGGTTGTTTTTGGTGCGGCGCGACAACACTTGAATGACGCGGCGAATCTCGTCGTCGCGGCCAATCACCGGGTCGAGTTTACCCTGCCCGGCCATCTTGGTCAGATCGCGACCATATTTTTCCAGCGCCTCGTAGGTTGCCTCCGGGTTCTGCGAAGTAACGCGCTGATTGCCACGCACCTCTTGCAGCGCCGTCATGAGGCGATCACGACTGACGCCGAACTCTTTAAGCAGCCGGCCAGCCGTGCCTGTATCACCGATGAGCGCCAGCAATAAATGCTCGACAGAAACGAATTCGTCCTTGAATTGCTTGGCCTCATCCTCGGCTTGCATCAGCAGACGATTGAGGCGGCTGCTGATCGATTCGCCTCCGCCGCCGGAGACACGGGGCAGCCGTTCCAACTCTTGCTCGACACGACGTTTCAGACCGTCAAGGTTGACATTGGCTTTCCGTAAAATGGACGAAGCGAGGCCAGGCTCCTGAGCCAGCAGTGCAGCGAGGAGGTGCTCGACATCGACGTATTGCTGACCGTTGCGCGCGGCCAGTCGCTGTGCGTCTTGCAGCGCTTCTTGAGATTTTTCCGTAAAACGATTAATGTCCATTCCTACCTCCCTCCTCAATCCGCTCTCTTTGTTAGTAACGGAGAGAGTATGAGCAAGTATAATGCCAAATTTCCTCCCTTAAATGTAGCTCGACGTAATGGCTTGATGTTCAACGATTTGAGATTTCGACAGCCAGGAACATCGATTCTTGGTAGTCTGAACAGGTGTTCGGCTGACAGCCGGCAGGCTGCCAGGGCGGCAATTTGGCAGGTGGCGAGTATGGCCATTTCTTGATAGGTTTTCTTTGGCGAGCGGGGTCGCGTTAGCGCCCCGAGCGATTCGTTCTCTCGGGGCGCTAACGCGACCCCGCTCGCCCTGGTGCGCATTTGTCTGAAAGGAGAAGTCCCATGGTTCGCAAAATCGCGGGTTTGCTGGCTCTACTCTTCGTGGTCGGCCTCTCGACGGCGTCTCAGAACAAAAAGGACGAAAAGAAAATCGATTACAGCACGGTGATCGGCACTTTTGAATCCTATAAGAACGAGACGCTGACGCTAAAAGTGGATGAAAAAGAGAAGAAGTTTAAGGTGCCCGCCGATACGCCGGTAGGCTATTCCGCCGGCAAAGACAAGACGAAGATCCTCAAGGCCAAGGACCACCTCAAAGATGTCAAGAAAGGCTCGGCCGTTGCCGTCACGCTGGATAGCGACGGCAAGAAAGTGCTGGCGGTCGGCGTGTTTGTTACCGAACTGCCCAAGGGCAAGCCGAAGGAAAAGGACGAGCCGAGCGATAAATGAAGGGCAAGCTGCCGGTTTCCGCCGGCCTGGACCTAGTCCCCGCCAGCGGATGCCGGCCGCTCGTTAAATCACGCACTCCTCAACGTCGCTCATCACTTGCGACTTCCCGTCACAAATGGCGGAGATCCGTCCGATCTCGCTTCGGGATTGGAGAGAGCATATGTACGTCCACCTCAACTGGAGAACCAGCAATCGGCCAACTGGTTGGTCTTTCGGCTACTGTAGTTCTTGCCAACAGGAGGGCGTCGCCCGACTCGAAAAAGTCACGGCAGTGCTCTACCTCAATGGGATCATTCCTCTGTACAAGAAGGACAAAGGACAAGTCGCGCGCTGCGATTTCTGCGGCCGTTCGGTGGAAGAGGTGCGCGATTGGGAGGGAGTTGCTCTGGCCGATTGGTCGCACCACGAAGGGGTCGCAGCCCTGAGCAAGAAACTCGGCATTTCCAATCCCGCCGGCCTGGGGAGCACCTTCCCGGATACACGTTTGCATTCGCTTCTCTCGGCAGTCTAGCAGACCTCTTCTTTCACACGGCTTGAAATAGGCCTGGTTGGAATCTTGGGCGGCTGCATCGCGGCAGTAGCGATAGCGGCGCCGCTAGCGCTGTGGCTGCATCAGAATCAGCAGCCACCAGGCCAAATAGACGAGCTGGGTTTCGTGATGCTGCTTTCCGGCATCTGTCTGATTCCCGGAGCTATTCTCGGCGCGCTGATCGAGGCCTTGCTCCGGCGCGAACGCGGTGCGGCGGCGCGGATCCGAGAAGTCTACAACAAGTATCCATTTGACCTGTATCGCTTAGAGGAACTATCTCGTGAATATGGAAAACGGGTGCAGAAAGCCGTGACATCGGTTATCGACGAAGTACCGCGCCGCTGGTGACTGATCTCTGTGTTCCGCAGACTCGCAGCGTAAGCTTGGTCGATGCCATTCTTCGCTCGCGCTGCGAGTTGCTGAGAGTTCAAACCCCTGCTAAGCCTGACTTCACCGCTGGTTTCGGCATCTCGGCCCCAGCTTCGGCTCTCGGCGTTCCGTGATGTGACCGCCCGTTTCTTTCAACACAGCTACACGTTCTGCATTGAGCTGGATGAACTGTGTCCAGGATTGCGGCACATTCAATTCGTCGAAGATCGCCTCGACGGGGCATTCCGGCACGCACGCTCCACAACTGATGCAATCCGCCGGATCGATGTAGAGCATCTCCTCGTCCTGATAAAAACATTCCGTCGGGCAGACGGTAACGCAATCGGTGTACTTGCAATCGCGGCACGGTTCGCAAACGACGAAGGCCATGAGCCTCTCCTTTCTTTTGTGGAGGAAATCACTCGTCAAGGCGATTTCCCCATTAGCGAGTCCTGTGCCGAGATCCTGGCAAGCCAGCCTCCGACCGTAAAAGGCGAATTTCAGAGCAGTTACAGCGATGCTCTGATTGAGTCGTCAGGAGAGCCGGCGAAGCGGACATGACGATAGTTGGATAGTATGACGAAATAGTCATGCAGATGACTGCCGGGAGATGCGATGTTTACGCATTTTCCCGTACAGCGTCGTTGGTTTCAGTCCCAGGGCGGCAGCAGCGCCGTTGGCACCGTAGATTCGTCCCCGACAACGTTGCAGTGCATCGAGGATGGCACGACGTTCGATGTCGGCGAGGCTGAGGGGCGAAGATTGGTGTTCGGTATTCGTTTCGCGCGCCGGTTCCAGCCAATGCGGTTCGACGTGTAGAGTATCGCCGGAAGAAACAATCACCGCGCGTTCGATGAGGTTTTCCAGCTCACGGACGTTGCCCGGCCAGTGATAGTCCATCAGCAGCCGCAACGTCGTTGGATCGACGCGCTCGATGGACTTGTTCAGACGCCGACCGAAGTGACGCAGAAAATGATGCACCAAGTCCGGAATGTCTTCACGGCGCTGCCGCAGCGGCGGCACATGGATGGGAAAGACGTTCAGACGAAAGTAGAGATCGGCACGAAACCGGCCTTGGTTCATGGCAATCGCGAGATCCTGATGCGTGGCGGCGATTACGCGCACGTCCACAGGGATAGGCCCGGCACCGCCGACGCGGTCGATGACGCGCTCTTGCAACACGCGCAAGAGCATTACTTGCATTTCCGCCGGCAGCTCGCCAACCTCGTCGAGGAAGATTGTTCCCTGATGGGCCAGCTCGAAGCGTCCGAACCGACGCCGTGTCGCCCCGGTGAATGCGCCGGCTTCGTGCCCGAATAGCTCGCTGGCAATCACGCCGGGTGCCAGCGCGGCGCAGTTGACCGCCGTTAGAAGACGCTCACGCCGCGGACTGAGTTGATGTATCGCTCTTGCGATAAGTTCCTTGCCTGTGCCGGTTTCGCCGAGGATCAACACCGTGCTGTCCGTCGGGGCGACTTGCTGGATCGCAAGACGAACCGCCTTCATCACCGCACTTTCGCCGGTCAACGGCCGCAGATCCCGCTCAATTCGCGATTCCTCGCGCAAGTAGGCCCGCTCGCGTTGGAAGCGTTCCAACTCGGCCACGCGCGCTTCCAGCTGAGCGATACGAGCATCCCGCTCACGGCAGCCTTCGCAGAAAAGTCTGGTCATTTAGACATGGTAGCAAGTCGCACTGGCATAAATCGCTATCCTGTCACGGTGCTTCGAGCAAACGCTTGATTTCCTCCGGTGGCAGCAGCCGCGGATCATCGCTACCGACCAGTAACTCCCAGCCATCGATTGTGTCCCACGATAAAGGCACATCCAATTTGCCCAGCGCCTGACGCGCCGCGTCGGCACCGATGTGGTATTTTCGACAACGCGCATCGACTTCTTCAATGCGGCGCAAGACGGCCTGCTGCTGTCGCACCTCGGCGAATTGGTGCCAGCCCGTCGGCGAACTGCAGAGGAGGCCGCGTGGCAGCTGCACCAGGAAACAGACGCCAATCAGTCCATACACCATCCGTTGCTGGCCCGCGGTAATCGCTCCGGTAGCATCCAGCGCGAACCAGCGGCCGGCGCGGCCCGGCAGACCGCCGCAGAAAAACAGTACCAGTCCCAGGTGCGGCAACAGGTGATAGCGCGAAAACTGCGGCTCCGCCATAAGCTGATACTCCCACAGTGCACGCGCGCTATAGCAGAGCAGATAGCTGCTGCCCATGAGGCCCAACCCTAGAAGCATCAGTCGATGATCGCTCACCTGCCGCCACCACCACACACCCAGGACAACGGCCACAGGCAGAATCACGGCGATGCACCATCCCGGCAAAGCGACGCCGGTCACGCCAACGAGGCCCAGCAAGAGATTGTCTACCAGCGAACGAGCGGTGTATTGCAGGCCGATCAGTGGATGAAACGCTTCGAGGGCGGTTTGCTCGCCATAGTGGCCGGTGTGCAGGATGGCCTCTGCCGTGCGCGGCAGACTGATGGCCAAAAAAAGAGCGGTACCGGCCAACGGCAATAAGGTCCAGTGGCGCGTGCTGCGCGAGGGATTGGGGTGATCGTCGGGCGGCAGCAGATACAGACAGCACAACGGGCCGCCAAGGATGCCCAGGGCAAACCAACCGGGCGCCAAAAGGCAAGCCAAGCAGGCCAGATCAAGATAAAGTCCGCGGCCAGTCTGCCGCCAACGCTGGACGGCGAGCAACCCCAGCAGTATCGTGTCTAGCGACAGGATGACGAAACTGGCAGCGAACCACCAGACGGCTTGATGAAAGACTGAGGTAACAGCAAAAAGAACGACCGCCATAAGTGCGTAAAAAGGATGCCCCAACTCGCGGCGGACGAAAACAGAGAGCAGGACGAGTCCTAGCAGTAACGCCGTGGGGCCTACCAGGCAAGTGAGGAACGGCACTCGCGGCAGCTGTCCGGCCAACGCTTCCAATCCAAAGCACAACAGGCGGCCCAGCGGCATGGCGTGTTCGTTCTGCGGCGCCCATAGCCCTTCGCAGGTGCGCTGCCAGGTACGCGATTGGACGAGGATGGGAAAGTCGTCATAATAAATCACGGGGCCGACCAACGACCGGATATGCAGCAACAGAAACGCCGCA
>Ga0070739_10006321_pt1 | contig 13105 bp, 9 predicted proteins | sample Coa_R1_7_FD_66445 | JGI IMG/M metagenome (GOLD analysis project Ga0070739, IMG submission 66445) | Surface soil microbial communities from Centralia Pennsylvania, which are recovering from an underground coalmine fire - Coalmine... | ecosystem: Environmental > Terrestrial > Soil > Unclassified ... | reverse complement strand
GGCCTTCTTCCGAAGCTGCAATGTTACGCGATTTGCGAGGAGGGCTGGGACCATTTTCTAAAATGCAGTCTCAAATCCTACGTCGAGACCGGCAAAGGCCAGCCGTTCGGAAGTCAGACGTTCGATTAAGCCGATTTCTTGGTCTTGATGCTCGCCCTCACCCCGGCCCTCTCCCCCAGGGAGAGGGTGAACCATCCTGCTCTGTTCGGAGAAGAATTCCGTCTCTCTGCTTTTTGGTGTTCTGGAGAAAATTAAGAAACGTGGTGATTGAAACAATGGTTCCAATTTGGTCCTCGACGTGAAAACGCTCTCCTTCTCCCCGGGGGAGAAGGTTGGGATGATGGCGAGCGTAAAAATTCGATCATTAAACGTTCGTTGCCAGGCGGATATTGCCTTTGTCCTCCACCGCGTCACCCCGGCGGCTCCGAAAAAGAGTTGACGACAGACTCAACCCGTATAACATATTAACCAGCCGGTTAGTTAATTGTGAAAACCATCAAGAAGGAGCATGCCCGGCGGAGCCAGGAAGCCAGGCGCGACGAGTCGCGCGCGAAAATCCTTGCCGCCGCCGAACAGGTTTTTGCCCGTGAAGGGCTGGCCGGCGCGCGAACGGACGCGATCGCCGCGCAAGCCGGCGTGAACAAGGCGCTTTTGCATTATTACTTTAAGAAAAAGGAAAAATTGTACGAAGCGGTGCTGGAGAAACATCTACGCGACTTCAATGACCTTGCCTTTTCCATCCTCAAGGCATCCGGGCCGGCCGGCGAGCTCTTGTTGCAATACGTGAACATGCACTTCGATTTCATAGGCGAACGTCGTCGTCACGCGCCCTTGTTCCAGCAATTGATGACCAAGGGGGGCGGACCGCCGGAAAGGTTGTTCCGCAAATACATCGCTCCGCGCGCCGAGGCCGTGCAGAAATTGCTGGAGCGCGGGATGCGTGAGCGCGCATTTCGAAACGTGGACGCGTTCCACACCGCGTTTTCCATCGCCGCGCTGGTGGTCTTTTATTTTTCGACCGCGCCCGTCCTGAAAAAAATCGGCTATCCCGATCCTTATGCGGACGAGAGTTTGAGAAGGCGCAAAAAAGAAGTGCTCGATTTCATCCGTCATGCGCTGTTCATCAACCCCGACGCGCCCCAGAAATGAAAAAAAATCGCATTCCCATCTTGATTGTGGCCGTGGTGATCATCGCCGGCATCATTTACGTTCTGATGAGAAGCCCCCGCGAGATCACCCTGACTGGAATTGTGACCACGGATGAAGTGGCCGTAAGTCCGGAAATTGCGGGACGGCTGCAGCAGGTGCTCGTCCGCGAAGGCGATGCTGTCACGAATGGCGAATTGCTCGCCGTGGTGCAACCCCAGGAACAAAAGGCCGAGATGGCCTTTTACGCCAGCAGTTTGAAACAATCCGCCGCGCAGGTAAGCGAAGCCGAAGCCGACCTGAGATTTCAGGAAACCCAAACCACCAATCAGATCGCCCAGGCCGAAGCCACGCTCGCTTCCACCGAAGCCCAGGCCAAGCAGGCCGAGGCGGACCTGGAAAACGCCACGCTCACATTCAAGCGCGAGGAAGATTTGTATAACCGCAAAGTTGATCCGATCCAGGCTTACGACAATGCGCGCACCGCTCGTGATGCCGCCCAGGCCCGCGTGGATTCCATGAAGAAACAAATCGTGGCTGCGCAGGCTGCCGTTGCCCTCGCAAAGGCCAATGAAGACCAGGTTGCCGCGCGCCGCGCTGCGTTGCGGGGAATTATTGAGCAAAAGGACGCGGCCAACGCCCAGAAGCAAAGGGCGGCTGTCCGGCTCGATTATACGCAGGTGCGCGCGCCCATCGAGGGCATCGTGGACAAACGAACGGCATTGCAAGGTGAAGTGGTGAATGTCGGCCAGGCCGTCGTGACCTTGATCAATCAGGACAATCTCTGGGTGCGGGCCGATGTGGAGGAGACTTACATTGACCGCGTTCACCTGGGCGATGTGTTTCAAGTGAAATTGCCCTCAGGCGCAGTCCGTGCTGGCAAAGTGTTTTACCGCGCGTCGGCCGGCGATTACGCCACGCAACGCGATGTGAGCCGGACCAAACGCGACATCAAAACCTTTGAAATCCGCCTGCGTTGCGACAATCGCGATCGCAGCCTCGCGCTGGGCATGACGGCTTACGTCAAATTCCCATTAAAAAATCCGTGACCATGCAGGACGTTGAAGTTGACAAGTTGACGAAGCGTTTCGGTGATTTTACCGCCGTGAACGAGATCAGCTTTTCCGTCGCGCACGGCGAAATCTTCGGCTTGCTGGGCCCGAACGGCGCGGGCAAATCCACCTTGATCCGCATGCTCACCACGCTCGTCCCCCCCACGTCGGGCACGGCGCGCATCAACGGCTTCGACATCGTGACCCAGGCCAACGAGGTCCGCCAATCCATCGGCGTCATTCCCCAAGCCACGACCAGCGACGGCGATTTGAGCGCGGATGAAAACCTGACGATCTTTGCCAAGCTCTACGGCATCCCGCGCGAAAAACGCAAGCGCGTCATCGCCCAACTTTTGGAAGAAGTGGATTTGACCCAATGGGCGGAGAAGCCGGTCAAAATGTTTTCCGGCGGGATGCGGCGCCGATTGGAAATTGCACGGGGATTGGTGCATGAACCGAAAATTTTTTTCCTGGATGAACCTACCACCGGGCTTGACCCCGTCTCACGCACCGCGGTTTGGGAAATGCTGGCGCGGCTGAAACGCGAGCGCGATTTGACCATCCTTGTCACCACGCATTACATGGATGAGGCGGACAAATTGTGCGACCGCATCGCCATTGTGGACCATGGCAGGCTCGCGGCGCTGGATTCGCCGCTCCGATTGAAGGCGTCCGTGCCCGGCAAAAACATTTTGGAAGCGAGCTTTGCCGGAGCGCCTGCCGATTGGGAACAAATGTTGGAAAAGCTGCCGGAAGTTGCCGGTGTAAAGGTCGAGCAAAATTTTTTCCGGATTTCCTCGAACAACGGGCCGCGCACGACCGTGGCGCTGCTGGAAGCGGCGCGTGAGGCGAAGGTCAGCGTGACATCACTCACCGTGCAAAGCACCACGCTGGACGATGTTTTTCTGCATTACACCGGGCATCAACTGCGCGACAATTTGCAGACGCCGTCCGCGGCGGAAAGTCCCTTCATCATGAAACGAGGCTAGCAACTGCTCTGTAGAACAGATGGTTTGACTTATGCGACACGACTGGAACGATGATAGTAATTGGGGAGCGCGACCGTCCCGGTCGCCGCGCCGGGCGTCCCGCCGGGCGCTTTTTGATTCATTTCCGTTCGGCGAGACGCCGAACGGGGCACGCCAGAGGCGTGCGCTCCCCAAACTGCTATCCTGGTTCCATTCCTTTCCAACGGATCATCGAATGATTTCTACAAAGCAGTCAGCGGCCTGTTAAAAACTATGCACCGAATCTGGGCCATCATTGAACGCGATTTGCGCCGTTTCCGGCGCAGTCCGGTGTTGGTCGTCATTTCCATCATCATGCCGCTGGTGCAATTGGTGGTGCTGGGTTACGCGTTCGGCGGGAAGATCAAAAACCTGGAGATTGGCGTGTTGGATGAAGACCATGGCGTTCCGGCCATCCGGTTGAAGGAAATGTTCCAGGCCATCGCGGCCAATGCGCGCACGTTTGTCACTGTCCCGTACACCGACCAGGGAGTCGCGTTGAGCGATTTGCGCAATGGCAAAATCAACGGCGTGCTCGACATTCCGCCGCAATTTTCCCGCAAGCTCGCTTCTGGTGCGAACCCGCGCATCGCGGTCATTGAAGATAATACCGACCAATTCGCATCGGGCGCGCTGGAAGGGGCGATGAACAACATCGTGGCTGCTTACAACGCGCCCAAAGTGCCGTCGCGCACGACCGCGGACGCGTCGCTCTCCGTGGTCGAAGTTTATCCTTATGTGCCCTACATCCAGTATTTGCTGCCTGGCGTGATTGTGCTGGCGATTTTTGTCTCCGCCATGATTGGTGGCGGCATCATTTTCATCGATGACAAAGCCCGGGGACTGCATGAGGGCTATCTGGTGACGCCCATCCGCAAGTTTGAATTGATTTTGGGCTTCAACCTCTCCGGCACTGCCAAGGCCATCATTGCCGGCGTCGTCCTGATGACGGTCGGGTCGATGATCGCGGGAATACCGGACCCGCTGAATCCGCTGCGGTTGATGAAGATGTTTTTGATGGTGGTGGCCACGTCGCTTGCGCTGATCAGCATGATGTTTCTGCTCATGGTGCGGGTGAGCGATCCGCTGGTGCCTCGCGCGATTTTTGGGATGTTGAACACGGTGTTGTATTTTCCCAGCGGCGCGGTTTATCCGCAGCAATCGTTCCCGCAATGGATGAAAGTCATCGCCGTGGTGGACCCGTTCACTTATGCCGTGCACGGATTCAAGCAGTTGGTCTTGAAAAACACGGGATTGATGGCCGTCGCCGGCGACCTGGCATTTCTCCTAATTTTCTCGGTCTTGGCCATGGGACTGGCAACCGCGCTGTTCCGGCGAACGCTTTAGCAGGCTGAATTCTGCTCCGTAGAATACATGCTTCGTATGTGTGACTAGAATGAAACTGAGATGGGATTTGGGGAGCGCACGCGTCCCGCGTGCCCTGTTCGGCGTCTCGCCGAACGGAAAAAGACCCAGAGCGCCCGGCGAGACGCCGGGCGCGGCAACCGAGGTCCTTCCGGACGGGCAATACGCGCTCCCCAAACTGCTACCATTGTTACATTTCGGGGCCGTCGGTTAAATAACGGCTAAATTCCCGCCAGCGATAAGACGGAAGAAACACGGACGTGTTCGCGTCTTAATCCTTTTGATGATTTTATCACTTTTAATTTTTTGCGATGTAAGTGCTTGGTTCTCAATAAAGGTTGATACGTACCGTAGGTTTGACAACGCGTGATAGGATGGGGCGATGATGAAAAAATGGATGCTGGATGCCGGTTCCTTGATGCTGGATGCGCAGTCAACGATTCCGTGTTGCGTGTTCCCTGTTTCAGGTTTTAACAATTTAACGTTTTAACAATTTAACCTCCATGAATACAGCTTTGTTCTTTGACATTTTTACCCGTTCCGAGTTCCGGGTTGGAATGCCTCCGAGTTCCGGGTTCACCAAGCGCAAAATCCGACCGGGTGTTGCGGCTTGTTGCAGCTTGTTGCACCTGGTTGCAGCTATCAGAGAAAAGAATTGGAACGGGGAGGCTGAAAACTTACGTTTTCAGCTACGGAATCGGACGCGCGGCAGGTCTTAGCAGACTGCCAATGTCCCTACCGTTTTTGGGTAGGGGGCACTGCGTGCGCGCCGTATCGGACGGCGGTCAGCGGAGTGACCGCCCTACTGCTGTGTCGGATTGTGTCGCGTTGTGTCGGATAAGGGCGCATCTTCCAAAAACAGCTTGCAACAAGGCAGGTTTGTATGCTATGACTTTTTGCAATGTGCCACTTTGTCTCTCGGCTTGGCGTAAGTGGCTCCCGATTAGTGATATGGCATATTGATTATGACCCGGCTGGAAAGGATGATCATGGAAAATAATGGCACAAGTGTGTCATTATTGACCCGTTCGAACGCAGATGTCGCAACCGTTGACCGTTCTTAACCTGACCCCTTCAAGTCATGCCTTCCAAATCCAGTTTCCTAGAAAAGGTGCTTGGCCGCATCGGGCGGCTGGATGCCGAGGGACTCCAATCGGTGGTGCAACGGCTGGCCAGCGAACGCAGCTTCCTCGAAACTCTGTTCAACACGATTGAAGACGGCGTGCTGGTGGTTGATGAAAATGGCCGCATCCTTTATTTCAACGAGGCGGTCACGCAGTTGATTGGGCTCAAGGCCAGCGATGCCGAAGGCCGGCCCATCAGCGAATTCCTGCCCGAACTCGACTGGCAAAAGATCCTTCGCACCCATGCCACCCGCGGCCAGCGCGTCGTGCGCCATGAATTCGAGGTTAGTTTTCCGCGTCCGCGTTATCTTCGGTTCTACGCCGCGCCATTGGATGGCGAAGCCGGAGGCGGCGCGGGTTTGGCGCTCATCCTTCATGATGCGACCGAGGCGCGGCAGCAAACTTTCGAAGCCATCGAAAGCGAGCGCATCCAGGCGTTGACATTGCTTGCGGCGAGCGTCGCCCACGAAATCGGCAATCCGCTCAACGCGCTGCACATCCATCTGCAATTGATGGAACGGCAGCTCAAGAAATTGAAGTCCTTGCCGGCGGTTCAACATCCGTTTAGCGCACGGCGCGGTGAGCGTTCGCCGGCGGTGAACATCGGCATCGAAACCGCCGACATCGCGCAGAAGCTCGAACAATATCTTGGCGTCGCAAAGGGCGAGATTGACCGGTTGGACGTCATCATCACACAATTTTTGCAGGCCATCCGTCCATCGCCGCCGCAGCTCAAGCCAGCTTCCTTGAACGACATCGCGCAACGCACGCTGGCCTTGCTGAAACCGGAACTGGACAACCGCGGCTTGACGGTGAAGGAAAAGCTCGCGCGACAACTGCCGGAAGCGCCGCTGGACGCCGCGCAGATCCAGCAGGTGCTGGTGAATCTTGCCAAGAACGCGATGCAGGCGATGACCAGGGGCGGCGTGCTGACGTTGCAGACGGGCGCGGGCGCGGACGGCGTTTGGGTGAGCGTGGCGGACACGGGCGGCGGCATCCCGCAGGAGCAAATCAACCGCATCTTCGATCCGTTCTTTACGACCAAGAAAAAAGGGACAGGCCTGGGCTTGATGATTGTGCAGCGGATTGTCCGCGCGCACGGCGGGCGCATCGAACTGGAAAGCAACGTCGGCCACGGCACCACGTTCCGCATCTGGTTGCCGTTCAACAATCGGCCCACTCGCCTGCTGGAAGCGGCCAGTGATGATAAGAAACCATGAAAAGCGACCACAGCCTGGAAGAAAAACCGATGTTGCTCATCGTAGATGATGAGAAGCCGACCCGCGAAGGGCTGCGCGCGGCGCTTGAAGAACGTTACGATGTCTATCTCGCGGATGATGCCGCATCGGCGATGGAATTGCTTGAACGCGAGCATTTCGCGGTGTTGCTCACCGATTTCCGGCTGCCAAAGGAGGATGGGATGAAGTTGATCGCGCGCGCCAAGTCGCTTTCGAAGCCGCCGATCTGCATCTTGATGACTGCCTATGGTTCCGAGGAACTGGCTGTGGAAGCGATGAAACGCGGCGCGGACGATTACATCGCCAAGGGGCGGTTGCAAATTGACGAGCTGGAGATGCGGATCGCGCGGGCGTTGCGCCAGCAAAATTTGGAGACGGAAAATGCCGAGCTTCGCCAGCAGCTTGAAACCAAGTTCGGGATGGAAAACATCGTCGGCGAATCCGCCGGGATGAAGGAAGTGTTCGACATCGTGCGGCAGGTTGCCCCGGCGCGCACAACGGTTTTGCTGCAAGGCGAGAGCGGGACTGGGAAGGAACTGATCGCGCGCGCCATCCATCAATTGAGCCCGCGCAGCAGGCAACCGCTCATCACGGTGCATTGCGCCGCGCTCGCGCCGTCATTGCTCGAAAGCGAATTGTTCGGGCACGAAAAAGGCGCATTCACCGGCGCGCACGAACGGCGCATCGGGCGCTTCGAACAGGCGCAGGGCGGGACATTGTTCCTGGATGAGATAGGCGAGATCGATGCGACCATCCAGATCAAGCTGCTGCGTTTTCTCGGCGAGCGGACGTTCGAACGCGTCGGCTCGAACAAAACGCTCACGGCCGATGTCCGGCTCATCGCCGCCACGAACAAAAACCTTGAGGAAATGGTCAAGGCCGGGACGTTTCGAGAGGATTTGTTTTACCGCTTGCGCGTGGTGGAGATCTGGCTGCCGCCCTTGCGCGAGCGCGCGGATGACATCCCGCTTTTGGCGCAAAGTTTTCTGCGCGAGTTTGCCGGCGAACTCGGCAAGGAAGTCAAGGACTTCACCGCCGATGCGCTGGAAACGTTGATCAATTATTCATGGCCGGGGAATGTTCGCGAGTTGCGCACCGCCCTTGAACACGCGGTGGTGTTGTGCCGCGGCGACCGCGTCACGGTGCGCGATTTGCCGCCATCGGTGCGGGCGCTGGGTGTTGCCCCGGTTGTGGCCGGCCGGCAAAATGTGTCGGCGGAAAATGACATGACGCTCAGGGGCGCGGAAAAAGAATTGATAGCACGCGCTTTGAAGGAAACGGGAGGCAACCGCACGATCGCCGCCAAAAAACTCGGCATGAGCCGGCGCACCCTGCATCGCAAACTTCATCTTTATCATCTGGAGAATTTCTGATTAGATATTCGGTTATGGACCTACAGACCATCATTCATCAGCTTGAGCAGGGGAGCGGCCTCCGGTATTTGAAATACTGGCTTTTAGGCCTCCTGCTGCTGACGCTCGTCATTGGTTACAATTTTCGCGCTTTTAAAGACATGTCCACCCAGGAAGCGATGGACAGCGCGCAATTGGCCCGCAACATCGCCGAGGGCAAGGGTTATCACACGCTTTTCATCCGCCCGCTGAGCATGTATCTGCTCGAAAAAACCTACGCCGACAAACATGGGCCGGCTCCTTTGGGCGATTTGACGGACCGCGCGCAGCTCCACAGCCCGCATCCGGACCTGGCCAATCCGCCCGTTTACCCGCTCGTGCTGGCTGGATTGATGAAAGTCGTCCCCGCGCTTCGTTATCATCCTGCCGAAGCGAACCCTGTGGAAATGGGGCAAAAGGGTTATGACCCATGGAATCATCGCGGCCATTTCTGGATTTATCCGCCGGATTTCTGGATCAGCTTTTTCAATCAGGTCCTGTTCGTGACCATGGCCGTGATGCTCTTTTTCATCGCGCGGCGGCTTATCGATTCCACCGTGGCATGGACTTCAGCGATACTGTTCCTTGGAACGGACCTGTTCTGGAAGTTCAGCATTTCGGGACTGTCCACGATGTTGCTGATGTTGACATTCCTCGGGTTGGCCTGGTGCATCATGCTGCTGGAGGAAAAAGGCCGGGATGAGTCGGTGAAACCAGGCCGGCTGATGTTGCTTGCGGCGGCTTGTGGCGCATTGATCGGATTCGGGTGCCTGACTCGTTATTCATTCGGCTGGCTCATTTTGCCCGCGCTCCTTTTCATTTTGTTGTTCCTTGGGCAGCAAAGGCTGACTCTTTCATTGATCGTGCTTGCCACGTTTGTCCTGGTGATCAGTCCCTGGGTTGCGCGCAATTACCGTCTCAGTCACACCTTTTTCGGCACGGCCGGATACGCGATTTATGAAAGCACTTCTTACTTTCCGGAACATCGTCTTGAACGCTCGCTGAATCCCGACCTGTCGCGGGTCCGATATGACCACGTGTTCTATAAATTCCTGGCCAATACCCGCGCCATTGTTCAGGACGACCTGCCGCGGCTGGGCGGCAGTTGGATCAGCGCGCTGTTTCTGGTCGGCCTGCTCATGAACTTTCGCAATCCCACCTTGAGCCGGCTGCGTTACTTTCTGTTGTTATGTCTTCCCGTGCTGATCACCGCGCAGGCCCTGGGGCGGACGCAGCTTTCGGACGATTCGCCGGTGATCAACTCGGAAAATCTGCTCGTCCTGCTCGCGCCGCTGGTCATCGTGTTTGGCGTCCTTTTCTTCTTCATCATGCTCGACCAACTCGAACTGCCGCTCATCCAACTGCGTTACCTGGTGATTGGCGGATTTTGTGTGGTCATCTGCCTGCCAACCCTGTTGAGCCTGATTTCGCCGCGCGTCAATGCCTATTCGTATCCGCCCTATTACCCGCCTGTCATCCAAAAGACCGCCAACTGGATGAAGCCGGACGAACTGATGATGAGCGACATTCCCTGGGCGGTCGCCTGGTATGGGAAACGGCAATGCCTCTGGCTCACGTTGAATGCGCAGAATGATTTTTTCAACGTCTATGATTACAAGAAACCGATCAGCGCGATTTACCTGACCCCGGTCACCATGGACGGCAAGTTCCTGAGCCAATGGGTGCGCACCGGCGAATACAGTTGGGGCAGTTTCGCGATCGAAAGCCTTCTGAAGGGCGGCCTTCCTCCGCATTTTCCGCTCAAGAAAGCTCCGGCTGGTTTTCTCCCGGAACAACTTTTCCTAACCGATACGGAACGCTGGGTCCAACCCACGGCCAGCGCTTCGACAGCCGCCGTGGACAGGCAATGAATGAAATGGGCGCTAATTCAACCTGCCCCCACAGTGAGGGTGCTTCGTGAAAACTTGCTGCAGCATTTCCGGCGTGGGTGGCTTTAAAAGATATTCTGTTGCGCCAAGTTGCATCGCCCTTTCACGGTCGCGGTCTTCGGGCGAAGAAGTCAGAACAAAGACACTGATGTTTCCCAAAAGCGACTGGTTGCGCATCCATTCGAGCACTTCAAATCCATGGACATAGGGAAGTTTGAGACCGAGAAAAACGCAGTTGGGCAGCGGATGTGCCGAGCGGTCCCCAAATCTGCCGCTGCCGCTGAGATAATCAAGCGCCTCACGGCCGTTCACGGCGACATGCATTGGCTGCGCCAGTTTGGCCTTGGTCAATGCGCGTTCCATCAGGAACACATCGTTTTCGTCATCCTCTACCAGAAGAATACGGCTCGGAGTCATGCGGGATTTTGTGAATATTCTTCTCCTGGTGAAAGCTCGATCCAAAAGCTGCTGCCGCTGATGCCATCCGACTCAACGCCGGCGCGGCCGCCCATTTTTTCAACCGCCTTGCGCACGATGGCGAGGCCAATGCCGGTGCCTTCATAATGCAAGTCCTGGTGCACGCGTTCGAACATGCCGAAAAGCCGATGATGATAAGCGGGCTTGATGCCGATGCCATTGTCCTTGAACCAAAGGCGCACCTTGCCATCAACCGACTCGGTCCAAACCTGCACCACCGGCTTGACACCCGGCGCGACAAATTTCACCGCGTTGGACAACAGATTGGAGATCGCCTGCGTGAGCGAAGGTTCGTGCGCCAGCACCGGATGCAACGGCTCGCGGATGGTGATCTGGGCATTGGGCTCCTGCATGGCCGGATAATGCTCAATGATTTCCGGCAACAACTTTTGCAGCGAAACCGGCGCGAGTTTGATCTCCGCGCGGGCCAGGCGCGAATAAGTCAGCACATCGTGGATCAACCCTTCCATGCGCGCACCGCTGCGCACGATTCGCGCCAGCAACTCGCGTCCGCGTTCATCCAGCTTGTTATTGTAATCCTCCAGCAACGCCATGGCGTAACCTTTCATGGCGCGGACAGGAGCGCGAAGATCGTGGGAAACGCTGTAGGAGAATTCTTCCATCTGCCCGATGACTTCGCGGAGCGATGCCGTGCGTTCCTGCACGCGTTGTTCGAGCGCTTCATTCGCGCGGCCAAGCTGCTCTTTCGCCTGCCTAAGAATTTTTTCCGCCTGTTTGCGTTCGGAGATGTCCGTGGCCAGGCCGGCGACGGCGTAAATGGTGCCGTCCACTTTGCGCATGGGAAATTTCACCGAAAGAAACGTGCGGGGAACGCCTTTGCGGTAGGTAGTTTCCTCGGCTTCCATTGGTTTGCCCGTGCGAATGACTTGAAGGTCGTTCTCGCGAAGTTCTTTCGCGACATGCCCCGGATGAAAATCATAATCGGTTTTTCCGGTGATGTCCTCCTCGCTCACCCCGAAAACTTCCTCGTAACGTTTGTTGGCCATCATGTACCTGCCATCGCAATCCTTGACCCAAATGGGAACAAATGAATGGTCAACGAGGCTGCGGAAACGCTGTTCGCTTTCGCGCAAAGCTTCCTCGGCACGTTTGCGGTGGGTGATGTCGCGGGCAACTTTGGAGGCGCCGATGATGTTGCCACTTTCGTCCTTCACCGGGGAAATGGTGAGCGAAATGTTGAGCAAAACGCCGTCCTTGCGCCTGCGGATCGTCTCGAAATGGTCCACGCGCTCGCCCCGGCGCAAACGGGCAAGAATGTTCGGCTCTTCATCCTGCCGGTCCTCGGGAATCAGGAGGGTGATGGGCCGGCCAATGGCTTCTTCGGCCGTGTAACCAAACGTTCTTTCAGCGCTCTTGTTCCAACTGGTGATGATGCCATCCAGGTTCTTGGTGATGATGGCGTCATCGGAAGATTCAACAATCGCTGCAAGGAACAAACGGGCATCCCGCGCAATCTTGGAGCCTAGCATCTGCTGCGCCGAACCGTTTGGGGACCCGGAGTCGTTCAATTCTTTCAGATCAAGGCGTTTATGTTCAACCTGTTCAACAGTCATTCGTTACAAACATTTTGAGTTAATTCCCCATTCCAAATTGGCAACCAGATTGTCTAAGGTTCCCTTGATTAGTGCATTTCGCAAGTAATTTGGGCTATATATTCGGTTGCTGGGGTGTGCACGTTTACATTGCGTGTCCGAGCGGGTCAGGATCGGGTGACCGGCCTATTGACGTCTGCAATCTTATTGCACTTCGGATGTATTTGATCTTTCCAAAATCCTTCGCTTAATCATCGCCTGGTCAGAGCCCGCTTGACGGATTTTTTTCAGCAATGCGTTGTAGTCCGCTGCCAGCGCAGTATCTTCAAAATGGATTTTGCCCGTCGCTCCCGAGGCTTCCCAATGACCCCAGTTATTTTCCTGCATTGCGATGATTTGCAGCATGGCCTTGCCCATGATTTCATCCTGATCGCGCATCTCCACAATCAGCGGATTTATCAGGTCGGCCTTTCTCGTGTAACCCCGAAGCGCCGCGGCAGCGTAGGTTTCCGGCACCTGTAGACGGTCCAATTCCGCGCGATAATTGTCGGCTCCATGCTGAAAAAAACTTTTCAGCTTGTCGTTCGCGTTCAAAAAGTTTTGGACGACCTCGCGTTTGGGCGCAAGCTCCTCCTTCTGCTTGAGAAGCCCCGGCTTGAGGATGTTTGCCGCAGTCAACTGCGCGACAGCAGCATCATAATTGGTCATTAACCCGCTCAATCTTTCCGTATAGGCAGCCGAGGCCTTCATCGCAAGCGCATCGCCGCCGGTCATGTTTTGGGCGGCATTTTCCAGCGATTTTTGGAGTTGGCTGAGCTTTTTTTCCCTGGTTTGCGAGTTCGAATTGGTTCCGTTCCGAATTT
>Ga0070739_10006320_pt1 | contig 13105 bp, 14 predicted proteins | sample Coa_R1_7_FD_66445 | JGI IMG/M metagenome (GOLD analysis project Ga0070739, IMG submission 66445) | Surface soil microbial communities from Centralia Pennsylvania, which are recovering from an underground coalmine fire - Coalmine... | ecosystem: Environmental > Terrestrial > Soil > Unclassified ... | reverse complement strand
GTCACGTCGGCAGCCATCGCCTCGCCCCGCGGTCAAAGAAAGCCGTCACCACGACGATATCAGCCCCGGCCGAACGAAAGACAACCCGCAAGGCGCGGCCATTCCGCTCTGGGATGCGGCGCCAAGCGCGCGTGAGGGTTGCATCCTTGGGGTCGCGGTCCGTGTGTTGCGGCGTGGTGATGGTGGCCTCGATCCATGCCGGGTCCAGGCGGTCGCGCGCGACATTCTGCTGGGCATGCTTCGTCAGGATCAGCATTCATCATTTCGCGGCCTGCTGGTCCCGGCTTTCGCCGGGAGGGGCGGCGGGCGGGAAGGCGAAGGCAGCGCGACGTCTATCATGGCGGCAACTGCCAAAGAGGCAGCGCTGGACACGGCGAGGAAAAGGAGTGCCAGGGCACTGGTTATGATTCCGATGATGCGGTGAAAGTCGGCGATCTGGACGGCGGTTATCATGATCCAGAGGACGCCAATCCACATCGCCGGAGACGGGCGCCGAGGAGATCGAGAATGCCGCGCTCGTCGCTCACTCCGCCGCCTCACGCTGCTCGATCGATTCGATCAGCCGCGCCGGCCATTTGCGGACGTGCAAATCGTCGGGCCATTCGGCGGGATTGACGCCCTTCCGCACGCGGCAACGGTAAGGCCGACCACCCTCATGTGCGGCGTCGCCCAGCTGCTTCAGGAAATATGCGGTCCCGGCCGTGCGGCAACGATCGCGCATCAGCCGCGCCCATGCCAGATCGAACGGGCGGCTATCCCTGCCGCTCTCGCCGCCCTGAATGATCCAATCAACTCCGGCCAGGTCGCGGTCGATCGCCTCGAGCTGAGGCTCGACCGATACCCAGCGGATGACGGCGGGGATGTCCATCAGGATCGGCACGCGCTCATCCCACCGGCGCTCGTCTTCTGCCGAAACGCCGAGCCAGATGCCGGGCGCCGGCTCGCGTACCCCGATCTCGCGCATCAGGCGGAGCAGGTTGGCCGGTCGCTTCGTCAGGACCTGGAAAACATGCCCGAGCCCGCGATGGTGCGCCTCGGTCATGACGGACCATACCCGCGTGAACCACTCCACCGGCATGTCCTCGTGCGCCAAGTCGGACATCGAATTGACGAACCACATGGCGGGCGTCCTGACGCGCAACGGTTTGTCGAGCGCCTCTTCCCAGAACCGCAGTTCGCCGGTCCACACCGGCCCAGCCTTGGCGGTGCGATACAGCCCAGCGTACTTGCGCTTTTCGGGCGCATAGCCGAGGGCGCGCTGCATGCGATCCACGCGCGCGGCCTCGGCCATCGCGTAGCAATTCGTGCACCCCGGGGAGAGGACGGAGCAACCGGCGACCGGGTTCCAAGTGTGCTCCGTCCAAGAGATGGCTGTGGTGCGGCTCACTCTGCCGCCTCGCGCTGATCGGCTGACACAGTCAGTTTGTCGAGCACTTCGGCAAAGCTGTCCCGATCCTCCGGGTGCGTCTTGATGTGCTCTCGGACAGCGGCAATGAAAGCGTTGGCGAAAGCCGTGTTCTGAAATTTCGGGAGCAGGTTCTCGACGATCGCACCGGACACGATAAGCCGGTGGGTGCGAGCCCGGCGCTCGGCCTCGGCCTCCCGCTTCTCGATCCGTCTGACCTTTACCTTCAGGGCGGCGATTCGCTGCTGCAACGCGGCCTTTTTCTGCTCGTCCGTCTTACGCATGGAGTGCGGCTCCTGTCTCGCTGCATGAGCGTTCTGCCCTGTGCTTGATGCAGAGTATAACCCGCATCACGCAGCACGTCACGGCCGAGGGGCTTGACGGCGGCGATCGTGCGGCGGAAAAGGTGGAAGGCGCACTTGCAACTCGGGCTTTGCCCGAGTTTCGGAAGCGTGCCATCCGGCACGCTCGGCCCTTCGACGGGCTCAGGACTGCATGGCGATATATTCTTTCCGGATGGGTGAGAGGGTCAGCCGCGGCGGCGGACAATCGGCAGTCAAGGCCGCATCCTACCAGGCGCGCGAGAAGATCCGCGACGAGCGCACCGGGTATCTCTATAACCATTCACCGAAGGAACGGGCCGAGCTGGCGAGCAGCATCGCCGCGGTTTCGGCCTATATGGCGCGCGGTGCCGGCTACGCCGATGGCCGCCTGGATGCGCTGTTCGTTGGCCTTTACGCCCCGAGCGAGGCGCCCGATTGGTGCCGTGGCCACGAGAACATCGGGATCTTCTGGAATCGCGCCGAGCTGGCCGAGCGCCGGCAGGACGCGCATATCGCCGAGCGCTTTATCCTGGCGCTGCCGCATGAATTGACCGTCCAGCAGAACGTCTGGCTCCTGCAGGATTACGTCAAGGAGGCATTCACCCGGCAAGGGCGGGTCGTGCAAGTGGCGATCCACGCGCCCGAGCACGGCGACGGGCGGAATGTCCACGCGCATCTTCTGGCCTCGACCCGCGGCGTCGATGCGAACGGCTTCAAAGCGACGAAGGCGGCCGAGCAGAAAGAGCGCCATCTGTATCGCCGGCAGTACGTCCAGGACCTGCGCGCGCGCTGGACCGAAACTGTCAACCGTCATCTCGCCCGGCATGGTCACGAAGCACGGATCGATCACCGCACGCTCGCCGAGCAGGGCATCGACCGCACGCCGATGGTCCATCTCGGACCCGGGGACAGCCGGCGGGAGCGTCAGGGCGAGCGCAGCGCCGCCGGCGAGGTCAACCGCGAGATCGCCGCGAGGAATGCCGAGCGGGAGGCAGGGCGCGAGATTGAGCGGGAATTGCTCGCCAAGCGCGCCCGGCCGGCGGAACCGGCACGCGCGGCCGAGATTGTCGACCTCGACGCTTGGCGCCGCGAGCTGGAGCAGGAAGCACAGGGCTCTGTCTCCGTTGCCGATAAATCCCCGGCTCCTGCATCCACAGCCACGCGCGAGGCCGCACAGGCGCGCGAAGCCGCGCGGGGTCCGGAGGAAGCACCAGCGCCGGCGAAAACCGCATCAGGCGGCCGCGAGCGCGGGCGGGATCGAAATCTTTTCGGGAGGGCGGGGAAGATGTTTCGCAGCGCATTCGAGGCGGCGCTCGACTGGATCGCGCCGGTGGTCGCCGATCCGCATCAGCAGCCGGTGGAGCAGGCGTCTCCACAGGTGGAGCGCGCGCCGCCGCCTCATGCTGAGCAAGGGCAGGGGGCCGAACCGGAAAAGGAGATCTCGCTGCACGATCTCAAGTGGCAGCGGATCCAGCGGCGGATGCGCGAGGAAGGGCGCAATAGCGAGCAGAACAGCCCGCTCTATGACCGCTACAAAGCGGAGCGCGAGGCCGCATATCAGGCGCGGGATGCGGCGGAACGGGACGTGCGCGAACAGTTCGCGGCCTATGCGCAGGACCTGCGCGGCTTCTACAACCTGCGCTTCGAGCAGGAGAAGGCCAGCGGCATGCCGGGTCCGGTGCGGCACGAGGCGATGGAGCTGCTGTCGGCGCAGCGCCGAGGCGATCGTGTCGCGGCGATCCGGCTCGAGCGCGAGGCTATCGCCGAGGTGCGACGCGCGCACCCGCTGCCGGATTGGGGCAGCTGGTTAAAACGCGAGGCTGAGAAAGGCGATCAGGAAGCCGCACGGGCGCTGGAGCGGCACCAGGCGCGCGAGGCGGAGCGCAACCGCGATCGAGACGATGACGGGCGCGGGATCGAGCCGTGATCAATGGATCGTGAAGCCGAAGGACACGCGGCTATAGACGCTCGACGGCGCGGAGAGGCGCGCGATCTGCTCCGCCGACCAGCTCGGCCGCGGCGAGGGAGTGCGGATATGCGCCGCATCGATACTATGATATCGAACGGCGGTCGGATGATAAGTGACATTGATCGCTACGGGCATGGCTGCTCGCCCGTAATACCGGGCGACATAGCCGTTCCTGAAGCCCCGCCGGGCATCGCCCGTGTTGTAGAGAGATAGGGCGATTTTCAGCGCGGCCTGGCCGGGGCCGAGGAGCCGCACGGCATAGGCATAGTCCGCGGTCAGGATCATGCCGCCGGCGTGGATGTTGGTGCACGGATCGAAGGCCTGTGCGACGCTCATTCCGAGCCGCGGCAGATTGACCGAGTCGACCTGCATCAGGCCGATGTCGGCGACATGACCGGCCGCGATCAGCCGCCGCGCCAGCGCGATCGCCGCGGCTTGGTCGTGCGGGTGCCAGGACTGGCGGGTCGTGTTGTCGAAAATGGCGAGCGGGTCGCCGTGGCTCTCGACGGCGATCACCGCTTCGAGGGTCGCCGGCGCGATGTTCGGCATGCACGCCAGAAGGGCCGCGGCGATCACCGCCATGTCCATAGCGGCCGGGCGAGGCCCTGCACAGACGAAACCGGCACCGGCCCGAAATAGCGCGAGTCGAATGACCGCGGATTGTAGCTGGAGGCGAGCCACATCTGCCCCGGTCGGACGCGGTATGTGCCTGGCGCAACCGGCATAACTTTCCGCCCGGCACTATCGCGCGTCAGCAGGGCGCTGCGCGGCACCGGCACGCCATCGACCGAGATCCCCGCGGCGCTCACTTGCACGACGTCGCCGGCGACCGCCACAACGGGCTTCAAGAGCGGCTCGCTGCCGCTCTTGCACCAGCCGTTACGGAAATATCGGCGGCGCAACGCGAGCCGAACCGCCGGACCCGGCGGCGGGCAGACGACGACGATCATGCCCTTGGCAAGGTGCGGCGGTGCCCGCTCCATGAGCCACACCCCGCGCGGCATCGAGTCCGTCGTGTTGATCCGCAGCCCGGCTGCCCATCCCCCGTAGCCCGCCATGAGAGCCAAGCCGGTCATGATGGTCAGGCCGACGATGAATCGTCGTCTCATGGCCTTGGTGCCCGAGGCGGAGGCGGCCATTCTCCGTATATGCAGACCCCGCGGTAATGGGACAGATCGCGCGGGCATGGCGGCGGCCTTATAAAAGAGGAAACAACTATCGCTATGACTATCGGTATCGCGATCACTAAACCAATGTAAAACCGTTTTTCGTCACGGTGCAGCCGGCCGATCAGCGAATTCCAGCCTTCGAGCATGTTGTGCCACTCGCACACCAATCTTGAGGCAGACTCAAGATCTTCTTTGGAAGGAGCGGGTTTTCTGACTCTCATCGCGTTTCTCTCACGGCGCCGGGACCTGTGCGCGTTCGGCAAAGATCGGGTGCTCCCAATAGAAGATCTGCGTCGCTCGAATAGGCCGCTCGCCGCCGATGAGGATCAGGATCTCGCCGGGCGCGGTGATCCGGCCGGCATCGTCGCGCTCCGGCTTTCTCAGGGTCAGGACCTCGTCGGGCAGCAGCAGCGGGCGCGCCACTTCCTGATAGGTCCGGGTGAAGTTCCGGATGGCGCCGAAGCGATGGCCGGTCTCCATGATGTGCTCGGCGAAAGCCGTCGTCTGCCCGCAGAGATCAGAGACCCATTTCGCAGTCGGGTAATCGTTCGGCGCGAAGATGACGCGGGTGCGGCAATTGGCGACGACGCCCTGGCTCGGCCCATAGATCGCCGTCAGCTGCTCGTGCGCTTGGCAGACGACCATCGCCTTGATGCCGTAACCGGCGCTGCGCGCGAGCATGCCCTCGACCAGCTCCATGCGCCCCAGGCTCGGCATCTCGTCGAGCATGAACAGCAGCCGGTGTTTGTGCGCAGGCAGCGGGCGGCCATTCTCGAATTCCAGCTTTGCCGACATCAGGTGCCGCATCGCCATGGTCAGAAACAGGCGAACCAGCGGCTTCAGCCGTTCCTTGTCGCTGCCCGGCGTGACGATGTAGACCGAGACCGGCTTGTCGCGATCGGCGAGGTCATGCAGCGAAAAATCGCTGCGATCGGTGTTGGCGTCGATGATCGGATCAGAGAACAACATCAGGTAGGTGTTGAGCGTCGACAGGACGCTGGCGCGCTCGCGATCGGAGCGCTCGATCTGCGAGCGCCCGGCGCCGGCGACGAAGGCATGCGGCTTCTTGCCTTGACGATGGGCATTGTCCCGCATCGCCTTCCACAGCTCGGCGGTCTCGCCTGTGCTGCCGCTGAGATCGTCGGCGACGTCGCCGAGGCTCGCCTTGTTGCCCTTGGCGCGCTCGCGATAGAGGACGTGCAGGATCGTGCCGGCCAGCAGCCCCATGCTGGTCTTCTGCCAGTGGTCGAGGGCATCGATCCCGTGTCCCTGGTAGTCGATCAGGCACTGCGCGATGTTCTGCGCGTCGGCGACGTCGTGATCGGTGTCGAGGCGAACCTCGTCGAGGAAGTTGAAGCCGGCGCTGCCGACGCGGGCGGCCGGCTCCCAGCGGAACACCTCGTTGCCGGCATGCCGTTTCCGCCAGCCGGCCGTCAGTTCCCACAACTCGCGCTTCTCGTCATAGATCAGCGCCGATGCCGGCCAGGACAGCAGCGACATGAGGATCGGGCCGGCGCCTTTCCCGCTGCGGGTTGGGGCGATGACGATGACGTGCTCGTTGCTGTCGTCGCGCAGGTAATGGGTTGTGCCGCGGCGATCGCGCCAGCCGCCGACATAGACGCCGGCATTCCCGCCCAAGAGCCCGGTCCGCCTGATCTCCACCTCGGTCATGAACCGCGCGTTGCCGTGCAGCCCGACGTTCTTCTTCGGGCGCCGCTTCTTCGCGGTCGCCCATAGGACAGCGCTGTATCCTGCGATCCCAATAGCCCCCACCGTACCGGCCTCGATCAGCGAAACAGGATCGACCACGTGCACCGTCAACCTCCCACCCGCATGATCGGCAATTGCGGATCGGGCGTCCGTCCGTTGCAGGACCAGGGCCGCAGATCGAGATCCTGGCCCAAGACGACATTGAACGGAGTGCCAGACGCAACGGTGAGAGTCGGCGGGATGTGCAGGCCCAATTCGCCGATACTGGAAATTGCGCTCGCCGGGCCGCCGATAAAGGCGGTGGTGCCGAACGGCATGAGTTGACCGACGGCGTTTCCGAGCCCGAATATGCCGACGATCAAACCGTTGATAAGACGCTTGCCCACATGATTGTTGACATCGGCATCGGCGCCGGCGGCGCCGGTCTGATCGGCCATTTCCATCGCGCCGAGATCAACGTTGCTCGTGTCGGGATAGATGATGCGGGTGAGGACGCCAGGCAGGCGCTCCTGCCCCATCCCAACGTTGGAGTCGTATTTCCCGATCAGCTTGCTTCCGACAGGAATGATAATGCAGGTTCCATCCTTTGTGTTGTAGACATCATGCGTGACGCGGCCAGTGAATTTACCCGGTGTGTCGCTGTTGCCGGCGGTTTCCCATGCGGCCGGAATGAGGTCTCCGGCCATGACGGCGTAGGGGCTGGGCGGCGGCCGCCGCGTCGCTTGCAGCACATCGTGCTGTCCCGTATCGCCGGCCTGCGCCATGAAATGCTGCTTTTCGGTCTGGTTGGCCGTGTCACCGGGCATTCCGCCCGGGCCCGGGAAGCCGCCGTATCCGAGCATGCCGGACGCAGCGAAGCCTGGTGTTCCCAACAACCCGCCAATGCCGAGCCCGGCGCCATTCCGTGCGGGCGCTGGTGCGGCGGCCGCTGCCGCATCAAAACCGGGGACGGCGCTTTTCGCCGACAGCGCGGCGAGGCGCAATTGCACCCGATGCTGGTCGAGCGCCAAGCGCTCTTTGAAATAATCCTTCCAGGCGTCCTTCACGTAGTCGGCGAGGCCGTGATCATCGGGTGCCGCAGGCTTTTCCTGTGCCGGCTTCGATGCCGCCGGCTTTGCCCGGGACAGTGCCGGCGGCCGATAGACGACAGGGTGAGCAGGCACCGACGAGCGCGGCACGGAGAGCACGTCGTCGGCGCTGGCCGGTTCCTGGTCCTTGCCGGCCTGTCGCTGGAAGAAGGCGCCATTCATCTCGGCGCGGTGATAGAGGCCATAAAGTGCAACCAAGCCGACCAAGCCGACGAGCGCGAGAGCAGCGATGAACGGCACGCGGTTCGGGCGGAGCGCGGCAAGGACGCTGCTGCGCGGCGGCTGGCCCTGAGCCTGTCGAAGGGCCGAGCTCGGCGCCGGGAGTTGCGCGGGCGATTTCTCGGGTCCGTCCGACCCTGAGCTTGTCGAAGGGTCGCGGCCGCTCAATTGGCACCCGCCCGCGTCAGCACGACGCGCGTCTGTCCGCTCACCAATTCGGCCTGGTCGAGCACGCCGTCATAGACGATGTACTGACCATCCCATCGATAATTGAGCGTCGCGGTCGGCGCGCTGCGGAAGATGCAGAGGCCGCAGCCGCCGGTGACTGCTTCCAGGACGGGCGCGCCGGCCTGGTAATGCTGGAACCCCGGAGCAAACAGGATGAAGGTCTTGACGCCATTGCTCCACACACGCAGCGGGCGCCAGGGCGGGTCGTCGCCGCTGATCGCATAGGGGAAATAGATGTTGCCGGCGGCAGCAGGCGTGCCGGGCGGGTCGCCGGCGAACTGCTCCTGATACGCGGCCCATGCGCGCGCCTGGTCGTCCGGATAGGTGAAGCGGGCGAGCGGCATAAAATCGTACCGCGTGCTGACGAGGGAGATCGCATAGATGCGGCGATCAGTGCTGATGGTGAGATCGGTTCTGAGACCCGCATCCTGCGGCTTGACGACAAGGATCGTGCGCGCCTCGGCGCCGCTGCCGCTGACGCTGGGCTCGACATCCCACATCACGGGATCGCCGACATTGACGGTCTTGACGATCTCGCCCGGCTGCAGCGCGATATCGCAGACATGGAGCGGCGCGCACACGACGGTCGGCATCGTCGAGCCGTAGCGGAAGCTGACGAAGCCGTAGCGGCCGATCGTCGGCATGAGCCGTCGCACCTGCCAGCGATGTACCAGCCGCACGGCATGACGTTCCTTTGGGCCGAGCCGGGCGGAGGGTGAGAGAATTTGGATCCTGGGCGGCATCTGATAATCCGCGCGCACCGCCGGCGGCGGATCTTGGTTTGCCGGCACCGCGGCTGTCTGAATAGCCGGCACACGCACCGGATCTTGCGCCCATGCGGCGGTCGAGGCCCCGGCAAGCAAGATCGCGGCGAGGGCCGCGAAAGATTTCCGCATCAACTGCGCTGGCTCCAGTTGAAGTCTGTGACCAGGAATCCGGTCGGATTGGTGAAGAACTGCGCGCGGGTCCGGGGTGGCTCTACCCGAACCGACACGATGGCCTCGAAGTTGTGAACAGAGACGGACTTGCCGTCGGTGCTGCGCCGGGTCTCTGTCCAGGCGATCCGCCAGGCGCCCCCATCCTGAGCCTGTCGAAGGGTCGCACCCGGGATTTGCAGGACCTCGTTGACCTGGACATCGACCGATTCCTGCTTGTTCCGGACGAGGATGTATTCCGGATGCAGGAACCAGTCCTCGAGCTTGTTCTTCGCGGCCGATGGCTGCGCGGTCATCGCAAACGCGGCCCGGATCAGCGCGCCTTCGGTCGCGTCGTCGGTGCTCTGCGTGCGGGCGTCGAAGATCCAATTCTTCAGGTGTTCGGCGATCTCGGCCGGGGAGAGCACGCCTTCTTGTGTGGCTTCGGTCTTGATCACCGGATAGCCGAACCTGTCCAGCTCGGCGAAATAGACGACGGCGTGGTTGCGAGTCGCGAGGTAGACGTTGCCGCCGACCGCCACCGCCGTGATGCCGAGGCAGCTGAGCGCGACGATGCGCCAGGTGCGGGCCTGGGCCGCATAACCGCCATAAAGCTCATTCCAGGCGCCGCGGGCGCGGTCATGAACGGGAGAGCGCTGGCGCTCGCCGGGTGCCGTCTGCGGGGCTCCTGAGCCTGTCGAAGGGCCGCCGCGCTGCGGCAGAGTGACGATCGGCATCAGCGGATCCCCAGCGCGCGCCGCTGGCGGTAGCGGCGTAGCCATGCCTGCGCGTGCCGCCACCCAAAGGCGCCGAGCCAGCAGACGCCGGCGAACAGCCACAGGGCGGCGGCGCACAGCAGCACGAAAGCGCTGCCGATCAGACGGCCGATCATGAACGCCAGAAAGAGGGCGGGAGAGACGAGGACGAACATCAGGAATTCCCTGACTGACTGGGAGGGGTGGGCGCGGCGCGGGCGGCTTCGTTGACGCGGCGCTGGCCGGCGATCCGCCCGGCTAGCGCCCAGCCGCGCCCGCCGGTGCGGTAGCCGAATTCGGCAAGGCTGGCGTTAGCGACGCTCTTGCCGAGGCTGCCTGCCATCATCGCGGCCTGCCCGGCGATGCCGCTGGGCGCGCTGCCGTCTTCCTTGGCGGCCTTCAGCTCGGACACGGCGGTCTCGAAGGCCTGTACCGCGACCGCAAAGGAGCCGGTCGAGGTGGCGAAGGCGCCGACCGATCCGGCTGCCACCGTGTTCACGGCGCTGCGGGCATGGGCATGGCTGAAAGCGCTCGTCGCGGCGCCGAGGACCATGTTCTGAAACAACGTCGGCAGGCGGTGCACGAGGATGGCGAGGACCACGGCGCAGCAGACGATGATTGCCACGCCGCTCCACGAAAGCTGGCCGCCCTGTGCGGCTTGCGCCCACCCCGAGATCATGTTGACGCCGACGCCGGCGAGGATTTCCAGCGTCATCAGCTTGGCACCGACGCTAACGAGGAAGCGCACGAAGCCGATCGCGGCTTCCCGGTTCAATTCCAATGCACCGAGCGAGATGTAGAGCGCTGAGCCGGCGACCGCGAAATAGGTCTCGACGAGGACCAGCACCATCTCGGCCGCGATCCAGGCGAAGGCGATGAGCATGGCGACGGCAAAGATAGCAATGGCGGCGTCGGCGCCTATGTGCCAGGACAGACCATGCCAGGCGATCCCGACGACGTTGATGGCGGCGGTAACGACGTCAGACGGGTGCATGAGCGGCGAGCCGGCGTTCTGAGCGATCTGCTGGAAGCCCTCGACGATATCCTTGGCGATCGTCTGGCTTTGCGTCATCAGCCAGTAGACCAGGCCAAGGCTGAAGATCTGCCGGAAACATTCGGCCGCGACATCCTCCAGCCACAGCTTGAAGCCGGAGCGGATGAACATCATGATGAAGGCGACGGCGAACGAGATCAGCGCCAACCAGCCGAACAGATCGAGGCCCGCTTGATAGAAAGCAGATTGGGCGGCGTTCGCCTGTTGCTCGAATTGCTGCACGACGCCGTCGAGGACATTGCCTTGCGGGAGTGATGTGCCGCCCACGGTTGCGATTCCTGTGTTAGACGTCGGGAAGCCGTTCGCCGCGGCGGTTGTAGGGGCCATCGGCGTGACGGTCAGGCTGGGCGAGCTGTTGCTGGCGAGGGCTAGTCCATTGTCCCCTCCGCTCGCGAAATACTGTGCGACGGCACCCGGCTGATCGAGCGCAGCGTAGGTTTGCGGGTTGGTCGAGAGCGTTCCCGGCGCGGCATAGGCCGATGCACCGCCGTTCTGCGCGATAGTGTTCGCGAGCGTCGGATCATACGGAGCCCATGGCGAGAAGCCGGCGTTGTTGTAATAGGCCGCAGCCACGGCGAACTGATCCGAGATCGGCGCGCTCGCCATCGTCGGATACTGCGCCGTACTTATACCGACCTGTGGTGCCCATTGATCCCAGCTGCTCTGTAAGAACTGAAAGCAGCCGGTGGCGCTTGATGTTGGATTGTAATTATTTGTGCAATTCGCGCTTTCTGGACCGGCAATTGCGGTAAGAGGATCGAGCGCCATCGATCACTCTCCAAGGCAGCGCATGACGTCGCCGACGCGATCGGCAGCCATGCTCTCGTTCGCATCGGCCTGAGTGACTTGGGCGATGCAAACGTGAATGCGCGATCCGGACGGTACCGCGCCATGCGGGTGCCAACGTTTCGCCGTGCACTCGGCCCATTGCGGCCATAAGCCCGAGCAACTCGCGCATCCGGGATGCTGAGCGTTGATTTCGTCAGCGCATTGCCGCGCGGTCGGGCGCCATGCCTGTGCCTGTGCGGTTGCGGCCAGCGACAGAACGGCGAGGGTGGCGGCGATCGGGGCGAGACGGTTGCGGGTCATGGCGCTCCAAATCCCTGCGAGCCGCCGACCGGCATCGGCGTGAAATTTGAGAATTGCTGCCACAGCGCATCTTGCAGGCCCTGGCGGTCAGCTTGGGAGGTCGATATGGCAAGCTGTGCCTGGAGGGCAGCGGTCATTTGCGCCTGTGTCGTGTTGAGCTGCTGGCCGGTCGCGGCCTGAATGCTGGCAATCGCCTGTTGGACCTGAAGGCGACCGACGGCGCTCTGCGCCTGCGCTTGCAGCGCCGCAAGCTGGGTCGAGTAGTTGGCGAGCTGCTGCGGCTGGAGGCCGAGCATGTTGCCGTAGGTCCGAACCGCGTTGGCGACGGCGTTCTGCTCGAGGATGATCTGCTGCTGCCAGTTCTGGGCGGTGGCGAGCGGATAGCCGCCGATATTCGCGAGATTCAAGAGGAATGAATTCGTGTTCCCGGCAATTAGTGACGCGCCCGAGCTGAGGCTCGTCAGCCGGTTCACATCGCTGGTAATATCGCTGAATACAAGGTTCGGAAAATTCAGCGTATTCGTGATCGCATATTGAACGATCTGGATTTCCTGCTCCAATTGGAGCAGCTGCCGCGCATATTGGAGTATCTGCTGAGTGAACTGGGAACACGTCGGGCACGTCACGACCATCTGCGCATCCGCTGGCGCCGCCCAAGTGAGGGCGAGCGCCGAGACGGCGGCGAGCGCGAGGCTGCGGAGGCGGCTATTCGGCCGCGGCGCGGTACGGTTGTTCAATTTCAATTCCCCTCTCATTGAGCCACGCAAAAGGCCACGCGTCGCCGTGGCGCGCTTGAAGCTCTTTCAGGTGCGCGATCACCTTCGGGTCCGAGACGCCGGCGAAAGCCAGCGCGATCGGGCCGAGCCCGAGATCGAACATGCGGCTGCCTTCCGGCGAGACGAGATAATAGTCGCGCTTCGGCCGGGCGATGCGGATAAGGCCGATCTCGGTGTCGTTGAGTCCCATCATTGCGTAGAAGTCGCGCGGGCCTGGGTTGTCTTTTGTGCCGGTCTTCTCGGCCTCCGGGTTGGGCAGGTAGATTTTCGTCGGACAGTTCTCGACGAGGACGTCGAGGAGGCCGGAACGGAAGGCGTCCGATAGGCTTTGCGTCGCCATGATCACGCCGCAGACCAGCTTGCGGGACGATTTGAGCGCCTCGTAGACCTTCGGGCGCATCGTCGG
>Ga0070739_10006317_pt1 | contig 13105 bp, 10 predicted proteins | sample Coa_R1_7_FD_66445 | JGI IMG/M metagenome (GOLD analysis project Ga0070739, IMG submission 66445) | Surface soil microbial communities from Centralia Pennsylvania, which are recovering from an underground coalmine fire - Coalmine... | ecosystem: Environmental > Terrestrial > Soil > Unclassified ... | reverse complement strand
CTGCGCCGCGCACGCGGCGCCGCGCCGACCGCGGCCCCTTGACGCCGACCGGCTCGTCGCGCTCCGACTCCGTCGGCGCCGCAGAGGACATCGAGGCGTTGCGTCGCGCGCGCGGCGTCGCGCCGAGCGCGACTCCCTGATCCGGGGCGCTCAACCTCGATTTCGCACGTCAGCGGGTCCTCGCGCCAGAATCACGGACGGTCCAGGCGCCGGCGGCTCTCGCTCGGCGCGTCCTCCGCCAGCCGACCGAGGAGCCAGAGTGAACGTCGTCGTCTGCGTCAAGCAGATCCCCGACCCGGCCACGCCCGGCGCGCTCGACAGCGACAACACGCTGAAGCGCGAGGGCAAGCTCATCCTCGACGAGTCCGACAGCTTCGGCGTCGAGATGGCGCTGCAGCTCGTCGACAAGGCGGGCAGCGGCGAGGTGACGCTCGTCTCGATGGCGCCGAACGACGAGGTGTCGGGGTTGCGCACCGCGCTCGCGATGGGCGCCGCGAAGGCGATCCTCGTCTCCGACGACGCGCTCGCCGGGTCGGACGCGCTGAGCACCGCGAAGGTGCTCGCGAAGGCGATCGAGCGCGCGGGTGAGGTCGACCTCGTGCTCGCCGCGACGGAGTCGACCGACGGGTACACGGGCACCGTGCCGCCCCAGGTCGCCGAGCTGCTCGGCTGGCCGTCCCTCACGTACGCACGCAAGGTCGAGGTCGACGACGGCAAGGTCACGATCGAGCGTCAGACCGAGGCGGGCTACGACGTCGTCGACGCGTCGCTGCCCGCGGTGGTGAGCGTGACCGCCGGTGTCGTCGAGCCGCGCTACCCGTCGTTCAAGGGGATCATGGCCGCGAAGAACAAGCCCGTCGACAAGGTCGGTGTGAGCGACCTGGGGCTGTCCGCGGACCAGGTCGGCTGGTCCGGCGCGCGCCAGGAGATCACGAAGGTCGAGCCCGCGCCCGCGCGTGAGGCCGGCGAGAAGATCGAGGACGAGGGCGACGCGTACGAGCGCATCGTGCAGTTCCTCGAGCAGCTCAAGGTCATCTGATCCGCGTCGGAACGCGAACGAGCGCGAAAGGAAGCAACCCGCGATGGCTCTCTCGAAGGTGTGGGTGTTCGCCGAGGCCGAGGGCGGCACGCCGCTGTCCGCGACGCTCGAGCTGCTCACCAAGGCGCGTGAGATCGGCGACACGGTCGAGGCCGTGTTCATCGGCGCGGACGCCGACACGGTCGCGCCGAAGCTCGGCGAGTACGGCGCGGCGAAGGTGTACACGGCGGACCCGGGGCAGACGCTGACTGGTGTCGTCGGCGCGGCCGCGCTGGCGGAGCTCGTCGAGCAGCACCAGCCCGACCTGATCCTGTTCGCGCAGAGCTACGACGGGCGTGACGCGATCGCGCGCCTCTCGGCGAAGATCGACAGGCCGGTGCTCACGAACGGCACCGCGTTGAGCGTCGAGGGTGACGACGTGAAGGTCGGCACCGCGATCTTCGGTGGCAGCCAGCTGGTCGACACGACGTTCACCGGGCCGAAGCCGTACCTCGCCGCGATCCGCCCCAAGTCGTTCGCCGCCGAGCCGGGCGGTTCGGGCGCCGCGGAGATCGAGCGGCTCGACGTCGCGGACGTCGGCCGCGCGGGCGAGGCGCAGATCCGGGACCGTCACGTCGAGGAGCGCGAGGGTCCGAAGCTCGAGGACGCGACCGTCGTCGTGTCGGGTGGTCGCGGCATCGGCGCCGCGGAGAACTACGAGCCGCTCGTCGACGAGCTCGCGAAGCTGCTCAAGGGCGCGTCGGGCGCGTCGCGTGCGATCGTCGACGCGGGGTGGGTGCCGTACGCGAAGCAGGTCGGCCAGACCGGCAAGACGGTGAAGCCGAAGGTGTACATCGCGCTCGGCATCTCGGGTGCGACGCAGCACATGGTCGGCATGAAGGGCTCGGACAACATCGTCGCGGTCAACAAGGACCCGGAGGCGCCGATCTTCTCCATCGCCGACCTCGGCGTCGTCGGCGACGTGCACAAGGTCGTCCCCAAGCTCATCGACGCGCTGAAGTCCCGCAGCTGACGCGCGGCGCGCGGGCGCCGAACGCTCATTGAGCGAATTCCGTCGTCAGGCAGTAGTCACGTGTCAATGAAACGTCAGTGACGTGATCCGGCGCCGACCGTCGGCCTGGGTCGACGCGCTACGCGTCGGCGTTGCTCGGGCGAGCCGCGGCGACCGCTCGCTCGACGGTGTCGTCGAGCGGCACCTGCTCGTCGAGCTTCGTCAGCAGGATCACCCGGCGCACGAGCGCCTCGTCGGTGACGACGAGGCGCAGCTGCTGGCGACGCGACTGCAGACGCTCGGCGAGCTCGAACAGCAACCGGACGCCCGTGCTGTCGAGATAGGTCGTCTCGGTCAGGTCGAGCACGAGCGCGCCCGTCTCCTGCGACGCCCGCGCGATCACCAGGGCCCGGACCTCGTCGACGTTCGACAGGTCGATCTCGCCCACGAGGTGGGCCACGAGCACGCCGTCGACGTCGTCGATGCGGACCTGGGCGAGCGGCTTCACGCCTCGTTCGTCCTCCGCAGGCGATGACGGATCCGGACGACCGTGCCGTCGGTGCCGCGGTCGACGACGACGTCGTCCATCAGCGCGCGCACGATGTCGAGCCCGCGCCCGCCGTTGGCGCGGGACTCGTTCCGCTCGCGCCACCTCCCGAAGTCCCGCACGACGAGCGTGAGGTCGCCGGCGTCGCAACGACCGTCGACCGAGAAGTGGGCATCGCCGAGACCATACGCGTGCTGGATCGCGTTGCTCGCGATCTCGTTCACGGAGACGGTCACGTCGTACGTCTCGGCCGGCGACGCGCCGAGGCCGGCGAGCCAGTCGTGCAAGGTGCGGCGCAGCGGACCGAGCTGCTCGGGTCGGGCGGGGAGCGAGAGCTGGAGCGCGCTCCGCGCGGCGCGAGGCCGCATGACGAGCACGGCGACGTCGTCGGCCGGACCGGACTCGTCGAGCAGCTCGTCGAGGAGATGGTCCGCGAGCTTCTCGAGATCGTCGGGTGCGCGCGCGACCGTCTCGCCCAGGCGCAGGAATCCGACGTCGAGCGGCTCGTGGCGGCGTTCGACGAGCCCGTCCGTGTACAGCACGAGCACCGCGCCCGGCGCGAGCACCGCGCGCTCCTCGGTGTAGCGGGCGGACGAGGACGCGCCGAGCGGCATCCCGCGTCCGCCGGGCAGGTAGGTGAGCGTGCCGTCGGGCTCGCGCACGAGGGGCGGCGGGTGTCCCGCGGTCGACAGCCGCACGGTGCCCGTCTCGGGCGCGTACGACATGACGAGCAGCGTCGCCATGTCGGAGCTGCCGGCGTCGATCAGGTACGCGTTGACGCGCGTCAGGATCTGCGAGGGCGACAGACCCTCGAGCGCGCAGAACTGCACGGTGTGGCGCAACCGACCCATGGCGGCGGCGGCGCGCACGCCGTGCCCGACGACGTCGCCGATCGCGAGGACGAGACGACCGTCGGCGACGCGCACGACGTCGTACCAGTCGCCGCCGATCTTCACGCCCGACGTGCCGGGCAGGTACCGCGCGGCGAGCTCGGCGTCGGGGAGGTCGGGGAGGGCCTCGGGCAGGAGGCTGCGCTGGAGCACCTCGACCAACTGCTGCTCGCGCTCGAACCGAATGGCGTTCTCGACGGCCGGCGCGACGCGGCGCGCGATCTCCTGCGCGAGCGGGACGTCGTCGTCGGTGTAGCGGCGGCCGGACTCCGCGTAGGAGAACACGAGCGCGCCGAACGGGCCCGCGGGATCGAGCAACGGGACCGCGATGAGCGACGTGATGCCGGCCGCCCGTGCGCGCTCGCGTTCGCTCGGGTCCGCGGTGATCCGCTCCGCGAGGTCGGGTGGTGCGACGGGCATGAACACCGGCTCGCGGGTCCGGACCGCGACGGCCGGCGGTGCCTCGCTCCCGGGCTCCAGCACGATGTGCTCGGGATGCGAGTCGATGAACTCCTGGACCCTCGCGTCGACGTGTGAGAACGCGGCGAGGCGCACGCGCCCGTCGGCGTCGGCGACGAACACCGAACAGCTGTCGGCGAACGTCGGGATCGTCATGTGGGCGACGCTGTGCAACCGGGCCTGCGAGTCGAGCTCGACGGTGATCAGCTCGCCGACGCGCGCGAGCAACCGCAGTCGCTCCTGGGCGCGCTGCGCGTCGCTGCGGAGCCGCGACGTCTCGATGACCTGCGCGAAGCGGCGGGCGAGCTCGTGCGCGAGGTCGACGTCCTCGGGCTCGTACCGGCGGCCGGACGCGGTCGTGTAGTTGAGGATCATCAACCCGAACCGCTCGCCGTGCGCTTCGAGCGGTACGGAGATCGCGGACCGCACGCCGTGCGCCTCGATCACCGCGAGATGGTCGGCGTCACCGCCGGCCATCGTCGCACGCATGTCCTCGGTGACCTCCTCCATGAGGACGGCGCCGCGGGCGAGTGTGGTGGCGACGGGATCCTCACCGGCGGGGTCGAACGGCCAGCGACGATCCGCGGCGAGGAGCTGTGCGCGCAACGCGGGGTCGACGTGCGTCACCGCGACGTGGCGCGGCTCCTGGCGCGTCGCGCGCAGGTAGACGTTGCACGAGTCGGCGAAGCGCGGAACCACGATCTCGCCGACCTTCTCGAGCATGTCGTCGACGCTCCACGACGACGAGAACAGCTCGTTGGCGGCCGCGATGAGCATCGCCGCGCGCTCGGCCCGTTTGCGGTCCGTGATCTCGACGGTGGTGAGACCGATGCCGATGAGCCGCCCGTCCGGCGCGACGACCGGGTAGACGGACGCGAGGAACGAGCGCTCGATGCCGGGGCGCGCCGCCGTCTGCCCGCCGATCTCGATGCCGACGACCGGGTGCCCGGTCGCGACGACCTCGCGGAACGGCGCCTCGAGCGCGGGCCACAGGCCCGGCGCGACCTCGGCGACGGGCCGGCCGACCTGCTCGCCGGCGGGGCTGACGTCGAGCCCGGCGAGGGGATCGTTCACGCGCACGATCCGGAAGTCGAGGTCGAAGAACGCGAGCCCGATCGGCGCGTGCTGCAGGAGCGTGTCGAGGCGCGCGACCGTCTCGGTCAGGGCCTGCGTCGCGGCCTCGGCGTCGGCTCGCGCGCGCCGCTCGGCCTCGAGCACGCGGCGGAGCTCCTCGTCGGCCGCCTTCCGCGCGGTGATGTCGATCCCGACACCCACCCAGGCCGCCGACGGGCCCGGGAAGCGGCTCCCGCGTGCCTCGATCCACACCACGCGGTCGTCGGGGCGCAGCAGCCGGGCCTCGACGACGAGCTCACCCGTCGACGCGCCCGCCACGAGCGCGCGGCGCACGCGGTCGCGGTCCTCGGGGTCGATCAGCGCGAACAACGCGTCGACGGTGCCCGGGAACGTCCCCGGCTCGAGGCCGAACACGGCCTGCAGCTCCTCCGAGAGCTGGACCGTCCTCGTGTCCGGGTCCCACGCCCACGCGCCGATGCCGCCGGCGTCGAGGGCGAGCCGCGCGACGGTGTCGCGGACGCGCACCTCCTCCTCGGCGCGCCGCCGGTCGGTGATGTCGATCGTGACCCCGATCCAGCGGGCCGGCGGGGGGCCCGGGAGGGGCCGTCCCCGGCTCTCGACCCAGCGGACCTCACCGTCGGGGCGGACGAGCCGGTACTCCGTGACGATCTCGCCGCGCGCCTCGCCCTCGGCGATCGCCTGCATCGCCGCTTCCCGGTCGTCGGGATGGATCCGCTCGACGAGGGCGCGCAACGTGCCGCGGAACGTCCCCTCGGCGAGACCGGCGAGCCGTTCGAGCTCTGGGGACCACGTGGTGTGGCCGGTCGTCGGGTCCCACGTCCACGTGCCCATCTCGCCGGCGTCGAACGCGAGGCGGGCCTCGGTCTCGCGGCGTTGCAGCTCGTCCTCCGCGACCTGGCGCAACGTCGCGGCGGCGACGACGTTCGCCACACCACGGAGGAAGACGACGTCCTCGTCGTCGAAGTGGCGTCTCGTGCGCGAGTAGGCCGCGAGGAACCCGGCGGGACGGTGCGCGCCGCGCAGCGGGACGATCGCGCCGCTGACGACCCCGAGTCGCACGAGCGTCTCCGGCGCCTTGAACCGCTCGTCGCGCGCGAGGTCGTCGAAGACCGACGGCGTCCCGGTCGCGAGCGTGATGCCCGCGGGTGCGTCGAGGCCCCCGACCGCGCCGGTCGAGCCGACCGCGGCGGCGTCGTCGAAGCCGATCGCGGCGCGCAGCATGAGCGCGTCACGCGCGGGCGTCAGCTCGCTGGCGACCACGATGTCGACCGACAGCACCTCCGCGACGGCCGCGACCGCGTCGTCGTACAGGTCGTCGAGCCCGCGGCCAAGGAGCGCGGCGCGGCCGAGGTCCGCGACGACCTCGTGCTGCCGCGCACGCCGCGCGAGCGTCTCGTCGACCTCGTGCAACACCTCGGCCGTCGGCGCGGGGCGGGCCAGGACCGTGACCATGGCGTCGTGCAATCCCGGCTCGCGTCGTACGGTCAGCTCGACCGGCGCGAGAGTGAGGCTGACGCCGTCGCGTCGTTCGATCTCGGCCTGCAGGGTGAACGGCGTGCTCCCGGCGCTCGAGAGGCGCTCGGCGAGCTCCTGCGCGGACGACGCGGTGAGCAGCGACCGCAGCGTCCGGCCGACGAGCTCGCCGCCCGTCCGGCCGAACAGCCGCTCGGCGGCCGCGTTGCACCAGCCGACGACGGTGCGGTCGTCCGTCAGCAGGACCGCGTCGCCGAGCGTCGCGAGCGCGCGTGCGAGGCGGTCGTCGTGCTCGGGGCGGGACCGGCGTCTCAACGAGGAGCGTGCTCCCTCTCGACGGGGCGTGCGGGACAGGATACGGCGCGTTCCGCGCGCCGTGGCCGTCCCGTCGTCACGCCTCGGCGAGCTCCGACAGGTCGACGAGGACGGGCGCGTGGTCCGAGGGCGCCTTGCCCTTCCGGGCGTTGCGATCGACGAGCGCGAACGTCGCCCGCGCGGCGAGCGGCTCGGTCATGTACACGAGGTCGATCCGCATGCCCCGGCCCTGGTGGAAGTCGCCCGCCCGGTAGTCCCAGTAGGTGAAGAGCCCGTCGTCCTCGTAGACGCGCCGGAACGCGTCCACGAGGCCCCACTCGCGGAGCGCGGCGAGTGACGCGCGCTCGGGGTCCGTCACGTGCGTCGCACCGACGAACGCCTTCGGGTCCCACACGTCGCGGTCCTCCGGGGCCACGTTGAAGTCCCCGAGGAGCGCGAGGTCCCGCGACGGGTCGGCGGTCGCCGCGAGCCAGTCACGCAGGCACCCGAGCCACGTCAGCTTCCGCTCGTAGAACTCGCTGCCGACCTCGCGGCCGTTCGGGACGTACACCGTGACGACCCGGACGCCGGCACACGTTGCGGCCAGCAGCCGCGCGTCGCCCACGTACGGGTCGTCGATGTCGCCGAAGCCGGTCGACACGTCGTCGATCCCGACGCGCGAGAGGATCGCGACCCCGTTCCACCGCCCTTGCCCGTGGTGCACGGACTCGTAGCCGAGCGACGCGAACGACAGTTGCGGGAACGCGGAGTCGGCGAGCTTCGTCTCCTGGAGGCACAGCACGTCGGGTCGCGCGTACGCCAGCCACTCCTCGACGCGCGGGAGACGGGCCTTCAGCGAGTTGACGTTCCAGGTCGCGATCCTCACGTCACGTCTCCAGGTAGCGCGGGTTGGCGATCGTCAGCTTCGCGCGCACCGTCCGACGGACGTGGTCCACGACCGCGTCGCGTTGATCGTCGAGGCTCCCGTCGCGGATCCGGCGCGCGAGCTCGGCGTCGAGCTCGTCGCGGGTGCCGTCGTGGCCGAGCAGCGCGCGCAGCCGCGCGTGCTCCTCGTCGTCGAGCGCCGAGCCGGACGCGAGCTCGCGCCGGACGATCCCGACGACGTTCGCGGCGACGCGCGCGTGGAATGACAGCCGTCCGTCGGTGCCGGGGACGACGTCGCGCGCGAGGAACTCGGCGACCGCTTCGAGCAGCTCGTCCGCGGTGGGTCGGTCCTGTGCCATCAGCCGCGCGCCAACTCGTCGAGCAGCGCGAGCAGGTCCCACTCCATCTCGGCGACACGCCGCCCGAGCGCGGCGAGCTCGACGGAGCGGACCCGGCCCGACGTGTGCAACGTCGCCTGCATCGCGCAGATGACCCCCCACTTCAGCGTCCCGAACGCCTCCCAGTACCGGAGCGCGTCGAGCTCCACGCGCCCACCCCCGGCGGCCGCGTACGCGTCGAGCAGCGTCGTGTAGTCGCCGAACCCGCCGACGGGCCGGTCCGTCGCGCCGAAGCGCCACGACTTCACGCACAGCCAGCCGAGGTCCTCCACGGGATCGCCGAGGTGCGCGAGCTCCCAGTCGAGCACGGCGCGCAGCCCGTCCGGCCCGACGACGAGGTTGCCGTTGCGGAAGTCGCCGTGCACGAGCCTCGGCTGCCCGTGGCTCGGCACGGGCACGTTCTCGTCGAGCCAGCGCAGCCCCAGCTCGAACGCGGCGTGCGGCTCGCCGAGCGCGTCGAGCACGCCGCGGTACTGCGCGAGCTGTTCGCGCGCGCCGAGCACCTGGAGCGTGGACGTGGCGACGGTCGCGACGTCGATCCGGTGGATGCGGGCCGCCTGCTCGCCGCACTGCTGCGCGAGACCGGCACGCGCCGCGGCGAACTCCTCGTCGCGGAGGATCTTCCGGGCGATCGTCTCGCCCGCCACGCGCCGCATCACGAACCCGTCGCCGAGCCCGTCGCCCGGCTCGAGGAGGAGCACCGGCTCGGGCGCGGCGACACCGGCCGCGTGCGCCGAGCACAGCACGTCGTACTCGGTCGCGCGCGACGTGCTCCCCGCGTGGCCGCCCGGATCGCGGCGCAGCACGAGCTCGTGGCGCGCGCCGCCGGCGCTGCATGCGTCGAGCGCCCAGGTCTCACGCGACGCGCCGCCGGACAGGCGCCGCATCCCGTCGACGGTGACCGGGCCGAGCACGCGCGCGAGCGCACGCGCGAGTCGTTCCGGGTCCGGTGCCGCGGCCGTCACACGTGCCGGGACCTAATAGCCGGCGGCGCCGATGAGTGCGCCGATCGCCGCGGTGACCGCCATCGCGAGCCCGCCGCCCACGACGACACGGAACGCCGCGCGCCCGCGCGGTGCGCCACCGAGGCGGCCGCCGGCCGCGCCCAGCACGGCCAGCGCGACGAGCCCCGCGGCCGCGATGATCGCGACGCGCGCGCTTCGCGGAGACACGAGCATCGCGAGGATCGGGACAAGCGCGGCCGTCGCGAAGCTGAACGCCGAGACGATCGCAGCCTGGACCGGGCGCGCGTGCATCGCCTCGGTGATCCCGAGCTCGTCGCGGAGGTGACTCCCGAGCGGGTCCGCCTCGTGCATCTGCACGGCCACCTTGCGGGCGAGGTCGTGGTCGAGACCGCGCTCGACGTAGATCTGCGTGAGCTCGTCGAGCTCGTGGTCGGGGGCGACGAGCTGCTCACGCCGCTCACGCGCGATGTCGGCCATCTCGGCGTCGCGTTGCGCGCTCACCGACACGTACTCGCCCGCCGCCATCGACCCTGCACCCGCGACGAGGCCGGCGATGCCCGCGACCATGACGGACGTGCGGCTCGCGGAGGTCGCGGCCACGCCGATCATCAGGCTCGCGGTCGACACGACGCCGTCGTCGGCGCCGAGCACCGCGGCCCGCAACCACCCGATGCGCGACGTCCCGTGACGCTCGGGGTGCGGCCGGCGCTCGGTGAACGGACGGCGGAGCGCCCGGGCTCGTGCCACGGAGCCGACGCTAGCGCGTCGCCGCGCGCCCGGACGCGTGACGGCAACGGGCGGCCGTCACGCGTCCGAGCCAGCGCGGTGCGTCAGACGAGCGCGTTCTTGCGCGCCTTGTCGAACCGCTTCGCGACGTCGTTCCAGTTGACGATGTTCCAGAACGCCTCGACGTAGTCGGCCTTCACGTTCTTGTACTGCAGGTAGAACGCGTGCTCCCAGATGTCGATGACGAGCAACGGCGTGGAGCCCTGCCCGAAGTTGTTCTGGTGGTCGTAGATCTGCGCGGTGTAGAGCTGCTGACCGAGCGGGTCCCACATCAGCGCGCCCCACCCGGAGCCCTGCACGGTCGACGTCGCCTGGGTCAGCTGCTTCTTCAGGCTGTCGAACGAGCCGAACGCCTCGTCGACCGCGGACGCGAGCTCACCCTCCGGCTTGCCGCCGCCGTCGGGCGACATGTTGTTCCAGTACAGCGAGTGGAGCACGTGGCCCGACAGGTTGAACGCGAACGTCTTCTCGAGCCCGACGATGCCGCCGAAGTCACCGGCCTGGCGGGCCGAGCCCAGCTTCTCGAGCGTCTCGTTCGCGCCCTTCACGTACGCCGCGTGGTGCTTGTCGTGGTGCAGTTCGAGGATCTGGCCCGAGAGGTGCGGCTCGAGCGCCGCATAGTCGTAGGGCAGGTCCGGCAGCTGGTAGCTCACTGCGACTCCTTCTCTCCTGGGGACGCTCTCGTTGCGGACGCGCAGTGCGAGCGCGTGACGTCCACGTCGGTCCTTGCGATTCGCGTCTCATCATGCCCGACACCCGCCCGGCGAAACGAGTGCCCACCGGTCACGTGTACAGGGGGACGTCGGCGTACGACCAGTCAGGACGCTTGTACAGCTGGCGCTCGTCGTACACGAAATGACCGGTGGAGTCGAAGTCCTTGATCTTCGGGACCATGACGTCGTGGCGGAGCGGGCAGGTGCCGGCGAGATGGGCCTCGAAGTCCTCGGGGAACTTCTCGAGCAGGCTCCCGACGACCCGCTGCTCCTCCTGTCCGAGGAAGCAGCGGTTCGCGTCCGTCACGGTCGCGAGCGTCCGTTGCAGCACGCCGATGTCGACGGCGTCGCCCTTCCCTTCCTCGATGATCTCGAGCGTCTCGGTGATGCGGGTCGATCCGAGCTTGCACGGCGGACACTGCCCGCACGACTCCACGGCCAGGAAGCGTGAGAACGCGCGCGCGACCGCGACCGCGCACATCGCGTCGTCGTACACCACGTACCCGCCGGAGCCGAGCCCGCTGCCGATCGCGGCCATGGAGTTGAAGTCGAGCGCGGTGTCCATGTCGTCGACGGTGAGGGCCGCGTTGGCGACGCCCGACAGCATCATCTTGACGGGCCGGCCCGATTCGGTCCCCGCGGCGACGACCTCGACGAGCGTGCGCAGCGGTGTGCCCATCGGCAGCTCGTACACGCCCGGCATCGCGACGTCGCCGCAGATCGTGAAGACCATCGTCCCGGGGCACCGCTCGGGCCCGACCTTGCGGAACTCGTCGGCACCGAACGACATGATCCAGTTCGCGTGCGACATCGACTCGACGTTGCTGACGACCGTCGGGTTCGTCGTGAAGACGCCGCGCTGGCCCGGCTGGGGGTCGTGCGGCCACCAGCCGAGCTGCGGCGCCGTCGCGAACAGACCGTGCTCGAACGGGCGGACGTGGCGCGGGAGCGGGTCGTTGCCCTCCACCACCTCGAGCGCTCCGGTCTCCTCGCCGAACAGGTACTCGTCGGGCCCCTCGACGACGTGGATCGGGATGTCGCCGGCGAGGCCGGCGTGCTCGAGCTCGCTGACGGCGCGGTGCAGGCGCATCACCTCGCGCGTGAAGCTGCGCTTGGTCACGATGTAGATGGCACGGGCGTTCACGACGAAGCCGGCGATCGCGGCGCCCTCGACGATCTGGTACGGGTCGTACCGCATGATCGTCCGGTCCTTGAACGTGCCGGGCTCGCCCTCGGCGCCGTTGCCGACGACGAACTTCTCGGTGCCCGGCGCCTCGCGCACGGAGCGCCACTTCACCGCGGTCGGGAACCCGGCGCCGCCTCGGCCGCGCAGGCCCGCCTTCCCGACCTCGTCGATCGTCGCGTCGGCGCCGACGCGATGCGCGGTCGTGAACCCCTGACCCCCGCCGCGTTCGAGGTAGTCGTCGAGGGTGAGGACGGGACGGTCGGGCAAGACGTTCACGCGATGCGTCTACCCGATTTCGCACCCGATCGCCAACCGGGCGCGCCCGCGTGGACGACCGCGCGCGCGACGCGCGCGAATCTGACGTGCGGGTCAGGGATCTCGTATCGTCGACGTCTTCGCGCGACCGCACTGAGCGTCCGGAGGTTCGTGGTGGGGCCCTTGCATGGCGTGAGGATCATCGAGCTCGCGGGGATCGGCCCGGGTCCGTTCGCGGCGATGGTCCTGTCGGACCTGGGCGCCGACGTGCTGCGCGTCGACCGCGCGCAGGCGGTCACCGGTGACTTCGCGCGTGAGAACAAGGAGGTCCTGAACCGCGGGCGGCGGTCCGTCGGCATCGACCTCAAGAACCCCGACGGCGTCGAGACGCTCCTGCGGCTCGTCGAGCAGGCGGATGCGCTGATCGAGGGCTTCCGCCCGGGTGTGACCGAGCGGCTCGGCATCGGCCCGGACGCCTGCCTCGCCCGCAACCCGAAGCTCGTGTACGGGCGGATGACGGGCTGGGGGCAGGACGGGCCGTACGCGCAGGCGGCCGGCCACGACATCGACTACATCGCGCTCGCGGGCGTGCTCGCGCACCTCGGTCGCGAAGGCGGGAAGCCCACCCCGCCGATCAACCTCATCGGGGACTTCGGCGGCGGCGGGATGCTGCTCGCGCTGGGCGTCGTGTGCGCGGTCTTGGAAGCACGCACGTCGGGGCAGGGGCAGGTCGTCGACGCCGCGATGGTCGACGGCTCCGCGCTGCTGATGACGATGATCTGGGGCGTGCGGGCGATGGGCGCGTGGGACGAGCGTCTCGGCGTCAACGTGCTCGACACCGGTGCGCCGTTCTACGAGACGTACGAGACGGCCGACGGCAGGTTCGTGGCCGTCGGCGCGCTCGAGCCGCAGTTCTACGCGGAGCTTCTCGCGCGCACGGGCGTCGACACGGAAGGCCTGTCCGCGCAGATGGACCGCAACGGCTGGCCGCTGCTCCGCGAGCGCCTCACCGCGCTGTTCAAGACCAAGACGCGCGACGAGTGGTGCGAGCTCCTCGAGGGAACCGACGCGTGCTTCGCGCCGGTCCTGACGATGAGCGAGGCCGCGGAACACCCACACGTGCGTGCGC
>Ga0070739_10006312_pt1 | contig 13113 bp, 13 predicted proteins | sample Coa_R1_7_FD_66445 | JGI IMG/M metagenome (GOLD analysis project Ga0070739, IMG submission 66445) | Surface soil microbial communities from Centralia Pennsylvania, which are recovering from an underground coalmine fire - Coalmine... | ecosystem: Environmental > Terrestrial > Soil > Unclassified ... | reverse complement strand
GCCATTTCCACCGGCGTGATCGGGTTCGTGCCGAGCGTGAACGACGGGATCTGCATCAGCGACTTGCCGGTGTCGTTGTCGTTGTCCTGCGTGACGCCCATCTGCTCGGCGATCTGCGCCGGCTTGCACAGGCCGGTCTGCTCCTCCAGCCGCAGGAAGTACGTGTTGATGGAGTTCGCGAACGCGTTGGGCATCGCCGTCTGGTGGTCGGCCATGTCGTCGTTGCCCGGCGTGTACTTGCCACTGGCTGGCACGTCCGGCGGCCACACCACCGTCGTCTGGTTACCCGCGCACGCCGCGAACTGGGTGCCGGCGTCGTCGATCGTCGCGGGGGCGTCCATCACCTGGTTCGGGTTGATGCCCTGCTCCAGCGCGGCGAGGCCGACGAAGATCTTGAACGAGGATCCCGCCTGGAAACCGTTGGTCCCGTTGTGGGCCTTGTCCGCCGACAAGTTGATGAACGTCTGGCCCTGTCCGTTGCCCATCGGCACCGACTGGGCCATCGCCTTGATCTGGCCCGATCCCGGTTCCACCATCACCAGTGCGGACGCGATGTCCCGCTTCGTGAAGTCCGATGGGTATACGCGCTTGGCGATCGCGGCGTCCGCCGACTTCTCATCCTTGACGCTCATCGTCGTCTGGATGGTCAGCCCGCCGCGCTGCCACAGCGCGATGCGGTCCGCCTGGGTCTTGCCGTACGCGGAGTCCTGGATGAACGTGTTGTACACGTAGTTGCAGAAGAACTTGGCCGAGCCGTCCGCAGTGATGCAACCGTCCTTCAGCGAGGTCGGGTTCAAACCGAGCGGGGCCTTCTCGTACTGCGCGGCCTGGGCCGGAGTGATGTAGTTCAGCGACGGGTTCGCCATGTCCGCGAGGGCGATGTTGCGGCGCTTGAGCGCGTCGGCCGGGTGCGCGAACGGGTCGAACTCGGTCGGGCTGTTCACGACCGCGGCCAGCAGCGCGGCCTGCGGGACGGTCAGCTTCGCCGCGCTCGTCGAGAAGTAACGCTCCGCGGCCGCCTCGACGCCGTACGCACCGTTGCCGAAGTAGACCAGGTTGAGGTAACGCTCCAGGATCTGGTCCTTGCTGAGCGTCTTCTCGACGGCGATGGCGTACTTGAGCTCGGTGAGCTTGCGGGAGAACGTGTCCGCGATCGCGGCCTGCTGCTTGGTCTTATCCGTTCCGGCTTCCAGCAGCAGTTCGTTCTTCACGAGCTGCTGTGCGATGGAGGAACCACCCTGCGTGTTACCGCCGGAGGAGTTGTTGACTAGGGCACGCAGCGTGCCCTTAAGGTCAATGCCGCCGTGCTGGTAGTAACGGATGTCCTCGATGGCCACGATCGCGTGCGGCATGTTCGGGCTGATCTGCGACATCGGGACCACGACCCGGTTGCCGAAGTCGCCCCAGGTGTACGCGATCACGGAGCCGTCGTCCGCGAGGATTTTCGTGCGCTGCGGCAGCGTTGGCGTCTCGAAGTCGTTCGGCAGGTCCTCGAAATGGTCTGACGCGGCCTTCGCGGTGAGTCCGAAGCTGCCGACGAACGGCAGGCTAAGGCCGGCGATGAGGACCCCGGCCAGGGCGCTGACCATGACGAACGTGCCGAGGTGCGATATCAGCCGCCCGACGCCGCTCGCTCCGGAGTAACCAGTACGTCCCTTAACCATGCGGACCAGGGTACGTTCCGGGCCCGACCGCCGGGGAGGGCAGGGCGGCTGCCGGCGAATCTGTGGCCCAGTTGCTACAAGCGAGGTAGTCCGGACGGGCCATACCAGATTGACCAGTTCGGGGACTGTCGAGGGCTGATGGTTATCCGTAATGTCGTGCTAGCTGAAGAGATCTATCCGCGGACGGTGCCCATGCGGGGACACTCCGGGGAGCTTCGGCAGCAGGGCGGCCGATGAGTCTGGGTCATCGGACGGAATTGGTAAGGCTAGTGCGACAAGTGCGGATGTCGTGCCGGTCATTCCGGTCGATGCGTGGTTGGTGCTGGTGCGGTCGCGAATGGGTTGCGCGCCGTGGCGGTGTCCACGAATCGAGCGGTGTGCCGGCCGCCGTTGGGGGAGCCTCGATGCTGAGAGGACGGCACCGGAGATGATGGCAGGTTCGGAGAGTGAAGTGCCGGTGAAGGTGATGGTCGCCGCGGCGAGCGCGGTCAGGAACTGGGTGGAGGACTGGACGATAGCGGCGGCGTGCCGGGGCATGGACCCCGACGAGCTGTTCGTCCAGGGGGCCGCGCAGAACCGGGCCAAGACGGTGTGCGCGGCGTGCCCGGTGCGCACCGAATGCCTCGCGGACGCGCTCGACAACAGGGTCGAGTTCGGCGTGTGGGGCGGCATGACCGAGCGTGAGCGGCGGGCGCTGTTGCGGCGTCGGCCGGACGTGCGCTCATGGCGCAAGGTGCTTGAGGGCAAGCGGGAGGCATACCTGTCGCGCCAGCGCGCGACGGTGTTCACCGCCGGCGGCTGAGCCGCCGCCCGTCACGACCGACACGTTGCTCAAGGGTGTGCTGTTCGTAACCGCCCTACGAGAACCGGCAGCGTGAGTACCAGGATGCACGGACTGAGCCCGCGCCGTTGGATGAGACGGTGCCAGGCAAGACGCCCTCGACGGACCACGGACTGACGGCGAACGACGATCCACGATCGTCCGCGAGCCTTCCCGACCGGCTCTCCACCCTCCAGCCGGATCACGGGCGGCCTACCGCCGCCCCGCCGTCAGGCCGAACGCGCGATGATCTCGCGCAGGCCGTCAAGGTCGTGGATGTCCTCCGCCTGCGCGGGCAGTTCGAGCATCGCGATCCCGGGATGACTGGCCAGGAAACGGCCGGTCAGCCGGCGTTCCCGACGCGACTGCACGACGCGTTCCGCGTGCAGTCGCAGCAGCGCGGCCGCCAACTGCGCGGCCTGAGCCTCCTCCTGCGCCGACAGCGGCGGCTCGGCTCCGTTTCCCGCAGCCCGGCCGTTCCCGGCCCCGTTCCCGTTCTTGCGTGCCGCGCGCTTCGCGGCCTTGCCGTTGGTCAGTTCCTCGGCCGCGGCCAGCGCCCGCTCCGCGGTGATGTCCGCCTGCGGCCGGTGCACCCGGTTGAGCACCAGCCCGGCCAGCGGCATCTCGTCCGTGGCCAGCCGCCGCGTGAAGTAAGAGGCCTCACGTAATGCGTCCGGCTCCGGGGCCGCGACCACGACGAACGCGGTCCCCTCGGTCTGCAACAGCCGATAGGTGCGCTCGGCCCGTTCGCGAAAGCCCCCGAACATGGTGTCCAGCGCGGCGACGAAGGACTGCACCTCGCCGAGCAGGTTCGAGCCGAGGATCTTGCCCAGCGCGCCGGTCACCAGCCCGACCCCGCCGGTCAGCAGCTTGAAGGCGCCCATGCCGCCCACCTTCGCCGGCGCGGACAGGATCCGGATCAGCCGGCCGTCGAGGAAGGAGCCGAGGCGCTCCGGGGCGTCCAGGAAGTCCAGCGCGGACCGGCTCGGCGGCGTGTCCACCACGATCAGGTCCCACTCGCCGCGCGAGCGCAACTGCCCGAGCTTCTCCATCGCCATGTACTCCTGCGTGCCGGCGAAGCTCGCGGACAGCGACTGGTAGAAGGGGTTCGCCAGGATCTGCTCGGCCCGCTGCGGATCGGCGTGATCGAGCACGATCTCGTCGAAGGTCCGCTTCATGTCGAGCATCATCGCGTGCAGCCGGCCGCCCTTGGACCGGTCGATCCCGGCCACCTCGCGCGGGGTGTTGTCCAGCTCGGTCAGCCCCAGGGACTGCGCCAGCCGGCGCGCCGGGTCGATGGTGAGCACCACCACGTCGCGGCCGCGCTCCGCCGCGCGCAACGCGAACGCCGCGGCCGTGGTTGTCTTGCCGACTCCGCCCGATCCGCAGCACACCACGATCCTGGTCTCCGGGGAGTCGAGCAGCCCGTCCAGATCCAGGTGCTTGACCGTGTCTTCGGCGCCGGCCGCGTCGGCGCTGCCCCGGTTCAGGCTGCCCCGATTCAAGCTGTCCCGGTTCACTCTGGCCTCGCTCACGCCGCCCCCTGCCGGCGCAACTGCCCGGCCAACAGGTCGAGCCCGACCCGGTCGACCCCGTCCGTCAGCAGCGGCAGCTCATAGATCGGCGCCTCCGTGGCGCTCAGCTCCTCACGCTGTCCGGCCTCGAGCAGCACCCGCTGCGCGTGCTCGGTGGCCAACTCGGACAGGGCCGCGACCACCTCCGGATCCGCCAGACCAACCGGCGCGAGCCCGGCCTCCAGCTCCGCGGGGTCGAGCCCGCCCGGCTGCGCGGCCTTCTTCAGCCGCTCCTCCGGCAGCACCACCGGCCGGGCCTGATTGACTATCACCCCGCCGGCGGGCAGTCCGGCCTCGCGCAGCTCGGCGAAGCCGTCCAGCGTCTCCTGCACCGGCATCTCCTCCAGCAGCGTGACGAAGTGCACCGCGGTCTGCGCACTGGTCAGCACACGCATCACCGCGTCCGCCTGGTTGCGGATCGGGCCGACCCGCGCAAGCCCGGAGACCTCCGAATTCACGTTCAGGAACCGGGTGATCCGCCCGGTCGGCGGCGCGTCCATCACCACCGCGTCGTAGTCGAAGACCCGATCGCCAGCCTGCTGGCTGCGCTCGTGCCCATGCGAGCCGTGCCCGTGACCGCCATGCGTATGGCTGGCCCGACGCCGTACCGCCTCGCACGTCTTACCGGTCAACAACACGTCACGGATACCCGGCGCGATGGTCGTCGCGAAGTCAATCGCACCGAACCGGCGCAGCGCGCGAGCCGCCGGCCCGAGCTTGTAGAACATGTCGAGGTACTCGAGCAACGCCTGCTCGGCGTCGAGGGACTGCGCCCAAACCTCGCCCCCGTCCGGCGTGACCGCGACCCGGCGCTCCTCATACGCGACCGGCTCGGCATCGAAGAGCTGGGCCAGCCCCTGCCGGCCCTCCACCTCGACCAGCAGAACCCGTCGATCGCCCGGCCGCTTCCCACCCGCCGCCAACGCCAGCGCCAGGGCGCCCGCGACGGTCGTCTTGCCCGTGCCCCCCTTGCCGGTGACCACGTGCAGGCGGACGGCGGGCCAGTCCGGCTTCGCGCGGCGCGCCTCGGCTGCATTCGTCACAGGCACGAGCCTAACCTCCCGTCGCGTATCGGGGCGCTGCGCCACCTGCCTACCCGTTAGGCTCTGGCCATGGCGAAACAGTGGGAGTACGTGACCGTTCCGTTGTTGGTGCACGCGACGAAGCAGATCCTGGACAACTGGGGCCAGGACGGCTGGGAGCTGGTGCAGGTGGTCCCGGGGCCGAACCCTGAGCAGCTGGTGGCGTACATGAAGCGGGAGAAGCAGTAGTGACCGCGGTCGGTGAGGCCGCGGCCGGCACGCCCGAGCAACGCCTGGCCGAGCTGGGGCTCGAGGTCCCCGCGGTGGCCAAGCCGGTGGCCGCGTACGTCCCGGCCCTGCGCTCCGGCTCGCTGGTGTTCACCTCCGGTCAGCTGCCCACGATCGACGGCAAGCTGCCCACGACCGGAAAGGTTGGCGCCGAGGTCAGCGCGGAGGAGGCCAAGCAGCTCGCCGAGCGCTGCGCGCTCAACGCGCTGGCCGCGGTCAAGGCGGAGATCGGGGAGCTGTCCCGGGTCCGCCGGGTGGTCAAGGTCGTCGGTTTCGTCGCCTCCGCCCCGGACTTCACCGGCCAGCCCGCCGTCATCAACGGCGCGAGCGAGCTGCTCGGCAAGGTCTTCGGCGAGGCCGGGGCGCACGCGCGTTCCGCGGTCGGCGTCGCGGTGCTGCCGCTGGACGCCCCGGTCGAGGTCGAGCTGACCGTCGAGATCGACAGCTTCGAAGTCGACAGCGCCCCCGACAGCCGCGCGCCGGACGGGGTGGCCTGATTACCGGGGCCGGTACCGGCCCTGCCCGTTCAGGTCCGTCCAGCTCGGGTTCAACCGGTGCGAGTTCAGCCGGTGCGGGTTCGCGGGTCGTCTCCGGGCCGGTGACGCCGCGCGCCACGCTGGTGCTGGCCCCGAACCCGTCGCCGATGACGCTCGACGGGACCAATACCTGGGTGCTCATCGAACCCGGGTCGACCGAGGCACTCGTCGTCGACCCGGGGCCGATGCATGTGGGCCATCTCACCGCGATCCTTGACTGCGTTAAGGAAGCCGGCGCGCGCGTTACGTCCATCGCTTTGACGCACGGTCACCCCGACCACGCCGAGGCCGCGCGAGAGTTCAGCGCCTTCACCAAAGCTCCGGTCCACGCGCTCGACCCGGCGAACCGGCTCGGCTCGGAAGGGCTCGGCGACGGCGACGTGCTCAAGGCCGGCGGGCTGGAGCTGCATGTCGTCGCGACACCGGGTCATACCGGCGACTCGCTCTCGTTCCTCATCCCGGCTGACCGCGCGCTCTTGACCGGTGACACCGTCCTCGGGCGCGGTACGACGGTCGTGGCGCACCCTGACGGGCGCCTCGCCGACTACTTCGACTCGCTCGCTCGCATCCGCCGCATGACCGAATCCGAAGACGTCGGGACGATCCTTCCTGGGCACGGACCGGTAGTCGCCACCCCGCGCACGGTCGTCGAGTTCTACCTCACGCACCGAGCCGCACGCCTGGCGCAAGTCGAGGCAGCGCGTTCGGCGGGAGACCGCACGGCCGCACAGATCGTCCGGCGCGTCTACGCCGACGTCGACCGGAGCCTGTGGCCTGCTGCCGAGCTCTCGGTGCTTGCGCAGCTCGAATACCTAGACGCGAAGAAGGACGCGTAAGCGCGTAAGGCGGGACGCGTTACTGCTTACCGCGCGCGGCGCGCCAGACGCACCGTATCGAGCAGCACGACCGCACGTGCTTCCAGCTTGATCCAGCCACGCTGCGCGAAGTCCGCCAAGGCCTTGTTCACGGTCTCCCGGGACGCGCCGACCAGCTGCGCCAGCTCCTCCTGGGTCAGGTCGTGCGAGACCTTGATTCCTTCCTGGTCGTCCCCGGCCGGCTGCCCGAACCGGGTCGACAGGTCCAGCAGCGCCTTCGCGACGCGGCCGGGCACGTCAGAGAAGACCAGGTCGGCCAGCGTCTCGTTGGTCCGCCGCAGCCGGCGCGCCATCGCCCGCAGCAGCGCGCGGGCCACCTCGGGCCGGGTCGAGAGCCACGGCTGCAGCTCGGTGTGGCCGAGCGCGAGCAGCCGGGTCGAGGTCAGCGCGGTCGCGGTCGAGGTACGCGGCCCCGGGTCGAACAGCGACAGCTCGCCGAACATGTCGCCCGGGCCGAGCACCGCGGTCAGGTTCTCCCGGCCGTCCCCGGAGGAGCGGCCCAGCTTGATCTTGCCCTCGACCACCACGTACAGCGCGTCACCCGGGTCGCCTTCGTGGAAGAGCGCGTCGCCGCGGCTCAGCGCGATCTCCGTCATCGACTTGAGCAGCGAGTTGGACGCCTCTTCATCCAGCGCGGCGAACAACGGGCTCCGGCGCAGCACGTCCTCCACTGTCGAACCCTCCATCGGCCTCACGGCCGTTCTCCTGCGGTCCTGGTCGCCGGTCGCGCGTTGTGACTCGACGCCGGCCCGCAATCTGTTATGCCTCTGCATCGAACAGTGTGGCGTACCACACGCTATTTCACATACTCGGGAACGGCACACCCCAATCCTGCCGGATGCCGTAACGTGCCCCCAGGCCGCCCCGACCATCTACGCTTGCCGAATGAGCATGGCCGGTGAGACGACTGAGAACGCGCCCGAGACCCACGAGACCCCGTTGGCACTCACCCGCCGGGCACGGCGGATCAACCGGGCGCTCGCCGAGATTTATCCCGATGCTCACTGCGAGCTCGATTTCGAATCGGCCTTCCAGCTCCTCTGCTCAGTCGTGCTCTCCGCGCAGACCACCGACGTCCGCGTCAACCTGACCACGCCGGCCCTGTTCGCCCGCTACCCCACCGCCGATGACATGGCCGCGGCCGATCCGGCGGAGCTGGAGAAGCTGATCAAGCCCACCGGCTTCTACCGCAACAAGGCCAAGTCGCTGCTCGGGCTGGCCGTGGCCATCCGTGACCGGTTCGACGGCGAGGTACCGCACACCCTGGAGGAATTGATCACGCTGCCTGGTGTCGGCCGCAAGACGGCGAACGTCGTGCTCGGTAACGCGTTCGGCGTCCCAGGCATCACCGTGGACACGCACTTCGGCAGACTCGCGCGCCGCTTCGGCTGGACCCGCGAGGAGGACCCGGTCAAGGTCGAGTTCGAGGTCGGCGCGCTGTTCCCGAAGGCGGAGTGGACCATGCTCTCGCACCGGATGATCTTCCACGGCCGCCGGGTGTGCCACTCCCGCAGACCGGCCTGCGGCGCCTGTCCGATCGCCGCCCTGTGCCCATCGCGCGGAATCGGCGAGCAGGACCCGGTCAAGGCGGAGGCGCTGCTGCGTCCCGCGTCGGCTCGTGAGGCGGCGCTGATCGCCGCGGCCCGGAAGGTGGCTTCGTGAACGACGCGGGCGAGATCATGGCCGCGCCTGAAGACCTGCCGACCTGGCTGCGCCCCCTTGCCGGGGCACTGCGCGAGCTCGCTCCGAACTGGCTCGGCTTCCGGCCCAGGACGCGCACGCTGCCCGGAGAGCCGCGCCGTTCGGCCGTGCTGATCCTCTTCGGCGAGAGCGGTTCGCCGGGGGCTCCGGTACCGGACGTGCTGATCACCGAGCGGGCCGCAACCCTGCGCGCCCATGCCGGGCAACCCGCCTTCCCCGGCGGCCGAATCGACCCTGAGGACCATGGTCCGGTGCACGCCGCGCTGCGTGAAGCGCAGGAGGAGACCGGCGTCGACCCCGAGTCAGTGGCCGTGTTCGGCCGCTTGCCGGAGATCTACCTGCAACCGAGTGATTTCATGGTCGCGTCCGTTCTGGGGTGGTGGCACACTCCGTCGCCGCCACGCGTCGTCAGTCCTCTGGAGGTGGCCGCAGTGCACCGAGTGCCTGTGGCCGAGCTTGCCGACCCTGCGAACCGGCTGCGCGTGCGTCATCCGGCCGGTTACATCGGTCCGGCCTTCCACGTCGACGGCATGCTCGTCTGGGGATTCACGGCCGGACTGCTCGACGCGGTACTGAGACTCGGCGGCTGGGAGCAGCCGTGGGACCACAACCGGCTGGAAGACTTGCCGGAAGAGGTCACCGCTCTGAGCGTTCAGTCAAGCTCGATCCGTCCCGCCGACCAGCGGCCGTTCGCCACGGGCACAGACGGCTTGGAAAACCCGACGGGGCTGAACGGTTCAGCGGCGAACGGTTCCACAGCTCACGATTCGAACGCGAACAATACGGACAGCACGGGCGGCTTGGCCGGCACCGGCGGCGAGTGAAGGTGAGCCCGTGGACCTGCTCGATCTGATTCTGATCATCGTCGCCATCGCGTTCGCGGTGTCGGGATACCGTCAGGGCTTCGTGGTCGGCGTGCTGTCGTTCGTCGGCTTCGTCGGCGGACTGCTGCTCGGATTGTGGCTCGTGCCCGTGGTGATACAGCGCTTCACCTCGAACACCTCGCTGGTCGTCTCGACCATCTCGCTGTGCGCGGTGCTCGTGCTCGCGGTGCTCGGGCAGGTGTTCGCCACTTCGGTCGGCGGGCGGGTGCGGCGCGAGATCACCTGGCGGCCGGTTCAGGCCGTGGACCAGAGCGCGGGCGCGGCGGTGTCCGTGATCTCGGTCATGCTGGTCGCCTGGTTCCTCGGGCTCGCCCTGGTGAACTCGACCATGCCGGTCGTCGCTCAGCAGGTCCGCAACTCGGCGCTGCTCAACGGGATGCGGACGGTGCTGCCTGCCAACGCGCAGAACTGGTTCAGCTCGTTCGCCAACGTCCTTGACCGCAGCGGCTTCCCGCAGGTGTTCGCGCCGTTCACGCACGAGCAGATCGCCAACGTGCCGCCGCCGGATCCGGCAGTGCTCAACCAAGCGGGCGTCGTCAAGGCACAGAACTCGATCGTCAAGATCGTCGGTAACGCACCGAGCTGTGGAAAGCAGATCGAAGGATCCGGGTTCGTCTACTCGCCGCAGCACGTGATGACGAACGCTCACGTCGTCGGCGGCGTAACGCATCCCACGGTGCAGGTGGGCGGTGAGGGGCACTTGTACCGCGCGACGGTGGTGCTGTTCGACCCGACCAGCGACGTGGCAGTGCTCTACGTCCCCGGGCTGCGGTCGGCTCCGCTCTCCTTCGACACCTCGGGCGCGAGCGGCGACAACGCCGTCGTGGCCGGCTTCCCGGAGGACGGCCCGTTCACGCCGGTCGCCGCGCGCATCCGGCAGGAGATCCAGGCTCAGGGTCAGGACATCTACCAGCACGGATCGGCGACGCGTGAGATCTTCTCGCTGTTCGCGCAGGTGCTCCAGGGCAACTCCGGCGGCCCGCTGCTCACGTCGACCGGCGAGGTATACGGCGTCGTGTTCGCGAAGTCGCTCGAGGACGCCTCTACCGGATACGCGCTGACTGCCGCTCAGGTATCGCAGGACGCGCATCAGGGCGCGGATGCCACGGGTGCGGTAGACACCGAGGGTTGCGCCATCTGACGCCCCAGCGCGCCGCGGATTATCCCGAGTCCGGCAGCATTTATCCGAGTCCGACGGCATCGTCCGAGTCCGACAAGCCCCCCGAGTGTCACAGCGTCCTGTTCCGCAGGAGTGATCTAGAAAGTTGCTACTGTCTGATCGGCGGTTCGCCAGGATCGGCCTGTGACTCGCGACTTGGGGGGCGTTTCCGTGCTCGGACATTCGCATTCGACCAGCGGCGCGCTCGCCTGGGCCGCCGCCGCGGCCTGGGTGCCGGCGGCGGTGTGGCCGGCCCGGCTGGACACCAAGGACATCATGCTCGGCACGTTCATCACGGCCGGCTCCGCGCTTTTGCCGGACTTCGACCACCCGGACGGCACGATCGCGCACTTCCTCGGCCCGATCTCGCACGCGTTCTGCCGCTTCGTCGAGTGGATCTCAGGCGGCCACCGGCACGCGACGCACTCGCTGCTGTTCGTGGCCGGGGTAACCGGCGGCACCTGGGCCGGAGCGCACTACCTGGGACGCCCCTTCACCCTCGGCCTGGTCTACATCCTGCTCTCGCTCGCCATACGGGCACTGCATCTGTGCCCTCCCGGTAAGGGCATCCACTCCTGGGGAGTGGTGCTCCTGCTCGCGGTCGGCGGAACGTTCCTGATGGACCGTTGGATCAGCTCGGATCCCACCTGGCTGCCCATTGCCGTCGGCCTCGGAGCGCTTACCCACCTTGCCGGGGACTGCCTCACCGATCGCGGCTGCCCGCTGCTGTGGCCGATTTCCACCCGCTTCGGCATACCGCTGATCAAGCACACCGGCGAGAAGCTGGAAACCGCCTTCCTCACCCCGCTGATGGCGGTCGGCGCGTTCGTGTCCCTCTACTTCGCGACGACGCCGCTCACGCACAAGTAGAGAGCAGACGTCCCGCGAAGCTCGTACCCGCCGAGCCAAGCCGCGCCGCTCGTCGACTGACCGGAACCCGCCGGCTTACCGGTCCGGCTCGTCGTCCGCGAGCCAGTTCAGCACCTCGGTGTTGAACAGCTTCGGCGCCTCCTCCTGCGGGAAGTGGCCGACGCCTTCGAGCAACCGCCAGCGATAGGGCGCGTTCACGTGCCGCCCCGAGCCGCGCGCCGTGCTCGTGAGCACCGTACGGTCCAGCGCTCCGTGCAGGTGCAGCGTCGGCACCTCGGTCGGTGTACGCATGCGCTGCTGGTACTGAAGTCCGTCGGGGCGCGGCAGGGACCGCACCCACCACCGGAAGTACTCAAGCGAGCAGTGCGCGACACCCGGAATCATGATCGCTTGTTCGTATCGAGCGATCACATCGTCGGGCGGCCATTCCGGGCCGCTCCACTCACGCAGCATCCGGCCCACCGCCGCGCCGCCGTCGCGCAGCAGCGACTTCTCGGCGGCCAGCGGGCGTTGCGCCGCGAACACGTGCTTGCTCGCGCCGATCTGCGCGGGGTCGGTCAGCAGCGCGGCACGCTGCCGCCGCGGGTGCCCCGCGCCGACGACGACGAGCCGCCGCACGGTTTTCGCCCGCACGGTCGCGGCGGTCCAGCCGAGCGTGGCGCCCCAGCCGTGGCCGATGACCGCGGCGTTCGCCTCGCCGAGCGCGCGGATGACCCCCGTGACGTCCATGGTGAGTGTTATCGGATCGTAGCCTCGCGGCGTCTTGTCGCTGCCGCCGAACCCCCGAAGATCCATCGCCGCCGCCCGGTAACCGGCCTCGGCGAAGGCGATCAACTGCTCCCGCCAGGTCCACCAGAACTGCGGGAATCCGTGCAGGAACAGCACGAGCGGGCCCTCGCCGAGCTCGACGACGTGGAAGCGGGCGCCGTTCGCGGAGACCTCACGATGGGTCCAGGCGCCCTCCACGTACACCGGTGACAGGTCTGAAGGCATGGGCGCCAGCATGGCACAACTGACTGTCCATAGGGTGTCGCAAGGGCGTGCGTTGGGCGACTTGAGGCGCCGATTGACGGCTGACGGGCTAGCGCACGGACCGCTTGAAGACGGCGATGGACTCGTTCGTGGTCCGCTTCGTGGCGTCCACGCCGCGGATCGCCTTGAGCCGCAGCATCCCTATTCCGCCGAGCAGCCCGCCCAGCAGGATGTAGCCGCCGCCGACGATGAGCCAGGCCCAGGCCAGGCCGATCCCGGCCGCGTTGATGCCGTACGCGATCGCGAACGAGAACATGATCAGGGCGAACAGGGAGAGCAGCCCGGCGACGGCGAACAGCGCGCCGCCCATTGCGGCCTGCTTCACGTCCCGGCGCAGCTCCGCCTTGGCCAGCGCGATCTCGTCGCGCACCAGGCTGGAGAGGTCCTTGGTCGCGGACGTGACCAGCGCGGAGAGCTTGTGGTCAGAGTCGAGGCGGTCGGACTGGGAACCGACGGTCGTGGCCACGGCTACCTCCAGGAGTGCGTACGGCGATACGTAGGCCTTAGGTGGGCAATCGCGGCCCAAGTACCCCTGGTTTTGTCAGACTATGCGGTCATTGGGCTGACCGCGTGGCCTGCGGGCGCACCTGTCCGGATCAATCCCAGGGGAGCCGGGCAGGCCTCGCACGGCCCTGAATAGCTACAAGTTTACCTATCGATTTATCGACAAATATACTTCTCGACAATG
>Ga0070739_10006308_pt1 | contig 13121 bp, 12 predicted proteins | sample Coa_R1_7_FD_66445 | JGI IMG/M metagenome (GOLD analysis project Ga0070739, IMG submission 66445) | Surface soil microbial communities from Centralia Pennsylvania, which are recovering from an underground coalmine fire - Coalmine... | ecosystem: Environmental > Terrestrial > Soil > Unclassified ... | reverse complement strand
ATGTTCCCCTTGGCCGTCGTCAGCGGGCCACCCTTACGGCCGTGGCGGACGGAGATGATCTCGGCCAGGATGCTGACCGCCATCTCCTCCGGCGTCTCGGCGCCGATATCGAGCCCGATCGGGCCGCGGATGCGCGCCAGCGCCTCCGGCGTGACGCCGCCCTCCTGCAGCCGCTTGCGGCGGTTGCGGTTCGTCTTGCGGCTGCCGACCGCGCCGATATAGGGGGCTTTCGTCGCCAGGGAGCCGAAAATCGCCGGCTCGTCGAACTTCGGGTCGTGGGTGAGGATCGCGATGTACGTGTTCGGCGCCAAATCGAGCTCGGCCAGCGCCTCGTCCGGCCAGGCTTGGACGATCTGGTCCGCCTCGGGGAAGCGCTCGCGCGTCGCCAGCTTGGCCCGCGCGTCGACCACGATCACGGCGTAGCCGAGCTGCTTGGCGAGCCGCGTCAGCGCCTGCGCCACGTGGACGGCGCCGAAGATGAGGAGCGTCGGCGGCGGCGGGAAGGTCTCGATGAAGAGCTCGACCTCCTCCCGCCCGGGCACGCGGTACGGTCGCGTCTCCGACTGCTCCGCCGCCAGCAGCGCCCGCGCGTCGGCCGCCGCCTGCGCGTCGAGCGCGGCGTCGCCGAGCGTCCCCTCGACCCGGTCCGGCAGCACCAGCAGCTTGGCGCCGAGCGGCTCGCCGCGCACGACCGTCACCGCCGCCACCGGGCGCCGCTCGGCGACGGCCTGCTTCAGTCGGTCGTAGAGCGTGGCGCCGGCGACGGCCGTCATCGCTGCTCGTCCAGCGGCTCGACGAAGACCTCGATCGTGCCGCCGCAAGCGAGACCGACGTCCCAGGCCATCTCGTCGGTGATGCCGTAGCGCAGCAGCTTCGGCCGCCCGCTCTTCAGCACCTCCTGCGCCTCCTCGAACACCGCCGACTCGACGCAGCCGCCGCTGACCGACCCGGCCAGCTCGCCGGCGCTGGAGACGGCCATCGTCGCCCCGATCGGGCGCGGCGCCGATCCCTCCACCTTCACCACCGTCGCCACCGCGACGCGGTCGCCCCGCGCACGCCACTCATCAATCTCCGGCAGCATGTCTTTCATGATTCCTCCCGTAGGGTGATGGGTGAGGGGTGGTAAGTGATGGGGGCGAGGACAACGGCACATGCGGCACCATTCCCCGCCACCCATCACCCATCACCCATCACCCATCACCCATCACCCGTGCGTGTCTACGCACCGGCGGCTGGTCCGAGACGGCGCCAAGGATATCGGCCAGCGCCTCCAGGCTTTGCAGGTTGTGGACCGGCATGAACTCGTCCACGAACGGCAGCGCCGCCCGGATCCCCTGCGTCAGCGGTTGGTAGCCGGGAGCGCCGAGCAGCGGGTTGAGCCAGATCAGCCGCCGGCAGGAGCGTTGCAAGCGCGCCATCTCACGCGCCAGCAGGATCGGATCCCCCCGATCCCATCCGTCGCTGATGATGACAACCGTCGCCCCGGAGCGCAAGACCCGCCGGCTCCAGCGGTAGTTGAAGGTCTTGATGGCGTCGCCGATGCGCGTCCCGCCCGACCAGTCCTCGACCGCCCGCACGACCTCCGTGATCGCGTCGTCCACGTCGCGCTTGCGCAGTTGCCGCGTGATCCGCGTCAGCCGCGTGCCGAAGACGAAGACGTCCACGGCGTCCAGCCCGTGCTTCAGCGCGTGGACGAAGCGCAGCAGCAGGCGCGAGTAGCGGTCCATGGAGCCGGAGATGTCGCAGATCAGCACCAGCGGCCGCATCCGCACCTTGCGCCGCCGCCGCCGCAGCTCGAGCGGCACGCCGCCGTGGCGCAGGCTGCGGCGCAGCGTGGCGCGGTAGTCGATGAATTCGCCGTGCGGCGCCCGCTCCCGCCGGCGCGTCTCGCGCGTGCCGAGACGCCAGTCCATCTGCTCGATGATGCGCCGCGCCTCGGTCGCTTCCTCCGGCGTGAACTGCGCGAAATCCTTTTTGCGGAGCACCTCGCGCGCGCTGAAGATCAGCACATCCTCCGCCGGCGCCTCGATCTCCTCGTTCTCGCCCGCCGGCTCCGCCCCGTCGCTCGCGTCGACCGCGATCAGCGTCCGCTCCTTCTCGACCGTGCCCGCCTCACCCGGTCGCTGCTCGCCACGGCGGGTCTGCGCCGCTTCCGCCAGCGGCATGCTCGCCTCGTCCGCCGTGGAGACGTAGGCTTCGATGGGGATCGCCTCCTCGCTCACGAGGCGACGCCAAAAGCGGGCGAACTCGGCGTTGAAGAGCGGGAACTGCTCCGGCCGGGTGACGAGCGTGGCGCGGGCGGCGTGGTAGACGTCGTCGCGGCGCGCGGGGTTGATCGCGCCCATTGCCTCGACGAAGCTGATCACCTGACCAGAGCCGAGCGGCAACCCGGCGCGGCGCAGCGTGCGGCCGAAGGTCAGCAGGTTGGCGAGCACCCGGTCGGGAAGCACCTGCTCCGGGCGGGGGAAGCTATCCGGAAGCTGCACGGTTCGCGCGCGCGATCAGCGACCGGGCGACCTCGCCGCGGACGCGATCCACGTCCTCCTGATACTTGAGGATGACGCCGAGCGTCTCGTCCACCGTCTCCTCGTCCAGCGTCTTCGTCCCCAGCGCGAGCAGGGCGTGCGCCCAGTCGAGCGTCTCGGCCATGCCGGGCGGCTTGAAGAGATCCACCTGGCGCAGGCCCTGGGTAAAGCCGCAGATCTGGTTGGCCAGCTCCTGCGGCGCCTCGGGCACCTTCACCGAGAGGATGCGGTACTCCTTCTGGAAGGTCGGGAAGTCGATCCAGTGGTAGAGGCAGCGACGCTTGAGCGCGTCGTGGATCTCGCGCGTCCGGTTCGACGTCAGCACCACGATCGGGACGTGCTCGGCGGAGAGGGTGCCCAGCTCCGGCACCGTGACCTGGAAATCTGACAGCAATTCCAAGAGGAATGCTTCCAGCTCCTGGTCGGCGCGATCGATCTCGTCGATGAGGAGCACGGGTGCGCGCTCGTGCGAGGCGTCGATCGCCTGCAAGAGCGGCCGCTTGAGCAGGAACTCCTCGCCAAACAGATCGCGCCGCGCCGCTTCGCGATCTATGCCTCCGGTCGCCTCGAGCGTCCGTAGGTAGAGCATCTGCCGCGGATAATCCCACTCGTAGATGGCCGCGGCGGCGTCCAGCCCCTCGTAGCATTGGAGGCGGATCAGCGGGGTATCGAGGATCGAGGCGAGGACCTTGGCGATCTCGGTCTTGCCGACGCCGGCTTCGCCTTCGAGCAGGAGCGGCTTTTGCAGCCGCAGGGTGAGGTAGAGGGTCGTCGCCAGCCCGCGGTCGGCGATGTACTTCTCTCCCCGTAGCGCCTCCTCCAGTTCATCCACCGACGAGAAGAGTGACCCGGCCTCGGCGCGGACGGCGGGTTCTGACACGGTGCTCAAGCGCGACTATCCTGTCCGACGGAAACGAATCATCCCATCCGGCGGCGCGACCGTTTGCCTGGCAATCCGCGCCGTCCCGCTAAGTATCACCGAGCCGGGCCGGAATTGTCATGGAGGTGGCCGAGGCGGCAAGGCGGCAAGGCGGCGAGACGCGGGCGGGGAGGCGCCATCGTGGGGAGCAGACGCCGGGGCCACCTACCCGCCTATCCGCCTATCCGCCTCGTTGGTAGCTCGCCGCCGGCCGTCATGCGGCGGCCGACGTACGCCTCGCCGATGCGGTGCGCCTCGTCCCAAACCTCGCGCAGGGGGATATCGTGCGCGCGGGCGATGGCGGCGCAGTCGTCGTACTCCGGCACGGCGCCGATGACACGCCCGTTCCAGCCGCGCAGCTTGAGCCGCACGTCGCCCCATCGTGTGACCACGGTCTCGACCCGGCGCGGCGCCTTGACGCGGTCCACGCCAAGCGCGCGCACACCGAGCGTCGTGCTGTTCTCGATCAGCACGTCTTCGAGGCTGCCGCGCCGGCTCGCCGCGCAAAGCGCGCTGACTCGTGTCGCCGGCCGCCCCTTCTTCATGATGATCGGCGTCAGCCAGACGTCGAGCGCGCCGGCCGCGAAGAGGCGCTCGACCAGCAGCTCGTAGAATTGCGGGTTCATGTCGTCAATATTGGTTTCCAGCACCAGCTCCGCGCCCGCCTCGGCCGCATCGTCCGTCTCGCCGAGCCACACCCGCAGCGCGTTCGGCCAGGGCAGCTCGCGCGCCCCGAAGCCGTAGCCGATCGCCGCCGGCACGAACGCGGGACGGCGAAACTCGGCCAGCACCGTCAGGATCGCCGCGCCCGTCGGCGTCAGCAGCTCGGCCGCGACCGGCTCGACCCCGCTCGGCGGCGCGGCGGTGGGCGCGCCCACCATCGCCATCAGTTCCGCCGTCGCCGGCGCCGGCACGGGGAGCAGCCCGTGCTGACTTTGCACGAAGCCGGAGCCGAGCCGCGGTGGTCCGCTGAAGACGCGCGCGATCCCGAGCAGGTGCAACCCGATCGCGGCACCGCAGATGTCTACGATCGCGTCGACCCCACCCACTTCGTGAAAATGGACGTCGTCCACGGGGACACCGTGCACCTGCGCTTCGGCCTGCGCGAGCCGCCCGAAGATCGCGAGCGCCGCGTCTTTCACCCCCTGGTCGAGGGCCGAGCCTGCGACCAGCGCCCGGATGGCGGCCCAGTCGCGGCCCGGCTGGTCCCCCGCCACCGCGACGCTGACCCTCGTCCCGCGCAGGCCGTGCCGCGTCAGCGATTCCGCCCGCAACTCGTAGCCGCGCACGTCGAGCTTGCCCAGCTCCGCCCGCAGGTCGGGCAGCGCCAACCCCGCGTCGAGCAGGGCGCCGAGCACCATGTCGCCGCTGGCACCGGAGAAGGGGTCGAAGTAAGCGATATGCATGGACGAAGTGGTAGGTAGTGGGTGGTTCGTCGTTCGAAGATGGTCGGCAATTGGCACGGCGCCGAATCAGCCTGTGGCAGGATAACAGACTGCCGCCGATGCCGCCGATTCGTGGGAGTGCGGCTGGCCACACCCGCTCGCGGTTTATCGCACCCGTTCCGACCGCCGCCGCGCCGCTGCCCGGCATGGATCCTGTAGGGGCACCGGCTTGCCGTGCCCTTGCAGTGGCGTGCCGTGCCCTTGCGCCGGCTTGCCGCCCTCTCCGCGAGGGGAACGCCGTTGCCGTGGGGCCGAGCGCGGCCACCCGCGGCGGGCAGGGTAGGCCCGGTCTCCGCGACGCCATGGCATCGACTTTGGACGCGGAGAAACGACCGATGTGCGCGCAACGAGCCACGTCCGCCGTGCCGCGTCCTCCCCGCTGGGGTACGATTCCGCGACGCGACGCACGAGCGCCGCGAGACGCGAGGAGCCAACAATGCCGACCCAAGCGCAAGCGTCTATCGCGACCGCAACGACAACCCGCCGCTACGGCGGTCACTCCATGAGCGCCCCGCTGCGCTCGGTGCTGGTGCGGCCGCCCGTGCCTCCCGCCGGCGACGCCGACTGGCGCGCCTTCGGCTACCTGCAACCCGTGGACCAGACCCAGGCCGAAGCCGAGCACGCCGCGTTCCGCGCCATCCTCGCCGACGCCCGCGTGGAGGTCGTTGCGGACCGGAGCGACCCAAACGAGACCGGCTTGCTCGACTCGATCTTCGCCTACGACCCCTCCATCATCACCGATGCCGGCGCCATCCTCTGCCGGCCCGGCAAAGCCCTGCGCCAGCCGGAGGTCGCCCTGGCGGAGGCGACCTACGCCCGGCTCGGCATTCCCATCCACGGCCGCGTCGTGGCGCCGGGCACGCTCGAAGGGGGCGACACCCTCTGGCTCGACGCACGCACCCTCGCCGTTGGCCGCGGCTACCGCACGAACGACGCCGGCATCGCCCAACTTGCCGCGCTGCTGGCGCCGCTCGGCGTCGAAGTCATTCCGGTCGCGCTGCCGCACTGGCGCGGCCCCGGCGAGTGCCTGCACCTCATGTCGCTCATCAGCCCGGTCGCGTCCGACCTCGCCGTCGTCTATCTCCCGCTGCTCCCGACGAGCTTCGTCGAGCTGCTGCAGGCCCGCGGTTGGCGTTTCGTCGAAGTCCCGGACGCGGAGTTCGATTCGATGGGATGCAACGTCCTCGCGCTGGCACCCGGCAAATGCCTCGTGCTCGACGGCAACCCGCTCACCCGCGCCCGTCTCGAAGCGGCCGGCTGCGAGGTCCTCGCCTACACCGGCAACAAGATCTCCCTCAACCGGGCCGGCGGCCCCACCTGCCTGACGCGTCCACTCTGGCGCGCGTAGGAGCCAAGCACCTCCGATCTGCTGTCATTTCGAGCCTCCCAATCTGGCATCCCGCCCCTCTTTCCTGTCATTCCGCACCCCCGGCGCCGAATGAAAGGAAAGAGGGGCGGGATGGGCATCCACCCGCTGCCCGCCAGCCCTACCCCATCGACCTGAGCAACGAGGAGTGGGCGCCCGGTTAGGAGTCCGGGTCGAACATGATCTCCCGCACCTCCTGAGCGCACCGGCAGGCGACGGCGAGCTTGGCGGCCCACTCCAGCGCCTCCTCGCGTGAGGGCACGTCGATGATCGAGAATCCGCCGATGACAGCCTTCGTCTCCGGGTTCGGACCGGCGATGACGCTCCCATCGGTGGCCACGATGCTCGCGCTCTGAGTCCCTAATCCGCCGCCAAACACCCACACTCCCGCGTTCTTGGCCTCCTTCACCACCTTGTGCGCGGCATCGGCCACCTCGGGCAAATCCTCCTCGGGGACGGTCATCGCGCCGTCGTCGAACGAGATCAAGTACCGCGTCATCCCGTGGCTCCTCGCCCCGGCCTCCTCCGGCCGGCTCTTCCCCTGCGGCGCATGCCTCGCTCCGATCCGACCGGCCACCGGCCACGGCGTCGCCAGACACCGACACTCCGGTAGAACGGGCCCCGTTGATCTGCGTGACACGTGGCCTGAGGGTCACCTCCTGAATCGTCGGCCCGTCCGATGATCTTGCCGTTCTCGAGTGTCGCGCCCGCGCACAAGTCCATAACAAGCTCTATGGAAGGGCGGAGGCTTCTCGGCCCGGTCGGGGCGATAGGAAGCATCGGGACGAGATGCCAGAGAGGGGCCGGCGGGACGGCCCCTACATGCGTGGCGCGGGTCAGTCGGTCGCCGCGCCCACCAACTCGTCGACCGTGGTTTCGGTCTTGGCGAGCGGCGCGTGGAAGAAGATGCGGTAGCCGTCCGGATCGGCGACGCCCCAATCGCGGCCGCCCCAGAACTCGTCGGTCGGCTCCTGCAGCATCCGCGCTCCCGCGTCGCGCACGCGGGCGAAGAAGGGGTCGAGATCCGCCGCGTCGTCCACCTCGAAGTAGAGGGTCACGTTGGCGCCGCGCTCCGGGTCGGCCGCCGCGGCGACGTTCTCGCACCGGCTCAGCATCAGACCGACCGCCCCATGGCGCAGCCCGGCGTGGATCAGCTTGCCGTTGTCGTCCGGCATCGTGTGCTCGACGCTGAAGCCGAGCACGTCGCGGTAAAACGGGATGGAGGCGTCCAGGTCGCTGACATCGATTTGCGGAGAGGTGTTCTTCATGACCGCGTTTCGCTCCTGTTCTGAACGAGAACCTGAGTCCGTGCCGCTGCGCAAGCGTCGCAGCGGTTTCGTGCGGGGCGGCCGACGGGGCAAAATGGTGGCCGGCGCGGCGCACCGCCGGCGAGGGCCGGTGAGCCGGCGGCGTCACCCGCCGCGCTGCCACCATCCGAGGCGGACGCGGACGCCGCGGTGCGCAGGTCTCGAGCCCTGCGCCCCCTCACGCCCGCCGGATCCGGGCGGGCGGCCACGCGCCTCATCCTCGTACGGACACTCTAGAACACGTGTACTATCTTGTCAAGAGGGCACGACGGGCAATTTCCGAACCAAGTGCACCGCCGGCCGTCGTGGACCACCGGTCGCGGCGGCGCGGAGTCGGAAGGCACGGTGCTACCATGCGGCCGGAAGGGCGTACCACCCGCTGTCGCACGGAACCAAAGGACACAAGGCCATGACCATTGCCAATCATGCGACGATCGCGGACTTGGCGCGGATCGCCGCCTCCGACGATCGGTATGAATTGATTCGTGGGGAGTTGCGACGGGTGTCGCCTACCGGGGGGGAGCACGCGGGAATCCTGATCGAGTTGGGCTTCCACCTGCGCGGCTTCGCCGGCCAGCGTGGTCTCGGGCGAGTCTTCGGGGGCGATCCCGGCATCATCCTCGCCCGCAATCCGGACACCTTGCTCGCCCCGGATCTCGCCTTCGTCCGCGCCGATCGGCTCCCGCCGCCCAACGAATTGCCTGGCTTTTTCCGTATCGTTCCCGACCTCGTCGTCGAGATCGTCTCGCCCTCGGATCCCCCGCGCGATGTCGAGGAGAAGGTCGCCCTCTGCCTGGCGGCGGGCGTCCGCCTCGTCTGGCTCGTCCACCCCGCCCGACGCACCGTCACCGTCTACGCCCCGAACGACCAGCCGCGCGTCCTCGGCCCCGCCGACACGCTCGACGGCGGCGACGTCCTGCCCGGCTTCCGCTTGCCCGTCGCCGCCGTCTTCGTCGCGTAGCCGCCGCCTGCTTGCGGGCCGCACCTGCCCAGCCAGGCTGGCGCGCTGCCCCGTGCTACCATGCCGGTGGCGACGGACGGTAGCGCGCGTGTCAGCGCGCCGTGTCGAAGGACGCAAGACGATGGTCCTTACTGGCCAAGCGGCGATCGCGGATTTGGAGCGGGCATCTGCCAGCGGCGAGCGGTACGAGTTGATGCGGGGGGAGTTGCGGCGGATGGCGCCGGCGGGGGGAGAGCACGGCGAGGTTGGCACCGAGTTCGTCTTCCACCTTCGTGCCCACGTTGGGCGTGTCCTCGGCCGCGTCTACAACGCGGACACCGGCTTCATCCTCGCGCGCAGCCCCGATACCGTTCTCGCTCCCGACGCCGCGTTCGTCCGCGCCGACCGCCTCCCCGCGCCGAGCGACCGCCGCGGCTTCCTCCCCGTCGTCCCCGATCTCGTCGTCGAGGTGGTCTCCCCGTGGGATCGCCCGCGCGACGTCGAGGAGAAGGTCGCCCTCTACCTCCAATCCGGCGTCCGCCTCGTCTGGCTCGTCCACCCCGCCCGACGCACCGTCACCGTCTACGCGCCAAACGCCGAACCGCGCGTCCTCGGCCCCGCCGACACGCTCGACGGCGGCGACGTCCTGCCCGGTTTCCGCCTGCCTGTTGCCGCTTTGTTCGACGCCGAACAACCGTCTGCAGACGCCGGTTAGACCCGCCGGTCGATCCACCCGAGCGGGAACCATCGTGTCGACCACAGGCGCCAGAGCTGGCGCACCGCCTCGCGCGCCCGCCGCCGCGCTGCTTCCCGCAACCCGCCGGCGGCTTCGTCCAGCCGAGCGCGCCGTTGCCCCTCCCAGATGAATTGGTTGGCGTGCATGGCGTGCGCCCCCCGCCGGCAAGCGATCAAGCGGGCGGAAACTCGACCACCGTCTTGATCCCCGCCCCCGCCGCCTCCCCGATCTGCTTGTACTCGTCTAAGCCGCGCAGCCGGTGGGTGATTAGCTGCGCGGTCAGTCCCGGCCAGAGCCGCTCGAAGCTGGTGAGGTGCGCCACGCCGTTGGCGAAATCCTCGCGCGCGGCGTTGACGCTCCCGACCGTCACCTTGTTGCCGAGCACGTAGCCGTGGTTGATCCGGTCGGTCGGCACCGGCGCCGTCGCGTCGCCACCGGTCACGCTGAGCAGCACCAGCACGCCGTTGATGCCGAGCACCGTCATCGCTTCGAACGCGAGCGCGCTGACCCCGGTCGCTTCGAGGATGAGATCCACGTTCGGCAGCGAACGCGCCAGCTCGGCCAGCGACGTCTCCCGCGTCGCGACGTAGTGGGCGCCGCAGGCGGCGACGACCGCCGCGGCCGGGTTCGGCGCTGGCGTCCGCGCCAGCGTGGAGACGTTCACCCCGCGCGAGCGCAGCAGCAGCGTGCCGAGCAGTCCGACCGGCCCCGCCCCCAGCACGATCGCTGTTTGCGGATCCCAGCACGCGACGCGGCGCTGGATGAGATCGGCCTGCCGCACCGCCTTCTCGACCACCGTCAGCGGCTCCACGAGGACTCCGACTTCCTCCAGCTCTGGCGGCACCTGCAGCAGGTAGCGCGGCTGCTCGGTGTAGTGCTCGACCATGTACCCGTTCGCGCCCAGAATGCCGCGCTCGGTGTACTGCTGCCACAGGCACATGTCGGGTTGCCCGGCCTGGCAGCAGGGACAGCCGTCCGGCCGCCGCACCATGGCCACCACCAGATCGCCCGGCTTGAGATCGGACACGTTGGCGCCGACCGCATCCACGACCCCGAGCGACTCGTGGCCGATCACGAGCTCGTCGCTCCCGCTCGGCGCACGGCCGTACCTCCCCTCGATGATGTCGCGATCCGTGCCGCAGACGCCCACCCGCCGCACGCGGACGCGCACCGCGTCCGGATCCGGCAGCGTCCGCGGCAAGCTCGTCAAATGCAGCGACTGGGCCTTGCCCGGATAGACGGCGATCGCCGGCATCCGGCCGTCGGTTGTGGTGTCTGTCACAAGGTCCTCCGTCCAGTCCACGTCGCCGAATCGCGGCGCCGGGGTATGCATCCATCCAACCGTATCGTATACTGTGACGCATCGGGACGCGACGGACCCGAGGCGCCGTGGTGAGCCTGTGGCTCACCGGCGCGGCGCCCTGTTGGAAGCTGCGAACATCACACAGAGGATGGTGACAGAGACGAATGCGAGTTGAACTGCGCGAATCCGAGAGTTTCGAGCAACTGCTCAAGCGCTTCAATAAGGGGATCGAGCGCTCCGGGATCATCCGGGAGCACCGGCGTGGCCTGCGCTTCATCAGCGTGCAGGAGGAAAACCGCGCCAAGCGTCGCAAGGCGGAGCGCCGCCGCCGTCGCCAGCAGAGCAGCTAGACCGCCCGGCGGGGCGCGGCGGGTGGGCCGGGTTCGCGCCGACGCGGCTGGCGCCGAGTGACAAAGGGCAAGGGACAACTGACACGCCGGTCGGGTGAGCCCCGAGCCGGCGTTTGTCGTATCTCTTGTCGCCTGGATGACCGCCGCGCCCACCCATTCCAGGGCGACCCGCGGCCCCCGCCCACACACCGGAGGCATGCCCATGCGCCGTCACCTCGCACCGACGCCCGTCTGGCTCCTGGCGCTCGTCGTTGCCCTCGCCGCCGGGCTGGTCGGCGTCGTTCCGCATCCAGCCGCCGCTCAGCAAGATTCGCTGCCGGCCCTCGTCCGCTCCACCGCCTCCGACGTCGACGCCTACTGGCGGGCGCAGTTCGCCGCCGCGGGCCTGCCCTACCAGCCGAGCAAGGCGGTGCTCATGCAGCAGGTGACGGCCACGGGCTGCGGCCACGCTGCGCCCTCTGCCGGCGCCTTCTACTGCGACACCGACCAGACGATCTACGTCGGCGACTCCTTCCTCGCCGCCCAAATCTGGCCCTTCGGCGACGCCGCCGTCGTCCAGGTCATCGCCCACGAGTGGGGGCACCACGTGCAGCAGCAGCTCGGCCTCGTACAGGGGCCGGCCGGTATCGCCGGCGCCACCTCGGCGGGTGAGGCGATCGAGCTGCAGGCCGACTGCCTCTCCGGCACCTACATGCGCGACGCCGTGCGCCGCCACCGCCTGACGCCGACCGAGGTGGACCAGGCCATCTCCGTCCTCATGGACGTGGGCGGCGACCCCGCTTCCCTCCCGCCCGGCTCCGAACGGGCCCACGGCTCCGGCCCCGACCGCGTCCGCCTCTTCTTGCAGGGGTACTACGTCGGCCAGAGCTTCGCCGGCTGCGGCACATTGGCGCCGCCGTCCCAGCCCAAGAACGCCCCGCTCGGATGGTCGCCAGTAGCCAGTAGCCAGTAGCCAGTGATCGGTTTGGCGCCGTGTCGCCGTTCCACGCACTGGACACCGGCTACTGGTTACTGGCTACTGGCTACTGGCGACCGGCTACCGCCGTGCTATGATCGCCGCTCGTCAGGTTGCGGCGGCGTGGAAGGGGCGGCGAGATGGCGGAGCGAGCGATCGAATTCGATGCCGTAGTCGTAGGCGGGGGGCACAACGGTCTGGTCGCCGCGTGCTACCTCGCTGGCGCCGGTCTCAACGTCTGCGTTGTCGAGCGCTACCACGAGGTCGGTGGCGCCGCGATCACCGAGGAGCTGATTCCCGGTTTCAAGGTCTCGACCGGTTCCTACGTCCTCTCGCTCGCGCCGCGCAAGATCCTGGACGAGCTCGGCGCCTGGGATGCCGGCATCGAGCTGTTGGAGCGCAACCCGCGCTTCTTCGCCCCCTTCCCCGACGGCTCCTCGATCACCTGGTGGCAAGATCACGACCTCGTCCGCCGGCAGATCGCGCGCTTCTCGCCGCGCGACGCCGCCAACTACGAGCGCTACGAGGCGTTCGTCGAGCGCGCGGCGGCCGTCATGGACAAGTTCATCCTGCGCAATCCGCCGAGCTGGGCCGAGGTCGCGGCCGAGTTCAAGAGCCGGGACGACGCGACGATCTTCCAAAAGTTCTACCTCGGCTCCGCCGCCGACGTCGCCGAGTACTTCTTCGAGAGCCCGCAATTGCAGGCGGTGACGGCCGCCTCCGGTCTGATCGGCACCTTCCGCGGCCCGCGCGATCCCGGCACGGGCTACGTCAAGCTCTACCACTCGATGGGGCTGATCACCGGCCAGCGCGGCTCCTGGGCCTACGTCCGCGGCGCGATGGGGGCGATCACGCAGGCGCTGGCCAAGATCGCCCGCCGCCGCGGCGTCACGCTCCGCACCAACGCCGACGTCGCCCAGATTCTCGTGCGGAACGGCCGCGCCGCCGGCGTGGCGCTGGCGAGCGGGGAGGAGATCCCGGCGCGCGTCGTCCTCTCGAACGCCGACCCGAAGCGGACCTACCTCACCCTGGTGCCGCGCAACGAGCTGCCGGACGACTACCGCCGCCTGGTCGAGGCGATCAAGATGGACAGCCCGGTGATGAAGATCAACCTCGCCGTCGCCGAGCTGCCGCGCTTCACCTGCCTCAACGACGACGAGCAGCGGCAAGGCTCCTCCGGCGGCCTCTTCATCGCGCCGACGATTGACTACATGCAGCAGGCGTGCGACGACGCCCGCGCCGGTCACCCCTCGGCCCACCCGTTCATGAACATCC
>Ga0070739_10006304_pt1 | contig 13126 bp, 16 predicted proteins | sample Coa_R1_7_FD_66445 | JGI IMG/M metagenome (GOLD analysis project Ga0070739, IMG submission 66445) | Surface soil microbial communities from Centralia Pennsylvania, which are recovering from an underground coalmine fire - Coalmine... | ecosystem: Environmental > Terrestrial > Soil > Unclassified ... | reverse complement strand
ACTCGGTGCCGCGCAGGTCGAGCGGCAGGTCGAAGCGCGTGCGCTCCCCGGCGAAGTACTCGCGGAGCTGCGCCGCGGCCGTCTCGAGCACCGCCGGGTCTCCGCCGCCACGGCCTTCCCAGTCGACGCGTGCGAGACCGCGCCACGACGCGGTGAGCGCCAGCGGGCCGATCGGCGTCTCGACGACCACTACGCGCGCGTGAGCACCGAGGAGCGCTCGGCCCCGGTGCCGAGCAGCGTCACCTCGACGCCGAGCTCGCGCTCGACGAGCTCGACGTATGTGCGCGCCGCCTCCGGGAGCTCCTCCAGCGAGGCGCAGCCGTCGAGTGGCTCGCTCCAGCCGGGCAGCACCTGGTACACCGGTGCGGCCGCGTGGAAGTCGCTCTGGTGCGCGGGGAAGTCGGGCGTCTCGCTCCCGTCGGGCGTGCGGTAGCGGACGCACACCGGCAGCTCGGCGAAGTGCGAGAGGACGTCGAGCTTCGTCAGCGCGAGCTGGTCGATCCCGTTCACGCGCACGGCGTACCGGAGCGCGACGAGGTCGAGCCAGCCGCAGCGGCGCTCGCGGCCCGTGACGGTGCCGTACTCGTGGCCGAGCTCCCGCATCCGCTCCTGGTCGGGGCCCTCGATCTCCGACGGGAACGGCCCCTCGCCGACCCGCGTCACGTACGCCTTCGCGACTCCGATGACGCGGTCGATCCGCCGCGGCCCGATGCCGACGCCGGTGGCCGCGCTCGCCGCGACCGGGTTGGACGAGGTGACGAAGGGATACGTGCCGTGGTCGAGGTCGAGCAGCGTCGCCTGCGCGCCCTCCAACAGCACCTCCTTCCCGTCCCGCAGCGCCTTGTCGACGTAGAGGGACGTGTCCGCGACGTACGGCCGCAGACGCTGCGCGTAGCTCTCGTACTGCGCCGCGACCGTCTCGAGGTCGAAGGGCGCCGTCTCGTAGACGCGCTCCAGCCAGAGGTTCTTCTCCGCGAGCGCCACCTCGATCTTCTGGCGCAGGATCTTCGGGTCGAGGATGTCCTGGACGCGGATGCCGAGCCGCATCGCCTTGTCGGCGTAGCACGGGCCGATGCCGCGCTTCGTCGTGCCGATCGCGAGCTTGCCGAGGCGGCGCTCGCTCGCCTGGTCGATCGCGACGTGCCACGGCATGATCAGGTGCGCGTTGCCGGAGAGGTAGACCTCGCCGCGGTCGCCGAGCTCGTCCAGCTCCGCGATCAGCACCTCGAGGTCGACGACGCAGCCGTTGCCGATCACGCACGGCTTGCCGCGGACGATGCCGCTCGGCAGCGCGCGGATCTTGTACGTCTCCTCGCCGACGACGATCGTGTGCCCGGCGTTCGGCCCGCCCTGGTAACGGCAGACGACGTCCGAGTTCTGCGCGAGCAGGTCGACGATCTTGCCCTTGCCCTCGTCGCCCCACTGCGCGCCGACGATGACGGTGGCCGGCACGGGTCGAAGTGTGCCGCACGAGTCGGCGTGTCGGCGCTCTTCGAGCTGCCGCTCCCCGTAGGCTCAGTCGCCGATGCACGAGGTCGCGCATTTCGGTGGCTGGGTGGCGCTGCTCTCCGCAGCGGCCCTCGCCGCTGTCGTCACGTCGCGGCTGGCGGAGCGGATCCGGGTTCCGCCGGGCGCGTTCTTCCTGATCGCGGCCGCGATCGCGTCCGACGTCTTCCCGAGCCTCGGGCATCTCTCCACCCGCGGCGTCGAGCGCCTCGCGTCGGTCGCGCTGGCGGTGATCCTGTTCGACGGAGGGCTACGCATCGGCTGGCGCCGCTTTCGGGCGTCGGCGGTCCCGATCGTCTCCCTCGGGCTCGTGGGGACGTTCGCGACGGCGGGCCTGCTGACGCTGTTCGCGCGCGCGGTCGTCGGCCTGAGCTGGTCGACATCGGGCGTTCTCGGCGCCGCGCTCTCGCCCACCGACCCGGCGATCATGTTCTCCGTCCTGGGCCGGAGGGAGATCGCCGGACGGACGGGGACGATTCTCGAAGGGGAGTCGGGCGCCAACGATCCGGTAGGGATCGCGCTCACGCTCGCGATGATCGCGGCGGCCGCCGGCGGCGGCTCCGTGGGCTCTGCGGTCGGAGACTTCGTCACGTCGCTCCTGATCGGCGTGGCGATCGGCGCCGCGGCCGGCGCGCTCTTCCACCCGCTGCTCGTCAGGCTGCCGCTGCGGGAGGCGTCGCTCGGCCCGCTTCGCACCCTCGCCTTCGTCGGCGTCGTCTACGGCGTCGCCTCCCTGGCGCACGGCTCCGGCTTCCTCGCCGTCTTCATGGCGGGGATCCTCGTCGGCGACGCCCCCTTCCCCGGCAAGCGCGCCGTCGCCCGCTTCCACACGTCGCTGGCGAGCCTCGCCGAGATCGTGGTGTTCGTCGCGCTCGGGCTTACCGTCCACCTCGAGTCGGTCTTCCACGGCGGCGTCTGGTGGCAGGGTCTCGTCCTGGCGCTCGCAGGGGCGATCATCGTCCGGCCGCTGGCGGTCGGGCCGCTGCTCGCGCCCGTCGGGCTGACGGCCGGCGAGCGGGTGTTCGTGGTCTGGGCGGGCTTGAAGGGGGCTGTGCCGATCCTGCTCGCGTCGTTCGCCCTCCTGGGCGGCGTCTCCGACGCCGACCGGATCTACCTGATCGTCTTCGTCGTCGTGGCGCTGTCCGTCACGCTGCAGGCGGCGACCATCCCGTTCGCGGCGGGGCGGCTCGGAGTGCCGATGCTCGCGCTGCGCGAGCGCGAGTGGGAGTGACCGCTAGCCGGCGAACGGGTCGCGGCCGAGCAGGATCGGAGTCCGCTTCAGCTCGTTGTCCGCCGCGTCGTACCAGACGGTCTCGCCGACGACGTCGCCCCGCCAGCGTTCGCGCGGGAAGTGGGTCGCGATCGCGTGACGGAGCAGCCCGCCCTCCGCGTCGTACTCGATCCGCAGCGCGTTGCCGCTGTCCTGGTCGTGCGTGACGACGCTGACCGCGAACTCCGGCGACGTCGACGTTGTCCGCTTCGTCCGCATGACCCGGAAAGGATTCCCGATCGCGCCGCTCGCTACGCGGCCTGGCGTTCGCGATAGTCCTGCCGCGCGTCGACCGGGACGTCGCGCGCGAGGCGGCGCAGGCGGCTCGCGGCGGGCGCGCCGACCCGGGCGGCGAGCTCCGGCCAGTCGTGGTTCGTCGTGACGATCACGAGGCCGCGCTGCTGCTCGCGCTGGTTGATCAGGTTGTAGATGCGGTCGCGCGCCCAGTCCGTCCACGCCTCCGCGCCGAGGTCGTCGAGGACGACGATGTCGTGTCCGCTCGGGTTCGGTGGCGGCTCGCCGTCCCCGTAGCTCTCGCGGAGCGCGTTCAGCCAGTCGGGGACGTTGAGGAAGAGCGCGCTCTTCTCCCGGTCGCCCCAGATCGCCTCGCGCAGGACGGCCACGGCGAGGTGGGTCTTGCCGGCGCCCGGGTTGCCGCGCAGGAGCAGCCCCTGGCGCAGGCCGGTGCCGGCCCGGAACTCCTTCGCCCACTGCTTGCACACGGCGAGCGCCGTGCGCGTGTCGGGGACGGGCTCGAAGCTCTCGAACGTGCAGCCGTCGTAGGCGGCGGGCACGCCGACGCGCGCCCAGTGCAGCTCGGCCTGCCGCTGGCAGTCGCGCGCCTTCTCCGTCTCGCGGCAGAGGTCGCAGTAGCGCTCGGCCGGGAACGTCCGGCCGAGCAGCACGACCTCCTCGGTCGCGAACTCGCGCCCGCAGCCGAGGCAGCGCACGGAGACGCTAGAGGTTGGTGAACTTGACATAGCGTCCGATGAAGTTGACCTCGAAGGAGTCGGTCGCGCCGTTGCGGTGCTTCGCGACGATCACCTCTGCCTTGCCCTGCTTGTCCGGGTCGGTCTGGTCGCGGTCGTAGTACTCCTCGCGGTAGAGGAACATCACGACGTCGGCGTCCTGCTCGATCGACCCCGACTCGCGCAGGTCGGAGAGGAGCGGCCGCTTGTCGTGCCGCTGCTCCGGGGAGCGGTTGAGCTGCGAGAGCGCGACCACGGGGACGTCGAGGTCCTTGGCCAGGGCCTTCAGGTCGCGCGAGATCTTCGAGACCTCCTGCAGCCGGCTCTCCTCGCGCGTGCCGGTGGTCATCAGCTGCAGGTAGTCGACGACGAGCAGGGAGAGGTTGGGTTCGCGCCGCTTCAGCGTCTGCGCCCGCGCGCGCAGCTCGAGCAGGCTGAGGCCCGGCGTGTCGTCGACGAAGAGCGGCGCGCCCTCGAGCTCAGAGCAGGCCTTCGTGAGGCGGCTCCAGTCGTCCTTCGTCAGCCGGCCGGTGCGGACGGCGTTCGAGTCGACGCGCCCGCGGGAGCAGATCAGGCGCTGCGCCACCTCCTGCCGCGACATCTCGAGGCTGAAGAACGCGGCCGGCCGCCCGGTCTCGACGGCGACGTGGCTCGCGATCTCGAGCGCGAAGCCCGACTTCCCCATCGACGGGCGCGCGGCGAGGATGACGAGGTTGGCGGGCTGCAGGCCCGCCGTGATCCGGTCGAGCTCCTTGAAGCCGGTCGGCAGGCCCGTGACCTCGGCGCCGGACTCGTACAGGTGGCTGATCCGCTCGAACGCCTCGACGAGCGTGTCCTTGAAGAGGACGAGCTCGCCCTGCGCGCGCCGCTCGGCGAGCTCGAAGACGAGCTGCTCCGCGCGCGCGACGAGCTCGGTCGGCTCGCCCTCGTGCTCCCACCCGAGCTGCGCGATCTCCCCGCCGGCGCGGATCAACCCGCGCAGCGTCGCGTTCTCGCGGACGATCTCCGCGTAGTGGCGCGCGTTGGCGGTGGCGGGGACGAGCCGTGCGAGCTCGTGCAGGCGGACGCGGCCGCCGACCGTGTCGAGCTCGCCGCGCTGCTCCAGCTCGTTCGTGAGCGTGATCGCGTCGACGGGCTCGTTCTGCCCGTAGAGGTGGAGCGCGGCCTTGTAGATCCGCGCGTGCGACTCGCGGTAGAAGTCGCCGGCGTCGAGGATCTCGCTGACCGCGGCGATCGCCCCCGGCGAGATCATCATCGCGCCGAGGACGGACTCCTCGGCCTCGAGGTTCTGCGGTGGGACCGCGTTGTCGGGGGGTGCGGTCGAGGGGACCGGGGCCAGCGCCATCGCCGTCGATTCCAGCACTCGCCGCGGCGGTCCGCCAGGTGGGGAAATGTCTTCTGTGAACAGGTCGTTTTTGGCCATTTGCAGGAGAAACGGTCATCGTGGCAGGCGCATCGGACGGCGCGCCTGTGGACGGACGCGCCGCTCCTAGCGGCAACTTCCTGCGAATTCCACAGTCCCTCGAACGGGTGTGTGGACAGGTGGTAGCCCGCGAACGCTTCGCGTTCGCTCGCTGGTGAAGGGAACTCGTGCGCGGAAGAGCGCGGTCTTCCGCGCGCTCGTGCTGTCGCTGGCTTTCGATGCTCTGGATGGGCTGGCGCCGCGTGCGCTCGCGTGCTCGCCTGCGGCGGAGACGCTCGCGCAGTGCGGCCTCCGGCTAAGCCCTGCTTAGCCTCCGGCCTTGGGGGCCTCGCGCGAATCTCGCGTCAGCCCCGACGAGCCTTCAGCACGAAGCCGGCGGGAGACCGTGATCTCCCGCCGGCGAAGTTCCTTCAAGAGCGAGGAAACGCGGAGCGTTTCCGAGCTGACTTACTCCTCGGCCAGCGCGGCGTCCGCGTCGGCCCGCCACTCGGGCTCGGGCTCCGGCTCGTCCGCGGGCTCGCCGGCCTCCGCCTCTTCGGCCTCCGCGGCGTCTTCCTCGGCGAGCAGCGCGGCGAGCTCCTCGCTCGGCTCCGGCGGCGTCTCGGCCTCGCGCTCCTCGGCGCGCTCGGCCTCCTCCATCGCCGCGAGCTCCTCCTCGGAGGGCAGCTCCCCGCCTTCCGGCACCACGACCGTCTTCACCTCGACGCGAACGCCCTCGAAGACGTCGATCGGGATCTCGTAGCGGCCGATGCGCTTCAGCGAGTCGCTGTCGATCCTGCGCCGGTCGACGCGGATCTTCGCCGTGCTCCAGATCTCGTCGGCGATGTCGGTCGGGGTCACCGACCCGAAGAGCGAGCCGGTGGGGCCCGCCTTCACCTCGAAGCGGAGCTCGGTCCGGGCAAGCGCGTCGGCGATCTCGCGCGCCTGCTCGGCCGTCTTCGCCTCGTGCCGCGCCCGCTGCGCGTCGCGCTTCTGCAGCTCCGCGACCCGTGCCGGCGTGGCCTCCTCGGCCAGCCGCCGCGGCAGCAGGAAGTTCCGCGCGTAGCCGCGCGCGACCGAGACGACGTCGCCGCGGAGGCCGACGTGCTCGACGTCCGAGAGGAGGATGACCTCCATCAGCGGTCGCCCCTGTCCCCGCGGTCGCCGCGGTCGCGGCGGCCGCCGCCGCGCTCGCTGCCCTCGACGCCCTCGGCGACGTACGGCAGCAGCGCCATCTCGCGCGCCCGCTTCACCGCCTGCGCGACCTGCACCTGGTGGCGGCGGCAGGCGCCGGTGATGCGGCGGCTGCGGATCTTTCCCTTCTCGGAGATGTACCGGCGCAGCTGGTTGACGTTCTTGTAGTCGATCTCCGCGATGTGCTCCTTGCAGAAGAAGCAGTTGCGGCGCTTGATCTGGCCGGCGGGGCCGCCGGGACGCTTGCGCGTCTGCGTTCTCTCTCTTGCCATGCCTCTCCTAGAACGGGATGTCGTCGTCGGTCGCGGCCGGGAAGTCGGCGCTCTCCTGCGCGCCCGCCGGCACGAACTGGTTGCCGCCGCCGCCCGCCTCGCCGTCGCCGCGGCCGCCCAGGAACTGGACGCTGTCGGCGACGACCTCGACGGCCTCGCGCTTGGAGCCGTCCTGCGCCTGCCACTCGCGCCAGCGCAGCTTGCCGTCGATGCCGACGGGCCGGCCCTTGGACAGGTACTGCGCGCAGTTCTCGGCCTGGTTGCCGAAGACGGAGACGCTGAAGTAGTTCGGCGCGTCGACCCAATTGCCCGACTCGTCGCGCTTGCGGTCGTTGACGGCGACGCGCAGGCTGCAGACGGGGGTGCCGCCCGGCGTGTGCCGGAGCTCGGGGTCGCGCGTCAGGTTCCCCACCAGCACGACGCGGTTGATGTTCGCTGCCATCTCTCTACTCCTCCTCCTCGACGTCTGCCTCGACCGGCTCCGCTTCCGCGCCAGCGTACTCCGGCTCCTCGTCCTCCGAAACGGCCGGGGCGGACGGGGTCGCCTCGGACGGGGTCGCCTCGGACTGGGTAGCCTCCGACGGGGTCGCCTCGGACGGTCCGGCGGCGGCCGCGGCGTCGTCGCGCGGCGCGCTCGTGCGCGAGCCGGCGATGTGGCGCGTCGCCATGTGGCGGACGACGGCGTCGTCGATCTTGAGGACGCGCGAGATCTCGTCGAGCGTCTCGGCCGGGGCGTCGAAGACGACGAGGTGGTAGACGCCCTCCTCCTTGTGCGCGATCGGGTAGGCGAGGCGCCGCCGTCCCCACAGGTCGTGGCTCTGCCACGTACCGCCGCCCTTCTCGACGAGCTCGCGCGTCCGCGCGACGATCTCGTCCTGGCGCGCCTCGGCCTGCTCCGGGTCCAGCAGCAGCAGGATCTCGTAGGTCGTCATGTCCCGATGTCCTCCCTTCCCATGGTCTCGACGTCGGCCCCGACTGCCGGTGCCGCTCGGGACCGAACGGCACGATGACGGGGCAGGAAGCGGCGCCACTGTAGCATCGGCGGGATGAGGCGCTTGCACGCGTGGCTCACCGGAGCGGCCGGCGGTCTGGCCGCCTACCGGCTCTTCCGGCGGCGGCGCGACGACCTGGAGGAACAGCCGGCCGAGGCCCCGCCCGAGCCGGATCCGCGGGCGGAGGAGCTGCGCGCGAAGCTCGCGGAGACCCGCGCCGAGGAGCCGGAGGCAGCCGCCGAGACCGCCGCCGACGAGTCGCCGGAGGAGCGCCGCCGTCGCGTCCACGAGCAGGCTCGCGGCGCGCTGGACGACATGCAGCAGCCCGAGTAGCTCACCTCCGAGGCTCCCGACGCCGACATAGGGGAGATGGAAGCGCGCCCGACCTTCGGCGTGATGGTCCTCGGCCTGCTCGCCTTCGGCGTCAGCGTCGTCGTCGCGCTCATTCCCCGACTCTGGTTCGTCGACCGGGTCACGATGCACGTCGCCCTCGACACGACCGTCGCGCTGGCCGCGGCCTTCGCGGCCCTGCTCGTGCTCGGCCGCCTGCGTGCCGCGCCTGCGCTCGACACGCTCGTGCTGGTCGCCGGGCTGCTCGTGCTCGCCGGGGGAACGCTCGGCTACGCCGCGATCCCCGATGCGCTGGCGGGCGCGAAGTCCCCCTTCTTCGGCGTCTGGACGCCGCTCGCCTCCGGCACGGCCGGCGCCGCGCTCGTCGCCGTGGCCGGCATCCTTCCGGCGAGGGCGCCCAGACGACCTCATGCGGCGCGCACGGCCTTCGGGCTGGCGTTCGCGGTGCTGGTCCTCGCCGCGGGGCTCGTCGAGGCACTACGGCCGTTGCTCCCGCCGGCCGTCCCGCCGCAGGCGCAGGCGAGGAACCCGGATCCCTTCGTCGCCTCCAGCCTCGTGCTCGCGGCGCAGGCGGCGGGTGCCCTCTGCTGGGCGGTGGCCGCGGGCGCGTTCGTGCGGAAGGCGGAGCGAAGCGACCCGCTCGCGGCATGGGTGGCGGGCGGCTGCGTCCTCCTCGTCTTCGCGAAGCTGCAGTACGTGCTCTTCCCGTCGGCGTACCCGCACTGGTTCTACCTCGGCGACGTCTTCCGGCTCGGCGGCTACGCGATGCTCGCTGCGGGCGGCGTGCGCGAGCTGATGGCGGTCTGGCGCCGGCTCGCGGACATGGCGGTGCTGGAGGAGCGCCGGCGGCTGGCGCGTGATCTCCACGACGGCCTGGCGCAGGAGCTGGCGTTCATCTGCGCCGAGGCCGACGGCGAGGTGGCGGCCGCATCGCAGCGGGCCCTCGACGAGTCGCGCCGCGCGATCGCGGCACTGACACGGCGCGGCGACGAGCCCGTCGGCCGGGCCGTTGCGCAGGCCGCGGAGGAGGTGGCCGCTCGGCACGGGCTGGCGGTGGACGTGGCCGTGGACGAGACGGTCGAGGCGACGCCGGACGTGTGCGAGCAGCTCGTGCGAATCGCCCGCGAGGCGGTGACGAACGTGGCGCGCCACGCCCAGACCGGTCGCGTGCGCGTCGAGCTCTCCGGCGCCGACGGGCTTCGCCTGCGCGTCGAGGACGACGGCCGGGGCTTCGACCCCGAGGCGGCCCGGCGCGGGCACGGTCTCGTCTCGATGCGCGAGCGCGCGGCTGCGCTCGGCGCCAGCCTTTCGATCAGCTCGCGTCGCGACTCCGGCACCGTCGTGGAGGTGCTGCTCGCATGAGCGGCGGGATGCGCGTTCTCGTCGCCGACGACCATGCGCCGACGCGCTCGGGCGTGCGGCGCGTGCTCGAGGCGGACGGCTTCGAGATCTGCGCCGAGGAGGCGACCGGCACGGCGGCTGTGGAGGCGGCGCTCCGCGAGCGGCCTGACGTCTGCCTGCTCGACGTGCGGATGCCGGGAGGAGGCGGAGTCGCCGCAGCGGCGGAGATCGCCCGGCGCCTGCCCGAGGCGAGCATCGTGATGCTGACCGTCTCGCGCGACGACGCCGACCTGTTCGACGCGCTCCGCGCCGGCGCCCAGGGATACCTCCTCAAGGACATCGAGCGGACTCGGCTGCCCGCCGCGCTGCGGAGCGTTCTCGCCGGCGAGGCGCAGCTGCCCGCATCGCTCGTGGCCCGCGTGCTCGAGGAGTTCCGCGAGCGGCAGGGCCACCGCCGCGCCCTTCTCCGCGAGCGGCCCGCGGTACAGCTGCGGCGGCGGGAGTGGGAGGTGCTCGAGCTGCTGCGCGACGGGCTGACGACCGCGGAGATCGCCAACCGCCTGTTCGTGGCCGAGGTCACCGTGCGTAGCCACGTCTCCGCGATCCTCCGCAAGCTGCGTGTCCCGGACCGGGCGGCCGCGGTCAGGCTGTTGGACGAGCGTTGAGCACGTTCAACGCGTAATGGGTAGTTAGGCCCGCTGGGAGTCGGCGCCCGCTGCCGATTCCCTCCCCATGAGCGGATGGACGAAGTCGATCGGCCGGCGCCTCGCCTGCGAGGAAGGGTTCACGCTGATCGAGCTCGAGATCGTGTGCGTGATCCTCGGGATCCTCACCGCGCTCGCGGTTCCCACATACCTTCAGCTTCGCGACAACGCGTACAAGAAGACCGCCTCGGCCAACGTCCGTTCCGCGGTGATCGCCGCCGAGTCGTACGGGGAGGACAACTTCCCCGCCAGCGCGCGCGATCCGGACCGGACCGTCTCCACCACCGACAGCGGGTATCAGGGCATGACCACCACGGAGCTGAAGACGTACGACTCCGGCCTGTCGCCGAGCGTCTACGTCAACAACTCCGGCACGGACGCTCCCGGCGTCACGACGCGCACCACGCTCGACGCCACGCATTTCTGCCTCTACGCCGTGGACGGGCGCTGGTACGCCTACCAGCTCAGCCCGACCGGCACGGTCCTCGTCACGACGTCTGCGAGCGCCGTTTGCACCTGAGCGGGACACCTGCCTGAAAGGAGGATCCGGACCTCAGGTTTTGGCGCTGCGCTGCCGATGCGGGGGTTGTGAACGGACGGCTACGCGCTCTCGGGCGGCTGCTCGCCGCCGAGGAGGGCTTCACCATGGTCGAGCTGCTGCTCGTCTGCGTGATCCTCTCGATCCTCGCGTCGATCGCCGTGCCGGCATACCTCCAGTTCCGCGACAACGCCTACAAGAAGGCGGCTTCCGCGAACGCCCAGGAGGTCGTCGTCGACGCCGCGTCGTACGGCGAGGACAACTATCCGGGCAGCTCGCGCGACCCCGACAAGGCGACCTCGACGTCGGACAGCGGCTACCAGGGAATGACGCTCGCGGAGCTCAGGGCCCAGTACGACACCGGCCTGTCGTCCCAGGTCTACGTCAACAACTCCGGCAGCGACGCGGCCGGGGTGACGACGCGCGCCACCCTCGATGCGACGCACTACTGCATCTACGCCACCGCGGGCCGCTGGTTCGTGTACCAGCTGAACCCCACGGGCCAGCTCCTCGCGACGACGAGCGCCTCCGCCGTCTGCACCTAGCAGCCGGCGGTCGGACGACGGAGCGGCGCCGGAGTCGAACCGACCTAGCCGTGGGTTGCACGACCGTACGGGTTTTGAAGACCCGCTGGGCCACCAGGCCCGGCCGCTCCGCCCGGAGCGTAACGAGCTAGCCGTCGGCTTCGAGGTAGCGCGAGTCCCAGCCGGAGGCCGCGTAGGCCTGGCCTGCGCCCGGGCCCGCCCCGACCGCGAGCACGACGGTTCCGGCGGCCTTCGCCTCGGCGGTCCGGGTCGCTGCGGGGTCGCCGACCCAGACGCACGTCCCGGCGGGGGCGTCCACCTCGTCGCCCGCGACGGTGAACGTCGCGTGCCCGCTCGCCACGTAGTAGAGCTCGCCGCCGCCGCCGTCCGTCTCGTCGTGCTCGGGGACGACCGTCTCGCCCGGATTCCGGCGGTAGGCGTTGACGCCGAACGTCTCGATCCCGAAGCGGTGGCGGATCGGGATCCAGTGCGGCCACTTCTCCGCCGCGATCTCGTCGATGTGGGCCTTCTCGTAGGCAGCCATGTGCCGACCCTACGCCTGTGCGACCCGCCTGAGCAATGCCTCGGGCGGCAGGTCGGCGAGCGAGTCGAGGACGAGGTCCGCGCCCGCCTCCTCGAGACCGAGCTCGCGCGTCACCTCGTTGGGCACGGCGACGGTGAAGATCCCGGCCGCCTTGGCCGCGAGCACGCCGTTGGGGGAGTCCTCGAACGCGACTGCCTCGCCGGCGGAGACGCCGAGGAGATCGAGCGCCTCGAGGTAGAGCGTCGGCGCCGGCTTGGCGCGCGCCGCGTCGCGGTCGGCGGTGCAGATCGCGTCCCAGCCGACCTCCTGCTCGAGCCGCGCCAGGTGCATGTCGACCCAGTGGCGGGTGGAGCTGGAGACGATCGCGCGCCGGAGGCCGCGGGCGGACGCGTAGGCGATGTAGTCCTCGATGCCGGGCCGCAGCTGCTCCGCCTCGATCATCGCGATCTCGTGCGCGTAGCGGCGCTCGTTGAGCGACTCGCGCTCGAGCTGGCGCCCGACGAGCCCTTCGAGGTGCGCCATCGGATCCCACGCCGCCCCGTGCGTGCCGACGAGCGTCGCCCAGAGGTCCGCCGGCAGCTCCTGGCCGTGCTCGCGGTACAGCCATTGCCAGCCGGCGCGCGAGGCGAGCTCGGTGTCGAGGATCAGGCCGTCGAAGTCGAAGAGGAAGGCGCGCGTGGGCAAGGCGAGTCAGAGTACGCGCGTGGCGATCCTGGGCGTCGACGTCGGGGGCACCTTCACCGACGCCGTGCTCGTCCGCGAGGGGCGGATCCGGACGGCCAAGGTGCCGACGGCCGCGCGGCAGGAGGAGTCGGTGCTCGCGGCCGCGCGCGCGGTGGGGGCGGACGGGGAGCTGGAGCGCTTCGCGCACGGGACGACGGTGGCCACGAACGCGCTGCTCGAGCGGCGCGGCGCCCGCACGGCCTACGTCGGCAACGCGGGGTTCGAGCATCTCCTGCACCTGCGGCGCCAGGCGCGCGCGCATCTGTACCGGCTTTGCGCCGTCCATCCCGAGCCGCTCGTCCCGCTCAAGCGCTGCCACGGCGTGACTGGCCGCCTCGCGCCGGACGGCGAGCTGGCGCCGCTCGACCTCGACTCGCTTCCGGAGGTGGGGGACGTCGACGCCGTGGCCGTCTGTCTCCTCCACTCGTTCGGCGACGCGTCACACGAGCGGGCGGTCGCGGAGGAGCTGCGGCGGCGCCGTCCGGGCCTCCACGTCGTCGCCTCGCACGAGGTCGCGCCGGAGTTCAGGGAGTACGAGCGGGCCTCCACGACCGCCGCAGACGCCTACCTCGCGCCGGCCGCCGCCGGCTACCTCCGAGCGCTCGCCGCCGCGGCGCGAGAGGCGGGGCTGCCGGCTCCGGTGGTCATGCTCTCCTCCGGCGGTGTCGCGGAGGTGGAGGAGGCGGCGGCGCACCCGGCGCGGCTGCTCGTGTCGGGGCCGGCGGGCGGCGTCGTGGGAGCAGGGCTGCTCGCGCGGCGGGCGGGGTTCGAGAACGCGCTCGCCTTCGACATGGGCG
>Ga0070739_10006302_pt1 | contig 13127 bp, 12 predicted proteins | sample Coa_R1_7_FD_66445 | JGI IMG/M metagenome (GOLD analysis project Ga0070739, IMG submission 66445) | Surface soil microbial communities from Centralia Pennsylvania, which are recovering from an underground coalmine fire - Coalmine... | ecosystem: Environmental > Terrestrial > Soil > Unclassified ... | reverse complement strand
GCTGGCTCGTCCGATTACATCGAGTTCCGCGATGTTTGCTTCTCGTACCAGCCCGGCCATCCGATCCTCTATGACATCCATCTCGGCGTCCGCGCCGGCGAAACCATCGCTTTGGTCGGGGCCAACGGCAGCGGCAAATCGACGCTTCTGGGTCTGATTCCACGTTTCTACGACCCCGATCACGGTAGCGTCTTCATCGACGGCTACGATCTTCGCCGGGTCAACTTACGCAGCTTGCGCCAGCAGGTCGGCATCGTGACGCAGGATACGATCCTCTTCGACGACACCATCTACAACAACATCGCCTACGGCTCGCGCCGGGCCAAACCGGAGGATGTCGAGAAAGCCGCCCAGCGGGCATTTGCACACGAATTCATTCTCGCCCAACCCAAAGGCTATCAGACGCGCATCGGCGAGATTGGCGGCAAGCTATCGGGCGGGCAACGACAGCGCTTGGCCCTGGCGCGGGTGATCCTCCGCGATCCCAGCATCCTCATTCTCGATGAATTCACCAGCGCCGCCGACACCGAGAGTGAAGCCTTGATCCATCGCGCCATGAAGGAATTCATGGTCGGCCGCACCACGTTCGTCATCACGCACCGTCTGCACACGCTGGAAATCGCGGATCGCATTGTCGTTTTGGAGAAGGGCCGCATCGCCGCGGTGGGTACACACGCGGAACTGCTGGCCAGCTGTCCCGCCTATAAACGCCTGCAAGAGGCGTACAACCACAAACGCTTGTGCGCGTGAAAAAACCAACCACCACGAATCACACGAATTACACAAATAAGTACAAAAAATACAATGTGGATTGGTAACTTGCGCAATTCTCTGGCTTTTTCTTCTCTTCTCATTCGTGTTATTCGTGTGATTCGTGGTGGTTGGTTTTATCTTTTCGGCGTCTTGGCGGTTTATCTTCTCTTCTTCCATCGTTTGGCGGATCGTGATTTGTGGAGCAGTCACGAAGCGCGAGCGGCGATGGATGCGCAGATGATTCTCGACGACGGCGTCTGGGGCTTGCCGCACTTGTACGACGGCCGGTCGGAGCTGCAAAAACCTCCACTTTATTACTGGATGGTCGCCTCGTTGGCCTGGCTGCGCGGCGGCGCGGTTGATGCCTGGGCGGTGCGTCTGCCTGCCGCCGGTGCGGCGACGCTGAGTGTTTTGCTCCTCGGCATCGGTTTGGGGGTCGGCCGGAAGCGCTCGATGGCCGGGTTGATGGCCGCGGCGGTACTGGCCACGGCACTTCACTTCACGTGGCTGGCGCGCATCGGCCGCATTGACATGCCGTTGACACTCAGCGTCACATTGGCGCTGGGCGGCCTGTACCTCGCGCGTGGCAAAGCAGCGCGAATGCGTTGGCCGCTGCTGGTTCTGGCGTATCTGGCAGTGGCCGCCGGCGTATTGCTCAAGGGACCGATTGGCATCGTGCTGCCGGCTGCGGTGATGGGTCTGTACCTAACGCTGGAGATTGGTCTGCCGCGACCGAGACATTGCAAAGGTTGGATCGCAGCGCTGACGGAGATGGGCGTATGGTGGGGTGTGCCTCTCATCATTGCCTTGACGCTGCCATGGTTCGTCTGGGCCAATCGCGCCACGGGCGGTGAATACTTCCGCATTTTTCTTTGGCATCACAACATCGAACGGGGCTTCGGCGGTTCCAACTTGCGGACTAATCCTTGGTGGTTCTATCTGCCGCAGTTCGTCGGCGACTTCTTGCCCTGGAGCCTCTTGTTTCCGCTGGCTGGCTGGTGGAGCTATCGCCGAGGACTCTGGCGCATCGACGCGGAGGCGCGCTTTGGCATGGTATGGTTTGTCAGCGTTTTGCTGGTACTATCCTGCTCGCGCTTCAAACGTGCAGATTATCTGTTACCAGCGTATCCGGGCGCTGCGGTGTTCCTTGGCTGCGTCGGTCAACATTGGTTAAGCGAACTTGCCTCCAGGCAACGAAGATTCGCTGTCGCCGGACTGGCCAGTTTGGCCAGCATCATGATGATGGTATGGTTGATCCGTGTGGAATGGCAGCTGCCTGCCCGTGAGTCGTATCGAGACTATCGCGCCTTTGCCGCGCGCGTCCGGCAGCTCGCTCCTTGCCCCGAAGAGGTCATCTTTTTTCGCACCGAGGCGCATCCGTTGGCATTTCACCTGGGTCGCCCATTGGCGGTTGTTGTACAATGGGCGGAGTTGAACACACGGCTGTTGCAATCCAGCACACAGTACATCGTGACTCCGCCGCAGTACGCCGAGGAATGCCCTCTTTATCTGCACGGACTTCGCCTCGAACGTGTCCTGGGCAACACCGATCTATCCGGCGGAGAACACGAGCATCCCCTCGTCTTGCTCCGCAGCACACGATGTTTGGCGAGCGGGGCGTGTCAACGCCCCGGTGAGAGCCAACCGGGGCGTTGACAGCCCCGCTCGCCTTTTTGTGATTTTATGCCGGAATTTCCCCACTTGCCTCCGATTGCTTCGCAGCCGCTAAGCGTGGTTCTGCTCACGCGTAATCAATCCGCCCATCTCGAATCGCTGCTCGCCGCTTGGGTTACGTTCCTCAACGGTTTGGACCGCGAGTATGAGCTGATCGTTGTGGACGACGGCAGCACAGACGGCACAGGCGAATTAGCCGAGAAGCTGGCCGCAGGTTATCGTCGTGTTGTGGTCCGGCGGCACGAACGAGCGCAGGGAGAGGGATCAGCGTTGCGCACGGCTCTGACTGTAACTCGCCATCCGCTTTTGTTTTACACGCTTGGTGATGCGCATTATCAACCCGCCGATTTGGGAAGATTGTTGCACAAACACCCCGATCCCCGCAAACCGGATTTGGAAATCGATCACGTCCACATTTTGTCCGCCTCGCGGAGCGGGCGGAAGTTTCCGTGGCCGGGGCGCATCCTCGGCGCGTTTTGGCGAGTGTTTCTCCGCGTCCTGTTCGGAGAAGCACCCCAGCGCACGCCGGGCTGGCTGGGCTGGAAGCGTCATGCGGGGGCTCTGCTGGCCCGTGTTCTTTTTGGAATCCGCTATCGGGATGTCGCTTGCCCGTTCCGGCTGCTGCGACGCGAAATCTTCGCTCACATTCCCTTACAATCCGACGGTTCTTTTGTTCATGTTGAGCTATTGGCCAAGGCGAATTATCTCGGCTTGATGATGGGGGAAGAAGTGCCACTGGAACCGGGGCGTTATCCGCCGTTGACTACAGAAATGAGCGATGAAGAATGGCAGCAAATGAAGAGAGATGCCTGGCGAGTGATTCGGCATCCGGAATTTGGTCGGCCAAACGGCAACTGAGCCGCGAAAGTTAGGGAGCGGTGTTATCGCCAACGCTTCCTAACCGTCGCGGCTCAGATTGGGAGGAAGTTCATCCCTCTGAGCTGAGCATGAATGCGCTCAAACTCCGGCTCCGTTCATAGTTGTAGAAGTAGGGCGAGTGGAAGTACGGGCCGCCCGGATCGCGGAACGTCGGGCTGGCCGGATCAGGGAAATAGCCCGGATCGTAGGTCGGGATCGGCGCCCTCAAAACCGACTCGGCCTGGGGATACCGACGCAGCATAACGTAAGCGATCTCCTTGGGCGTCTCGTACTGCAGCCGGCCCGTCCAGTAATTGATCTCCGCCGGCAGCGGATCACGGCCGATCACGTCACGATAGAGCTGGCGGACGTAGCCGGTCCTCGTTCCGCCTGCCTTGGCAAAATATTCGTCGCTGGAAAGCAGACTGGCCATCAAATCTTCTCGTGTCTGCCCATTACGCAGACCCTGCACCCAGGAAGCGCCGGTGGCGCCGGGTTCCCGGCCCAGATAGCGCTCATAGCCGGAACGGACGAGCGTTCCTGCATCACCTTTCGGCGGAGTGCGGTAGCTGTTTGTTTGGGCCGAAACCAGGCCCGGTAAGCAGAGCAGAGCTGTCGAAGCAAAAGCAAGAATACGGGACATGGTGGTTTTCTCCTTTCTCGATTATGGCAAGCCGGGAGTGCCCGACTTTGCTGGCACCCGTTCGATGCCTCTATAAGGGGATAATGCATCTGGCGTGCCGAAATGGATTCAGCGTGTGAAGTGCAATTGAATGCCGCCCACCAACAAGGCCACAAACCAGCCGCAGCCGAGCAACGTCAGGCCGTAGGTCAGGCCGAAAGGCAGCCACACCATAAGAACAGCTAGAGCAAAAAAAGCTGCCGCCCAGGTATAGAACCAGCCCCAGACCGTGGCTCCCAGCATGGCGAAGCCCATGCCGCTGAGGACGGCCAATATGGGCGCAAACGGCAGTTGCTCGACGAGAAAGAGATTAACGATCACCAGCGAGAGAAAGGCGCCGTAGTAGGCCGGCACCAGGTTCCAGACTTGCCGTTCCACTGCTGTCATGCCGCGCTCCTTAAACGGACGCAGCCGGACGGCGAGGAATAACATGACGCCGACCTGCACCAGCTTGGTCAAGAGCATTGCCCACAAACGATGCGGGGAATCCAGCGTCAATTCCCAGTAATTGGCCAAGGCGCAGCCAACCAAGATGGTCAGCCCGACGGCCAGCAACAAACGCGGCCAACCCTCCGAGAGGATGTCGCGATGGCGGCGGTGCAAGCCGTGCTGAAGATGCTTGAGCCAGGTAACTTGCTTGGCCATCACCGCTTCGCCGTGCAAGAAAGCCCGTAAATCATCGGCCAACTCGGCAGCGCTGGCATAGCGCTCAGACGGCTGTTTGGCCAGGCATTTCAAGACAATCGCCTCCAGATCGCGCGGTAGCGACTTGTTCAGGGAACGCAAGGGCAGCGGCTCTTGCTCCAGCACGAGCATCAGCGTGTTCAGCGAAGTATCAGCCTGAAAGGGCGGACGGCCCGTCAACAGGCGATAAAGAATCGCGCCCAGGGCGTAGATATCCGCAGCGGGGCCGATGTCTTTTTTGCCGGAGGCCTGTTCCGGCGCCATGTAGCTGGGCGTGCCCATGATTTCGCCGGTGCGCGTGCGGCCGGCGGCGTCTTGCAATCGCTTGGCCAGGCCGAAGTCGGTGATCTTCGGCGTAAGCGGCCCCTCCGCTGCCTCGGTCAATAGGACATTCTCCGGCTTGAGGTCCCGGTGGATGATGCCGTGATCGTGGGCGACCTGCATGGTGCGGGCCAGGGTTTCAACTAGCTCGGCGGCTTTGTCGGCAGGCCAGGGTTTGTCATCCAGTCGTGACGCCAAGCTGCCGCCGCCAACGTATTCCAAGGCCAGGAAGGAATGACCCTCGTGTTCGCCGATTTCGTAAATTTGCACAATTCCAGAGTGCTGAAGTTGGGCAACCGTTTCAGCTTCCAGAGAGAAGCGAGCGATCATCGCCTCACTGGCATGCTCGCCGGCCAGGATCATTTTGATGGCGACAAGACGATTCAGACGCAGATGCCGGGCCTTGTAAACGACTCCCATGCCCCCCACGCCGAGCTTACCGAGGATTTCGTAACCGGGCAGAGATATACGCTTGGCCAAGGTCGAGAGAGCATCATCTACGGTCGACGTCTGCTTGGCCCCATCGTCCAGGGGCGACGGACATTCCGTGAGGGTGTGCGGTCCCGCGATCAGCTGGCCCAGCGCCGCCAAGGCGCCGCCGAGCTGCGGATAGCGGGCCAGCAAGGCTTGGCGGTCCACGGCCCGACCCGACTGGAGATCATCCAGGGCGGCATCGAGCGCCGCCGCCGCCTCCGAATCGAGGGAAACTGTCTGCGGCAGTTCCAAGCGTCGCGCATCCGTCATAGCAGCAAGCCATCGCCTAAACCAAAAGACGAACAAACTCCTAGGATAGCAGAACCGTGTTCATTCCCAAAGCCGTTCGCCCTCATTTTCCGGAGGCCGTCATGCCGCACGTCCAACCGCTCAGCGACGAACAAGCCAATCCGCAAGCTCAGGGTCTGTTCGGCAAAATCAAAAGCGCGTTCAAAATGGTGCCGAATATTTTCCGCACCATGGGCTATGCCCCCGGCGTCCTGGAAGCGACGCTCGCCTTCGATCAAGCAATCCACCATGATCTCGACGGCAAGCTGCGCGAGTTGGCCTACATTAAGACGTCGAGGATCAACCATTGCGGTTACTGACTGCACTACCACGAGGGCCTTGGTCGCAAGGCCGGAGTGACCAACGAACAGTTGCAGGATCTGGACAATCACGAGCAGAGCGGCGCTTTCAACGATCTGGAAAAACTGGTCCTGCGGTTCGCCGAGCAGTGGACGCGGCAAGGCAAGGTCGATTCCGTCGTCGTTAATGCTCTGTCACAGAAGCTGTCGCCGACCCAGCTTATCGTCCTTGCCGCCACCGTCGGCACGGCCAACTGGACCAACCGCTTCAACGAAACGTTCGACATCCAGCTACCGTGATACGTTCTTGCCGAGTCGCGCCCGCAGCGCAGCAGAGTAAGCGGCAGCAGGGGCATCCGCTTACTCTGCTGCGCTGCGGGCGCGGCTCGGATGCCTACTTCGGCAGCCAAACCTCTCGCAAACCGTGATTGACCGGCACCGGCGGAAACGGTATCAGAGGGATACTGCGCCCACTTTCGCTCGGTTCACGGAGGAGAAGAGCATGTTCTATTTGCGGAGCACATTGGTATCGTTTGTCGTCGCCCTGCTGTCAAGCGGCATCGCTCTGGCCGGCTCGATTCCATCCGGCCCGCAGGTCGGCGAGAAGGTGCCGGGACCGTTCAAAGTCCTCAACATCACCGGGCCGGAAGCGGGGCAAACGAGTTGCCAGTATTGTAACCACGGCACACGTCCCGTCGCAGTTATCTTCACCAAGGCGATCACTCCCGAAGTCGCCCAGCTGATTAAGAAAATCGACACGATCACGACGGTGAACAGGGCTGCCGGCTTGGGCAGCTTCGTCGTTGTGTGCAGCGATGCCGCTGGTACGGATCAGCAGATTCGAGGCATGGCTCAGCATATCGGCATTCAGAGCACCATCCTGACGCTCTACAAGGCCGGCGGCCCGGAGAAGTATCGTCTCTCTCCGGAAGCCGATGTTACCGTCCTGCTGTACAACCATCTGACCGTGAAGGCCAACCACGCCTACAAGCATGCCGATTTGACCGAAGCCGCTTGCAACGCCATTCTTACCGATCTTAGCAAGATGCTGTCGGAGAACTAACGATGCAGTCTGCGTCTTCCAGCTTTCGTCATGCGAGCCGCGCACGTGATCGAGTGGGGGCTTCTCCGCGCGCTCATGCTCGCGGCCCGGATGACGCCGATGGACATGACATCGTTGTCGAGACGGTCCAGTTCACCACTGGTCCGTACAAGCTGGAAGGCGAGCTGGCTTACGCCAATCCCCCCTTCTTCCGCCCCGCACATGGGGACGAAGAAGGGGGGATGCGTGGCGGCGTGGTTCTGGCCGGCTCCCATCCGCTTTTGGGCGGCAACATGCACAACAACGTCGTTCGCGGCCTGGGCGACGGTTTGGCCGAACACGGCTGGGCGACGTTGCGCTTCAATTACCGCGGCGTCGGTCGCAGCGAAGGGCCGCGCGTCGATGTCGCTCAGCACATGGCCGAGTTCTGGAAAACGTCGCACGTCGAAGGCGGAATGGATCTTTGGCAGGATGTGCAGGGAGCCGTTGCCTATTTACGGCCAATCATCGGACCGACCCGGCCACTCGTCTTGATCGGATATAGTTTCGGCTGTGCCTTACTGCCCTCCTTGTGTCGCACCAAAGCTCCCGCTGCAGTCGTGCTGATCGCTCCCCCGCTCGGTAAACACGACTATATGGACTTTGCCACGATCAAAAGTCCACTTTTGGCGATTGTGTCCACCAATGACTTCACGCTGGAGCCGACGCGCCTGCACGCCTGGTTCGATTGCCTTCCGGAACCGAAACGCTTGGTGCAAGCAGCGGCAGACAATCACTTCTTCCGCGGCCATGAGCCGTGGTTAGTGGAGACGGTATCCGCATTCCTCTCGGAGCAAGTCGCATGACGCCTCTCATGCGGGTTCCGGAAATGAGAGCACGTCGCCGCCTTGCCGGCTCCCGCGACGATCGGCTGCGCGAGCTGCTGGCCTTGCACTTCCATCCCGATCACGGCAGCGAATACTGGCTGCGTCGTCAGGAGAAGTTAGGCTGGGATGTCCGCGACCGAGTACGCACGCTCGACGATCTGTGGCTGCTCGGCCCAACGTCGATGGCCGACTTGCGCTGCTTTCCGCTGCGTTCCTACATTCCGCGCGCCTGGCACCGGCAATTACCGCGCTTCATCCTTGGTGAAACCGCCGGCACGAGCGGCGCGCCGCAGATAACGGCTTACCGCGACGACGAATTTCAGGCGGCATTTATCAATCCCTTTTTGCGCGTGGCCGTGGCGACGGGTTTTCCTCAGGGCGAGCCGTGGTTGTGGGTCGGTCCCTCCGGCCCGCACATCATCGGCAAAGTGGTGCGTGAACTGGCCCGTCAAACCGGCAGCATGGATCCGTTTAGCGTCGATTTCGATCCGCGCTGGGCAAAAAAGCTGGTGGATGGATCATTAGGCCGTCGCCGCTATCTTGAGCACGTCACCAACCAGGCACTAGAGGTGCTGCGCCGCGAAGAAGTGAGCGTATTGTTCATCACGCCGCCAGCCCTGGCAGCGTTGACCGAGCATCTGTCCGACCGTCAGCGCGAAGCGATCCACGGAATCCATTACGGCGGCATGAGCTTGACGGCGGAGACGGTCAACGGCTTTCGGGCTGCTTATCCCAATGCTGTGCATTTGGCTGGTTATGGCAATACGCTCTTCGGCGTGGTCATGGAATTGACCGACACGCCGAGGCACAACATCGACTATTTCCCGCTCGGCGAACGCTTGGATTTCCACATCATCGAATGGCCGAGCGAAGAAGAGACAACCTCTCCGGTTTGGCCGCCGCGTCGAGTGGAGCGTGGTCAAGTGGGGCGCGTGCTGTTTCATCGTCTCGATGAGAGTTGTTTGCTGATCGGCGTCGTGGAGCGCGACGAGGCCGAGCGCATCGCGCCGAGCGAGGAAGCTCGCAACCTCGGCGGATTCGCCGATGGATTGCGTAATCCGCGGCCGCCCGAATCACTGGCCGGACGACTGCAGTTGGGGCTGTATTGAGTGGCGAGCGGGGCCGCGTAAACGCCCCGAGTGCTTGCGTAGCTCGGGGCGTTAACACGCCCCGCTCGCCAAAAAAGGAGGAAGGCATGGAAGCCGTCAAACGCCTGCGCATCGCCTACACGCCGGACAGCGATGATGCCTTCTATTACGACGCCCTGGAAACCGGCCACGTTGAGCTTCCTGGCTACGAATTGGCGTTTTATCGCCAGCCAATGAGCGTCCTCAATCGCGCCGCCTTGCATGGCGAATACGAAATAACCGCTATTTCCTCTGTCCTTTATCCGCAAATCGCTCGTCACTATGCGATCCTTAGCGTCGGTGCAAGTGTTGGCCGCGGTTATGGGCCAGTCCTGGTCAGCCGCGAGCCGCGCACTCTGGCCGATCTAGCGGGTCGGCCCGTTGGTGTCGGTGGCATTCCGACGACGGGATGGTTTCTGCTCCGTTGTCTGTGCTCGGAGGCGGTGCCGATTGAGATGCCGTTCGACCGCATCGCCGCCGCCGTCGCCAGCGGTGAATTAGAAGCCGGCGTCATGATTCACGAGGAGCTGCTGTATTATCCCCGACTCGGCCTGCAATGCGTCGTCGATCTCGGCGCCGAGTGGTGCCAGCGCAACGGCCTGCCGCTGCCGGTTGGCCTCAACGTCATCCGCCGTGATCTCGGCGTCTCCGCCATGCAGCGAATCTGCTCTGTGCTACGCCACAGTTTGCGGCACGCTCTAGAGAATCCCTGCGAAGCGCTGTCCCGCGTGTCTCGCTACGGCCGCGGTCCCGAGGGCCAATGCACAAATCAATTCGTGTCGATGTTCGCGAACGAAGATTCCCTGTGTCTGCCCGACGATGTCCGCATGGGGCTGCGTGTGCTGCTCGCCCAGGCCGCCGACCTGGGATTGGCGGAGACAGTCCCGCCTCTGGACATTGTGGAAGCATCCGAGTCGATCGCGCCGGCATCGTTGCACGCCGCCTGAATCTCAAAAAGGCGAATCCTCTTATCGCGTTGTCGCCATTTCGATTAAAATGCGCTCATCGCAGCCGTTTCCTCTTGATGCGAGGTCCGCCATGAAACGCACACTGCCGCCGCCTGATCCATTCCGCTTCGGCTGGCGTGAAGTCCAGCAAATCGGTCCCGACGGAGCTAAGCAATGGGTGCGGGTGCCGCTGACCCCGGAGGATCTGCTGCACCCCAAGAAGGGCTATCAAATCTTGGAAAACACGCAGCAAGAGCGCGATCGTGGCTACCTGGCGGTGGTGCTGCGCTATCGTCTGTCCAGCAATCCGCGGGCGCTCGTGCTATCGGATTGCCTCGTCGATTGGGGCATTCCAAGTCTGGGCAATCATTCGCCCGACATCAGCGTTTTCGACAATGTAAATGATCCAGAGCATCGCAACTGGGGGACGTTCCGGGTCGCCGAAGAGGGCGCGCGGCCCGTGCTGGTGATCGAGATTGTTTCACCCGATGCACACGACCGGCGCGTCCGCGATAATGACGTGGTGATTAAAGTGCGCGAGTATTATCGCGCCGGCGTGCCGCTGTACGTCATCGTGGATCAAGAGCGGGAGGGGCGACCACGGCAGGTAATCGGCTACCGGCGTGGAGCACGAAAGTACCTGCGGATGCGTACGGATAGACAGGGACGCTTGTTGTTAGAGCCGGTGCGTTTCTTACTGGGGCTGAAAGACGAACGTGCGGTATGTCGGGATGCGGACACCGGAGAAGAGGTCGGTGATTTGAAGGCCCAAGCCCAGGCGCGACAGGCCGCCGAGGCAGCATTGGCGGAAGCGCAAGCACGCCTTCGCGCGTTGGAAGCCCAGCTCCGCCGCAATGGGAGTTAGCAGAAAATGGGCGAAAAGGGGCAACGCGATTTAGTGGACTGTTAACCGACGATGTAAACTATCTCTTTTCTCACCCTCCTTTCTGACAGCTAAACTTTGCTGTTTGGCCATCTTGCGAGTGACGTATTGGGGATGTGGATGTGACGGCAGCGGTAAGAACCGACTGGGAGTGCTATTGATGGAATTGTGCAATGCGTTGCTAAGCGAGGCCGAACAAATCGCTGACGCAGATCGGCTACGGCAATGACGCCCACTTTTGGACATAGCCTTCACTTGCTTGGAATGGCTGTCCGACGCTAGAATCATCCGCCTTACTGGTTCGAGCGATCGCTCGAACATGGCCCTGGCGGAGGAAGAGGTGCATCCGTCCCCCGACATTCATTCTGGAACGCGAAGCCGTTCTTCTTGCTGGCGTTCGGTTTTGATTTGGGGATTGGCTTGGATCGTTGTAGGGCAAGGGTCGATTGTCGCTTTTCTGGAGTGGCAGCATCCGGAATTTCTCGATCCCAAGTACGGCTGCCGTTTGCTCGCGCTTCGCTCTCTCCGGCAGGAATCGCAATCACGGCCACTGTCGCTGGTGCTTGGCTCATCGCGGGCAGAACAGGGGTTCCGTCCGAGTCTGTTGGCGAGGACCGGCGAGACGCCGGTCCCACCCAGCCCTTTGTTTTACAACATGGCCCGCGGCGGTAGCAGTCCGCTTTTGTATCTGCTGACGCTTCGCCGTCTTTTGAGCGACGGAATTCATCCCGATAATCTTCTTGTCGAGATATTTCCCCCCGCGCTGGTTGAAGATGAAGAAAGCGCCGTGATTTACAAACCAACGCTACGCGATTGGCCTCTGTTGTGGCGATACCCAGTGAATGGGCGAACCTGGGGATTCTGGTTGCAGGATCGGCTGCTGCTATGGTACAAGTACCGCAGTGGATTTCTGGCCTGGGCCGTTCCGCACTGGCTGCCGCCGCAAGCCCGCTGGGGTGGGAACCTGTGGGATTATCGCGGCGGCGAATGGCGCGTGATCGGTGACAAGGTCTCTCTCCCGGAATGCCGCCGCCTTACGGACGATGCGCGACGCCGCTACGCTCCCGCCTTGGAACACTTTCGCATCGCCGATGATGCCGACCGCGCCCTCCGCGAATTGCTGGACACCTGCCGTACCGAGCGCATTGCCGTCGTGTTGTTTCTGATGCCGGAAGCATCGGAGTTTCGCGGCTGGTATCCGCACCAAGCACAGCAGCAGCTGTCGCAGTATCTGACGGAACTGCAGCGCGATTACTGTGCCCCACTGATCGATGCGCGGGATTGGATTGCAGATTGGGATTTTGCGGATGGGCATCATCTTTTAAGTTGGGGCGCTAACGCGTTCACCCGCCGATTTGCACATGAGGTGCTTCATTGTTTAAGGGGCGAGCGGAGTGGCGTAAGCGCCCCGAGTGCATCGCTCGGAGGGCTGACGCGACACCGCTCGCCAAATTCGGAAAGGACGCCATGACTCGTACCGAGCAGTTGTTAGCCGCCAAGAAGGACTTCCTCGTTCCCTGCGTTTATCACTTTTACCAGCGTCCTCCTGTGTTCGTCCGTGGAGAGGGTGCGTATCTCTTTGACAACGAGGGCCGCCGCTATCTCGATTGTTTTTGCGGTGTCACCGTCGTCAACGCCGGTCACTCCAACCCGGAAATCCTCGATGCCGCCATCGATCAGCTGCGACGCTTGCAGCACACAACGACCATCTACCTGACCGAGCCAATGCTCGATCTTGCCCGCACCATCGCCGAGCTGGCTCCGCCCCCGTTGCGCCGCAGCTTTTTCTGCGCCAGCGGCAGTGAAGCCAACGAGGGAGCACTGCTGTTGGCCGCACTGGCGACCGGGCGTCACGAGTGCATCTATCTTCGTGAGGGGTTGCATGGCCGCACCAAGTGGGCGATGAGCGTCACCGGCCTAGACATGTGGCGCACCGATCCCAATCCGCTGCGAACGGCCCACGCCGTTCCAGGGCCGCGGCAACCTGACAGCTTGCCGGCCGTCGAACGGTTGTTGCGCCGCGGAACGATCGCTGCCGTCATCGCCGAGCCGATCCAGGGCAACGGCGGCATTGTGGTACCGCCGGACTTCTACTGGCCGGAACTACGACGGCTATGCAGCAAATATGGGACATTGTTGATCGCTGATGAAGTGCAAACGGCGTGGAACCGCACGGGACGCTGGTTCGCCACGGAGCATTGGCAAGTCGTGCCCGACATCGTGACCGTG
>Ga0070739_10006301_pt1 | contig 13130 bp, 10 predicted proteins | sample Coa_R1_7_FD_66445 | JGI IMG/M metagenome (GOLD analysis project Ga0070739, IMG submission 66445) | Surface soil microbial communities from Centralia Pennsylvania, which are recovering from an underground coalmine fire - Coalmine... | ecosystem: Environmental > Terrestrial > Soil > Unclassified ... | reverse complement strand
TCAATTCCTCAGTCGGCATCGATCGGGCGGGCGTGGCTGAGCGCGCCTCCAATCCCGCCACCCGTTCGCCCAGCCGCGCAACCTCCTGTCGCAGCGATTCCAACGCTGTGCGATGTTGTCCGCATTCATGCGTGGCTCCGGATCACAGGGGAATAAGACCGTGTTTCTTGGACGGCCGGCGGTCGCGCTTGGTGTGCAGATACTCCAAGGCCTGTGCAAGATGCTTGCGCGTGTCTGCCGGCTCGATGATTTCATCGACCAGCCGGCGTCCGGCGGCGACATAGGGCGAGGAAAACGTATTGCGATACATTTCAATCAATTCCGCCCGGCGTGTGGCCTTGTCGGCGGCCTGCTCCACTTCCTTGCGAAAGACAATCTCGACCGTCCTTCGGCACCCATGACGGTGACCTTGGCCGTGGGCCAGGCATAGACACGGTCAGCCCCGAGATCACGCGAACACATCGCCAGGTGCGCGCCACCGTAAGACTTGCGCAGAATCACCTGGATCTTCCGCACCGTGGCCGCCGAGTACGCAAACAGCATTTTGGCCCCGTGGCGGATGATGCCGCGCGGTACTCCTGTTGTACGCCCGGAAGGAAGCCCAGTACGTCCACCACCGTCATGATCGGGATGTTAAAGGCGTTGCAGAAACGGATGAAGCGGGCGGCCTTGGTCGAGGCGTTGATGTCCAGTACGCCGGAGAGGACCGAGGACTGGTTGGCGACGAAGCCGACGGGGCAGCCCGGGATGCATCCAAAGCCCACCACGATGTTCATCGCGCAGCCGGATTGGACCTCCAGAAGGGACGATAGCCAAGCGAGTTCTGCCCGCGCAGGAGCATTTGCAGCCGGGAGTTCGGAATGAGCTTGCGAAAGGTTCGCGTGCCAGGTTAAGCGATGGGGCAGGGTGAGTATCCCGCCGATTCCTCCAAATTCCACCCTCAGATGACGAACCGATCCACGAACTCGTTAACCGGCGTCTCCTCCAGTTGTTTCTGATCCGCACACAGTGCCAGGATCGCCTCTTGTTGCTTGGGCGGGAAGCGTCGGGCCAGGTTGCGCTTGAATTTTTCGACTAGCAATGGAATCCCCTCCGTCCGGCGGCGACGATGCCCAATGGGATATTCCACGACAACCTCATCACTCTTGCGGCCATCCGTGAATTCAATCGTGATGCCGTTGGCGATTGAGCGTTTTTCGGGGTCGAGATAGTCCTTGCTGAACTGCTTGTCTTCGACGCATTCCATCTTGTCGCGCAGCTCATCGATGCGCGGATCGGCAGCGACATCGTCCTCATAGTCCGCCGCGGTCAGCCGACCGTAGAGGAGCGGCACGGCCACCATGTACTGGATGCAATGGTCGCGGTCGGCGGCATTGTAAAGAGGGCCTTTCTTGTCGATGATGCGGATGGCCGATTCGTGCGTTCGGATCGTTATCTTCTTGATCTGGGAGAGACGATCTTTAACCAGAGGATGTAAGCGCATGGCGCACTCCACGGCGGTTTGGGCGTGAAACTCTGCCGGGAAGGAGATCTTGAACAGCACGTTCTCCATGACATACGAATCATAAGGACGCGGTAGCTTGAAGGCGTTGCCCTTGAACAGTACATCATAGAAACCCCAGGTCTTGGCGGTCAGGGCGGAGGGATAGCCCATCTCGCCCGTCTTGGCGATCAGGGCGAGGCGAACCGCCCGACTGGTGGCATCGCCGGCCGCCCAGCTCTTGCGTGAGCCGGTGTTGGACGCGTGGCGATAGGTGCGTAGCGACTGGCCGTCAATCCAGGCGTGCGATACCGCGTTGACGATCTCCTCATGGCTCAGTCCTAACAGTCCGGATACCACGGCGGTCGAGGCCACCTTAACCAGGACGACATGATCGAGGCCAACCCGGTTGAAGGAGTTCTCCAGCGCCAGGATCCCCTGGATCTCGTGCGCTTTGATCATGGCCGTGAGGACCTCGCGCATGCGCAGCGGTGGCTTGCCGTGGGCGACGGCCGTGCGCGAGAGCCAATCCGCAGTGGCGAGAATGCCGCCGAGATTGTCCGAGGGATGGCCCCATTCCGCGGCGAGCCAGGTGTCATTGAAGTCCAGCCAACGGATCATGGCACCGATGTTGAATGCGGCCTGCACGGGGTCTAGTTGGAATTGGGTACCCGGTACTTTGGCGCCGTGGGGGACCACAGTTCCCGGCACAATCGGTCCGAGCAGCTTGGTGCAGGCGGGGTAACCCAGAGCTTCCAAGCCACAGCCTAGCGTGTCCATCAGACACAGCCGCGCCGTCTGGTACGCTTCAGAGGAATTGATCGCGTAGTGCATCACATAGTTGGCGATATCGACCAGGATTTTATCGGGGTTGGGCCGAATGTTCGAGATGGTAGAAGTCATGGCTGGTCCTGCTTGCTGCGGTTGACCGAGGAGAAAGCAGCTCTCCGCTGGGTCCTACGCGGTTGTCGAGCGTTTGAGGAATCGTAGCAATTGTATTTTTCCGAGCCTGACGCGTAAGCGAAGAGTCTCCTTCGCTTACGCTTCAGGCTCGGATACAAAGGATCGATTGTCCGCGTAGGACCGCAAAGGGCGAGTCTTAGGAAGTGGTCCTCTCGAAGGCACCAATGTCGCTTGCCCTCTGGGGACGGGGATCGCCGCGTTGGCCGGCTAGAGCGCCTATCAGGCTGGTGTAGCGGGTCCGGCTCGGCTCGCCGGACCTACTAGTAGGTGCCGCGAGCCGAGCGGCACCCACAACCGCTATATCCACTGGAAACGCGCTCTAGTCGCAGGCCTTTCGGAAAACGCCGAGAATGGAGGTCCCCCAGGGAAAAGGTAGCCAGTATCCCAGAGGCGTTTCCAGACCAAAGATGAAACTTAGCGCCGAGTTGATCGGCCGCAAGGGCACTCGGTGCGTCTTCAGCTGGTGGGCCTGGATTTGCTCGCTGGTCATGCCTGCAATGTTGGGCCGCTTCAGACGGGTCATTACCAGCAGAGGACTCAAGAAGAACATGAAGTAACGCGTCTTTATGAGCTGAAGCCGCGCTGCCGCGGCGAGGCGGGCGAAATCGCGGCGCACGTAGCGGCGAACGTGATGGGCCAGGTCATCGTTGTAGGACCAGAAGGCGTTGAATGCCGGCGTGGTGACGAAAAGGTAGCCGCCCGGTCGCAAGGCCTTTTGGATCTGCATCAGCACGTCCACGTCTTGCGGGATGTGCTCCAGAACATCGAGCAGGAACACCACGTCCCACTGTGCGGTCCAGGGCAGGCGGCACACGTCGATCTGATAGCGTTCCACGTTCGGCCCGACCACTCCCGACGCATATTCCAGCGCGCGAAGCGAGGAATCCGCCAGCGCAACTTGCGAAAACAGGTGGGGGTCATGGCCGAGCAAGTAGGCAAGCCAGCCCCCGCAGCCTCCGCCCAGGTCCAGGGCATTTAACGAGTCTCTGCGGTCCCCAGAGAACGAGCGAACCGCGCTCTGGACGGCATGAAGCAGGAAGCGATGCCTTCCGTTATACCAGAAGTGCCGCTGCTGCATGTCTCGCAGAACGTCAAAACCAGCGGGGTCGTATTCCTCTTCACGGTGCAGTACCGATACCGTGGGGACCAACACATCGTTGGTACTGCGTCTAAAGCACGTATCTGCCGAGGAATTCATGGATCGGAGGCCCTAATGTGACTCGTTATCGCTTGGGATCTCAACCCGCGAGGGGCAGAGGATGCTCCTCTCGGAACGATTCCGCCGGCAATCGCGTCAGGAATGCGCTCACCTGATCGACAACGTGCAACTGTTCTTCCTCCGTGAGATCGTAGTAGAAGGGCATCCGCAACAGCCGACCGCTAACATCCTCGGTGACCGGCAAGGCCCCTTCCTTATAGCCGAAGATCCTGCCCATAGGGGAGCAATGAAGCGGGACATAGTGGAACACGGCCATAATTTGCTGCTGCTTCAGGTGCGCAATCAGCGCATTGCGGATCTGCATTGTCGGCAACAGGATGTAGAATAGGTGATAATTGCTAGTGCAATCCTCTGGAATAGTCGGCAAGCGCACCAGGCCCTCCGCTTCCAACCTCTTGAAATGGTGCCGATAGAACTGGTAGATCCGGCGGCGCCGCTCACTGATGGCATCCATCATCTCCAGCTGCGCGTACAGGTAGGCACTGAGAATCTCGCTGGGCACATAAGATGAGCCGTTATCCACCCAAGTATACTTGTCCACTTCGCCGCGTAGATACTGTTTGCGATTGGTGCCCTTGTTACGAATGATCTCCGCCCGCTCGACCAGTTCGGGATCGTTGATGCAAAGCGCTCCGCCCTCGCCGCAGGTGTAATTCTTGGTCTCGTGAAAACTGTAGGCTCCCAGGCAGCCGAGCGAACCGAGCGCCCTGCCGTTGTAGAAGGAATTGACAGCCTGGGCGGCATCCTCGACCACCTGAAGCTTGTATCGCCGGGCAATCGCCAGAATGCGATCCATTTCGCAACCGACTCCGGCGTAGTGGATCGGGAAAATGGCTTTCGTTTTCGACGTTACGGCAGCTTCAATCAGGGTCTCGTCGAGATTCAGCGTATCCGGACGAATATCGACAAACACCGGGCGAGCACCCAGGCGGACCACGGCGTTGGCCGTGGAGACAAAAGTATAAGAGGGGAGGATCACCTCATCGCCCGGCTCGATTCCGCAAAGCATGGCTGCCATCTCGAGCGCTGCCGTACATGAGGGCGTCAGCAGCACCTTGTGGATACCAAAGCTTTCCTCCAGGAGCCGGCAACATTTCTGCGTGAAATGCCCATCACCCGAGATATTGCCCAGCGTAACGGCCTGGGCGATATAATAAAGTTCCTTACCGATCACAAAAGGCTTGTTAAAGGGCACCCGCAGATTCATGTTCCGTCCTCGCCGCGAGGTCGTGCGCTTCCTTCTGGCGCCGCCTTCTAGCCGGAACAAACCCTCAATGTCAAGACCGGCTCCGCCTGCGAGCTTATCCGGATTAACGGGCACTGGCTCATGGTTCAACGGATGCGTGCATCAGGAACCATCGCGCACCACGTACTTGAGGTAGGGCTTGAAGACGGGGGCCTCTACCGTGAACGAATCGTCATGCCAGACAGTGAGGTTGAATTCGAAAGGCATGTAGCCGTGATGCAGCACCACGCGCTTGCTCAGGGCCAGGCCGGCCTGCACAACATCTCCGACGGGAGCGTAGAACAGGTCGGGGCGGCGCCGGTCCGCAGTCGAGCTGAGGAAGTCCGCGCTGATGGCAACGGAAGTGTGTCGCCACATGGCGGCCAACATTTGCCGGAGGAAGGCCAGGTTGTCCTGGTGCAAACGATGGTTGAAGATTCCGATGGCGACCGCGATGTCGGCGTGGAAATCGATGTCGGTTGCAGTCAGATCCACGCGCTCGAAACAGGCTCCCAGCGGCGCGTACCGTCGCCGCCCCTCCTCCAGTAATTCCGGCACGAGATCGACGCCCAGATAGCGACCGCGCCAGCCGAGTCCCCACAGATAGCCGAAGAGATCGCCAAAGCCGCAGCCGACGTCGAGCACGCCGTCGAAGCTCTGGCCCAGCGTCTCAAGAGCCGCGGCGAAGCGAAGCTGCTGGCGGCCCTTGGTCCAGCCCAATGTCAGCGGGTGGTAGCCGTGCTGGGCGTAGCGGTCGCCGTAACGGCGTACGGTGTCGGCGACATCTTCGGCGAGCATGTTTCTCTCCCCAATTGGTACACTCGCGCCGCGGCTTCTCCGTAGAAGGCGCGCTGCTGCTCCGCACTCAACTCGTCCATCCGCCTCCGTGTGTGGGCCAGGTAGTCGCCCAGGTCGCAACTGGGGAAGTCGCTGCCGTACAGGACTCGGCCAGCGTGCGTCCGGCGGACTGCGAACGCCAGGTCGCCCTCCACGGAAGCACCGCGATAGTAGTCCAGCGTGAACGATGTCTCTAGCAGCACGTTGGGATTTGCCTTAGCCACCATGAAGGCGTCCAGCACCTTGTGTCCGCCCGCATGGGCCAGGACCAGCGTCGCCGTGGGGAACTCCTGGGCCAGTTTGTGATAGGCCAGCGGAAGCAAGGCCGGGTTGTCCAGGTCGCGCCCGTGCGGGAAGTTGTCGAACAGCACCGGCCGTCCTCGCTCCGCCATAAAGCCGACTACCTCGCGCACTAGCGAGTCGTTGACGGTGACGCCCTGCCACCGGGGGTGGATCTTGACACCGTGCAGATAATGGTGCTCCGCGTACCGCCGTAGTTTGGCGAGAGTTTGGGCTTGGTCCTCGAACTCCGGGGTGTACAGCGGAGCCAGTCGGTCCGGGTGACGGTCGCACTCGCGGCGGACATATTCGTTGCCAGCGACACCGGGCAGCGGAATGACCACAGCCATGTCTATGCCGGCGCCGTCCAGACCACGCAGCAGGTCTCCAGTCCCTGCCGGCCGCGCCAGGCGGTCGTCGGCATGTTCGTAGATGTGGGTGTGGGCATCGATGATCATGCGACCTCCGTCCGTAGGGTGCGCAAAGCCCGCTCGGTGCGCTGTAGCACCTGGGCGCGTGTATCGCCGAAGACCAGCAAAAAGCCAGGACGAGCACGGTCGTCTTCCGGGGGCCGCAGAGTGTCGCCGACGCCGAACTCCAACAGAACTTCGGCGATGCCGGGCAGCCGGCGGGTTTCGTCCAGGCCGTGGATGGCCCGGACACGGCCGCTAGGCAGGTCAAGGAACTCCAAGTTGGCCGCGCGCCCGCGCGGCGCTTCCGGCTGCCCCGGCTCCTCGCCCATGACGAAGCGCAGATAGGTGCCCAGCACATCGATACCTGAGACATGGGGGGCGATATGCGAGTAGACCCGGCTGCCGCCGCCGCGAGCGGCAATCTCGACCAGGCGGACATCGTCGCCATTGACCATGTATTCGGCGTGGGTGATGCCGTTAGTCAGACCCAGCGTGTGAACCACGGCCTCGTTGAGGGCCGTCAGCCGCTCCAGCACGTGCGGTGCGAACGCCGCCGGATAGGTCAGGCGGCGCGCCACCTCCGGCCGGTGCGAGTAGCGAGACTTGTCGGAAACGGCCAGCGTGTAGTAACGGCCACGCACACAAAGCCCCTCGACGGTCGCCTCGGTGCCGGGGAGGAACTCCTCCAGCAGCACGCTCCGCCGCTTCGAGTAACTCAGAGCGTCCTCAAAGCATGGCCGCAGCCGCTCGGCCTGCCGTACGATGTGTACACCCCGGCTCGACTGACTATCCACGGGCTTGACGACCAAGGGAAAGCCAAGGTACTCGGCGGCGGCGTCCAATTCCTCAGCTTCCCCCGCTTCGACGAAGCGGGTGTCTTGCAGGCCGGCTTCGGCAACCAGGCGGCGCATGCGATACTTGTCCGTGAAGCGAAGGGCCGTCTCGTAGCCGATGCCGGCTAGCCCCATCTTCTCGGCGACGTAGGCAGCGGTCGGCACGCCCACGTCGGTGGTATCGCAGATGATGCCGTCGATGCCGTATCGCTGGGCCACGCTCAGGGTGCCTTCCAGGTTTGTAATGTCCATCACCTCGTGATGGTCGGCGAAGGCGTAGCCGGGGCGGTCGGCGTAGATATCGGTGACCAGGACGCGGTAGCCCATGGCGCGGGCGCGGCGGATGGTGGGCACCTGCCATTGACCGCCGCCCAGAACGTGCAAGAGCCGCTGTCTCTGAGTCATGCTCCCTTCCCCGTTAGGCCGCGTGTGCCCGGCCGGCAGCAGCTGTCTCGGTAATCAACGCCTTGATCGTCTCGAGGCCGCGGCGGAGCTTCTCCATGCTCGCTGTGCCGACGCTGATGCGGATGAAGCGGTCGCAGCTGGCTCCGTAGCCGATGCCGGGCACCGCGCTGACCAGACGTTCCTCCAGCAATCGGGTGCAGAACGCCTCCGAGCCGAGCGCGGAGGGAGCGATTGAGGCGAAAACGTAGAAAGTGGCGTCTCCCGGCAAGTAGCTCAAACCCAGAGCATCCATGTGCTGTAGCACCCGACGCCGCTTCTCTACCACTGCACGGATCTGCGGTCGAGTGATGGCCAGGATGCGGTCGTAGTAGCGGGCCACGTAGTGACACAAGATGGTCGGCGGGCAGGTGATGAAGTGCTGGTTGATCTTCAGGATACGGTTGATGACCTCCGGGGCGGCGATAACGTAACCGATGCGCCAGCCGGAGATGCCGTGGTTCTTGGAAATCGAATTGAACAGGATCGAGTGTTGCTTGCGCGAGTCAAGCCGTCCCAGCGAGACGAACGAGTCATCAGCCGCGAACTCACTATAGGCCTCATCGCAGAGCAGCCAAAGGTCGCGCCGGCGCGCCAGATCGAGGAGGTACTCCAGCTCGGCCGCCGAGTAGACCCTGCCGGTGGGGTTATGCGGCGTATTGATGACGATGGCGCGGGTGCGCGGCGTGACGAACTCTTCCAGGCGGAAAGTGTCAATCCAGTACGGAACGCCGATGGGGCGGGCGCCACACAGCTTGACCTGCTCGGGATAGCTGACCCAGGCCGGCTCGGGGATCAGTACCTCGTCGTCGCGGTCGAGGATTGTCATAAAGGTCATGTAGATGGCGGCCTTGGAGCCGGCGGTCACCAGCAGCTCACTCGCCGGATCGACCGGCACCTGATACTTCTGTGCGTAAGTACGGGCCAGGATCTGGCGTAGTTCGAGTATGCCGCGTGAGTGGGAGTAGTGATAAATCTTCTCCTGCGGCAGGGCATCGAAGGGGAAGAGAGGGAGATCGAAGAAGGCCTCGCCGAGGCTGAGCACGGTGACATCATGCCCCTGTCGCTGCAGTTCGTAGACCTTGTTGTTGTAGCGGATCGAGACCGCCTCGGAACAGGCTTCGACTAGCGATGAGAAACGCACGTTCGCTCCTTTTCAATGAAGCCGGCCCCTCCGCCGGGTGCTATGCCGCTAGCGAATCCAGGTCGCCGACCGGGACGGGCACGCCCGGCTGGCGGTTGTCGTGCAAGTCCTTGATCAAGCAGGGGCGATGCTTGACTTCCACAAACACTCGGGCGACGTACAGGCCGACAAGGGCGATGGCGAAAAGGTTCAGACCGCCGAAGAAGGAGATTCCCAGAATCACCGAAGCCCATCCGATGTAGTACTTAACGCCAAAGACCAGGTACTGAGTCAGCAGGAGTAGGATCCCTGCGGCCGAAGCAGCGGAGGTCATCACGCCGAAATAAGTCAGCAGCCAGAGCGGCCGGTCGCTAAAAGCGGTAAATGCTTGTAACGTAACGCGCAGCTTCCGCAGTAGAGTCCATCGGGTCGAACCCTTATGGATCTTGAGTGCCGAGATGCCGACCTGGCGGAACCCGGTGATCCAGAGCAACCCGCCCAGGAACAACTCGCGCTCGCGGTGGGCCAAGAGGGCGCGGACATAACGGGGCGTCATCAAGCGGACGGTCATCCAGTTGGCCGGCACGTTCAGCCCGGTCATCGCGTTGAAGAGCTTGTAGAACAGCGCGCCGGAGACTCGCTCAAACCAGCCGCCCTTGCGCCGCTTGGGCACGGCGTAGACGACGTCGGCCGGCGCACCGCTGTCGTAGGACGCTTGCAGCGTCGCGTACATCTCGGCGAACAGTTCCGGTCTTTCTTCCAGGTCGCAATCGATCAGGAAAATCAGGTCTCCGGAGGCGTGCTGCAGGCCGACCATGATGGCGCGGTGGTGGCCATAGTTGCGCGTCAGCTCGACAACGCGCACCCGCTCGTCGCGGCTGAGGAAGGAGCGGGCCAGCGCGGCGGAGCTATCCGGCGAGCCGTCATCGACGAAGACGAACTCGACATCCATGCCCAGGGAGGTGATAACGGCAACGGCGCGGCGGTAGAACTCCTCGAGGTAGGCCTCGGAGTAGTACATGGTCGTGACGACGCTGATCAGCATGTACGGCTTTCTCTGAAGGTTTCACGCGGCGTTGCGCTGCCGCGACGAAGACCCAGCCCAATCTCCCTCCGCCCATGTATTTCACCGGGAGGGCAGGTTGGTTGTGGCCAGGGTCCGCTGTGTTGTTGAGTTTTGATCGACAAACGGCTTGTAACCCGTCAAGAGAATCGAGTCAAGAGAGTCTTGGCATCGAGCGGGGTTAGGATGGGGTCTTGTCTTCCCAGGGCTGTTCAATGTGTCAAGTTGGGTAAGTGGGTTCGCTGTAAGTCCAAGAACCATGGTCGAGGAACTATGCCCAGTTTGAAACATCGAACAATCCTGACCGATTACCAGCGAGGCTCTAACTGAACTCGACGGCTTCGGTAAGTTCTGCTACCAGTCTGTGCGAAAAGGGGTCAGACCAGCGGTCAGGCCCCTCTGCGCATGAGCTTGTGGATCCCGCGGAGATCAGAGAGTACGATATGAAACTCCCCGTCAAGCCCAATCTCGATTTTGCTTGCTTGCTTGCTGTCCTGATCGCGAACCAAGCGACCCAGTGGAGCAGCTCGGTAGTGCCCTTGCACGACTCGATGTACGTTTTCCAAGCCTTCCAGTTTTATTACAACAACTTCCTGGATCATGCAGAACTGGCAGCCTGGCTGCCGCACGGCACCTACGGAATGCCAAGCCTGAATGTCCAGCTCGCTTGCCTTTCGCCTTTTACCTATTTGGTGGCCGCCATCGGCGTCCTGTTCCGCGCCACCAACGTGTTACTGGTTTTCAAGTTTGTACTGCTGGCCGAGCAAGTCTTTTTCCTCACCGGGCTCTACCTCCTGAGCCGCCGCCTCTATGAAAGCCGGCTAACGACGCTGACAATCTGTCTGGTAGCAATTCTCACGATGAATTGGCGGACTCAGATCTTTTTCGAGTGGCGGCTGTTCTACGCAATGCCCTTTGCTCTTTACCTGTTGACGCTTTTCTTCGAGGGGAGCGGCCCGCACTATGTGTGGCTGGCAGGAATAGTGACTCTGTTTAGCCTCGTAGGTAGCGCGAATTACTTCGCTTGCCTGCTCTTGCTGACGTTCACGGTCGTCGCACTGGTCTGGTTAACCATTCGTCCCGGCGCCGCAGGTTACTTCTGCCGTCTCACCCGTGCAAATGTTCTTTGTTTTCTCTCGTTCATGGTGTTATCCTCTGTCTACCTCTGGCAAGCGAGTCGATGCCTGGATGGGCTTGCCGTCCTCTCGGAAGGACGCGATCCGACATCCGGCAAAGTTACGCTCGATTGCTTCTTGCACTACGGCCGACCCGACCGCCCGGCCGCTTTGCAGGGCATGCTGACGGGTTGGCCTCCTTATGGGAATAACACGTTCTATATCGGACTGTTCCCCCTGGCCTTTATAATCTGGGCGCTGCTGCACAAGCCGTCCCCCCGGTTCTGGGCGTTTTTCATTCCCAGCCTGGTGCTCGTCCTGCTGTCCTCGGGCGAATTCTTTGCCCGGCTGCTCTATCGCTTTCCTGGCATGGCCTACTACCGTCATGTCGGCTTGGTGTACGGTCCTATACGATTGCTCCTTCTTGTCAGTGCCGGGTTTGGTCTGGATGCCTTCCAACGTTGCGTGCGGGAAAACGACCTGAGCTGGCTCAAGGTCCAACCGCTGTTCGCGGCCTGCTTGCTTGGGTTGCTGCCCTTCGATTCTTACCTGGACGGGACATTCAAGCAGCTGAGCGCGTCGAAAGGCGCATTGAAGGATTTCGAGGATATTAATAGGCTACTCGTGTTCTTGCGACTGGGACTTTATGGCGGGGTGGCGGCCCTTGCCGTCGCGCTCGGATTGACCAGGCTGCTAACGCATGGCCGGGTCAAACGCATCCTCGCAGTGACGTTCGGGCTGGTGTGCCTGTTTGATGTCGTGTCTTACCGCTGCCTCGGCCAGATCGCTGTTCCCGGCCTGGCTGGTTCGAAGGCCGATCGACGGGCACTCTATGGAGCACGTCATCTGGAGTATTGCTGCCAGCGGCAGGACAGCGCACCACCGCAGATCCAGAAGTTACAGGAATTGTTCGAGTCGTTCCCCAATGTTCCCGGGCAAGCAAGATATTCCCTGGCATATAACGTTTTACAATACGACCCGACCTATTCGCGCTACCGTGTCGATCTGCTGCCTCTAAGGGTTTGCCAATTGATTTTTCTGCGCGGCGGCCAAATACGACAATGGCCTTTGCAGGACTTCTTGCCCGAGGGCGATGCGTGGCTGCGGCAAACGCTCGGCTGCTCGGCGCCGAAGCTGCAGCTAGTCAGCAATCCCCTCTTCGCTTGTAACGATGAGGCTTCCCTGCAAGCAATCAGCCGCCTTCCAAGGGAGAGCAAGGCGGTCGTGATAACGGCTGTCCACGAGGCGGATAGTTCCGCGGGTCTGACCGCGAACGCGGGGAAGCCATGCGGAACAATCCATGTTAAGGATTTTTCGGCGAATCGGCTGGTGGTCGAGACGGAGGTGGCGGATAGCGGACCCGCCTGGCTCGTTTATGCGGATTCGTTTCATAAAGGCTGGCGTTGCAGGGTGAACGGAACAGCCGTGCCGATTCGACCGGCAAATCACGCCTTCAAGGGCGTGCTGGTACAGCCTGGAAAGAGCGAAGTTGTTTTTCAGTTTAATGGCGGCAAGCGCGCGTGCGCAGCTTACCTAGTGGCGGCGGCCTGCCTGTCATTCGCCGGCTGGGCTTTAGCTCTAACCGTACTGGTGTTGCTGGGTGTCGGCATCTCATCGCCCGCACCCGGCTTTGCAACGCTTGAGCCATTCTCGGCTCTCTAGAGCGCATTCGAGGATGGTGTATCGGTTGCGAGCGGGAGGGCGAGGCTCCTGCCGAGCCGCTCTCTTCGGCTCGGCAGGAGCCTCGCCCTCCCGCCCCGCTACATGTTCCTCGAACGCGCTCTAGCGTTGCAGGTCGCCTTCTCTCGTTGCAAATCGCCCCTACGTTGCAAAGCCTTGCAGTGAGTCTCGTAGGACGGACTGGGAAGGGAATTACTCGCGCCCGCTTGTCAGGCTGGCTTGGCATTCAGGGACCGTGCGAAGAGGAAGCGGAAGAGATCGGTAAGACGGAGATCCCCGAATGTCCGCAAACCACAGTTGATGGCCAGTAGGCTTGAGAACAATTCGGGACAGCACGCGAGCCTGCGCACCATGAACGCCGCCCCCCGCTTGTGCCGGGTCAGATACAGAATAGCTCGGGTGAGGATCTTGTAGTGCCGCAGTGCTTTTTCCAGGCGTGCATGGTAAGGGGCGAGCCTC
>Ga0070739_10006299_pt1 | contig 13133 bp, 13 predicted proteins | sample Coa_R1_7_FD_66445 | JGI IMG/M metagenome (GOLD analysis project Ga0070739, IMG submission 66445) | Surface soil microbial communities from Centralia Pennsylvania, which are recovering from an underground coalmine fire - Coalmine... | ecosystem: Environmental > Terrestrial > Soil > Unclassified ... | reverse complement strand
GTTCCTGTTCGGCGACGAGGACGCGCTGATCCAGATCGACATGTCGGAGTACATGGAGAAGCACGCGGTGTCGCGGCTCGTCGGCTCGCCGCCCGGCTACGTCGGCTACGACGAGGGCGGACAGCTGACGGAGGCCGTGCGGCGCAAGCCCTACTCCGTGGTGCTCTTCGACGAGATCGAAAAGGCCCACCCGGATGTCTTCAACATCCTGCTGCAGATCCTCGAGGACGGGAAGCTGACGGACTCGCAGGGCCGCAAGGTCGACTTCCGCAACGTGATCGTGATCATGACGTCGAACATCGGCTCGTCGTCGATCTCGAAGAACGTGTCGCTCGGCTTCAACATCTCCGCCGACGAGGGCCTCAGCTACGACGACATGAAGACGCGGGTAATGGGCGACCTGAAGAAGGTGTTCAGGCCGGAGCTCCTGAACCGGATCGACGAGATCATCGTCTTCCCGAAGCTGTCGCGCGCCGAGATCCTGCAGGTCGTCGACCTGATGATGAACCGCGTCCGCGTCCAGCTCGCCGACCACGACGTGACGATCGAGCTCACCGACGAGGCGAAGGACCTGCTCGTCGAGAAGGGCTACGACCCGACGATGGGCGCCCGGCCGCTGCGCCGCGCGATCCAGCGCTACATCGAGGACCCGCTCGCCGACTTCATCCTCGGCCGCGAGCTCGAGCCGGGGTCGACGATCCTCGTCGCGCGCAAGAACGACGAGGAGGTCGACATCACGGTGGTGCCGCCCGCGCCGCCGGAGGTGATCGGCGTCTCCGCCGCCCCGGACGCGCCTCCCGAAGAGGCATAGGACCTCCGCCGCCGCCGTGCGGGCGCCGCTGACGGTCGCGGCGGCCCAGCCCGCCTGCGCGGCGAGGGACGTGGCGGCGAACGCGTGCGAGCACGCGCGGCTGATCCGGGTGGCGCAGGCGCGCCTGGTCGTGTTCCCCGAGCTGTCGCTGACCGGCTACGAGCTCGACGCGGACGCCGTCTCGCCGGATGACGACGCGCTGGCGCCGATCGTCGCCGCGTGCGCGCAGACCGGATCGGTCGCGCTCGTCGGAGCGCCCGTCACGGGCGACGGCGGGCGCGTGCACGTCGCGACGCTGCGGGTGACCGCGAACGGGGCTAAGGTCGTCTACCGCAAGACGTTCCTGGGCGGGGAGGAGCCCGGCCGGTTCTCGCCTGGGACAGGGGCGACGGCGATCGAGGTCGACGGGTGGCGCGTCGGGCTCGGGATCTGCAAGGACACGGGCGTCGAGCAGCACGTCGCCGACACGGCGGCGCTTCGCGTCGACCTCTACGCGGCCGGGCTCACCCATCTGCCGGAGGAGCTCGAGCTCCAGGAGGAGCGCGCGGCCCGGATCGCCCGGGCGTGCGACGCCCACGTCGTCTTCGCCAGCTTCGCTGGCCCGACCGGCGGCGGCTTCGACCGCACCGCCGGCACGTCGTCGATCTGGGCGCCCGACGGCACCCCGGTTGCGCGGGCGGCGAGCGAGCCCGGCACGCTCGTGCGGGCGACGCTCCGCTGAAGCCGAAACTGTTTCGTGGACATGTCCACGAAACAGTTTCAGTCGCTCAACTGCCAGACGTCGTCGCGGAGCAGCGGGATCGTGCGTCCGTCGGGCGTGATGCCGTCCACGGCGACCTCGGGCCCGCCGATCATGAAGTCCGTGTGCACGCTCGACTGGTTCGCGCCCTCCACCTCCGGATCGGAGAGCGCGTCCGTGTAGCAGCCCCCGTAGGCGACGTGGCAGGTCGCGTTCTCGTCGAAGAGCGTGTCCGAGAACGTGATCCCGGTCAGGCCGACTCGCGACTCGCCGTCCACCAGCGCCACCTCGCCGAGGTACGGCGCCCGTTCGTCGGTCTCGAGCTGGCCGCGGATGACGTCGGCGCCGCTGTCCGCACGGACGTCGACGATGCGGCCCTCCTCGAAGCGCACCTCCAGCCCGCGCACGACCTGGCCGTACAGCTCGAGCGGGCGCGTCGAGCGCACCGTGCCCGTCGTGCGGCGCGCGTCGGGGGTGGTGAAGACCTCCTCGGTCGGCATGTTGGCCACGTGCCGGATCCCCTCGGCGGTGACGGAGTCGCCGCCCTTCCAGCGGGACTCGGGGAGCAGGCCGGTCGTCAGGTCGGTGCCGGGGCCGACGAAGTGAAGCGCGTCGAGCCGGAGCTCGTCGAGCGCGCGGACGCGCTGCTTCAGCTTGGCGACGTGCTCGCGCCACGCCTCGAAGGGGTCGTCCTCGTCGAGTCGCACGCAGTACGAGACCTCCTGCCACAGCCGGTCGAGGTCGGGCTCTCCGAACACCTGCCTCGCCCAGCCGTCGTTCGGGCAGGCGATCACCGTCCAGTTGTTGAGCAGCTCGGAGATCTGCCGCATGTTCTCCTCGGCGAGCTCGATCATCCGCGCCTTGCCGACGCGCTCGCCGGGCAGGTCGGCCAGCAGCTCGGGCTCCGCCTCGCCGGTGATCGCGACCACCGCCGCGCGCTCGTCGCCCATCTCCTTCGCGCGCGAGAGCAGCCACGGCGGCGTCCACGACAGCATCTCGTCGGGCGCGCTCTCGATCAGCGCCCGGCGCACGTGCTGGTCGGTGTAGAAGACGTCGACGTAGCGTGCGCCGGCGGCGTAGGACGCGCGCGTCACGGCGCGCACGAGGGGAGCGTGCTCGATCCGGGCCAGCACCTCGACCAGCTGCCCCGGCTGCACGTTCGCGCCGACCTTGACCGCCAGCTCGGCGTAGCGGTCGACGAGTCCGTCGGCTGCTAGTCCGTCGGCTGCCACACGTCTCCGCGCAGGAGCGGGATCTCGCGGCCGTCCGCGGTGAGGCCGTCCACCTCGACCTCGGGTCCGCCGACCATGAAGTCGGTGTGCACGGTCGAGACGTTCACCCCTTCGCCGGGCTCTCCTCGTATCGACTCGGTGATGGCGTGCCCGTAGGCGATGTGGCAGGTGGCGTTCTCGTCGTAGAGCGTGTCCCAGAAGACGAGCCCGGTCCGGCCGACGCGCGACCCGCCGTCGACGAGCGCGAGCTCGCCGAGGAACGAGGCGCGCTCGTCGCTCGCGAGCTGCGCCCGCACGAGCTCTGCGCCGTGCTCTGCCTCGACGCCGACGATGCGGCCTCCCTCGAGGGTCAGCCGGAGGCCGCGCACGACGTCGCCCTGGAGCGCGAGTGGCCGCGTCGAGGTGACGACGCCGTCGGCGCGTCGGGCGTCAGGCGTGGTGAAGACCTCCTCCGTCGGCATGTTCGGCACGTAGCTTCGACCGTGCGCGGTCTCGAACTGCGCTGCCAGCCACAGCGACTGCTCCAGCAGGCCGACCGTCAGGTCCGTCCCGGGCCCGCGGTAGCGAACCGCGTCGAGGCGCAGCTCGTTGAGCGCGTCCGCCCGCCGGACGAGCCGCTCGACGTGCTCGCGCCACGCCGCCACCGGATCCTCCTCGTCGAGTCGCGTGCAGAACGAGACGACGTCCCAGAGGCGCTCCACGTCCGGCTCGCCGAAGACCTTCGTCGCCCAGCCCTCGTTGGGATAGGCGACGGCGGTCCAGTTGACCGAGCGGTCGCCGAGCTGCTGCGTGATGATCTCGGCGATCGCCTTCGGCCGGTCGCGGCCCACGCGCTCCGGATCCACGTCCGCCAGCAGGTCGGGCTCGGGGTCGCCGGTCGTCGCGACGTTCGCGTTGCCCGCCATCGCGCGGGCGCGGTGCTGCAGCCAGTCCGGCGCGTACGCCAGCGCCTCGTCGGGCCCGAGCTGGAGCTTCGCGCGGCGCACGTGCTGGTCGACGTAGAGGACGTCGACGTAGCGTGCGCCGGCCGCGTACCCGGCCCGCGCGAGGGCGCGGGCGAGCGGCGCGTGCTGGAGCATCGTCGTCACGAACAGCGTCTGCCCCTCGGCGACGTTCGCGCCGACGCGCACCGCGAGCTCGGCGTAGCGATCGAGCCGATCTTCGGCTGTATCCGGCATCGTGGCAACGATAGAGGAATCGCTATGTATCGAGGGCGACGTCGCTCCAGTCCTCCCGCCCGCACAGCCACGCGAGCGCGTGGTGGCGCTCGAGCGCGATCGACAGCGCCTCCGCCCGCTCTGGCGGCGTCAGGTGCCGGTAGATCTTCCCGAACGCGCCGAAGTCGCCCCGGAGCGGCGGCGGGAGCAGGCCCTGCTCGTGCCCGCGCATCGCCGTCGCCGCGACCAGCTGGTCGACGCCCGCGAACCGCGCAGGGGCTTCGAGCGAGCCCGCGTCGGACAGCTCCGCGGTGCGGGCCCGCCAGTGCCAGAGCCGTGCCGTCTCGCGCTCCTGGAGCAGCTCCTCCGCCCCGCGCAGCTCGCCGCCGGAAGCGTCGAGGGGGAGCAGTTCCTCCGCGTCGAACGGGCGGTCGTACGGCGGCAGCGCGACGAGCTCGAGCGCCCAGAGCAGCGTCCCGAGCGCCTCGCCGCGCCACAGCGCGTCCGCCACGTCCGCGTCGCCGTCCGCCTCGGCGAGCCGGGCCAGCGCCGCACCCACCTCGTCCTGCAGGGTGCGGCAGCGGTCGACGACCTCACGCTGCGCGCGGATCCCGCTCCGTGTCACGGCGAGAACGTACTCCGCAGGTGGACGACTTGTCACGCCTTCGGCACGGATGCCGTCGTACGCCGCGGGTACCGTCGGCCGCATGGCGAAGACCGCAGCCGTCCAGCACGCGTGCAGCCAGTGCGGCACGGCGTCGAGCCGCTGGCTCGGCCGCTGTCCCGGCTGCGGCGCCTTCGGGACGATGGTCGCGGAGGCGCCGCCTCCGCGCGCCGGCCGGGCGCGGGCCGCCCGTGCGCCGCTGCGGCTCGTCGAGGTCGTCGCCGACGAGGTCGAGCGGATCTCGACCGGCGTCCCCGAGCTCGACCGCGTCCTCGGTGGGGGCCTCGTGCCGGCGTCGCTGGTCCTGGTCGGCGGCGAGCCCGGCGTCGGCAAGTCGACGCTCCTGCTCTCGGCGCTCGGCGCCGTCTCGCGGCAGCGCCGCGCGTTGCTGGTCACCGGCGAAGAGTCGGTGGCGCAGGTGAAGCTGCGGGCGGCGCGGCTGGGCGGCTGCGACGAGGTCGAGATCCTGGCCGAGACGGAGCTCGACGCCGTCTGCGACACGCTCGAGCATGAACGTCCGGCGGTGTGCGTGATCGACTCGGTGCAGACGCTGTGGTCGGAGGAGGTCGGCTCGGCCCCGGGCTCCGTGTCGCAGGTGCGCGAGGCCGCCGCCCGGCTGCTGCGGGTGGCCAAGGAGGCGGGCGTGGCGACCTTTCTCGTCGGGCACGTGACCAAGGACGGCGCCGTCGCGGGCCCGCGCGTGCTCGAGCACCTCGTCGACTGCGTGCTCCAGTTCGAGGGCGACCGCTACCACGCGCATCGCGTCCTGCGCGCGGTCAAGAACCGCTTCGGCTCGACCAACGAGCTCGGCGTCTTCGAGATGACCGGCGCGGGGCTCGTCGGCGTGCCCGATCCGTCGGAGCTCTTCGGTCGCTCCGAGGCGGGCGAGATCGGCTCGGCCGTCGCGTGCGCGCTCGAGGGAACGCGGCCGCTCCTGCTCGAGATCCAGTCGCTCGTCGCCCCCACCGACCTCGCGATGCCGCGCCGCGTCGGCACGGGCGTCGACCCGAAGCGGCTCGCGATGATCGTCGCCGTGCTCTCCCGTCACGCCGGCCTGCCGCTCGGAGCCGCGGACGTGTTCGTGAACGTCGCCGGCGGCGTCCGTGTCGACGAGCCCGGCGCCGACCTGGCCGTCGCGCTGGCGATCGCCTCCGCGGCGAAGGGCATTGCGCTGCGCGAGGGGCTCGCGGCCTTCGGCGAGATCGGCCTCACGGGCCGTCTGCGCGGCGCCACCCAGGCCGAGCGGCGGGTCGAGGAGTGCCGCAAGCTGGGCCTGCGCACCGTGCTCGCGCCGAGCGGCACGAAGGGCGCCGCCGTCGAGGCGGACACCCTGCGGCGGGCGCTCGCCGCCGCGCTCGACACGAAGGCCGCCTGAGCAGGGATTTTCTCCAAAACCCCTGCAAAAGTGGCGCTTTTCTGCGGATTCTGCTACCCTATCGTCCTTCGCCGGTGAGCCTCCTGGGGCCGCCGGCACTTTCTCTGGCGAGACCGAAAGAGGAGCGTCACTTGTACAAGGTCGGCGACAAGGTGGTGTATCCGCACCACGGTGCTGGGACGGTCGTGAAGCGCGAGAAGCGCGAGGTGCTGGGGGAGAAGCGCGAGTACCTGACGATCAAGATCCTGCACAACGACATGACGGTCAACGTGCCCGCGGAGAACGCGGAGCGCGTGGGGTTGCGCAAGGTGATCGACGAGGAGGCCGTCAAGAAGGTCGTCAAGTACCTGACCTCCGGCGGAACCGAGATGCCGAAGAACTGGAACCGCCGCTTCAAGCACAACCGCGACAAGATGAAGACCGGCGACATCTACGAGCTCGCCGAGGTCGTGCGGAACCTGTCGCTGCGCGACGGCGAGAAGGGGCTCTCGACCGGCGAGAAGCAGATGTACGTGAAGGCGAAGAAGATCCTCGCCTCCGAGCTGATGTACGCCAAGACGATGAGCGAGGACGAGGCGCTCGCGTGGCTCGAGGAGACGCTGACGAACGGCGCGAAGCCGAAGCCGGCCGTGGCGGCGAGGGCGTCGTCGTCGAAGGCCGCGAAGCCCGCGGCGAAGAAGCCGGCCGCCAAGCCGGCGGCGAAGAAGAAGACCGCCGCCGCCGCGTAGGCGGCAGACCGATGGTCTGGGCCGTTCTCGTCGCCGCCGGGCGGGGGGAGCGGCTGGGGGAGGAGCGGCCGAAGGCGTTCGTCCGCCTCGGCGACCTTCCCCTGCTCGCGGAGCCGCTGCGGCGCCTCGACGAGTGCGAGCAGGTCGACGCGGTCGTCGTGGTCGCGCCGCCGGAGTGGGAGGAGCCGGCGATCCTGCTCGCGGAGGAGATCGGCGCGTCGAAGGTCTCCTCCTGCGTCGCCGGCGGGTCGACCCGCACCGCGTCCGTTCGCATCGGCGTCGCGGAGGTGCCGGACGAGGCGGAGACGATCCTCGTCCACGACGCCGCGCGGCCCCTGTTGCCCGCCGGGCTCGTCGAACGGCTGCTCGAGGCGCTGAGGGCGGGTCATGACGGGGCGGTGCCGGCGCTGCCGCTCGCCGACACGGTGAAGCGCGTCGCGTCGGGAGTGGTCGCCGAGACGCCGGCGCGCGATGCGCTCGTCGCCGTCCAGACGCCGCAGGCGTTCGTCGCCGGCGTGTTGCGGGCCGCGCTGGCGCGCGGTGAGGAGGGAACCGACTGCGCGTCGCTGGTCGAGGCGGCGGGCGGGCGCGTCGCGGTCGTCGCCGGCGACGAGCGGCTGCTGAAGGTGACGACGCGGGCCGACCTGGAGCGCGTGGCGGCGTGGCTGTAGGGGCCGTCGTCTTCGACGTCGGCGAGACGCTGGTCGACGAGACCCGGCACTGGACGCTGGTTGCCGAGGCCGCCGGCATGCCGCCGCTCACGCTGATGGGGGTGCTCGGCGGCCTGATCGGCCAGGGTCGCGACTTCGGCGAGGTCTGGGACGTCCTCGGCGTGCCGAAGCCGGCGGGCGAGTTCCCACTCGAGACGTGGTATCCGGATGCGCTGCCGTGCCTGGCGCGTCTACGGGAAGGTGGTTTCCGCGTTTGCGCATGCGGCAACACGCCGGTCGGCACGGAGGCTCTGGTCGCGCCGCATGTCGACGCGGCCGCTTCGTCGGCCGGCTGGGGCGTCAGCAAGCCGTCGCCGGCATTCTTCGAGCGGGTCGCCGAGCTCGCCGAGGCGCCGCCTGAGAAGATCGCCTACGTGGGTGACCGCGTCGACAACGACGTCGTGCCCGCGCTGGCCGCGGGGATGGTCGCCGTTCATCTACGGCGCGGGCCGTGGGGGTATCTGCAGGCGCCGCCGCCGCAGGCCATCCGCATCTCCTCGCTCGACGAGCTGCCTGAGGTCTTCGAGCTGGAAGCTGTCTCGTGACGGAGTCGCGAGAAGCGTTCGGCCCGTATCGCGTCGGCATCGGCGTCGACGCGCATGCGCTCGAGGAAGGCGTGCCGCTGGTGCTCGGCGGCGTGAGCATCGAGCACCGGCGCGGCCTTGCCGGGCACTCCGACGGCGACGTGCTCGCGCATGCGCTGATCGACGCGCTGCTCGGAGCGGCCGGGCTCGGCGACATCGGCTCGCTCTTCCCGTCCGGCGACGCGCGCTTCCGGGGCTCGTCGTCGCTCGACCTGCTCCGCGAGGCGTACCGGCAGGTGCGGCAGACGGGTTGGCGGCTCGCCAACGCCGACTGCGTGCTGGTGGGCGAGGAGCCCCGGCTCGCGCCGCACCGCGAGGAGATGTGCCGCCGCCTGTCGGCGGCGATCGGCGACGGCGACGTGAACGTGCGGGCGACGACCACCGACCGGCTCGGCTTCACCGGCCGCGGCGAGGGGCTCGCGGCGCACGCGGTCGCGCTCGTCGAGTGGTGGCCGCGGCTCGGGGACTAGATCAACTCGGCAGCGAGGCGAGGCCGTCCCGGAGCTCGACGAGACCGTCGCGCGCCAGGGAGACCACCGCGTCGCCGTCGTCCGGCTGCTCGCCCGCGGCGACGGCCCGGAGCGCGAGAGCCCGCCTCTGGCGGAAGGAGCCCTCGAACGCACCCTGCTTGCGGAGCGGCTCGTAGCGCGACCCGCGCGAGGGGCAGCCCGACGCGAGCGGGCAGGCAGCGCAGCGGGGGACGCGTGCGAGGCAGATCGTCGCGCCCAGATCGAACAGCGCCTGTGCGCAGCCGGCGTCGAACGACTCGCCGGTGCGTTCCTGCACGCGGCGGACGTTCGTGTCGACCGGCAGCACGTCCCGGCCAAACGCGAAGTTCCCCAGCGCCGCGGCGGTGTACGGGCCGACGCCCGGCAGCGTCGTCAGGTCCGCGGGCCATCCGCTCGCTGCGACGGCGCGCGCGGCGCGGTGCAGGTTCACCGCGCGCCGGTTGTAGCCGAGCCCCTGCCACTCGCGGATCGCGTCCGCGGTGGACGCCGCGGCGAGCGACTCGACCGTCGGCCAGCGCTCCAGCCAGCGCTGCCAGCGCGGGATCACGCGCTCGACCTGCGTCTGCTGCAGCATCACCTCGCTGACGAGGATCGCGTAGGGGTCGCGCGACTTCCGCCACGGAAGATCGCGGCCGTGCTCGCGGTACCAGGCGAGGAGCAGCTCGCGCATCAGCCGCCGACGCGCGCCAGGAACGCGAGCAGCTTCGGCCACGCGTCCTCGCGGGCGGCCTCGTCCGCCTTCGGCGAGCCGCCGAGATCGAGCACGCCGTACTGCGAGTCGACGATCCCGTAGTCCCTGGCGCTGATCGGCGTCTGCACCGGCAGGACGAAGCCGAGCGCGTGGCCCGCGTTCGGATACTCGAGCGCGGTCACGTCCCGGCGGCCGTGGTCGTGCAGCCGCTGCGCGATCAGCTCCACCGACAGGCCCGACTGCCACAGACCGTCCTGGTCGCCGCCGGCGACGAACACCGGGCCCGCGATCCGCTCCACCGGGATCACGCCGAGCACCGGGTCGCCGTGGAACGTCCAGGCGGGCTCGTCCGGGTCCGACGGCGACGGCACCGCCTCGAAGAACGGCACGTAGCCGACCGCCGCCCGGACGAGCTGCGGGAACGTGCTCGCCAAGAGCAGCGACAGCTCGCCGCCGCGGGAGATGCCGAACGTGACGATCCGCCGCGGGTCGACCTCCGGCTGCGCCGCGAGCCAGCGCAGCGCGTGCCGGAAGTACTCGAGCGGGATCCGCGTGAGGTCCTGCGGCAAGCCAGGCTCCCGGAAGTAGGCGAGGTGCAGGACCGGGTAGCCGTGCGCGACGAGGGTAGTCACGAGATCCGACTCGCTAAGGCCGCCCTCGGAGCCGCCGAAGAGCAGGATCGCGGTGTGGTGCCGCACGCCGCGCGGCCGGTCCCAGCGCGCGAAGAAGCCGACCTTCAGCGGGCTCTCGAAGGTCGACTTGAGCGACGCGAACGAGACAGGATCCCGCTCCGCCGACGCCGCGACCTGCACGCCGCCTCTCACGTCCACCGCCACCCGCACCCGGCGGGGAAAGGCTCCGACCTCGCGGCCCGGACCGCGCATGCGCGCGAGCACGAAGTCGTCGGGCAGCGAGACGACGCCGGACCGGTTCGCCCGCGCCTGCTGGTGTCCGCGCCACCTCGCTCCCGAGGGCGAGCGGCCGCTGAAGGCGAGCACGATCCTCTGCCGGGGCCGAAGCCCGTCGACGCGGATCGCGAACGGGACGTCGACCGTTGCCGACGCGGGCGTGACCGAGATCGCGACGCCGTGCTTGCCGCCGCAGCCCGTCGCCCCGACGGCAAGGCCTCCGACGACGACCGCTGCGACGAGGGTTCGCCGCGCCACGGCCGCACGATAACCGCCTAGGCGTCGCGGCCCGCGTGCCCGTCGAGCGGCAGCTCGACGCGGAAGGTGGTGCCCTCACCGGGTGCCGACCGAGCGTCGACGCGGCCGCCGTGCGCCTTCGCCACCGCGGCGACGATCGCGAGCCCCAGGCCGGCGCCGCCGCTCGCCCGCGCGCGCGACGGGTCGGCGCGGTAGAAGCGCTCGAAGACTCTCGCCGCGTCCTCGGGCGGGAGGCCGGGCCCGGCGTCGGCCACCTCGACGGCGGCATGGCCGTTCGACGGGTGCACCGAGACGGACGCGGCGGTGCCCGCGGGTGTGTGGGCGCGCACGTTGCCGAGCAGGTTGTCGAGCACCTGCCGGAGGCGGTCGCGGTCGCCGGTGACGACGATCGGCTCGACGTCGAGCCGGAGCGGCCGTTCGGGCTCGAGCGCCCGCGCCGTCTCGACGGCTTCGCGGGCGACCTCGTCCAGCTGCACCGGCTCGCGTTCGAGCGGACGCCCCTCGTCGAGGCGCGCGAGCAGGAGCAGGTCGTCGACGAGCAGGCCCATTCGCTCCGACTCGCGCTCGATCCCTTCCATCGACCGCTTCAGGTCCTCGGGCCGCTGGGCTGCGCCGCGCCGGAAGAGCTCCGCGTACGCGCGCACGGCCGACAACGGCGTCCGCAGCTCGTGCGACGCGTCGGCGACGAAGCGCCGCAACCGGGCCTCGGACTCCGCGCGCGCGTTGAAGGCCGTCTCGATCTGGCCGAGCATCGCGTTCAGCGCCAGCCCCAGCCGTCCCACCTCCGTGCGCGGCTCGGCCCGCTCGACGCGGCGCGACAGATCCCCGGAGGCGATCGCGCCGGCCGTCTGCTCGATCGCGCGCAGCGGACGAAGCCCGAGACGCACGAGCCACAGCCCGAGGCCGACGATCGCCGCGAGCACGGCCAGCGTCACGAGCACCTCGATCAGCAACAGCCGGTGGAGCGTGCCGTTCATGTCCTGCAACGACTCGCCGATCACGAAGAAGACGCTGCCGCCCTCGACCTGCTCGATCGACGCGCGCAGGCGATAGGTTCCGCTTCCCTGTTGCGCGTGGACGGTCAGGTAACGCATCGGCTCGGGGTCGCCGTGCGTCGGCAGCGTGATCTTGGCGGGGAGCTTGGGCGGCGGCGCGGCCCTACGGTCGCCGAACGCCGGCGGGCGGCGGGTGCAGATCAGCCGCGACTGGTCCGCCGACTCCACCTGGACGAAGAAGTTGCCGAGCTGAGGCGAGTTGCAGCCGCCCTCGTTGACGATCTGCAACGCGGCGACGTGATCCTGGAGGAGGGTCGAGTCGACGCGGTCGATCAGGAACGAGCGCAGCTCCCGGTAGGTCGCGACGTCGGCCGCCGCCAACCCCACCGCCGCCAGGGCGACCAGCCCGACGAGCAGGCGCGTCCGCAGTGAGAGGGTCACGCTTCGGCTTCGAGCATGTAGCCCGCCTGCCGCACGGTCTTGATCAGCGGCGGGCCGAGCGCGTCGACCTTCTTGCGCAGATATGAGACGTACGTCTCGACGACGTTCGAGTTTCCTCCGAAGTCGTAGCGCCACACGTTCTGCAGGATCTGGCTCTTCGACAGCACGCGCCGCGGGTTGAGCATGAAGTAGCGGAGTAGGTTGAACTCGGTCGCCGTGAGGTCGATCCGCGCCTCGCCGCGCCGTACCTCGTGCCGGAGCTCGTCGAGCACGAGGTCGTGGAAGCGCAGCACGTCGCCCGGCAGCTCACCCGCCGTGCGCCTGAGGATCGCCTCGACGCGCGCTACGAGCTCGGCGAGGCTGAACGGCTTCGTGACGTAGTCGTCGCCGCCGGCGCGCAGCGCCTCGACCTTGTTCTCGGTCGCGTCCTTGGCGGTCAAGAAGAGGATCGCGCAGCGGCTGCCGAGCGCGCGGATCCGCCGTCCGACCTCGATGCCCTCGATGTCCGGCAGCATCCAGTCGAGCACGACCACGTCCGGCTCGTGCTCGGCGACCTTCGCGAGCGCCTCGCGACCGCTTGCCGCCTCCTCGACGTCGTAGCCCTCGTACCTCAGCGCGGTCGCGACAGCGTCGACGATCGACGACTCGTCGTCGACCACGAGGATCCGGTGCGCGCGCTTCGGCACGAACTGATCCTCGCACCGCTCGCTGAGAGCCGGCTGAGAGAAGCCGGCGTTGTTCTCAGCGCGCTCTCAGGTTACGGCGCGGGGTTCGCCAGCTCGTCCGAGTACGAGATCGAGAACGAGCCGCCGTCGGCGCCGACCGGGGAGGGCAGTGCGCCGGTGGAGGTCGGGGCGGGCGACAGGCGGTCGCCCGCGAACAGCTCGATCGGCGTCACGGTCCAGGAGGAGAGCGGCGCGGCGTGCCCGTCGCCGAGAGCGGCCGCGGCGCTGAAGGCGACGGTGCCGAAGTCGGCGAGCGGCAGGATCGTGCAGCCGGTGCCGTCGCAGTTCGAGGGCGCCTCCGCGATCCACTCCGCGGACGTCAGGTCGAGCGCCGACGCCTTCACCGTGCGCGTGAACACGGTGCCGCGCGTCAGGTTGCGCAGCCGGACGATCACGTGGTTGCCGTGGACGACGACGACGGCGTTGACGCGGTCGCCGGGCGACAGGCGCAGGTGCACGTGCACCGCGAAGTCCGGAACGAGCTCGTACCAGACGCCGTACGCTGCCGTGCCGTCGGCGGAGCAGTCTGCATCGGTGCCGACCTGCTCGAGCGCCTGCGAGAACTCGTCGAACCCGCCGAGCCCGACCCAGAACGACGAGTAGCTC
>Ga0070739_10006297_pt1 | contig 13134 bp, 12 predicted proteins | sample Coa_R1_7_FD_66445 | JGI IMG/M metagenome (GOLD analysis project Ga0070739, IMG submission 66445) | Surface soil microbial communities from Centralia Pennsylvania, which are recovering from an underground coalmine fire - Coalmine... | ecosystem: Environmental > Terrestrial > Soil > Unclassified ... | reverse complement strand
AAGCCGAGTCCCGAGCCAGGGCCGTGTCCAGGATCATCCTCAAGAAGTCGCCCGCCGTCCCGAAGTGGAGGCCGTACCAATGAAGGAACTCGTTCAAGTGGAAACCGGGATGCCGGGCCTGTACGCCTCGGCCCCGCAGTTGCTCCCGTTCGACTCGTCGCTCGAAATCCGCGCCTTCCTCTTGCAGCGCGAGCGGGGCAACCTGCTGCTCTACGGCGTCAACACACTCGCGACCGACTCGCCGGCGGTTCGGGATCTCGGCGGCATCGCACGCCGGTACTTGAACCATTGGCACGAGGCCATGATCCCCATGGACCGGATCGACGCTCCCCTCTACTGCCACGAGAAGGACCGCGAGTCCGTCGCCGAGAATACGCCCTTGCATGGGACTTTCGCCGGCCGCCATATGCTCGACGACGATTTCGAGGTGATCCCGACTCCGGGCCACACCAGCGGGGCGACCGCCTTCCTGTGGGCCAGCGGGGGCCACCGTTACCTGTTCACCAGCGACACGATCTACCTGCGCGAGGGCGAGTGGGTCGCCACTGTGCTCGGGGAGAGCGATCGCACGTCTTACATCGAGAGCCTTGAACTCATCCGCGACCTCGACTTCGACGTGCTCGTCCCGTGGGCGGCGACCCGTGGACAGCCCTATTACGCGGCGACCGACAAATCAGACGCCCGCCGCCGCATCGGTGCGATCCTGGAGCGCGTGCGTCGGGGCGGCGATCACTGACGGGGGAAGAAATAGAGTGCCAAGTCGCTCCGGGACGATACCGGTCATCTCAGGCAGGACGGATTCCTGATTGGCCAGCACACCGAGGTTCGCTGTGGGGCGACGTGGAGGCGATCATTGGCCTCCGCCAAGTTTACGCTTCTTCCCATGCCGCCGCTTCTGCGACCTCCGCCCCGGCCGGTAGCCCGTCGGCTTCGGGGGACCGGCCCCGCGCTCACCAGGCTTCTCGCCTTTCGCGGGATTGGCGACCGTGTGGTAATGGTCCGGGTCATTGGCCCGCCGCCGCCGCGCCTCGATGGCTTCCTTCGGCGGTTGAGCCGGGATCAGGCAGTCGCAGCCGTTCCCGATCAAGTCCTGCCGGCCGGCCTGGATGAGTGCCTCCCGCACGGTAAACCAGTTTTCCGGCTTGAAAAACTGCATCAGCGCCCGCTGCATCTTCCGGTCCTTAAGACCTTTGGCGACATAGACTTCCTGCTTGGTGAACGGGTCGATGCCAGTATGGAAAAGTGCTGTGGCGATGTCGAACGGCGCGGGAATAAAGTCCTGCACTTGATCGGGGCGATAGCCGTTGCGTTTGAGGAAGACGGCCAGATCGATCATGGCGTGCAGATCGCTGCCGGGATGGCTGGCGATGTAGTAGGGCACGAGATACTGTTTGGGCTTGCCGCCCTGCTGCGATGCTTTGCGGAAGTCGCGGGCGAAGCTCTCGAAATTGCCGTTCTCCGGTTTCTTCATCAACGACAACACCTGCGGGTCGGTGTGTTCTGGCGCGACTTTGAGATGGCCGCCGACGTGATGCTCCGCCAACTCGCGCATGTATTCCGGCGATAGCTGGGCGAGATCCATGCGAATGCCGCTGGCGACGAGCACTTTGCGGATTCCTGGCTCGGTGCGGGCGCGGCGCATCAATTCGACAAGCGGGCCATGATCGGTGCCGAGCAGTTTGCAGATGGTCGGATGCACGCACGAGAGGCGCTTGCACTTGGCCTCTACTTCCGGGCGTGTGCAACGCATCTGATACATATTGGCCGTCGGTCCGCCAATGTCGCTGATGATGCCGGAAAACTCTGGATCGGCAGCGAGCTTGCGCACTTCACTCAAAACGGATTGTTGCGATCTCGATTGGATGATTCGTCCCTGGTGCGCCGTGATCGAGCAGAACGTGCAGCCGCCGAAGCAGCCGCGCATCAGCGTCACCGAATCTTTAATCATCTCGTAAGCCGGAATCGGCTCGGTGTACGAGGGATGCGGCCGGCGCGTGTACGGCAAATCGTAGATGCGATCCATCTCCGCTTCGGACAATGGTAGCGCCGGCGGATTGACGACGACGGCCTGGCGTTCATGAAACTGCACCAGCGTTTGCGCGTTGTGTGGATTGGTGTTGATGTGGATGAGGCGCGTCGCTTCGACGAAGGCGTTCTTGTCGGATTTGACCTCCTCGAAACTAGGGAGGGTAATGAAGTTACCAGCCCGAAGCGTAAGCGAGGGCGATGAGTAACCCTCGCTTACGCTTCGGGCTGGTAATGCTTCCGATTCCTTCGCTCCCAACACATACGCCACGCCGCGCATGTCGCGCAGATCCTTGACCGACTCTCCCGCCGCCAACCGTCGCGCGATTTCCACAATCGTTTTCTCGCCCATGCCGTAGACGAGCAGATCAGCCTTGCTGTCGAGCAGAATCGAACGGCGAACGGTATCGCTCCAGTAATCGTAATGAGCCAAGCGCCGCAGCGACGCCTCGACGCCGCCGGCAATGATCGGCACGCCGTGGAACGCTTCCCGGGCACGATGGCAGTACGGCAGCGTGGCGCGATCGGGACGCAGACCGATGCGGCCGCCCGGTGAATAGGCGTCGTCGTTGCGCACTTTCTTGTTGGCCGTGTAGTGATTGATGAGCGAATCCATGTTGCCGGCGCTGATGCCGAAGAACAGGCGTGGCCGGCCGAACTGTCGCCACGGCTCGCAGCTGTGCCAATCCGGTTGGCTCAGCACCGCGACGCGGAAACCCGCAGCTTCCAGCACGCGAGTCAGGATGGCCATCGCGAAGCTGGGATGATCGACATAGGCATCGCCGGTGACGAATACGACATCGACATAATCCCAGCCGCGCGCTCCCATCTCCTTGCCGCTCATCGGTGCCAGCGGTGCGGCGTAACGCTCGTTCCACAAGGGCAGCGATAGAGGAGTTCTTGTGGGCTTCATGACTCAATCTCCCGAAATATAGAATGTCCTCAGTCGCCGCACCCAGCGGAGCATCGACCATCGCGCAACCCTTCAGGTCGCGCTTCAAGCAAAGGTTAATTCCTCGAATTTATTGTATCAGGCATCGAATTCAGGCATGTGGCCTTCACAAACCTCGCGCTCCCATTCCTTGAGCAGCGGCCAATCCTCGGCACAGGTGCCGAAATCGGCCATGTACTGATACTGCGTCAAGCGATCGATGGCCTTCTGGAGGATGCGCGGATCACGACGGAACACGGGGCCGTGGCTGGGCAGCAGAAACTCGGCATCATCGCGGTTGATGCGTTTGAGCGACGCAATGAAGTGCGGTAGGTTGGAGCCGTGATGAGCGTCGATGGCGCCCACGCAGCTGTCCTTGTAGATGTTATCGCCGCTAAAGAGCAGGTTGCCCATCTTAAAAGACAATTGCCCTTCCGTGTGGCCGGGCGTGTGCCAGACCTTCAAACGCAGATCGCCGACCGCGATGGTATCGCCTTCGTTGAGATAAATATCGACCTTGCAAGGCGGCATCGGAATTTCAAAGTTCTGCGCCTTGATGGAGGCAAAGGTAACGATCTTGTCTCCGCTTTCCAGCGGCTCGACACTGAGCGGATGAGCGGCCACCTTGGTCTTGAGGATCTCCTTGGCACGGGCCAGTCCCTGGATGTGATCGGCGTCGGCGTGCGTGGCGATAATCATCTTGCAGGTAGACAGGTTGAAGTCCATGCGGCGAATCAGCTCGATGATTTCCTCCACGGTATCGATATAGCCGATGTCGATGAGCAGAAACTCGTTGCCGCCGTCGAGGAGATAGACGTTGACGCCCAGGCGGCGGCCGGCCTGGTAATTCATCTCAATGACTCGGGGAAACAGATACTTTCGCGCCAACATGATTGCGATCCCTGCACGAAGAATGGAAATCCTCCATTATGATAGGTGCGGCAGAGGGAGATTCAATCCTGTACAGTGCCGGCGTCCTTCCCCAACGCTTCCCATAATTCACGGCAGCAGCGGCGTCGGTTTGCGTTCCGGCGTGTGGGGATCGATGCCCACGTACACAACTTCGGCCTCGGTCACTTGCAGCACCTCTTGTCCGCGCTCCACCTCGACGCAGACGTGCATGGTGATGGAACTACGGCCCATCCGGATCAAGCGCGTTAGAAAACGCACCACGTCGCCGACCAGCACGGGCTTCTTGAACTCGACGCGATTCATGGCCACGGTCACGATAACCGGCGGCGGACCCCCGGCGTTAATCACTTCGCGCCGTGCTCCGATGGCGCCGGCTTGATCGATGTAGCTCAGCAGGATGCCGCCGAAAATCGTCGAATACGACGTGAATTGCCCACTGGGATGCAACGTCGGCTGTGGGTTGGCATCCCTCGGCATCATCACGACTTGCAGGGCGAGATAGCGTTCGCTCATTGGGGTAGTTTATCGAGGCCGCAGGAAAAGCCGAGAGCCGTACAGTCTATCGCCTCGGTGCCAACTCATCGAACCAAAGGGCGAAACCGTTGCCTGACTTTCTCGTTTCTCCTATTGTTGGGGTTGAGTTCAACAGAGAAATGTAGGTGCTGAAAATTTTGGTTGGGGGGATTTGCCGTGCCGTCCGTTTCTTTGCTGTTCTGGCAGAACGACAGGATGCCGCGCCTCCAGCAAATTGACCACCAGTGCGCCACCTCTCTGGCGGCGGTGCCCCAGAATGTTCACCTGATTGACGAAAACTTGCGCGGTTACGTCGTGCTGCTCAGTGCGCACTTTCAGGGCTTTTGCCGCGATCTCTGCACCGAATGTGCTCAAGTCATCGCCTCGAAGAGGCGCCCGAGTCTTCGGGCAATGATTCGTGAGCACTTCGTCGCTCATCGCAAGCTAGATCATGGTAATCCGACATACGAGTCTCTGAAGGCGGATTTCAGACGTTTCGGATTCATACTTGACTTGACGGTTGACCCGGCGAACCAGCCGCGCCTAGCTGATCTCTCGGCGCTGAACATGTGGCGCAACGTGGCGGCGCACCAAGGAACAACCATTCCCGTGGGCATCCTGCTGAATCTGCCTTCCTTACGAAATTGGCAGAGCTCTTGCGATGGATTAGCGACTTCCCTTGACGCTATCCTGTATAATCACCTGCGAAAGATTCTCCGACGAGTCCCGTGGTGAAGGCTGGTTGCAGAGGAGTGAACGATGGCCGTAAAGAAGACTTTACCGCTCTTTCAGATAGGGGATCGAGTTAAAATCCACTACTCTGATTGGAAGGGACGAATCGTCGAATATCGTGGCCCCCTTGCTCCGGGGGGGAGACATGTTTATCGCGTCCGTATCCCAGATAAGCCCAAACCGATCTACATCGAACTGCCCGAAGATGAGATGACCGCCATCCCGACACGACCAAAGGCAAAACCCATCCCATCCGTGAGTCAAACACCACAAACGCCGGGGCAACAAGGAGATGGGACAACAGCGACTTTCCCCTTCTTTCGGAAAGGTGATCGGGTCGAAATACGCGATACCAAGTGGCGCGGGCGAATCGTCGATCTTCGAATTCCTTCGGCTCCGGAAAGAGCATACGTTTATCGCGTCCGCGTTCCCGCTGCGCCGCGATCGATCTATGTTGAGCTCCCCGCGAATTATCTGGTAGCTATCCCTTCGCCAGCCAAAAAGAAATCTAGATCCGCCGCGCAGCGACGTGTCCGGGATGAGCGGAAGGATAAATGACAACCGACGGGAGAAGAGATTGTTCAGATATTTGCTATTCTAGCTCCTCGGTTCTCTCGGCTCAGGCAAAGGAGGCTCTCATGAGAGTGCATTTCGGTTGTGCCGAAACCTCTCCGGGTGTATGGATTACTCGATTTAATGATCCCACATTCCGAACCCCTTCTCATTGGGACGAACTCAGGCAGTTATCCTTACAACATAATAAAGTGCTTGTCCTCGGCATTTTTGATTGGAGCAACTACAGCCATTCAGTCGTCACTCACATCATTGATAATAGAGAGTATTTTGAAACGCATGGCATCGGGCTTGCTGCTTTTTGTGCTTGCAGTGCCTCTCAAGTGGCCCTGCTCTGCCCCGATTTTCTCTCCCATTACTTGCGGGCGAAGACTGAACCGCTAATGTTTGTTCTAGAAAGAGGTTCGCTCAAGAAAGCTCGTTTCGGCCCAATGGACTCTTCATCGATTCTCAAGTGGGTTCTCTCGGATTCGACGGCCGACCACTAGACCAAGGCGTTACCTGAGTAGGATGGACCTCAACCTTTCTGTGGACGCACGAGTCGGACGCCTTCTACCATGCTCGCCAGCTTCCGCGTGGCGATGAATCGCGCAGTTTGCGAGAAGCCGCAGTCCGGCGTGACATGGACGCGTTCCGGTTCGATGTAACGCAGCACCAATCGCAGGCGCTCGGCCACCAGCTCCGGCGGCTCGATCCAGGTGTTTTTGACATCGACCAGACCGACGGCCAAGCCCATCGGCGGCTTGATCTCGCGGGCCAATTCGATCTCGGCCATCTCGCGGCTGGCGAACTCCAGAGCGAGTTGCTGCACTTTCGCTCGTGCCAGATGCGGAAACAGCGGGCGATAACTGCGATGGCCGACGGCGCGGCCGCGGAAGTTGCCGAAACACATGTGCATGCTGATCGTCGCCTGCACGCCGGAAGCGGTGCGCTCGATCATGTCGAGAAACTCGTCGGGATGATCGGGATGGCAGGCGAAGCTAGGCTCGTCGAGCTGGATGAAGTCCACGCCAAGATCGACCAGGGTGCGCATCTCGCGGTTGATAAGCGGAATCAGCGCCTCGGTGATCGCTCGGCGATCCCTGTACACCTCGCCGCCTTGCAGGCAACCCGCCAGCGTGAATGGACCCGGCACCGGCACTTTCACTGGCGCCTGGGTGATGGTTCGCAGCCGTCGATATTCCTCGGCCAAACCGAGTCCCTTGGGTGCATCCAGGGGAGCGATACACCGATAGCGGCTGCGCTGATCGTGGGCCGGCGGGCCCCAACGACGTGCCGGCGGCAGCGGCTCGATACCGCTGAGATAATCGTAAAAACCGAGATTGAAATCGACGCGCTGCATCTCGCCATCGGTGATGAGGTCTGCCCCTGCGCGAAGCTGATCGTCCACCGCCAGGCGCACGGCGTCACGCAGCGCCTCTTCGCGGTCATCGGGACCGAATAACTCCGGGTGACGCGCTGCGTCTTCACAGAATTTGGCATACCAGCCGGGGAAAGACCAGCTGCCGATGACCGTCGCCGGGAGATTGGGGAGGTTCGCCATGCAGGCAATGTATGCTCGCCGGAAAATTCAACAAGTTGGACCGGATGAGCAGATGCGAAATCATCAGTCGCGCTTTGTTGCCACTTCGATCCTCGTGGTCACGTTGCGGAAGTCATTCTCGTCGGCCTTCAGACCCTTGGCGGAGGCCGAGGCGCGCACACCGGTGCTAGCACCGGATAGCGGCTTGGAATAACCGATCACGTTCTTGTGGAACACCAGATCGTGATGTTCGCCGTTAATGACGATGGACGCACCGGACGGCGCTCTGCCGTTGTCCAGGATGACGTTCTTCTCGAAGCGATTGCGATGGGCGCCCATCGCTTCGCTTTCATTGCGGAAGGTAATGCCGGCCGAGTCGTTCGCGGTGATGCGGTTGTCGCGGAACAGGTTGTCTGCGTCCTTGTGTCCGATGGAGATGCCGGTCCCCTTGTTGGCCTGAATCGTATTGTCCTCAAACCGCCCATGTCGCACACGCCAGCAGACGAACATGCCATCGTGCCCGTTGCCGATCGAGCGGTTGTGCCGCACGATTGCATGCTGAGAACCGCTGCCGGGATGCAACCCGTGCCCGGCGTTATTTTTCACCAGGCAATCTTCCACGGTCACGCGCTGAGAAACCTGGAAGCTGATGCCGTCGCCGTTGTAGTCGCAGACGGTGCATTTGCGGATGGCCACGTCAGCGCACTCGAACAGATAGATGCCTCCGCCGCGGCAGCCGTCCAGTGGCTGGGCCTTCTCGCGGTTGCCTTCGAGTATCAGTCCTTCGACGGCGGCGTTCTTCACCTGCCAGCCCCCCACAAGGGGAAAAGCCAAACGGGCCGCCGCCTCGTTGGAGACCAGGTAATCGAGATAGAGTGGTCGGGAGATGCGGAAGGTGTTGGCGTCGAGCTTTGCCGTGATCGTCGCCGTCGTGACGGTGAAGCCGCTGGCGGATCGACTATCGGCGATGGCGACGCCGTCACCGATACGAAAACCGGACGGGTCCGCGACCGTGATTGCTCGTTGATTACAGTCGCCGTCCGCCGCCAAGCGGACACGAACCCCATCGCAGGCCGCGAGGATAGTCTTGCCCTCCACCCCCACCACGCGCACGTTATCGCGCAAGATCAAGGCGTTGCGCATGTGATACCGTCCAGGCCCGATGTACACGGTTCCGCCGCCAAGACCGGCCACATAATCGACGGCCGCCTGCAAGGCCCGATGGTCCTCGCCGCGAATGTCCCCTTCCTGGATGCCGACACGAATCTCGGCGTTGGCGGCCGGTGCGGCCGGTTCCGCAGCCGGGGACAATCGCACAACCAGAATCGATGCGCCGGTCAGGATCACCGCCGCCAAGGCCCATTGCTTCCCTCGTCTGCTGCACATGTTCCTTCTCCTGCTTATGGTAGGCTGACGTTCTACCCGTCTATTCACGGGATGGCCAGATGCTGGCGGCTGCCGACTGGCCCACGGTGTCCGTGTGGGACACCGAGCCGCTGCGTGCATGTTCCCGCTTGCGCCACGCAGCCGGGGCACCCCGGCCGAAAGGGAAGTGCCTCCTTCCCCTGCCTGTAACGCCAGGGATGCCTTGGGGCGTTCCAGCTACGCAGCGGCGGACGATCAACGCCATGACGGCGCGACGAATCGGCTCCGAAAGACTTGACCAAGCGGCGGCCAAGCGGCTAAAATCAGGATCGTTATGCAACTGGCGAGCAACTGAGACGGAGAGTGAGTGTAAGCCGTTGGCGGGATTGTGCTTTGCGTCATCGGCATCCGCATTGCCAATGTGGCTGTCGTGGGTTCAAGCCCCATCACCCGCTCTCTAAAACATTCCCCATTCCTAGACTTGCGGCACCGGAGCCGAGCGCAAATCGAAGTGTAGCATTCAAGTGTCCAATCGGTACCGTGTGATAAGAGCAGTTCCATCGACAGGCCGGAGGATCGTTTCGTAATTTGGCCGCAGGGATAAACCCACGAAACAGTCATCGAGGTGAAAAAACAGTACGAGGCACCGAGGCGCTAGCGCAATACCTGTTGGGAGATTGTAGGCATCAAATGGGACAAGAATCGCAAGAGCGGCGTGGCTCCGGGCATTTCACGGAACTCGATGGAATGCGAGGCGTTCTGGCCTGCACGGTAATGCTCTTTCATGTGGGGCTCAATAAGCTGCTGGCACCCGCCACCTTTGGTGTGCTTCAGCGGGGAGAATGGGGGCTGAGCGTAGACTTCTTCTTCATACTATCAGGTTTCGTGCTCTCCCAATCCTTTTCCCGACGACCGCCTACTTTCACTTCCTATTTCGCAAAGCGGATACGCCGTTTGGCGCCCATGTTTTACGTAAGTACCCTCTGTATGCTGCTGATGAAGCCGGGCGCTTCCCTCGTGGAACTTCTTGCCAACATGCTAATCGTTCAGTCTTTGGTTGACGTTCGGTCAATTAACCATCCTGGATGGAGCATTCCCTTTGAGCTGTACCTTCCCATATTTGGTGTGTATCTGGTAGCACCCCTCCAAAAAACAGCGAACTATGTGGTTTGGATGCTGCTCGTGATGGGGTTTCTCCTTGGGGCAACGGCAGCCGTGTTCCTGGTGCTCGGACACGATGTCATTTCTCTCCGAGCGTGCGCGGGTCTGGGGACGGGGATGCTGCTTTACCGGATACGAACCCTGTTCGGCGACAGAGTAGGCGGAAGGGGTTGTCGGTTCGTCGTCCTCCTGCTTTTCGCCGCAACGATGTTAATCATGGCAACAGCAGTTAGGTGGCCTGTGTTGGCAGCACTCTTCCATCCTGTCGCCGCCTTGTGTATTCTGCTGGGAGCAAACATTCATTCCGTCTTCTCGACCGCTCCCTTCCAGGCGTTGGGGCGCTGGTCCTATTCCATTTATTTACTGCACGTTCCGGTCCTAAACGGTTTCATTTTGCTGCTCGGGCTGAATACGATGAGCGGCAGCGTGCCCTGGAAAGCAACAATGCTTGTCCTCACCATCGCCCTTGCGGCCTTCGCCTACCACTTCATCGAGAGGCCTTTTTTCAGCCCGAAAAGTCAGGCGGCTCAATCGGCCCCCTGAAGATACGGTGAACTGCGTGAATCCTCCGCTTGCCGTCAGGGCAGAGACGGAGTGGAGATGGAACGACGGTTCGGCTTGCGCTGGCGGAACTCGGACCATTCGATGCCCAACTCGAACAACAGCGGTTTGACCACATCGGTGAAGAACATATCTTCATCGAAGATTTTCAGCTCCTTGATTGCCTGTACGCGGCGGCGGCTGTCGGCCAGCATATCGACAGCCGGCATCGAGAAGGTGTGAACGACACGGCGCAGCGCCTCGATGGTACCGCTGCGATCGCGCTCCATGTATAGCTTGGCCACCTGCAGATAAAAGTTGTGGTGAGCGCGTTCATCGACGCTAATTAGACGCAGCAATTGCGACAAAGCGGGATCCCCGACCGCCTCATCCTCCACGCGCTGGCGGAGATTGCGGTAATGCAGGAACGTGGCCAATTCCTGCGTCATGCCATACAGGACCATGCCGACCGGGCTGTCTTGCGGCAAGTTCCACTGATATTGGCTGACCCGTGTTTCGACTTCGCGTAATTGATCCTCGGTTCGCATGCCGGATGCGATCAGCCAATCGCCCATCGCCATCGAGTGCTTGGCTTCCTCATAGCCCCAGTTAGCGTGAAACCACATTCGGCCGCGGCTGTTACGCAGGAGCGGCCAGGCTTTCTCGATATAGTCCGGCAAATACAGCTCAACCGTGCAGAACGTCTCCAGCACATCGGCAATGGCTGGGTTGAGCTTGGGGTTGACCTGGTCCCAGGGGATGTCCTCGCGGATGGACCAGCGGCGTTTCTTTTCGGCTTTATCGAAAAATTCCCGAAAGAGGCGATAATAGGCTTCTTCCAGCCCGGTGTTATCCTGTTGCCGGGAAGGGAGCATAGGTGGTTCTCCATCGCTGTAAATCGGCGGGGGCCTTTCCACGGTCTACCTGAAGCCCATCACGACATTCAAGACCCGCCCGTTGTAAAGAATCGTCTCCCCTTCCCTGGGAAACTCTTCGCACTAGGACGAATTCTTACAAGTTTATCCGAGACGGTTTGACCTGTCAAACGGAGGCGTCCGATTCGCCAACCCGCAGCGTCCGCCAAGGCATTCCTTGCGGACGCTACGGGTTGGTGGAGACATTTTGATCTTTTCTCATATCGGAAGATGGGACACAATCTCGATCATTCGCCAGTATTCACGGAGGATTCGGCAATGACCCAGAGAGCGATTCTGATAGTCGGTTTGATTGCCCTGCTCGGGAGCATCCACCTGGCCACGCTGCGAGACGGACAGGAATGGGGCGACGATTTTAGCCTTTACGTGGCCCATGCCCGTAATCTTGCCGAAGGACGCCCCTATGCCGACACCGGCTACGTCTACAATCCGGCCAATCCTGTTTTATCGCCGCGTACGTATCCGCCGATTTTTCCGCTCTTGCTCGTCCCTGTGTACCTCCTCTTTGGTATGAATTTGCTGGCCATGAAAGTGTTCGTCGTGCTGCTCTTCATGCTCATGCTCGGCGTCTTGGCCATTTTTTTTCAAAAGCGCTTGCCATTGCCTTATGTCCTCGGATGTCTGACGCTGTTCGCTCTGAATCCTTACGTCTGGCAACAGAAGGACCGTCTGCTGTCGGAAACACCGTTCATGCTTTTCGCCTACGTGGCCTTGCTACTCGCGGAGAAGGCACAAGAAGAGGCAGAGCGGCGGCGCGCCGTAATCTGGGGCCTGCTTGCAGGGACGTTCGCTTACCTGGCGTTCGGTACGCGGACAGTAGGCGTGGTGTTGATTCCCAGCATTCTCGTCGGCGATTGGCTGCGGCGACGGCGCTTGGGGACGGCTTCCGTGGTAATCCTGGCAGCGTTCCTCGTTGGCGTGGCGGCGCAGAAGTGCTTGCTCGTCGTCGAGGGAAGCTACCTCGATCAGCTCGTCTTCGCTCCGGCCCTATTCGTACGGATCGCCTTCTCGCTGGTGCGAGCCTTGGGCTATTTCTTGGAGAACGGCTACAGCAATGGCGCTCGACTGATCTTGTTCGCTTGCCTGCTCGCTCCGGCGTGCTGGGCACTCCGGGCACGAGTGCGTGAGCGTTTGACTGTATGGGAGTTGTTCGCCGTCTGCAACTGCATGGTCCTGGTGTTCTGGCAGGCCGCCGAATATGAACGGCGTTTTCTTTTGCCGATTCTGCCGCTGTTCTTCCTCTGGGTCGCCGAAGGTGTGCATCGGATTAACTCAACCTCGTTTCGGCGTCTGGAAATGCCGGCCGCGGCGATATTGACCGCGGCAGTGTTGCTTTCCTACGCCGGCTGGTATAGCTGCATGGATGTCGGTCCCATCCGCAACGGCGTCAGTTCACCGGAAGCGGCGGCGCTGTTCGACTGGGTAGACAAGCAAACGGATGAGCGTGATCTGTTTTTGTTTCCTAAGCCCCGAGCCTTCGCGCTGTACACGGGACGGCATGCCTTGGCCCATCATGTGGCCGATGATCCGCAACGTCTGTCCCGCACGCTTCAGAAGCATGGCGTGACCCACGTTGTGGTGTATCATTCATCGCCCTTCCCGATTTTTCAAAAGAGCAGCCAACTGGTGGAGACGCTCATCGCCGAGGAGCCGGCCGGCTTCGACAAGATTTACGAAAATCCAGGTTTTCGTGTCTATCGACTTCGCCAGGGAGCGCTAGCGTCGCGCTAAGATTGCCAACCGAGGCGCCAGTCCAGAAACTAACTCTGGCGTCGCGGATGATCTGCGGATCGTTTAGCGACGCTTCGGAGAAGCGTTCTGTCTTCTTGACGCTTCTCCGAAGCGACGCTAAACGGCAATCGTTGTAGCGGTAGGGTACGCATGAAATACGTCATCATCATCCCGGACGGCTGTGCGGATGAACC
>Ga0070739_10006295_pt1 | contig 13135 bp, 12 predicted proteins | sample Coa_R1_7_FD_66445 | JGI IMG/M metagenome (GOLD analysis project Ga0070739, IMG submission 66445) | Surface soil microbial communities from Centralia Pennsylvania, which are recovering from an underground coalmine fire - Coalmine... | ecosystem: Environmental > Terrestrial > Soil > Unclassified ... | reverse complement strand
CGCGCGCCGCGATATGTGGAGTGTGGATGTAGGCGCGGCGACCGGGGCCGGTGGCCCCGCCGCCACACCTGTAAGCCGGCATATAGAGGTCCTAACAGCGCGAGTTGACAAACCACAATAATCGATCTACCATTGTACTATCTCACTAGATATTTAGAGAGATAGGATAAGCGACAGGGGAGGATGATGATCGAGTTTCACCTGGATACCCATTCAGGCGTCGCGCCGTATCTGCAGATCGTGCAGCAGGTCAAGCAGGCGCTGCGCCTGGGCGTGCTGGAGGTCGGCGACCAACTGCCCACGGTCCGCGAGGCCGTCGCGCAGCTGGCCGTCAATCCCAACACCGTGCTCAAAGCCTACCGCGAGCTGGAGCACGAGGGCCTGGTGGCCAGCCGCCCCGGGCAGGGCACCTTCGTGCAGCGCACGCTGGCCGGGAGCGGGCTGGCCAGCCACGCCGCGCTGCGCCGCGGCCTGGTGCGCTGGCTGCACAGCGCCCGCGCGGCGGGCCTGGAGGAGGAGAGCATCCTGGCGCTCTTCCTGGCCACGTTTCAAGACACCCGCGACGAGAAGGAGGACACCGCATGACCACCGCACTGCAGGCGCTGCCGGCCAGCGACCGGCGCATCATAGAGCCACCGGAGAAAGGACAACGCATGAGTAACGCACTGGAGACCACCAAGCTCGGTAAAAGCTACGGGCGCACCTGGGCGCTGCAGGACTGCACGCTGGCCTTGCCCGCCGGGCGGGTCGCCGCCCTGGTCGGCCCCAACGGCGCCGGCAAGACCACCTTCCTGCACCTGGCCACGGGCCTGCTGCAACCGACCGCTGGCAGCGTGCAAGTGTTTGGCATGACCCCGCACGAGCGGCCCAAGGAGGTGCTGCCCCGCCTCGGCTTCGTGGCGCAGGATCACCCGCTGTATCGCGGCTTGAGCGTGGCCGATCTGCTGACCCTGGGCCGCAAGATGAATCCGCGCTGGGACGACGCCCTGGCGCGGGCCCGCATGCAGAAGCTGGGCATCCCGCTGGGCCGCCGCGCGGGGCAGCTCTCCGGCGGCCAGCAGGCCCAGGTCGCGCTGGTGCTGGCGCTGGCCAAACGCCCCGACCTGCTGCTGCTGGACGAGCCCCTGGCCAGCCTCGACCCCCTGGCCCGGCGCGAGTTCCTGCGCACCCTGATGGACGCGGCCGTGGAGACCGGGATGACCGTGCTGCTCTCCTCCCACAACATCGGCGACCTGGAGCGTGTCTGCGACTACCTGATCATCCTCTCCGCCGCCCATGTGCAGCTGGCGGGCGACATAACCGAGATCGTGCGCGCGCACAAGCGGCTGGTGGGGCCGCGTCAGGACGTGAGCGGGGTGGCGAGCGTCCACACCATCGTGGAGAGCAGCCAGACCGCGCGGCAGACCACCCTGCTGGTGCGCACCAACGGCCCCCTCTTCGACCCCTCCTGGGCGGTGGAGGAGGTGTCCTTGGAAGATATCGTGCTGGCCTACCTGGGCCAGCAGACGGACGCGCGGCGGCCGGTGTCGTCGCCCGCGGAACGAGAGCATGACGTAGAGGAAATGGAGGGAGTACAATGACCTGGGTTGCCTGGCGTCTCCACCGCGCCGAAGGCGCCGTCGTCCTGGCCGTGCTGGCTGTGCTGGGTGCGTTCCTGTTGCTCAGCGGCCTGCCGATGGCCCACAGCTACCAGCAGAGCGGGCTGGCCGCCTGCCTGGCGCACGCCACCGACAGCACCGTCCGCGGCACCTGCGGGCAGGTCGGCGGGGCGTTCCAGAACCAATTTGGCTACCTGCTGCCTTACGCCGCCTTCGCGCTGCTGGCGCTGCCGGTGCTGCTCGGCGCCCTGGTCGGTGCCCCGCTGGTGGCCCGCGAGCTGGAGCAGCGCACCCATTTGCTGGTCTGGATGCAGAGCGTCACCCGCGTGCGCTGGCTGAGCGTGACGGTGGGCCTGGTGCTCGGCGGAGGGCTGCTGGCGGGGGGCGTGGCGCTGGCCCTGATGCGCTGGTGGTACAGCCCCTTCGCGCAGCTGTTGGGCACCTTCCGCCCCCCGGCCTACGACTTCTCCGGCCCGGTGCTGCCGGCCAGCGCGGTGCTGGCCCTGGCGCTGGGCATCGCGGCGGGCGCGCTGACGCGCCGCACCGTGTTGGCGATCTTCCTCACCCTGCTGCTGGTCCTGGCCATCCGCATGCCGGTGGAGCTCTTCCTGCGCCCTAACTTTGCGCCGCCGGTCGCCGTGACCTGGCCGATCGCGCGCGGGGACAACCCGCCGGTCACGGTGAGCACCCATGTGTGGGAGGTCGACAGCGGCTGGATCGACGGCCAGGGGCATCAGACCCACGGCTTCCGCTGCTCCTCTCCTTCGCAGACCAGCCTGCAATGCATGCAGGCCGATGGGTACCGCTCCTACTACTTCACCTATCAGCCGGCGGACCGCTTCTGGACCTTCCAGTGGACCGAGAGCGGCATCTACCTCGGCCTCTCCGCGCTGGCGGTCGGGCTGGCCTTCTGGCTGGTCCGGCGCCGCGTCACGTAGTCACGGGAGGGAAGCGCGTCCGGGTGGGATGGTCATGCGGGGCAGATGTGGCCCTCGTCGGCGGCCTACGACCGCCGACGAGGGCCATGCCGAGTGGTCATCATAGATGGAGGCCGAACCGCTCCCGCAACCCGTCGCGCCCTTGCTCCGTCACGCGTACGGCGCGGCTCGTCGGGGCGCGCGCGATCCAGCCGAGCTCGGACAGGCGGCCGGCGAGGGCCGCGCCCAGCGCGCCCGCGACGTGGGGCCGGCGCTCGCTCCAATCCAGGCACCGCGGCGCGAACAGCCGCCTCCGGCTCCGAGCGGCGTCGAGGTCGACCCCGAGCCCCTCCAGGAGCGCTGCACCTCCCGGAGTCACCGCGTAGCCATCCCCGGCCGCGTCCAGGGCGCCGCGCTCGACGAGGGCCTGCGTCAGGGCCACGCCGAGCGCGCCCGCGAGGTGGTCGTAGCAGGTACGCGCGGCGCGCAGCGCCGTCGCCTCCTCCGCCGCGCGCAACGAGCGGACCGGGGCGGTGGGCGCGACCACGGCCAGCGCCTCGAGCGCGCGCACTAGCGCGGGGTTGGCCAGCCGGTAGTAGCGGTGCCGCCCCTGCACCTCGACCGCGAGGAGCCCGTGCCCTGCGAGCTTGGCCAGGTGGGCGGTGGCCGTGGAGGGGGCGACGCGCCCGCGCCGGGCCAACTCCCCCGCCGGCAGCGCGCGCCCGTCGCTCAGGGCCACCAGGAAGCCCGCGCGCGTCGGGTCGGCCAGCAGCGCGGCTACCGCCGCGATGTCCGCATCCGCAGCCGTCCCCATCCGTGTCCCCGCCATGCAGATCGCCCCCTCTCGCCCTCGCGCAGCCGCGCGCCCCGGTCGCTGTCCCGCTCTCCGAAGTATATCCCCGATGCGTTTCGCCGACCATCGAAATATCGGCGCCATACAGTAATGGGGTGGGCCGCGTGGGCCACCCCTCGCGCCGCAGTGCCCCTACGCGACGCGCGGGGCAGCGAGGAAGGAAGGATTAAGGATAGGAGGATGACGGATGGATCGTGATCAGGTCGGGGCGTGCCTGCGCATCTATGACCAGTGGCACGAGTACGCGCGGGCGCGCGACGTGGACAAGCTCGCGGCGCTGTACGCCTCGGACGCCGAGTTGGAGAGCCCGCTGGTCCCGGTGCTCCTGGGAACGCGAGACGGGGTGTGCCGCGGACACGCCGCGATCCGACGGTTCCTGGAGGAGGGCACGCGTCGCCGCCCCAACAAGCTCGTCCGCTGGTATCGGACGGGGGACGTGCTGTGCGACGGGCGCACGCTGTTCTGGGAGTACCCGCGCCACGTACCCGTTGGCGCGGGCGCGGGGGAGCAGATCGACATCGCCGAGGTGATGGAGGTCGCCGACGGCCACATCCGGCGCCACCGCATCTACTGGGGGTGGTTCGGGTTGGAGCGGCTGGCGGACTCGGTGAGCCGGCAGCGCGCCGCCGGGGAGTGACAGGTGGCCGGGGCATGCCGCGCTAACCCTGGAGCGCACGCTCCCACTGGGGCGTTTCCCCACCTCTGATCCAACCCGGCGGCGCGGCCCGGGCCGGCGGGACATTCGTCCTGGCTTACGCGGGACACTGCCTCATGACGGCGGGACAGCTTACGCCCTACGCTAGCTCCAGACCACGCCACCGCGCGTGCTCGGAGGGGGAGGAACGGTGACCATCATGTCTGTCGGATGCTGAGTGGCGTCGCCTCGCACGTGCACACGCGTGGGCGACCACAGACCCTCTAACGCAATGAACGAAAGGATTCTACGATGACGATATCCCGCCTTACCCGCTGGGTGCTCATCCTCCCGCTGGCCCTGGCAACAACCCTCATGCCCACAACAGCGCGGCCCGCGTCCGCAGCCGCGCCGTACGCCGTCATCGACCTCGGCACGCTCGGCGGGACGGCTGCCGAAGCCCTCGGGCTCAACAACCGCGATCAAGTCGTCGGCGACGCGCATCTCGCCGGGGGCCAGTCCTTCCATGCGTTCTCCTGGCGCAGCGGCGCCCTGACTGACCTCGGCACCCTGGGCGGCCCCAATAGCTCGGCGACCGCGGTCAACGAGCGCGGCCAGGTCGTCGGCGGCGCCGACCTGGCGGGCGGCACGACCGATGCCTTCCTCGTCGACCACGGCACCATGCGCGATCTCGGCACCCTCGGCGGCGCCTTCACCCGGGCGCAGGGCATCAACGATCGGGAGCAGGTGGTAGGGCTCTCCCGCCTGCCCGGCAACGCGACCGTCCATGCCTTCCTCTGGCAGGATGGCCAGATGCGCGATCTGGGGACGCTGGGCGGAGCGAATAGCGCCGCCTTTGGCATCAACGAGCGCGGCCAGGTCGCCGGCGACGCGGACACGACGGGCGGGGCCGCCACCCATGCCTTCCTCTGGCAGGGCGGGACGTTCCGGGACCTGGGGACGCTGGGCGGCACCTTCAGCGCCGGCCTGGGCCTCAACAATCGCGCGCAGGTGGTCGGCAACTCTGCTCTGCCCGGCAACGCCACCTTCGCGGCCTTCCTCTGGCAGGACGGCGTGATGACCAACCTGGGCACCTTAGATGGGGACCCGGACAGCCAGGCGCTGTCCATCAACGATAGCGGGCAGGTGGTCGGGTGGTCGGGCACCCAGAACGGGGCGCTGCGCGCCTTTCTGTGGCAGGACGGCGTGATGACCGATCTCAACACGCTCATCCCACCCGATTCCGGCTGGCAGCTCGTGCAGGCCAACGCCATCAACGCACGCGGGGACATCGCGGGTATGGGCATCCACAACGGAGTGACCGCCTCCTTCTTGCTGAGGAGGGGCTAGCGAACGGTCAAGAACTGTTCAACATCGTGTCTCCTGGTTGTTCAAGGTTGGACCCTACAGTGGGAACTGCCACACGCAAACACATCGTGGGAACTGTCACACGCGAGCACATGAGGGAGAGAGACTATGACACATGTTAATCGGCGGCGCCTATTGCAGCTCGGCGCCGGCCTTGCCGGCGGCCTGGTTCTCGGGGAGAGATCTGCCGCGTTGATCGCTGGTGCAGCAGGCATCGGCGAAGAGGCGGTCCCCGCCGCGCCAAGTCCACAGGCCGTGCATGTTTACCAACTGCTGAAGAAGTATCGCCCCACGGAGCCGGTGCCATCCTCCGCACAGGACTTCGTGCGGCGGCGGGAGGCCGACCAGCGGGCGCTGCAGGGGATACGCGTGCCTCGCGGCGCCTCTGTCACGGGCGTGCACGCGGGCGGAGTCCCGGCGCAGCTATTCCGCGCTCCGGGGGCGTCCAGGGATCGCGCCATCCTCTACCTGCATGGTGGGGGCTTCTACGGCGGGCTGAGCAACCTCGACCGTGTGCTGGCGGTGCAGTTGTCCCTCATGAGCGGCATGGCCGTGCTCCTGCCGGACTATCGCCTGATGCCCGAACACCCGTTCCCCGCCGCCCTGGACGATTGCGTGGCCGCGTACCGCTGGCTGCTGCGCCAGGGCCTCGCGCCCGGGCGCTGCGCCATCGCCGGGGACTCGGCCGGCGCGAATCTGACACTGGCCACGGCGCTCGTCCTGCGTCGCCAGGGCGAGCCGCTGCCGGCGGCGCTGGTCGCGCAGTCGCCGCCGACCGACCTGGCGCTGACCGGCGCGTCGTACCGGACCAAAGCGAGCGTCGACCTCTTCATCTCGCGCGCCTTCGTGCAGGCGATCGCCGCGGCCTACACCGCGCACGGCGCGACCAGCGTGCGCGATCCCCTGGTCTCGCCGTTGTATGCCGACCTGCGCGGGCTGCCGCCGACGCTGATCCAGGTGGGGACCCTGGAAGTGTTGCTCGACGACGCGACCCGGCTAGCCGCGCGCATGGGCGCGGCCGGGGACGCGGTCACGGTGGAGGTCTGGCCGGGGATGTGGCATGGGTGGCCGCTCACCGGCATCACGCTGCCGTTCCCCGAGGCAGCGCTGGCCGTCCGGCACATCGCACACTTTGTGCAACGCCACGTGAGAGCCTGAGTAACGGCCGCACCGTGAGCGCGGCGTTCGGCGTGACCGAGGGGAGCTCCGTGTTGCCGCGCCCGCCAACCGCGGTGCGCCGGGCCCCATGGCCACATCACACAACCGATCATCGAGGAGCAGGTGCCATGATCACCACGACAGAGCATAGAGGAGCAGACACCGTGACCGCGCGCCCAGGTCCATGGGCGCGCGGCGCCGGCATCGTCGCATTGTTCTTATTGGCCGCGTGTCTCGTGATCGCACCGTTGGTCATGGCCTCCTGGTTTGCGCTGTGCCCGCAATACGGCAATCCGGGCTGCCCGGATACCGCGAACCCGCTGGGGAGCCTGGCGGCCTTTCGCGCCGCCAGGCCGACCTGGTTGCACGTCTTCCTGGTGATCAACGTGCTGGTGCCCTACCTGTTCTCGCTGAGCTACCTGGCCCTGGGTCTCGTGGCGTTCCGGCGCGCGCCGGTGCTGGCGACGCTTGGCGCGCTGTGCGGCTGGCTGGGCAGCGCGCCTTGGGGGCTCGTCACCGACCGCAGCTTTCTGCTCGCCAACCTGGCGCGTCTGGGCAACGATCGGTTCGCCGTCGCCGTGCTCACGCGCCTGAATCACGAACCAGAGTTCCTGCTGATGGCCACCGCGTGGTTCTTCGGCCACATGCTCGGCTACGTCCTCTTGGGTCTGGCCCTCGGCCGCGCCAAAGCCGTGCCCCGCTGGGCCGCCTGGCTGATGGTCATCGCCGCTCCGGTGATGGGTCCCCTCGCCTACGGCACCGTCCAGGGCAGCGTGCAAGTCCTGGGCTTCGTGCTGGTCGCCGTGGCGAGCCTACCGGCCGCCGCCGCGCTGTTGCGGCTGCGCCACGATCAGGTGCTGCCGGGCGCTTTCGGTACTGACGTGGACGGCGCAGGTCGGCCGCGGAGCGGCTCCGCACGCCACTCCTGAGGAGGAGCAGGGCCGCGGCCGATGTCCCACACGCTACGACATTTAGCCCGGCCGGACCGGGACACTAGCTCATGACAGTGGGACAGCCCTGCCCTAGCCTGGAGGTAAGCGCTGCCACGGCACCGTATCGCCGGCGGTGATGGCCAATGAGTCGACCAAAGAAAGGGAAGGCCTACGTGTTAAGATGCCACAGCCGTACAGCAGACCACATCCGGTGGGCGGCCGTCACCGTCGCCATCGCCCCGGTGTTGCTCGCCCTCCTCACCGTCGGGGTAGCGCGCGGCGCTACCCCAGCCGCGGCGGCGCCACGTGCCGCGCCTAAGGTCACCATCCTCTGGGATACGTGGGGCGTGCCGCACATCTTTGCCCCCGACGAGGCCGGCCTGTTCCGCGCCTTCGGGTGGGCGCAGATGGAGAACCACGCCGACCTGCTCCTGCGCCTCTACGGTCAGGCGCGCGGACGCGCCGCCGAGTACTGGGGGCCGACCTATCTCGTCTCCGACCGCACGGCGCGCCTCTTCGATTTCGCCGGACAGGCCCATCGCTGGTATGCGCGGCAGCGCCCGGCCTTCCGGGCCGACCTCACAGCCTTTGCTGCCGGGATCAATGCCTATGCGCGGGCCCATCCCGCGCGGATCGCTCCTGACCTCCGCCGCGTGCTGCCGGTCAGCCCGTTCGATGTGCTCGCACATACCCAACGGGTCTTCTACAGTTTCCTGGGCAGTACCTCCGGGTGTAGCGCCGTCGCCCCGACCGGGTCGCCCGCTGGCTCGAATGGCTGGGCGATCGGGCCGGCGCACGCGGCCGGCGGCCACGCCATGCTCCTGGCCAACCCCCATCTCGGTTGGTCGGACCTACAGACCTTCATGGAGGCCCAGCTCACCGGGCCGGGCATCGACGCCTACGGCGCCACGCTCGTCGGCTTCCCGGTCCTGGCGATTGCCTTCAACGACGACCTAGGCTGGACGCACACGGTGAACACCATCAATGGCTGTACCCTCTATCGCCTCGTGCGCGTTGGCCGGGGCTATCGGTTTGACGGCCGCGTGCGCCCCTTCCTCACGCGCACGGAGCAGCTTCTGGTCCGGCAGCCCCAGGGCACCGTGCGGCGCCTGACCCTCGTCCTACGCCGCTCCATCCAGGGGCCGGTCGTCGATGTCGATGGTCAGAGCGTGGCCATCCGTATGGCCGGGATCGATCAGTTCCCCGCCTATGGCGCGCTGCAAGAGTGGTGGGATATGGCGCGGGCGCGCTCGCTCGATCAGTTCCAACGGATCCTGCGTCGCTTGCAGGTGCCCATGTTCATGGTCATCTACGCCGACCGGGCCGGGCATATCATGAGCCTGTTCAACGGCGAGGTGCCGGTGAAGCCACACGGGGACGCCGCCTACTGGTCGGGGATCGTGCCCGGTGATACGTCGCGCACGCTCTGGACCAGGATCTATCCCTACGACGCGCTGCCCCGGGTGATCGACCCGCCCGCCGGCTGGGTGCAGAACTCCAACAACCCGCCGTGGTGGACCACCTACCCGCCCGTGCTCAACGCCGCCGCCTACCCGCCCGCGCTCGCACCACAGTTCCTGGCCTTGCGCGAACAGCACGCCATCCAGATGCTCATGCAGCAGTCACGCATCTCCTTCGAGCAGATGATCCAGGACAAGTTCTCCAGCCACATGGCCCTGGCCGACCGTGTCCTGCCCGATCTGTTTGCCGCGGTGCGGGCCTACGGGACACCACTGGCGAAGAAAGCGGCGGCGGTATTAGCCCGCTGGGACCGGGCGGCCGATGCGCGCAGCCGTGGTGCCGTGCTCTTCTTCGAGTGGACGGTGCTGCTGATCCAGCACAGTGGCGCCGGCAGCGCAGACGCCGCCATCAAGGGCGCGCCCGGCAGCGTCTTCAAGATACCGTGGGATGCCCGGCACCCCCTGACGACGCCACGGGGATTGGCCGCGCCGCGCGCCGCGGCCGCCGCCCTCGACCAGGCCGCACGGGCGCTCCTGCGCCAGGGAGCCGCCCTCGACGTGCCGTGGGGGCAGGTGTTCCGCTTGCGTCGCGGCTCCGTCGACCTGCCCGCCTCGGGCGGGTTCCCCGATCCGTGGGGCAGCTTCCGCGCCGTCGAGTTCGCGTTCCCGACGCCGGACCGCGACGGCCGCTACCCGTCCGTGGGCGGCGACAGCTTCATCGCCGCGGTGCGCTTCACCACGCCCGTGCAGGCGCGGGTGCTGCTGACGTACGGCAACGCCTCGCAGCCCGGCTCGCCGCACAATGGCGACCAGTTGCGGCTGTACGCCCGCAATCAGTTGCGGCCCGCCTGGCGGACGCGCGCCGACATCGCGGCGCACCTGAGTCTGCGCGAGGAGGTCTAGGCGCAAGACCGTGATCCGCAGCATCAGCCGGCGGCACATACGGCGCACGCCTCGCTCGCTGTAGTGCTTCTTCCACGACGATGCGAATAGCTGAAGTGCGCAGTCCAGAAAGACAGGCGGCACTTCGATCGAGCGGCCAACGGCAGAGAGCTAAGAAAAACCTGACAGCCATTTGTCGCATTCCACCGCCTATACTGGTGCCGAAGACATGGACGAGTCCGGGACATGCCAGCGGGTCGGCCGGCGGGACGGATGTGCAGCGGAGCACGTGGTCAGGAGGGGATGATGGACGGTGCGAGAAGCGAGCGGACGCTCATCACCGACCGCGTGGCCCAGGTGCTGAAACGAGCGGTGCGCGTCGATGCGTATCGCATGCTCGGACGCGGTGTCTCCGGCGCGGCCACCTACCGCGTGACCATCGACGGGACCGACGCTGTCCTCAAGCTCACGTCCGCGCGGAGTGCGCCGCCGGTGCGCGAACGGGCACGCCGGGAGATCGCCTTCTACCGCGAGTTGGCCGCCTCTGTCCCGCTCCGCGTCCCGCGCGTCATCGGCGGGCAGACGGATGCGGCGGGATGCGCCCTCCTCCTGGCCGCCTATGAGCCGGCGCCCCCGCCCAAGCTGTGGCGGGACGAAGATTATCTGACCGCCGCCGAGGACCTCGCGCGCTTCCATGCCGTGTTCTGGGACCAGACGGGCAGACTGGACGCGGTGCCGTGGCTGCTGCGGCCGCGCCAGTGGATCGCCGCCGCGGAGATCGCGCAGGCGCACGAGGCGTGGCGGGCACTGTGGGCCCGCCCAGACGTGCCGTCGCTCTTGACCCCCACACGGGAGCAATGGATTCATGGCCTGGTGGACGGTCTGGGCGCATTGGATGCCCTCAGCGCGTCGCTGCCGCTGACGCTGTGCCACGGCGACTGTAATCCGGGCAATGTCTTGTGCGACGCCGATGGGGATCTGGTCTGGGCCGACTGGCAGGAGGTGCGGCTGGCCTGCGGCCCCGCAGATCTGTCGTTCCTGTTGCAGCAGGCGTCCATCTGCGGGGGCACGGTGCCGTACACCGCCGCTCTGGCGCGCTACCAGGAGATGCTGGCGGGGGCGACGGGCCGTGACATCCCCCTGACCCTGCTCCAGCGCGTGGTCGGGGCGACGGAACTCCGGAGCAGAGCGTTGCACTGGCCAGCCTACCTGGCTGAGGCCGCACCGGAGGCTGTGGTGGCCATGCTGCGCCGCATCGGCGAGCTGGCTGCCGGCCTGGGGATCACTGCCCCGGGGAGCGGCAGCGACGAGGGGCTGGTCGGCGCCGACGCGGGCGGGCGTTGGGGCCAAGGGCACGGACGGGACGTTCTGGAATGAACAGGCAGAGCGGAGGCGGCAGCGCGCCCTCCAGGAGACGACTATCGACATCTCTGTGGACCGCCGTGACGTTGACGGGTGCCACCGGACGGGAACCGCAGCATGGTGCATTACCCCCTCATCCTCTACCACTGGGCTGGCGAGAGATGGCGCGGCCCGGGCGGGTGGGACATTCGTCCCGGCTAGAGTGGGACACTGCCTCATGACGGCGGGACAGACCGCGTCCTATGCTACCTCCAGACAACGGACCCGAGCGCGCCCCAGGCACGGGTGCCCGCCGGGAGCGCCGCGGGACAGCGTGCCGAAGCTGTTCATCAAAGGCGAGCCGGGCGCGACGCTGGGGCGGGGCGCGGCGGTCGACTTTTGCCGCGCTCGGCCGGCGCAGCGGGAGGTGACGGTCGCGGGCATCCACTTCTTGCAAGAAGATGCGCCCGACGCGATCGGCGAGGCCATCGCCTCCTGGCTCACACAGCTGTAAGGCGATGCCCGTGGTGGCTAGCGAGGAATGAATGCTCTATGACCGTATCGGCCGACCTGGCGATCGAGACGCACGGCCTGCGCAAAGAGTACAAAGGGGTCACGGCGCTGCATGGACTCGACCTGCGCATCCCACGACATGCCACCTGCGGCTTCCTGGGGCCCAACGGGGCGGGCAAGAGCACCGCGACCAAGCTCCTGCTCGGGCTGGCCCGCCCGACCGGCGGGTCCGGCACGATCTTCGGGCACGACATCGGACGCGAGAGTGTGCCAATCCGCCGCCGCGTTGGCTATCTGGCCCAGGACCCGCGCTACTACGAGCACTTGACGGCTCGCCAAACGCTGCGCTTCGTCGCCCGCTTCTTCTACCGCGGCCCGGCCGCGACTGTCGAGCGGCGTATCGACGAAACGCTCGACCTCGTGGGGCTGTCCGATCGTGCCGATCGTCCCATTAAGGGCTTCTCGGGCGGCGAGCGGCAGCGCCTGGGCATCGCCCACGCGCAGATCAATCAGCCCGAGCTGTTGATCCCGGACGAGCCGGCCGCGGCGCTTGATCCGCTGGGGCGCCGCGACGTGCTGGAGGTGATGGCGCGCTTGCGCGGGCACACCACCATCTTCTACTCCACGCATATCCTGGACGACGTGCAACGCGTCAGCGACAGCGTGGTGATTATGGACAGGGGGAGGCTGGTGCGGCAGGCGCCCATCGCAGAGTTGCTGGCAGAGGTGGAGGGCGTCATGTATCAGATAACGCTCAAGGGCGATACCAGCGCCGCACAGGAACGGATCGGCGACCAGCCCTGGGTTTCCCACCTGCGCGCCGAGACCGTCGGCGGGCAGACCACCCTGGAGATCGCCGTGAGCGATGAGACAGCCGCCGAGGCGCGCCTGCTGGGCCTACTGGTGGATCAACAATGTACATCGGAGTCATTCAGTCTATGGCCAGGCTCTAGCGACTCATCTGACCGGAGGAGCGATACAATGGCGCAGTTCTTCATTCACTTTCGCGCGCATCGGCCCACTTTCATCGTCGATATGACTGATGCCGAACGGACCACGATGGCAGAGCATTCCGCCTACATGAAGCGCCTGCTGGACGAGGGCGTCCTTATTCTTACTGGGCCGTGCCTGGATGGCTTTGGCGGCGTGGCCATCGTCGAGGTGGAGGGCGAAGCCGCGGCCCGACGCGTCATAGCGAACGATCCCGCCGTGCAGGCCGGCATCGGAACATCGGAGCTGCACCCGTTCCGGGTCGCACTGATGCGCACAGGTGCTAGCAATGACTGCCATGCCTTGGCAGGACGCTAGCGTGGTGCAACCGTCTAGACGGGACGAGACTGATCGGTCCATACGGCATGGCGATGCCCTGCCCTTCGCCCTCGTCGAGCGCGCCGGGAATCGCGCCATCGGCTCCACGCGCTATCACTACATCGAGCTGCAGCACCGCCGTCTGGAGATCGGCGTCACCTGGATCACGCC
>Ga0070739_10006294_pt1 | contig 13139 bp, 12 predicted proteins | sample Coa_R1_7_FD_66445 | JGI IMG/M metagenome (GOLD analysis project Ga0070739, IMG submission 66445) | Surface soil microbial communities from Centralia Pennsylvania, which are recovering from an underground coalmine fire - Coalmine... | ecosystem: Environmental > Terrestrial > Soil > Unclassified ... | reverse complement strand
CAAACCGTCCAGGCAGTCAGCCTCGCCACGACGGTCCCCCTGGCCACGGAAGATCTCGAGGGCGGGCGCAAACATCCGGCGCGCCTGCTGATTGTCGCCGGCACGAAGGCGAAGGTACCCGAGGTTTTGTAGCAGGCTTGCTTCCGGACCGCGGATTCCGGACGCGCGCAGTAAGCGCAAGCTCTCCGCATAGCATCGTTCGGCAGTGGCATCGTCTTGCTCGATTCGTGCGGCGTCCCCAAGGATATTCAGCATCTGGCCCGCCGCCCAATCATCTCCCAGCCGGCGAAATGTCACGACGGCATCCTCGAGCCGGCGCTTGGAGGTTCCATCACGATCACCACCGCGTAGCAAGGAATAGAGGTCAACGGCCCCAGTCGCGAAAGCCGCGCCCCACTCGTCGCCGATCTCCGAAAACAGCCGAAGGCTCTCCTGCACGGCTTCCCGTGAATTGGGATGCCCAGTACTCATCGGAAGTCCCTGGAGCGCGTACGCGAGCCCACGCTTATCGCCGATTCGGCGCCACATAGCAACACATTCGTCAATGCGCCGGCGAGCAAGCTCCGTCCGCCCGGTAACAAACGCCATTTCGGCCGAGGCGTAGAGCGCCTTCGCGCGGCTCCGGTTGTCGGCTTCCGTGCCACGGGGTAGCAGCATTTCCGTCCATTCGAGCCCCTCCGATGCCTGGCCGCGCAGACTCCAGAAGAACACAAGGTTTCCGGCGGTCCCAATGCCGATATCGACATCCTGCGATCGCGTCGCCGTGCCGCTCCACTCCAATGCAGCACGGATATTGTCCTCGTCGGTAGTCAGGCGTTGCATCCAGGCCGCCCGTTTGCCGCTCATCAAGTACGGCTCAGCCTGCGCGCTGAGCCGTAGGACGCCTTCGGCAAATCGCCGCTCGGCAGACTCTAATTCACCTGCGATGGCCAAACGGTTTCGAGCGTACTGACGAACTGGTTGCAGTAAACGGTATCGGATCTCACCCGCGGTGTCGACGACCGGCTCGACAAGGGACTTCTCCACCAGATCCGTCAGGGGCTGCAGGCCGTCTCCGGTCTGGTCGATAACGAATCCCGCGTCCTCAAGCGCGAAACTGGTCGCAAATACGGAAAGACGGCGAAAGGCGCGCCGCTGCGCTTCAGAGAGCAAGTCGTAGCTCCAATCAAGGGTCGCCTGAACTGTTTCCTGGCGCTCCGTTGTTCTGCTACCACGACTCAGGAGGTCATTCGAGTTACGGAGGCGGGCCGCTATCTCTCCGGGAGAAAGCACGCCTAACTGCCCCGCAGCGAGTTCGATCGCCAGCGGCAGACCGTCGAGCTGGCGGCAGATGGTCGCTATCGCGCCAGCATTATTGGGTGTGACGTGAAGGTCCGGCCGGCGCGACCGCGCACGATCGACAAAGAGTCGAACGCAGGCATTATGCGCGAGATCCTCGAGAGACTCGCGCGCGGACGGCGGGCCAAGTGGTGCGACACGCCGCGTTACCTCGCCGGATACCCGCAGAGACTCGCGGCTCGTTGCGAGCACTCGCAGCCGAGGGCAACCAGCAAGCAACGTCTCGACGACCCGCGCAGCCGCTCCAAGGACGTGCTCACAGTTGTCGAGCAGCAGCAGATAACGGCGGGCGCTGACCGCAGCGACAAGAGCGACGAGAGCTGATTCCTTTGACGTACCGCGGATTCCAAACGCGTCCGAAATAGCGAGCGCGACCCCACTCGAATCCGATATGCCGGCGAGAGACACAATGACCACTGCCTCACTGCCTTGCGCGCTGCGCCCCCTGGCCAACTGCAACGCCAGGCGTGTCTTACCGGTCCCACCCACCCCGGTTAACGTCAGCAGGCGGGCGTTGCCGAGCTCGCGGGCTAATTCACTCAGCTCCCTCTCGCGGCCGATGAACGACGCGGTCTCGGCAGGCAACCAGGATGTACCGGCCAACGCCGCGGTCGCCGGATCGAGACCGTCCGCCCCACTCGCCATAACGTCAATGGTAAGGCAGGATGCTTACGCTTGTCACGGCTCTCCTTCGCCCGCTCTGATCCGGCCGAGGGCTGTTGCCAGGTCTTGGGGCAAGGGGGATTCGAACTGGAGCCTCTCTCCGTTAGACGGCGATGTAAGCGCCAGGCGATAGGAATGGAGGAACTGCCGATTCAGCCCTAGCAGCGGTGGCCCGCCGTACGTTGAATCGCCCGCGATTGGGTGGCCAAGAGCCGACAGATGAACCCTGATCTGGTGGGTCCGTCCGGTATGCAAGCGTGCTTCAAGCAACGTGAATCCGGGTAAGTATTCAAGCACGCGGTAGGACGTTCGCGCTGGTCTCGCGCCGATCCCGTGAACGCTCATCCGCTTCCGGTCGCGAACGTCGCGGCCGATTGGAGCCTCGATCGTGCCTTCGGCCGGTTCCACCCGTCCCGCGGCCAGCGCAAGGTACCGGCGATCGGCGGTCCGCTCCGCGATCTGCTTCTGCAGAGAACCCAACGCCGCGGCGTTAAGTGCAACGACCATCAACCCCGACGTGTCTTTGTCGAGCCGGTGGACAACGCCGGGCCGTACTTCTGAACCGACATCGCGAGCGCCGGGAAACAGAGCGGCTAGCGCGTTTGCCAGAGTGCCCGTTGGGTGGCCGGCCGCCGGATGGACGACCAAGCCCGCCGGTTTGTCAATTATCGCCAGGTCTCGATCCCGGTACACGATGTCGAGTGGAATGTCTTCGGGGACCGCCCTCAATGGCTCAGTTTCCGGCAACTCCACCTCGAGGGACTGTCCCATGGCCACCTTCTTCGACGGCTTGACTGCTACCCCGTCGACACGGACGTACCCTTGTGCCAGCAGCCCGTGAAGGCGCGAGCGGGATACGTCTGGGAGTAGTTCCGCGGCGACCACGTCGACTCTCCGCCCCGAAAGGCGCTCGGGGACGCTGATCGAGCGCAAATCAGTCATTGTTGGCGATCCTGCTGGAGGGCGGTGAAGAGAAACAGTGCGGCTACGCCGAGCACGATCGAGCTATCGGCCAGATTGAACACCGGGAACCAGCCCAGGTCAATAAAATCGACGACGTACCCGAGCCGCACGCGATCCAGCAAATTGCCGATCGCGCCGCCGAGCAGCAGACCGGCTGCCGCTCGCACGACGATCGGACTTTGGGAGAGGCGTCGGTAGGACAAGAGGATTCCCGCGACGACAATTCCGGCGACGATCGCGAAGAGCGTTCCGCGATCGGGAAAGATTCCGAACGCCGCGCCCGTATTGCGAGCGTAGACAAGCCGCACCACACTCCCCGGCAAATCGACGACGCGGCCATTCCCTAGCGCCGATACCACAATTGCTTTTGATAACTGATCGATTGCAGTCACCACCGCGGCAATGGCCAGCAGCGCGCCGAACGCGGCGCGGGGCCGAGACGCAGACGACACCGGGACTGCCCGGTCATTGTCATGTCTTAGGGGCTCCACGCCACCTCCCTAGAATGGAAGCAGAGTCGTCCTGGAGGTAGCCCGCAATGCGGCTGGCAATGCTCGGTCCGGTGTCCTGGCGCACGCCTCCGCGGCAATACGGAGCCTGGGAGACGGTTGTCAGCAATCTGACCGAAGGGCTCATCCGACGTGGATACGACGTGACGCTGTTCGCCAGCGCCGATTCGCTGACGGCCGCGAAGCTCTATGCTGTTGCACCGAGGGCCTGGTCGGAAGACGAAACCCTTGATCCGCGAGTCTGGGAACATCTGCATATTAGCGCCGTTATGGAGCAAGCCGGCGAGTTCGATCTCATTCACAACAATTTCGATCTCGTCCCTCTCACCTACTCTCGCCTCATCGAAACTCCGATGCTGACGACCGTGCACGGCTTTTCGCTCGATCAGTACCGGCTCGTCTACCGCAAATATCGGAATGCCAACTTCGTGTCGATAAGCGACGCCGATCGTGATCCGTACATCAATTATGCCGCTACTGTTTACAACGGCATTCGTCTCGACGAATTCACCTTCAATCCCGCGCCGGGCGATTACCTCGCGTTCGTGGGCCGAATTCACCCCGACAAGGGAGTACACCTTGCCGCCGAGCTTGCGCTGAGGTCCGGCAGAAGGTTGGTCATCGCCGGCATCATCCAAGATCAAGAGTATTTCGATACGCTGATCCGGCCCCGGCTCGGAAGTCTCGTCGAGTTCGTCGGCCCGGTCGGCCCACCAGAGCGAGATGAAATATTTCGCAACGCGTGGGCAAGTCTTCACCTGACGACGATTCCGGAGCGGTTCGGTTTGGCAATGGCGGAGTCAATGGCGACCGGAACGCCGGTCATCGGCTTCGACCGAGGATCGGTGCGTGAGGTAGTCGAGAACGGCGTTACCGGCTTCGTCGTCGATGATCTCGACGGTGCGATTGCGTCTGTGCCCCGGATCGCCGCAATTGACCGGTACGCCTGTCGCGAACGGGTCGCGAGGCTCTTCTCGGTCGACAGTATGGTCGAGGGCTACCTCGACGTGTATCGCTCGATCCTCGGCCCGGAGAATGTGCGGCCGGCGCCTGCCCCCGAGCCGGTTGTCGATGTAGGCTAGAGAGGCGGCCAGACAGCCGCGGAAGGAGGCTGCGATGCGCTATAAGATCGGCGTCGTTGGCGCGGGAATGGTCGGCGGGACGACGGCCCAGAGACTGGCGGAGCGCAATTACGCGGACATCGTGCTGCTCGACATGCCGGCAATGGAGGGTGTCGCCAAAGGAAAGGCGCTGGACATCGAGGAGAGCGGGCCAGTCCTCGGCTACGATAGCAAGCTGAACGGCGGCTCGGACCACTCGTTGCTGAGCGACTGCGATTTGGTCGTCGTCACGGCCGGCTCACCGCGCAAACCGGGAATGAGTCGCGACGATCTCGTGTCGACAAATCAGGGCGTGATGAATGAGTGGGGCGGAGCGATCAAGCAGTACTGCCCGCAAGCTATCGTCATCGTCGTCACGAATCCACTTGACGCCATGGCACAGGCCATGTGGGAAGCGACCAGCCTTCCGCGGGAACGCGTAATAGGCATGGCCGGTGTCCTGGATTCGGCGCGATTTCGCACGTTTATCGCCAACGAATTGCACGTGTCGGTCAAGGACGTGACGGCGTTTGTGCTTGGTGGCCACGGCGACACGATGGTCCCTCTCTCACGCTATTCCACTGTAGCCGGTATCCCGCTGCCGGAGCTGCTCCCCGAATCAAAAATCCGGCAGATCGAAGAGCGCACCGCGAATGGCGGCGCCGAGATCGTCAATCTCCTCAAGAGCGGCAGCGCCTACTACGCGCCATCAGCGTCGGTCCTGGCAATGGTCGACGCCGTCCTGCTTGACGAGCGACGCGTCCTGCCATGCTCGGTCTATCTGGATGGCGAGTACGGGTATAACGGGATATTCCTTGGGGTTCCTGTGAAGCTGGGCAAGGGAGGCGTCGAGGATGTCGTGCAGGTTGAGCTCTCGCGCGAGGAAAGGCAGGCGCTCGATAAATCCGCCGCCGCCGTCCGTGAGCTACTGCAGGTAATGAAGAAACCGGCCCAAGCGGGAGCAGGATCCTAGCGACTCTGTTAGGATTGGAACGTCCGACGACAAGAAAGAGGGAAATGATTCAAGACCAGACCCGGTTTCGGCGCCACAAAGGCGCATGTCCCTACTACCGGGAGAACTGGGCGCATGGAGAGCAGCGAACGCCTGACGGCGATCTGCTCCTGTACGAAATCTACTGTCTGAAAGGCTGGCCGCCCGAATCCCGCGAGGAGCAGGACAACTGTATGTGTAGCGCCACTCGCTGCTGGCGCAACGGCGAGAGCCACCGCATAACTCCTGATGAGAGCGCGGCCATACACCGCGCGGAAAGCGCGTAGCATAAAGGTCTGGCGCACCCCTCCCTGGCTCTGCATCGACTTTTCTGCCCCCTAGCCACCCAGCGCCACAAGGCGCGCGCTAACTTCTCGTAGCCGTCGGCGAAGCTGGAGAAGCTCGGGCTGGTCGTAACCGGCACTGGGACTCGCTGCGCTAAACGCTTCGATATCGGCCACCAGTGTAATAAGGTCGGCCGCAATGTCCCAGTACGTCGGAAGAGCATCGGGCGGAACGTCGCTCTCGTCGGCGAGAAGCTCCAGCGCCCGCGCCTCCTGAAGAAGAATGCCCACCTCGGACCGCGCGCCTCGCCTCACCATCGATTCCGCATCCTCCCCCATCTTGAACCGCGCGTGACACAACCCACAAGCGGGTAAGGTGAAACGAGGCCGCTCGCAATATAATGTGCCGTCGTCTCCGGCCTTGGCCGGAGATTTGTCTGTGGGGATGCCTGGGAGGGTGCGGGAATGCGGGCGCTCATAGGTGTGGCCGATCGCAACGGCCTTTCCGAGTTTGTGTCCAGCCTGAAGGAACTCGGAGTTGAGATCGTTGCCGACGACGCAACACAAAGCTACCTCGCGGAGCAAGAACTCGAAGCTCTCCCCATCGCGTCGCTGCCGGAGGCGTCGAACGCGGTTCGGGGCACGCTTGCGCTCCTCCAACCGGCCGTTATAGACCGCGTCCTGCACTGTGCCGACCGTGACGGCGGCTTTGACATCGTCGTGGTAAATCTTCCAAGTCTTGCGGACGGATTCAGCACCGTTGCGGAGCCGTCTGGTCGCCTCGCCCTCGTCGATACCGGCCGCCCCGCGGTACTGCGCGCGGCGGCGGTGAACTATGCCGACGTCACGGTCCTGAGCGATCCTGAAGACTACGAAGACGTCCTCGCCGAGCTCTTTCGATACACGGCTACGAAGGAGAAGACGAGGCGATCCCTCGCGGCAAAAGCAATGTCCCGGCTTGCCGCCTACGACGCATTTGCGACGGCGTTACTCGAGGGTGAGCAAGGCGAACGCTTCCCATCGTCATTCAGCGTCCCACTCTTCAAGCAGCTAGACCTGCGCTACGGCGAGAATCTCCACCAACGAGCAGCTCTCTACACTGACATGCCTTCATCGACGGAGCTCAATCCGCGTCCGAGCGTCGCAACGGCCCGGCAACTCCACGGCAAAGAGCTTTCATTCAACAATTTCCTTGACCTCGACGCGGCCTGGGCGATGGTGACCGACTTCGCGGCCCCGACGGCCGCGATCGTCAAACACACTAATCCGACGGGAATCGCGGCTGGCAAGGATCTGCGAGATGCGTTCGTCAAAGCGCTTGCCGCCGATCCGGCCGCGGCCTACGACGGCGTCGTCGGGATGAATCGAACGGTCGATGCCGAGACAGCGCTCGAAATTGTGAAGATGTACTTCGAGGCTGTCATCGCCCCCGACTTTGCGCCCGACGCGATCCAGATACTCTCTCGAAAGAAGGCAATTCGCTTGCTCAGCGTCCGCGGTGTCCACGGCCCGGCGCAGGACGTGGGTTGGATCCCATATTCGGCGCTCGATTTCAAGCGGATCGACGGCGGATTCCTGCTCCAGACGCGCAACGTCGCATCTGACCCGTCGGCCAGCATGCAGGTTGTGTCGAAGCGGCAGCCCACCCTCGAGGAACTGACCGATCTTCACTTCGCGTGGCGCGCCGTTCGTCACGTGAAATCGAATGGGGTAGTTCTGGCCAAGAAACTGGCGCTGGTCGGTGTCGGCGCGGGACAGATGAGTCGCGTTTTTGCCGTTGATCTGGCCTGCCGGATGGCGGGCGACCGCGCTCGTGGCTCGGTGCTCGCGTCCGATGCCTATTTTCCGTTCCCGGACAGTGTCGAGCGGGCTGCTGAAGCTGGTGTGACGGCCATCATGCAACCGGGAGGCTCGATCCGCGACAACGAGGCAATTGAAGCCGCGGACAAGGCCGGCATGGCGATGATTTTCACCGGATTGCGCCACTTCAAGCACTGAAAGTTGTCGCGCAACGTCGCGTTGCCTCTACACTGGTGCCAGCACATAACCCGGTTCGGCATGGAGGAGGACACATGCGCGCGAATCTCTCGCCGTTCACTCTGCTTTCCGTCCCCGCGCTGATACTTGCCGTTGCGCTCGCCGGATGTGGCAGCAACAATAGCTCCAATAAGTCCGGCACCTCGACGAAAAATCTTGGTCTCAAATCGGCCGGGGTGCTCTCGGTATGCACTGACGCGACCTATCCGCCGATGGAGTACGTACCGCCGAGCAACCCGAATACGATTGTGGGCGCCGACGCCGACCTGGCGAAAGCGCTTGCCAAGCAGATTCACCTCCGCGCCAACATGATCAACACGTCCTTCGACTCGATCATTCCCGCACTCCAGGCAAAGCGCTGCGACATCATTATGTCTAGCATGAGCAATACGCCGGCGCGCGAGAAGCAGGTCAACTTCATCAACTACATGGTTGCCGAAGAGGCCGTGATTGTGAAGACCAGGAGCTCGATCCACTCGAACGGCTACGCCGGACTCTGTGGAACGACTGTCGCGGTGGAGAAGGCTACCACCGAGTTAGATGGCTTGAACCAACAGAACAAGTCGTGCTCAAAGAAGATCAACATCCTCCCGTACACGGCAGATACGGACGCCTTCCAGGCCTTTTATAACGGCCACGCCGATGCTTACACCGGCGATTTGCCGGTAGTGCTCCACTACATCTCCGATCCGCAATACAAGGGCAAGCTGCGCAAGGCCGGCAATCCGGTCAAATTGAATGAACCATATGCGATTGCACTGCGAAAGAGCTCGGGTAACTTAAAGAGCGCGCTCACGACGGCGCTCAAGACGATCGAGAACAACGGAACGTACAAGAAAATCCTCAATAAATGGGGCGTCGGGACGGCTTCCTTGAAGTGACACAGCGCGCACGCGTGAGCGTGAACGTGGCGCTCGCGGGGCGGCGTCCCCACGAGCGCCACTGATCTCCCTGGAGTGCCGGCGCTTTGTCGACTTTTTGGCAATATCTCTTCTACCAGCCCATTCTCGTCGGGGCATGGCTCACCTTGGTGCTATCCGTCATCGCCCAGGGCCTTGGCATCATCATCGGCTTGTTTCTCGCTCTGATGCGCCTGTCGCGAACGCCTTTTCCAGCGCTACGCTGGCTTTCCGGTCTGTACGTATGGTTCTTTCGCGGGATCCCGCTTCTGGTCACCCTGCTCTTTGTCTACGACGGGATCCCACAGGCCACCAACCAGGCGATTGTTCTCGGCTCGGTGACCTCGGCGATCATCGCCCTTTCCCTCAATGAGGGCGCATACATGGCCGAGATCATCCGCGCGGGCATCATGTCGGTGAATCCTGGACAGGTGGACGCCGCCAAAGCACTTGGCATGACGTATGCGCTGACGACTCGTCGCGTCGTCATTCCCCAGGCCATCCGCTTTATCATTCCGCCGACCGGCAATGAATTCATTAGCATGCTCAAGAACACCTCTCTCGCCGCCGTCATCGCCACACCGGAGCTGCTCTACCACACCCAACTCGTCTATGACGCTAACTTCGAATATTTCCCCCTCTTGACGGTTGCGGCCGTCTGGTACCTCCTGATGACGACAATTGCTACCTACTTCCAGGGAAAGCTTGAGCAGCGGACTGAGTACCGCCAGCTTACCGCACGACGGCGCCGGTTCAACGTGCCCGGATTCAGAGCAACTCATGTCTAGTCAGAATCCGCGAGCGATGCTCGAAGTCCTTGACGTTCACAAACGCTTTGGCGATATCGAAGTCCTGCGCGGCATCGACCTGACCGTCAACCGTGGCCAGACGACGGTTATCATTGGACCGAGCGGCTCCGGCAAGAGCACGCTCCTACGGACAATGAACCATCTTGAAACCGTCGATGCCGGCCGCATCTACCTCGACGGCGAGCTGATCGGCTATCGCGAAGCCGGCAATCGACTCAAACCGCTCCCCGAACGAGCTGTTGCCCGGCAACGACGAGATATCGGCATGGTGTTCCAGAATTTCAACCTCTTTCCGCACATGACCGCTCTCGGCAATGTCGTCGAGGCTCCGATCCATGTCAAGGGCGTGAACCGAGCCGAGGCGGAGGACAAGGGACGAACTCTCCTTGCGAAGGTCGGTCTGGCCGACAAGATGGCCAGCCATCCGCACCAGCTCTCGGGTGGCCAGCAGCAGCGTGTGGCAATTGCCCGCGCGCTGGCGATGGATCCGAAGGTCATGATGTTTGACGAAGCGACTTCAGCTCTCGATCCCGAATTGGTAGGCGAGGTCCTCAAGGTCATGGAGCAACTGGCCCAGGAAGGGATGACCATGGTCGTCGTCACGCATGAGATGGGCTTCGCGCGGGAAGCGGCGGACGACGTCGTCTTCATGGACCACGGCGTGGTTGTCGAGGAAGGGAAGCCGGCCGATATTTTCGATCACCCGCAAAACGAGCGCACCCGGGCTTTTCTCCGCGCGGTACTCGAGCCGACGGCGCCGGCCATCACTGATTCTGTCGGCGACCCGGGCCCCTCTGACGCCGCCGGGGAGGCATGACGGTGGTACGCGTTCGCGTTCTCCTGTTTGCCGCATTTAGAGAGCTGTTCGGGCAGCAGCGGCTCGACGTGTCACTACCAGGCGGCTCTACTGTCGAAGAGTTGCTTTCCGACCTCATGGAACGGCAACCCAAATTGCGAGACTATCTCCCGTACACGACCGTCGCCGTCGATCGTGAGGTCGTGGCGCGCGACTTCCCGCTTACCGACGGGGCAGAGGTTGCGCTACTGCAGCCGGCAAGTGGCGGGGCGCCGGTCAGCATCGCTCTGTTGACCGAGCCGCTGTCCGCGCAACGCTGTCTCGACGCGGTTCGCGGCGCTGGAAGCGGCGGGATCTCCTTGTTCATCGGGACGGTTCGCGACATGTCGGAAGGCAAGCAGGTGTCCTACCTCGAATATGAGGCTTACGTACCGATGGCACGCGAAAAGCTCCGCCAGGTTGTCGACGAGATGATGGAGCATTGGCCGGTCCAGGCCGTCGCGATCGAGCACCGCCTGGGTCGGCTAGAGATCGGTGATGACGCGGTCGTGGCCGCTGTCGCCTGCCCGCATCGTGCTGAGGCCTTCGACGCGTGTCGCTATGCCATCGACCGGTTGAAAGAAATCGTGCCGATCTGGAAGAAGGAACACGGCGAGGATGGTGCTATCTGGGTGGGAGGACCTACCGCTGCGACATCCACCCCCGCTGCCGAGCGAGATTAAAGACATCGCGCAGCACCGAGAGAGCAGTGGGAATCGGGCCGGAATCTTCGACCGTCGCCGTTACGGCGCCGAGCGGCCGCGTCCGGTAGATCATTCCTACCTCGGAACCGCGCAACCGTCCAAGCGGGTCGGTGAGGGGCCGAACCTCCGGACCTACCCAGGCTCGTACCCCGCCCTCTTGCCGTTCAACATGCGCTATTAGCTTGATCACTGTGCCCTCGAGCCGCGCGCGCCGAACTGAACCGGGATCAACCCCTCGAATGCCCTCACGCCGGACATCGCCAAGCGTTATCGGGGTGTCGAAAACGGTCCGCGCCACGATCAGCGCCTTTGCCGCGGCATCCCAGCCATCGACATCGAGGGTTGGATCGGTTTCGGCGAGTCCGGCTCGCTGCGCCTCGGCCGCGCCTTCGTCGTACGTCGCTCCGCCGGCAATAGCTTCAAGAATCACGTTTGACGTGACATTCACGATTCCCTCGAAGCCGTCTATCGTCGCCCCTGGCAGGACGCCGTCGGCAACCTCCCGAACCGGCAGAGGCGCTCCCGTCGTGCCCGCGTACAGCACCTCTCTACCCTGTTTGCGCGCCAGGTCGAATAGCTCGTCGAAATGCAGAACAAGCGCTCCTTTGCTCGCCAGAACGACATCCATACCGAGCCGGAGCGCGCTTTGAGCGTAGCTCCAGCCCGGTTCGGCATCTTCGAAATTTGTGCTGGCCGCTTCGAGTAACACATTGGCCGCCGCAGCCTCCAGGAACCGCTGCCCGTCCAAACCGCGCTGCCCGCCCTGGGCAGCGGCCACCGTCCCACTCTCTGTTTTGGATTGCAGCAACGATTCAGGATTCAATGCGGTTCCCGTCGCGACCGCACCGCCGCGATCAGCCACCCCGGTTAGTGAGAGTCGCAGCCCGTAGTCCTGTTCGTACTCGGCACCGTGATCGGCCAAAAGGCGGGCCACGCCCTGACCGACATTGCCGAATCCGGTCAGCGCCATTCGAATCTCGCGCACACGTGTCTCCTTACCCGTTTGCCCGCGGCACGTACGTAAAAGCTTTTGGATGCGAATGTCGTATCCGGGATGCTCGTCGCAACGCGGTGGTCACGCGGGCGGCATACCGACGAGCGCGCAACTCGGTCCTGAGCGCTTTGATAGAACCAGCACGCTCCAGCAGCGGATCCCTCTGAATTAGGCGTCCAACGGAGATCAAAGCTGCGGCTTCATGTCGCTGCGCTTGCAATGCGTTCACCATCGCTTGCGCGTAGTGACGGGCAGGGCCGGAGAGACGCGCCGGCAAAGGAGATATCATTCGAAGCGCCCGCGTGTCGGCCAGCTTTAGACGGCTTGAGTCGCGTACGAGTCGCACTGCGTGTCGGCGAACATACGAGGACCTGTCTTTGGCCATCCCGGAATCCACCACCGTCATGTCAGTGGCCACTGCTGCGGAGAGATTCCCCGCCCGGCGCAGGTCGGCTGAGGTCGCCTGCAGTTGCTGCAGCGCGGATAGTCCGGTTGACGACTCTCCACATCCCGCCAGCAAGCAAACGACGGCGACCAACACGGAACGCCACGCGCTCATTGTGCGTCCGCGACTCCACCCTTGGGACCGGCGAACGTGCCTATCCGCGCCATGGCACAGCCTACCACGCTGCTAGAATCCGGCTGACACGACACGAGGAGTGAGTATATGCTCCGCGGCAAGAAGGTCGGTCTGCGGGCGGTTGAACCCGCCGATTACGAATTGATCTGGCGCTGGCTGAACAATCCCGACGTCGCCCAGTACTGGGGTCTTCCAGGGCATACGGTTTCGTTACCGGAAGTCGCTCATGACGAGGAGGCGCAGGCTCGTCGTGGAAACTCGCGCAAGTACATCATCGAAACGCTCGACGGACTCGCGATCGGGGAGATCGACTACTACGATCTCGAATGGAAACCGCGCTCGGCCTGGGTGTCGATCCTCATTGGCGATACCGCTTACTGGGGCGGCGGGTACGGCACGGACGCAATGCGCTCGCTTCTCGAATACCTGTTCT
>Ga0070739_10006291_pt1 | contig 13144 bp, 10 predicted proteins | sample Coa_R1_7_FD_66445 | JGI IMG/M metagenome (GOLD analysis project Ga0070739, IMG submission 66445) | Surface soil microbial communities from Centralia Pennsylvania, which are recovering from an underground coalmine fire - Coalmine... | ecosystem: Environmental > Terrestrial > Soil > Unclassified ... | reverse complement strand
GAGCTCCGGCCGGTGGGGCGAATCGGCCAGGCGGCGCAGGACCGCGACGGCGAACCCGCTTGTCCCCAGAAAAGCTGTGCGCAAAGCGCGCGCTAGCCGCTCGAAGCCGGCATCGACTACGCCGCCTGCTCGGCCTCGCGCAGCATCCGGATGGCGTCCTTGCGCTGCTCACGGCTCGTGCGGTCGAGGATGAGCACGCCGTCGAGGTGGTCCATCTCGTGCTGGATCACGCGAGCCTCGAGGCCGGAGGCCTCGATGAGGATCTCATCGCCGTGCTCGTCGCGGGCGCGCACACGCACATGCACCGGCCGGTCCACGTCAAGCAACACAGCGGGCAGGCTCAGGCAGCCCTCCTCCATGCTCTCGGTCTCCTTGCCCGCCCACTCGATCTCGGGATTGACGAGCGCGGCCACCGGCGCCTGCTGGTGGACGCGGTAGACGAGCACGCGGTTGAGCACCCCCACCTGCGTGGCCGCCAGCCCGATCCCCAGCGCGTCGTTCATCAGATGGCCCATGCGCTCGATCTCGGCCCTCAGCGCGTCGTCGAAGCGGTCCACGGGCCGGGCCTTCGTGCGCAGCACCGGGTCCCCGAAGGATCGGATGTGCGCCAGCGCCGCGCGCCGGCGCTCGGCCACCTCGGGATCGAGCTCCTCCTCGGGCTCGTGCTCGACCTCGAACTCGTCGTCGAGCTGTGCGTTGGTTTCCTGCGCCATGCCAGGCCCGAGTTTATTGCGGATCCACGTCCACGCTGAGGCTCACGCCGGCGCGCGAGGCCCTCACGGCCTGGCCCTCCACCGCGGCCCCGACGGTGGCGATGGCCGCCTCGCGGGCCGAGGTCTTGACCACCAGCTGGCTGCGCGCCTTGCCGCGCAGGCGGAACAGCGGCGCGGGCCCGAGCACGATCGTGTCCGGCAGCTCGATGCCCGCCCGCACGCGCCCGGCGAGCTCGAGCGCCGCCGCGGCGTCGGCGGCCGCGCAGACGACCCGGATCAGCGTCCCGAACGGGGGGTAGCCGAGCGCGCGCCGCACGCGGAGCTCCTGCTCGAGGAAGCCGTCGGCATCGTGGCGGGCGGCGAACTGGATCGAGCGGGCGGCCGGGGCCAGCGTCTGCACGAGCACGGTGCCGCCCGCGTCGCCGCGCCCGGCCCGCCCGGCGAGCTGGGTGACCAGCGCGAACGTTCGCTCCTCGGCCCGGAAGTCGGGGAAGCGCAGCGTCTGGTCGGCGTCCAGCACCACGCCGAGCGTGACGTCGGGGAAGTCGTGGCCCTTGGCCACCATCTGCGTGCCCACGAGCAGGCCGCTGCGCGCGTCGCTGAACTGCGCCAGCGTGTCTGCCACGCGGTCCTTGCCCGCCACGACGTCGGCGTCGAGGCGGAAGACCGGGAAGCCGCTCTGCCCGAGCGCCTCGCGTAGCTCGTGCTCGAGCCGCTCGGTCCCGGCGCCGTGCCGGGCCACGGCCACCGATCCGCACTCCGGGCAGCGCGCCGGGATGCGCTCGCGGTGGCCGCAGTGATGGCAGCTGACGCTCGCGCCCGCGCGGTGCAGCACGAGCGCGACCTCGCAGTTCGGGCACATCCAGACGTGCCCGCAGTCGCGACAGGAGAGGAAGTTCGACCACCCCCGGCGGTTCAGCAGCACGATCGCCTTGCCGCCGGCGCGGCGCACATCCGCGAGCGCGGTGCGCGTGCGCGGGTGCAGCGGATGGTGGGCGCCTCGCATGTCGAGCACCTCGACGGGCGGCAGGGGCCGGCCGTCCACGCGCCGGGGCAGGCGCAGCCGCCTCAGCGCGACAGCGCTCTCCGGGCGCGGGGTGGCGCTGCCGGCCAGCACGACCGCGCCGTGCCGGCGGGCGCGCTCGAGCGCAACCGTTCGGGCGTCGTAGCGCGGATCGCCCTCGTGCTTGTAGGAGCCGTCGTGCTCCTCGTCGACCACGATCAGCCCGATGTCGGGCAGCGGCGCGAAGACCGCGGAGCGCGGTCCCACGCACACCAGCGCCTCGCCGCCGGCCAGCGCCAGCCACTCGTCGTGGCGCTCGCCCGCCCCCAGCGCCGAGTGCAGCACGGCCACGACGTCACCGAAGCGCTGCTGGAAGCGGGTCATCGTCTGGGGCGTGAGGGCGATCTCGGGCACGAGCACGATCGCGCCGCGGCCGCGGGCGAGCGTGGCCTGCACGGCCTGGAGGTAGACCTCGGTCTTGCCGGAGCCGGTGACGCCGTGCAGGAGCAGCTGCCCGTGGCGCGCCTCGAGCGCAGCCAGAACCTCGTCCAGCGCGCGTCGCTGATCGCCGGTGAGCGTCTGGGGGTCGTGCCGTGCACCCACCGGCGCGGCGGCGGGGCGCCGGCGCTGCGCCCGCGGCTCGAGGGTGACCAGGCCGCGGCGCTCGAGCCGGCGCAGCGCCTCGGTGCCCAGGCGCGCGGCGACGGCCGGGCCCGAGCGCTCGAGCTCTGAGAGCAGCGCACGCTGGGCATCGGTCAGGCGGGTGCCGTCGCGCCGGGCGGCGTGGCCGGCCGCGGTCAGCTCGGCGGTCAGCAGCCGCCGGCGCGCGACCCCCGTCGCCGCCCCCGGGGCCAGCATCAGCCCCAGTGCGCGGGCCGGCGTCGAGCAGTACTCGTGTGCGATCCAGCCGGCGAGCTCGACCAGGTCGGGCGGGATGCCGGTCGGCATCACGGCCTCGGGCTCGGCCAGCCGCTCGGGCGCGAGCTCCGAGGTCCGGGCGAGCTCGGTGACCACCGCCAGGACAGCGCGCCCGGAGAAGGGCACGCGCAGCAGCGAGCCCACCCGCACGCCGTCGTGCTCGGGCGCCAGCCGGTAGTCGAACGGGCCCCGGAGCGCGCGCGTGCGCGTGAGCGGCTCGACCCGGGCGATCATGGTCCTCGCCAGCGTAGTGACGCGCCCGGCTACGCTCCTCGTGTGCGGTCCGAGCCGGACGAGCGCGTCCTCTTCCACGGCCATCCCTCGTGGCGCTCGATGCTGGCCTTTCACCTGAAGGGCGTCCTCCTCGCGGTGCTCGCCGGAGTGGCCGCCGGCGTGGCAACGCGCCTGGCCAACCGCCACGTGCAGGCCGGCTGGGTGGTGCTCGCCGTCGTGGCGGTGTTCCTGGTCGCGCTGCTCGTGGGCGCCGTGCGGCGCACGGTCACCACCTACACCGTGACCGACCGGCGCCTCGTCATCGAGCGCGGCCTGCTCACCCGCGAACAGCAGGAGACGCGCCTGGAACGGGTGCAGAACGTGGCCTGCCGGCAGACCGTCCGCCAGCGCCTGCTGCGCGTGGGCACCGTCCACTTCGACACCGCGGCCGGGGCCGACTTCGACTTCTCGTTCGTCGGCGTGGCGCATCCGCGCGAGCTCGTGCGCGCGGTCGACCGCGCGCTTCAGGACATGCCGCGCGAGTGGGTGGCGCCGCGCGGGACCGTGTAGCGGGTCCGCGTCCTCGCGCGCAGGCGGCTCGGGGCGGGACTCAGGCCGCGCCACGCTCCTGGCGGGCCAGCGCGGCCGCGGTCGCAGCCAGGCACGCCTCGGCCTCCCGCTCGACCTGGCGCGCGCTGAAGCGCAGCACGCCCAGCCCCAATTGGCGCAGGACCAGGTCCTTGGCCCGGTCGCGCTCGAACGCGCTGCGTGTGCTGTGGTAGCGGTAGCCGTCGATCTCGACCACCAGGCGATGCTCGGGCCAGTAGAAGTCGACCGTGTAGCGATCGATGCGCGCGTTCTGGCGGGGGGTGGGCAGGCGCGCCCGGCGCACCAGGGCCAGGAAGCGCTCCTCGCTGTGCGAGCGGGTCAAGCTGGTGGGACGCTCGCGGTCGGCGAGCAGCGCCCGGAGCGCGGCGGTGCCGCGGCGGCGCGGATAGCGCTCGAGCGCCGCCTCTACGTCCGCGGGCTCGAGCAGACCGAGCGTGATGGCCTCGTCGAGCGCGCGCTCGAGCTCACGGGACGCCGCGCGGCCCGCGAGATCGACCAGCGTGCGGGCAGGTGTCGTGACCGGGATGCCGCGGACGACGGTGCGATCGCCATCCTCGAAGTCCAGCGCGCGATGCACCTCGATGCCCGGCCGCGACCGGCACTTACGGGCGAGCGCCGTGACGTGCAGCTCGGGTGGCTCGGCGGGCCGCGTCAGATCCCACAGCTCGGCTGCGGAGCGGTGGCTCAGCAGCGCGTCGCGGCCGCAGGCCAGCACGGCGGCGAGCCGCTGCGCATCGGCGGAGAGCGCGAGATGGCCCACCCCGTAGACGCCGCGGTGGATGGCGCGGAGCGTCCGCCGCCGGCGGCGCCACGAGATCGCGTCGCGGCCGAAGCCGAGCTCGAGCAGCTGGGCATGCGAGACCACTCCGTGCTGGCGATCGGCGAGCAGACCCAGCGCGCGATCGAGCTCCATAACGTTCCTCTCGAGCGAAGCGGGCGCTCGAGAGGTACAGGATGCGGCTATAGCGCACGCTTTGTACCTCTCGGCGGGCGCTGGTGCTCGAGAGGAACGTTGTGATGCGGGATCCGGGTCCACGCACCCCAGTTTGGGGCGCGCCCGCGCGCCAGGGAAGGCCCTGTAGCTGAATTGGTGCGGGTTTGAAGCAGGATTGGAACGAACGGCCAGGCGAGCGACGGCCCGCCTGCACGCCCGACGGCCGCGCGCTACGGCCCGCGACCGCGAAGGACCTACGCCCCGACGGCCTCCGGCCTGCCCAGCCCCGCCGCCTCGCGCAGCAGGTCGGCCTTGTCGGTGCGCTCCCACGTGAAGTCGTGGTCATCGCGGCCGAAGTGGCCGTAGGCGGCGGTCTTCTGGTAGATCGGGCGGTGCAGCCGCAGGTACTCGCGGAAGGCGCCCGGCCGCAGGTCGAAGTGCTCCTCGACGAGCTCGAGGATGCGCGCGCGGCCGATCTTCTCGGTGCCGAACGTCTCGACCATGACGGAGACCGGATGCGCCACGCCGATGGCGTAGGCGACCTGCACCTCGGCGCGGTCGGCCAGCCCGGCGGCGACCACGTTCTTGGCCACGTAGCGGGCCGCGTAGGCGGCCGAGCGGTCGACCTTGGACGGGTCCTTGCCCGAGAACGCACCGCCGCCGTGGCGGGCCATGCCGCCGTAGGTGTCGACGATGATCTTGCGCCCGGTCAGGCCGCAGTCGCCCATCGGGCCACCGATGACGAAGCGCCCCGTCGGGTTGACGAGGAAGTTGCGGTGCAGCTTGCGCGCGTCGTAGAGGTCGTCGGGCAGGATCGGCTCGACCACGTGCTCCCACAGGTCCTCGCGCAGCAGCGACTCGGCACCGTCGCGGTGCTGGGTCGAGATGAGCAGCTTCTCGATCTCGACCGGCCGCCCGTCCACGTAGCGCACGGTCACCTGCGTCTTGCCGTCCGGCCGCAGGTAGGGCAGGATCTCCGCCTTGCGCACGTCGGCGAGTCGCTTGGCCAGCCGGTGGGCGAGCGAGATCGGCAGCGGCATGAGCTCCTCGGTCTCGCGCGTGGCGTAGCCGAACATCATGCCCTGGTCGCCGGCGCCCGTGATGTCGAGCTCGTCCTCGTCGCCCGGATCGGTGCGGGCCTCCCACGCCTTGTCGACGCCCTGCGCGATGTCGGGCGACTGCTTGTCGATGGCGTTGATGACCGCGCAGGTGTTGTGGTCGAAGCCGAACTCCGCGTTGGTGTAGCCGATCCGCTTGATCGTCTCCCGGGCGATGTCCTGGATGTCCACGTAGGTGCTTGTGGTGATCTCGCCCGAGACCACGACCAGGCCCGTGTTGACCAGGGTCTCGCAGGCCACCCGGCCGCTCGGGTCGTCGCGCATCACGGCGTCGAGGACGCCGTCGGAGATCTGGTCGGCGATCTTGTCGGGGTGGCCCTCGGTGACGGACTCGGAGGTGAAGAGGTACTCGTTGTCGGCAAGCTTGGTCATGGTGTCTGGAGGTCTAGCTCCGCGGTCGTGTCGGCCTCCCCCCTCGTCGAGTCCAGACCTGCCGCACGAATCGCCTCCAGATCGGGTTGGAGTGCGCGGAAGGTGCTGCCACGCTCGAGCGTGGACTGCTCGCCAAGGCTGAGGAGCTGGCTGAAGTCAGCAAAGCCTAGCGAGGTCACCTGCGAGGGCCGGTTCCCGAGCACGGCGGCGAAGCGCGGATCGCCGGCCAGCGAACCGCGGCGCTCGACCATGTCGGCGATGCCGCGCACGCTGGTCGAGACCACGACGAGGCCGCGGAAGACCGCGTAGTCGACCTGGAGGCCGGGGGCCAGTTGCAGGGAGGCGGCGGTCACCCCGCCGACCTGGACATCGCTGACCTCGGGCACCACGCCCGCGGCCCCGGAGTCGGGCGTGAAGAGCTGGGCCAGCTCGGCCGCCATGTCGCCGAGCGTCACGCGTGCAGCCGCCTGGTGGCTGGTGCGGGTGACGATGACGAGGGCCGGAGCGCCCGTGCCGGCGGCCAGTGCGACGGCGGTCTCGCCCGAGAACAGCCGCAGGAGGGCCCGCAGCTGGGCCTGCGTGCCCTGGGCGGCCATGGCCACGCCCACGCGGTGGAAGAGGTCGGGGACGCCGCCGAGCAGGCCGACCTGGCCCAGCGCGCGCAGGACGCCTGGGGCCAGCGCGTTCAGGTTGCGCGCGTCCAGCATCAGGGTGGTGCCGGCGGGCAGGACGTTCTGGAGCGTTGGCGTGAAGGCCGCGAGCGGGGCCGCGGCCGCCCTGGCCACTCGCGGGTTCAGCGCACTGTGGACGCGGATGCGGAGCCCGGGTGCCTGGGCGGTGACCGAGATCGCGGTCCCGAGAAGCCCCGGCCGGGAGAGCAGCGTGCCGACCAGCCCGAGGAAGCCCGGCTGGGCATCGAGGACCCGGCTCACCCCGGCCGCGGAGAGATATACGTCGAGCACGCGGCCGTCGGGCTCGCCGGCCGAGGCGCGGCGGTAGGCGGAGTCGCCGGCCAGCGACCTGGTGCGGTGCGCCGCCGTGTCGATCGCCGCGCGGACCCCGGCGTCCTGGCCGACCACGAGGTAGCCGCGGACGAAGGCGAGCTCCGCCCCGGTCGGGTAGCGCAGGAGCGGATCGCCGCGGTAGCTGCCCACGGTCCGGGCGCCGGCGCGGGCGACGAACGCCGCCGCGCGGGCGTGGTCGCGCACGGCCAGCACCGCGATCGACCCGGCGGAGACTCCGGGGGTGTTCAGCAGCGCGAAGGCCGCCTCGGGCCCGAGCCATGGCGAGAGCGCGCCCGCCGTGGCCGTGGGAGAGCCCGACACCTCGGCGACCACGCGTTGCGCGATCCCGCCCAGTCCGGCGCCGCGGTCGGGCAGCCGCCGCAGCACCGCCTCCCAGCGCCGCACGGCGGGGCGTGAGGCGTCCGTTGAGAGGTGGACGTACATGAGCGCGTCGGCGGGCACCAGCGCCGCCGCCCCGGTGGCCGGCGGGGGCTCCGAGCTTCCGCGGAAGGCGAACACCAGCAGCGCCGCCAGCAGCACCAGCCCGAGCGCCCCGACGGCGGCGGCCAGGCGGCGGTGAGCGTGGGCCGGCGAGGCCGCGCCGCCGGCGGGGCGGCGGGCGCTGGGCGCCGGCTTGGACGGTGAGCTGGTTGCCACGGTGTTGACTAAATCACGCGGAGCCCAGTCGCGCGGCAGTTCTCCGGGGGGCGGAGTGCTCAGCGCGCAGCGCGGCGGTCCGTCCACACGCGCGCGAGAGTTCGGCCCCCGGCCGAACTCTCAAGGGCGCTCAGCGCGCAGCGCTGACCTCCCCACGCTCCACGAAGTCGATGACCAGCGGTATGCCCTCCATGCGGTAGCGCTCGCGCAGCCGGTTCTCCAGGTAGTACGCGTAGTCGCGCGTGACCCGGACGCGCGAGTTCACCTGCACGGAGAAGCGCGGCGGCCGGACCGCGGTCTGCGTCATGAAGATCAACTTCAGCCGGTGCCCCGTGTGTCGCGGACCCGCCCCGGCCGGCGGCTGGCGCGCGGCCACCACGTCCGATAGGAAGCGGTTCAGCTGCGGGGTGGGGATCCGCGTGCGCGTGCGCTCGGCCAGCGTCACCGCCTCGACGAGCAGCCGCTCAACGTGGCGGCCGGTCTTGGCGCTCGCGGTCAGCACGCGCGGGCGCAGGCGCAGCTTCTGGTGCGCGCGGGCGCGCTCGTGGTCGAGGTCGACGTCGGCGGCGATGTCCCACTTGTTGAGCACCAGCGCGGTCGCGCATCCCGATCGCATGGCCAGCTCGGCCACGCGCAGGTCCTGGGCCGTGATGCCGTCGGTGGCGTCGCAGACGACGAGCGCCACGTCGGCGCGCTCGGCCGCCCGCCGCGAGCGCAGCGAGGTGTAGTACTCGACCGACTCCCCCACCTTGGCCTGGCGGCGCAGCCCCGCGGTGTCGATCAGGACCAGGTCGTGGTCCTCGAAGCGCAGCGGCAGGTCGATGGCGTCTCGCGTGGTGCCGGCGAGCGGTGAGACGATCACCCGGTCGGCGCCCAGGAAGCGGTTGACGAGCGAGGACTTACCGACGTTGGGGCGCCCGATCACCGCCAGGCGGACCGGCTCCTCCTCGGGCGCCGGCAGGCCGTCCTCCTCGGCCGGCCCGGCGGCGACGAGCGCGTCGAGCAGATCGCCCGTGCCCAGGCCCTGGGCGGCCGAGACGGCAATCGGCTCCCCGAGGCCCAGGCCGTAGAAGTCGGCCGCCAGCGGAAGGTCGCGCGCGGTGTCGATCTTGTTGGCGGCCACCAGCACGGGCAGCGGCTGGCCGCGCAGGAGCTCGGCCATGTCGAGGTCCCCCGGCCGCAGCCCCGCCCGGGCGTCGACCACGAGCACCGCCACGTCGGCCTCCGCCACCGCCGCGCGCGCCTGAGCCTGGATCTCCGTGGCCAGGTGCTCGCGCTCGGAGAGGTCCACGCCGCCGGTGTCGATGAGCGTCAGCGCACGGCCGTTCCACTCGGTGTGGAGCTCCTTGCGGTCGCGCGTCACCCCGGGGCGCTCGTGGACGACCGCCTCCCGGGACTCCGTGAGGCGGTTGACCAGCGAGGACTTACCAACGTTGGGGTATCCGACGACCGCGACCTTCATGGCGAGACCCGAGGCTAGCGGGGGAGCGCGGCGGCGGATTGACCGCCGCCGCGCCCGCCTCACGCCAGTCCGGGTCCGGCCGAGCCCGTCAGCCCGTCGGCAACGGCGAGTCGGTCCCCGCGCCGGCGCAGTAGCCCGTGCCGGCGTTGGCCTGGTTGCTCCACAGCGACTGCACGGCGAAGGTCGTGCCCTGGTTGCCCTTGATGTCGCCCATGGCCCCCGGTATCGGGGTGACCGTGGGCTGCTGGGGCAGGCCGGTGACGATCAGCGGCTCGCCCACCCACGCGCACTTGTCGCCGTTCTCGTTGGCGTCGAACGGGTCATACCAGCCGCCGTAGTAGGTCTGCGCGGAGGTCCCGCTGCCCACGATGTCCTCCGCTCCGGGATCGGTGACCGTCTCCTCGATCTCGTGCCCGAGGACGATGCTGAAGCCGTCCAGCTTGCCCGCGGCGCCGCTATTCACGGCGTTCTCGCCGCACACGTTGGTGCCGCTGGAGTTGATGGCGAGCGCGTACGGCATGTTCGTGTAGGAGATGCCCGGCGTGATGCCGTTGTAGATCCCGCCCTCGAGGTTGGGCAGCGTGTAGTCGTGGAAGGCGCAGTAGCCCGTCGACAGCGCGTTCGGGTCGCTGTAGTTGGGCGGCTGGGCGATGACGATGTCGCTGTCGGCCAGATCGGTGATGCCGAAGTGGCTCACCGCGCGGGCGGCCTCGGCGGCCAGGTCGGTGTAGGTGTTGCCGGCCCCCGGCGGGTTGCTCGAGGAGGTCTTGGGCAAGCCGGTGATGTCGTTGGTGTCGTCGGCCCAGATGCCGGCGAGCTGGTCGGTCGGGTTGGTTATGTAGGTCTTCGCGCCCGAGGAGCTCGTCTCGTAGTACTGCGTCTGCTCCCCGGCCCACTGGGTGCCGCCGAGCTGGTAGACGAAGTCGGCCATGCGCTTGCCGGCGCCGTCGGGATCGCAGGCCAGCGTGGCGCTGAGCGAGCCCTCGGTGATCGCCTCGGACTGGCACGGCTGGCTGGCCGGGAAGGCACCCGGCTCGCCCCAGCCCCAGTACACGATGTAGATCTTGGGCGAGACCTGCACGTGCCCGCCCCAGTAGGCCATGTTGCCGGGGAAGGGCAGCGTGGTGGCCGGGAACTCGGGCAGGCCGCAGTTGGAGAACGGCGCGGGCAACAGGCCGTTCTCCGGGCACGGCGGCGCCGGCGGCTGTAGCGCGCCGAGCGGCGCGAACACGTGCTGGTTCCAGATCGCGTGCTGTGACTGGATCTCCTTGGTCAGCGTGTGCATCAGGACCGGCTTGGCCGAGGCGCTCGCGGCACCCCCGGCGAGCAGTCCGGCGAGGGCCATCGCAACCGTCGCGGCGGCCCCCGAGACCATGCGTCTGTTCATCTGTATCCCTATCTGCCCCTGCCAGGGCGTCGTGATAAGTCGCGGAGACCTGGATGGCTCCGTCGGCGGGAAGCTAAGCCACCGGCCGGTCCGCGGTCAAGCGCCAACCGTCGCGCGGACGCGCTGCGCGATCCGGTCCACCACCTGCTCGATCGTGAGCCCCGTGGTGTCGAGCACGACCGCGTCGGGGGCCGCCACCAGCGGCGAGTGGGCGCGCGAGCGGTCGCGCTCGTCGCGGCGGGCCAGCTCCTCGAGCACGCTCGCCTCCTCCCCGCCCTGCTCGCGTGCCCGCCGCCGCGCCCGCTCGGCGGGATCGGCGGTGAGGAAGATCTTGACCTCGGCCCCGGGGGCCACGACGGTGCCGATGTCGCGGCCCTCGGCCACCCAGTCGCCCCGGCCGAGCAGCCGCCGCTGCTGGTCCGCGAGCGCGCGGCGCACGGCCGGATCGGCCGCCGCTCGCGAGGCCGCCTCGGACACCTCGGGCGTGCGTATGGCGGCGGTCACGTCCTCGCCGTCGACGAGCACGCGCTCGCCGACCTCGATCCGGAGCTCCGGGGCGAGCGCGGCCGGGTCGCCCCCCCGGCGCAGCGCGCTCAGGGCCACCGCGCGATACATGGCGCCACTGTCCAGATAGGTGAACCCGAGCTCGCGAGCCAGGGCGCGCGCCACGGTCGACTTGCCGGACCCGGCGGGACCGTCGATGGCCACGACGGTCATGCGCTGAGCGCGGTCACGTCGGCTTCGAAGTCGGGATAGGACACGGCCGCCGCGTCCATGCCCACCACCTCGACGCCCTCCTCGGAGGCCAGGCCGGCCACGGCGCCGAGCAGGGCCAGGCGATGATCGCCGTGGGCGTCCAGCCGGCCCCCGCGCAGCCGCCCGGTTCCCCGCACGGCGAAGCCGTCGGGGGTCGCCTCGATGTCGGCTCCGAGGCCGCGCAGCCCCTCGACCACGGTGGCGATGCGGTCGGACTCCTTCACGCGCAGCTCGCCCGCCCCGCGAACCACCGTCTCCCCCTCGGCAAAGCACCCGAGCAGCGCCACCAGGGGCAGCTCGTCGATGGCCAGCGGCACCTCGTCGGCCTCCACGACGGTCCCCTCGATGGGCGCGCTGGAGACGTCGAGGTCGGCCACCGGCTCGTGCGCGCTCAACGTCCCGGGCGCCTCGAGCTCGCCCAGCACGATCGCCCCCATGCGCTCGACGATCCGCAGGAAGCCCGCCCGCGTCCAGTTCACGCCCACGCGCTCGAGCAGGAGGCGTGAGTCGGGGACGAGGATCCCGGCCGTGATCAGGAAGGCGGCCGACGAGAGGTCTCCGGGCACCTCGACGAGGTCGAGCTCGAGCTCGTCGGTGCCCCCGACCGTGGTCTCGTAGCCGCCCTGCAGGCGCTCGGCGCGGCGCACGGGGGCGCCCGCCGCCAGCAGCATCCGCTCGGTGTGGTCGCGGGCCGGCACCGGCTCGATGATCGTGGTTGCCGGGGTCATCAGCCCCGCCAGCAGCAGGCAGGACTTCACCTGCGCGCTGGCCACCGGGAGCTCGTAGGTCATCCCCTCGAGGTGGGCGCCGTGGACGGTGAAGGGCGGGAAGCGGCCGTCGCGCGCCTCGATGCGGGCGCCCATCCGCTCCAGCGGCTCGGCTATGCGGTCGACGGGCCGGCGGCGGATCGAGGCGTCTCCGTCCAGCACGTAGTCGAGGCCCGGCTGGCCGGCCAGCCAGCCGGGGAGAAGGCGCATTAGCGTGCCCGCGTTGCCGACGTCGATCGCGCCCGGGGGCGGCTGCGGGTTGCGCATCCCGCAGCCGCGGATCACGAGCTCGTCGTCGCGCTCCTCGACGAGCACGCCCAGATCGCCGATGGCGGCCAGCGTGGAGCGCGTGTCGGCCGCCGGCAGGTAGTTGCGAACCCTCACCGGCTCCGACGCCATGGCCGCGAGCAGGGCGGCGCGGTGCGAGATCGACTTGTCGGCCGGGACCCGCAGCGAGCCGCGCAACGGCCCCGCCGGCGGGAAGAGCACGTTCACCGCCACCCCCTCGCCCGGCGATCGCGAGGCCGCGCCCTCATGCCCTGGCCACCGGGAAGCCGAGCCGCCCGACGAGCTCCTGGGCTCGCCGCGCCGGCTCCTCGCCGGCGATCCACAGGGCGACCACGCCCTCGCTCATGTCGGGTGCCGGGTAGAGCGCCATGTCGGCGATGTTGACACCGCCGCGGCCCAGCTCGAGGGCCAGCTGTGCCACCACGCCGGGCCGGTTGGGGACCGAGGCCCGCAATTCGAACAGCGTGCCGCCGACCAGCTGCGCCTCGAGCAGGCGGCGGCGCTCCGCGGCGGCGGCGTCGTTCCAGGCCACGATGCGATCCCCGTCGCCGTCCAGCAGGGCCTGGCGGATCTCCTCCAGGCGGACGATCGTCCCCTGGAGCTGCTCGGCCAGCACGTCGCGGTTCGACAGGTAGATGTCGCGCCAGATCGAGCTCGGAGCACCGGCCACGCGCGTGGCGTCGCGAAAGCTCGGGCCGGTGGCGGGGAGCCGCTCCTCTCCGCCGGCCAGCGCCTGGCCGGCCTGGGTCACGAGGACGTTGGCCAGCACGTGGGGCAGGTGCGAGACGGCGGCCAGGATCGTGTCGTGGGTGCCCGCGTCGATGGCGGCCGGCCGGGCGCCGAGCCCTCGCAGCAACCGGTGCAGGCGCTCGTAGAGCACCCCCGAGGTGGTGGCGGTCGGGGTGAGATACCACGTCGCGCCCTCGAACAGGTCGGCGCGGGC
>Ga0070739_10006290_pt1 | contig 13145 bp, 9 predicted proteins | sample Coa_R1_7_FD_66445 | JGI IMG/M metagenome (GOLD analysis project Ga0070739, IMG submission 66445) | Surface soil microbial communities from Centralia Pennsylvania, which are recovering from an underground coalmine fire - Coalmine... | ecosystem: Environmental > Terrestrial > Soil > Unclassified ... | reverse complement strand
TATCCCCGCATCCATGCCGACCTGCGGGTGACATTTCGCATCAAGGCGCCGGACGCTCAGAAGGTCGAATTCGGATTCTTTCCAAGCAAGCGGTATCCCGCACAGAAGGACAAGGATGGCTTCTGGACCGCGACCACGGATTCGTTGGTGCCGGGGTTCCATTACTACCGAGTGTTCATCGACGGTGCGGACGTCAATGACCCCTCCAGCGAGACGTTCTACGGGACCGGCAAACAAACCAGCGGGATCGAGATTCCCGAGAAGGGCGTTGACTATTATCTGCCCAAAGACGTGCCGCACGGCGAGATTCGCGAGCGGTGGTACTTCTCCAAGACGACTCAGCAATGGCGACGCATCTTCGTCTATACTCCGCCCGGTTATGACACGGATCGCGAGACGCGGTACCCAGTACTGTACTTGCAGCACGGCGGCGGCGAAGACGAACGAGCCTGGCCGAACCAGGGGCGAGTCGGCTTCATCCTGGATAATCTGATCGCCGAGAGGAAGGCCAAGCCGATGATCGTAGTCATGGAGCAGGGCTACGCGCGCCGGCCGGGTGAGCCGGCCCCGATTCCACCTGCACGGCCAGCTCCTGGGCAGAATCGCCCCGCACCGCGCGACTTCGGTCGAATGTTTGCTGCATTCGAGGAGGTGATGGTCAAGGATTTGATTCCGATGATTGATGCGATCTATCGCACCATCCCCGACCGCGAAAACCGAGCGATGGCCGGGCTTTCCATGGGCGGCATGCAGACCTTTCAGATCACGCTCAAGCACCTGGATCTGTTCGCTTACATCGGTGGTTTCAGCGGGGCCGGTGGCGGTCTTGGCGGTCAATCCTTTGATCCTAAGACGGCCCACAACGGCGTCATGGCCGACGCGAGCGAGTTCAACCGAAAGGTGCGTCTGCTCTGGCTGGGCATTGGCACGGCTGAAGGCCGGATGTACGACGGCGTGAAGAACTATCACGAGGCACTCACCAAAGCGGGGATCAAGAGTGTGTATTACGAATCGTCCGGCACGGCACACGAGTGGCTGACGTGGCGCCGCTGCTTGCACGAGTTCGCTCCGCTCTTGTTTGTGAACGCGCCCACTGCTCGCAGGCCCGGCCGGATGCCGCGGATGCCAATTGTTCTGAACCCCGACGACGTGCCGGCCTTTCCCGATCCGCCCGCCGGGATTGATGTGGAGCGCAAGGACATTCCGCACGGACGCTTGGAAATGATTACCTACGAATCCAAGTCGGTCGGCACAACACGCAAGATGTACGTGTATACGCCTCCTGGCTACTCAACAGAGAAAAAATATCCGGTTTTGTACCTACTGCATGGGATCGGCGGCGACGAAACGGAATGGCAGCGCTTCGCCAAGCCGAACGTGCTCCTCGATAATCTGCTGGCAGAGGGAAAGGTCACGCCCATGATCGTGGTCATGCCCAACGGCCGCGCGCAGAAGAATGACCGGGCGGAGGGGGATGTGTTCCGCTCTGCACCGGCTTTCGCGGCTTTCGAGGAGGACCTCCTCAAGGACGTGATTCCCACGATCGAGGCCCGCTACTCGGTGCAGGCGGATCGCGAACATCGAGCGCTGGCCGGCCTCTCTATGGGCGGCGGGCAATCGCTAAACTTTGGGCTGGCCCACCTGGATACCTTCGCCTGGGTCGGCGCCTTCTCTGCTGCGCCCAACACAAAGCCGCCGGCGCAGCTGGTGACCGATCCGGCGGCCGCCAAGGCGAAACTGAAACTGCTCTGGCTGGCCTGCGGCAAGAAGGATAACCTGATCCGCATCAGCCAGGGTGTGCATGCCTACCTGAAGGAAAAGGATGTGCCGCACGTCTGGCACGTGGACGGCAACGCGCACGACCCGACGGAGTGGAAGAACAACCTGTATCTTTTCTCCCAACGCATTTTTCGCTGACTGATTCGTATCCGAGCCTGAAGCGTAAGCGAAGAGTCTTCGCTTACGCTTCAGGCTCGGATACGTCATGCGACTTACGGGGAGAGAGCGAATCGACCATGATGTTTGCGGGCAGTTATCGCTGGTGGCTGGTGGGCATGCTCTGGTTGATCTGCCTATTCAACTACGCGGATCGGCAAGCGATCTTCTCCGTTTTTCCACTTCTTCAAAAGGAAATGCACCTCGATGATGTGCAACTCGGTATCGTCGGCAGCGCCTTCATGTGGGTCTATGCCGCGACGCTTCCACTGGCGGGACTCATCGGTGATCGCTGGAGCCGGAAGTATCTCATCCTGGGCGGATTGGCGTTCTGGTCGATCATCACGTTGCTGACAGCTTGGTCCCGAAGATACGAACATCTCGTGCTATTCCGCGCCCTGGAAGGCCTCGGTGAAGCGTTCTACATGCCGGCCTCGTTGTCGCTCATCAGCGATTATCACGGCTCAGAAACGCGGTCACGAGCGATGGGACTACATCAATCGAGCGTGTACGCCGGCACCGTGCTCGGCGGCACGGTGGCAGGGCTATGTGCCGACATTTACGGCTGGCGCTCCGGCTTCTATCTGTTCGGCTGCTCGGGCATCGGTCTTGCGGTTGTGTTGCTGTTCTTTCTGCGCGAACCGCCTCGACGGAAGCCAACAGGCGATCCAGTAACCGGTGACTCCATTGTCCGAGCGTCCGCGGAGGTTTTTCGCAACCCGATGGTGCTGCTGCTCATGGCCGTGTTCGTCGGGGCAAATTTCGTGGCGATGATTTTCCTGACCTGGTTGCCATCGTACCTGAACCGGCGCTTCGACATGAGCCTGACTCTGTCCGGCCTCAACGCGACGCTTTGGCTGCAAGCCGCGTCCGTCGTCGGCGTCCTGATCGGCGGCTGGCTGGCGGATCGCTGGGCAGGCCAGCAACGCGGCGGGCGGATGCTCGTGCAAGCCATCGGTCTTTTCGCCGGCGCGCCGCTGATTTTTCTCACCGGCTGGACGCTGTCGGTGCCGGTCCTTGTAGCGGCCTTAGCCGGTTTTGGTCTGTTCAAGGGCTTGTACGATGCGAACATCTGGGCCGCACTGTACGACTTCGTGCCGCCGACCCGCCGAGCTACCGCGATGGGGTACATGAATGCAATCGGCTGGCTCGGCGGCGGAACGGCCCCGGTGCTCATTGCGTTGGCCGCCAACCGCTTCGGCATGAGTGTCGCGCTCAGCGCTACTTCGCTCATTTACGTGCTTTTCGGCGCGCTGCTGCTCATCGGCCTCGCCGGCGCAGTGGCGAACCCAGTGGAGAATAGCGTCAAAGAGATCGAAAACAGGAAGCTCTGAAGAAGTCCGCACACTTTCGGTTCGCTCAACGACTCCGCTTGAATTCGACACCGATTTCACCCAGCACTTTCATGCGCGCTACCGCTCCCTTGGCATCCAGGGTGAAAACAACGAACGGCTCGCCCATCTTTTCGATCGGAAGCGTGAACGTGTCATAGTGGTAGTGGTCCAGCGCAGCTCTCCAACTCTCCCATTGCCAGACAAGCCGACGACCTTCCAGTGTGATACGCACCTTGCCGTAGGCGGGATGCTCATAGGTTCCGGTATAGCCGGCCAGCTCGCGCGAAGGACGTGTATCGGGATGGCGCTTCGGCTTGTCTCGTTCGTTTTGCTTCGAATCCTCAACGTCCTTCTGGTCAACCTTTTCTACAACCGCGTTCCAATCAAGATGCGGCAGACCCAGCAACATCTCCAGGAGATCGTTGCTCAGCGCGATGTTCATGCGCGTCTGGTGTAGATTGCACAGAAGGACGATGCCCAATCGGCACTTCGGCACCAGCGTGAAATGGCAACGGAAACCATCGATCGCCCCGGCGTGCTGCAACAGACGGTGGCCGAAATGGTCCTGAATTACCCAGCCCATGCCGTAGCTCATCTGATTCGTTTCGGGGAACTGGATGCGATCGACCGCGTCCAGCGGAATGACGATTTGCGGTGTGTGCATCTCCTCACGGTTGCGTGCAGAGATCAGCGGTTTGCCATTGATGTCCTGATTGTTCAGCTGGAACAGCAACCATTTCCCCAGATCGCTGGCATTCGACTGAATGGAGCCAGCCGGCTCGGGTACTTCCATTGGATACGACTCCATGAGCTGGAGCCTTTTCTCGGCATCGAGCGTATAAGGGCTGGCTTTATCAAGGACTTTGGTTGTCTCCTTCGTCGTGAAATAGGTCGCCTTCATATCGAGTGGATCGAGCAAGCGCTTTTGCACAAACTCGGCCCAGGACATGCCGGACGCCTTGGCGACGGCCAAGCCAGCGACGGTGAACATGGTGCTTTGATACTGGAACGTCGTGCGGAACGGCTTATCTAGCGGCAGGTGAGCGAAGCGGCGGATACGTTCTTCCTGCGTCCACGGCGAACGATACCACATCAAATGATGATCGCGTAAGCCGGTGCGATGGGTCACCAAATCGCGCAGCGTGACTTCACGATCGGCGAGCGGATCAGACAAGTGAAAATACGGGACATATTCTCGCGGCGAATCGTCCCAGCGCATCTTGCCCTCATCGACGAGCAAGGCCATCGCCGCCGTCGTGAACGATTTGGTGCAAGAGGCGATGGGGAACAATGTTTTCTTCGTGACTGGGGTGTCGTCCTCGATGGAGCGAACGCCGTGGCCGCGAAGATAAATCACTTTGTCGCCGCGCACGATGGCGACGGCGACGCCGGGAACATGCCAATGCTTGAGAGTTCGCTCCACCAAATCATTGACGCGCGACTCAAGGCTCTCGGCGCGAGTGGATGGCGAGAGGCACAACAAGGCGGCGAGTGTTAGCGACGTGCGGACTGTCATTTTTCTCGGCTTTGTCTTGAGAACTTGCATGTCGTGCATACCGGAGAGCCTGTCGTCCACATTGAGATTACCGAAACGCGCTGACTTCAACCAGAGAACATCTCTCGCTTACGCTTCAGGCACGGAATCCTGATAAAAAATTGCGTATCAAACCGCTCCTCTTCCGGTAATAGTAAGGGTAGATGGGGCGGCGCCGTTCACAACAGAAGCGACGAAGCAAGGGAACCACGATGGTATCACGCGCGATGAATCAGCTTCTCCAACACCTTTGCAGGACCATGCTTGTCCAGGGCCGGTCGGATCGGACCGATGGCCAACTGCTGGAAGACTACATCCGCCGCCGGGACGAGGCGGCTTTTGCAGACCTTGTGTGGCGTCACGGCCCCATGGTCTGGGGCGTGTGCCGCCGGGTTCTGTGCAACTACCACGACGCCGAGGATGCGTTCCAGGCCACGTTCCTCGTTCTCGTTCGCAAGGCGACTTCCATCCTGCCCAGAGAAATGGTTGCCAATTGGCTCTACGGCGTTGCACACCAGACGGCGCTTAAGGCGCGGGCGACAGCCGCCACAAGAAAGGGACGAGAGAGGCAGGTAGCAACAATGCCCGAACCAGCCGTAGCGGAACACGATCGCCGGCACGACCTGCATGCGCTGCTCGATCAAGAGTTGAGCTGGCTGCCGAACAAGTACCGGGCCGTCCTCGTCCTGTGCGACCTGGAAGGCAAGACCCGCAAGGAAGCCGCTCAGCAACTCGGTGTGCCGGAAGGGACTGTGGCAGGACAGCTTGCAAGGGCGCGGGCGATGCTGGCCAAACGAATGGCCCGGCATGGTTTGGCGGTGTCGAGCGGGGCGTTGACGGCGGTGTTGTCACAGGAAGCTGCATCAGCAGGAGTACCGACCTCCTTGGTGTTTTCCACGATCAAAGCCGCAAGCCTCGTTGCGGCGGGAACGGCGGCTACGGGCGCAGTCTCGGTTAAGGTCGCCACCCTGGTAGAAGGAGTGATGAAGGCTATGTTGCTGACGAAGCTCAAGAAGGGGATGGCGGTCACGGCGGCCTTGATAGTCGCGCTGGGCATCGGAGCCGGACTGCTCGGTTATGCAAAGGAAAAGCCCACGTCCAAACAAGCCGCAAGCGAACGCGACGGCAAGCCAACCGTCGCTCACGCTTCCGGCTCGTCTGCTCAGGCCGACAAACCGCCCAAGCCCGTCGTTAATCTCCAAGGGAAGGTCCTCACCGCGGAGGGAAAGCCAGCCGCCGGTGCTGTTGTTTGGGCGGCACAGTTCCACTACAGCCCGCTGCAACGGCAAGAGACGACCGCCGACGCGAAGGGTCGTTACACACTCCGGCTGGAGCCGGGAGAGTGGTGGGTCTGGGCCCGCCGAGGCACGCAGGGCGGCGAAGGACAAACGCAAAACGAGACGATTCGGATTGTCGCCGGTCGAGAGCCGGAAGCAAGGACGATCCGCTTAGAGGAGCGCGGCACGTTCCGCGGCCGGCTGCTCCAAGCCGAGACGGGTAAACCGATCCCCAGCGGCAAGCTCTTTCTAGACAATGGCCTCGTTCTTACCGCGGATTCCTCCGGCCGGTTTGAAGTCGGCGGCCTGTCCCGCACAAACCACGAAGCGTTCGTGGTCGCTCCGGGTCGAATGCGGATGCGGCTACTGTTCGACACGACTGCGCGGGCCGAGACCGAGTTGGACGTACCGGTGCCCCGCGGCGGCAAGATCGTGGGCCGAGTCACCGACTCGGACGGCAAGCCAATCCCCGGCGCCTACGTAGGCAAACATACATCCGGCACTTTTTTCTCGATCAATGGACTGTGGATGGCTTGCGATGCCCAAGGCCGGTTCGAATACGACAATTCCTCGCCGCCGGGCCAGCCGACCCGGCTGAGCGCGGCCGCGCCCGGATACGTCGAAGAGGAGCACGAGGGGCTGGTCGTTCCGGACTTCGACAAGCCGCTTCAAGTGCATTTCCGACTGCGGCCCAAGCCGAGTGAACAAAAGCCTCGAGTCAAAGGGGCCGGCGACACCAAGCCGCAGCCGTCCGAGGACGAGGTGCGCCGCACCGTATCCGGGGTTATCCGGGGGCCAGACAAGAAGCCGCTGTCCGGCGTCTTGGTCCGCTGGGGTTGCCAGCCTTATGTCGATGCCATCCAGGCGCGAACGGATAAGGACGGCCGCTTCCGCTTAACGGTGCCGGACAAGGCCAACATGCTCGCGATCCTGCCGAAGCACTTCCCGCCGCAGTTTCCGCGCGTCGAAGCCGGTGGCGATCAAAAAGTCGAGGTTCAGCTTCGGGCTGGCCGTACCGTCCGCGGCCAGGTACTCGACGAAGACGGCAAGCCGATCAAGGGCGTACAAGCGGTCGCTACGGTTCCGGTACCGGACCCGCGCATGGGCGGCACGCTATGGCTGTCCGAGTCCGCCGTCCGCACCGACGCTGCCGGCCAGTTCGAGTTGCAGGGTGTCCCCAACGGTGCGCGGTTCGACTTTATCAAGCCCGGCATGAGCGATGTGAGGAACCGTGAACTCGATGCAAATAACACGTTAATCGTGAAGATGGCCTACGGCGGTGCGATCAGCGGCCGGGTGGTAGACCGAGAGGGTAGGCCGATCCGCAATTTCCGTGTACTGGTTAACTTCCCCCGGCAGCAGCAACCGGGCGACAATTCCGGCGGCTACTTCGCCGGCTATTCTGGCATCGGCGTCCGTTTCACTTCAGCCGATGGCAGTTTTGTCCTCACCGGCGTCGGGGCAGGAAGCGTGTATCGCATAACCGCGCTGGCGGAAGGCCACGGAGAAGCCACCTTAGACCGAGTGACCGCAGTGCCGCTGAACCGTCTGGCAACCACCAAGCCGGTAACGCTACGGGCTGGGCCGCCCGTCTCGCTGCGCGTGAGGGCCTTAACCAGCGACTTCCTGCCGATTGTCGGCGCCCGTGTGACATTAGTTAATGGCCATCCTGCCCTTGATCGGTCGTTTACATGGGGGTATCACGACGCCAGCTGGGAGGACATGGTCCGAGGCCGAACCGCCGCGGAGGGCTGGGCTGACTTTCCGGACCTCACGTTTAGTGGTGCGACTGTTCTCGTACAGGCGCCGGGCTTCTCCCGGCACCGGAGCGGCTGGCGCGAGGGGCAAAAGGAGTTGACGATCAAGCTTGCCCGAGAGGCCGTCCTCACCGGCGAGGTTTGCGATAGCGACGGCAAGCCGCTCAAGGAGTTCTACGTCAATCTAATGTCAGGCGGCGATCAGGTATCGGCGAGCGGCAGACCAGATGACAAAGGCTGCTTCCGCATCACCGAACTGCCCGCGGGAGAATGGACGATCATGGTCCGCGGCGACGGCGGCAGGACGACACTCTACCAGGACAAGGTCGTACCCAAGGAAGGCGAAACGAAGGAAATGAAAATCGAGGCAAAGCAGGAGCAGCGCTGATCGGCTGCCTATGCGTAGCCGCGCTCTTGGGAGCGGTCTTCCCCCAACCGCTCCCTAGGGCGCGGCTCCGATTCATCCCATTTTCTGGAAAGCCTTAGAGCGCCTTTCAGGCTGGTGTAGCGGGTCCGGCTCGGCTCGCCGGACCTACTAGTAGGTGCCGCGAGCCGAGCGGCACCCCAACCACTACATCCACTTCAAACGCGCTCTAATTGACCCGTACCGCCAAGACTGCATCCAGGGGCGAGGATGTTCGACAACCCAATACCTCAACGAACCCGACCTGTTTGAGCAGCGCCTCGTACTCCGATAACGTCCGTTCCTTGCCCTCGGTGCAGGTTAGCATGTTGAGGTTTTGCATCTGTGCCCAGCGGGGACCACGCTTATCTTCCTCCAGGAGTTTCTCGGCAATCAGGACCGCCCCGCCGGGCCGCAGCCGATCATGGATTCGACGCAAGAGCGTGAGGATCTTCTCCTCGGTCCAGTCGTGCAGGATGCGCCCCAGAGTATAGAGATCACCTTCCGGCAGCGGGTCAGTGAAAAAGTCGCCGGCTATGACTTTGATTCGTCCGGCCACAGGCGAGGCTCCAACAATTTCCTGGGCCAGAGCGACGGCATCCGGCAGGTCGAAGACGACGGCTCGTAGATGCGGATAGCGCTCGCAGGCGGCGATGGCGAGATGGCCCGTGGCTCCTCCCAAATCAACCAGCGTATGGTACTTGCTGAGGTCGAATGCGGCGACGACCTGTGGGGAGCTAATCAAGCCGTAACCGTGCATTCCCATCAGGAACTCGCGCTTGGCTTCCTCGGTACGGAAAAAATGCGAGAAGATCGGGCCGTCCCAACCGAAGGTCTGCTTCCAGCGATGGCTGCCCTCGCGCACGGCATCTTCCAGGTTGCTCCAGAGTTTCCACATCACGTCATTGGAGTAGCCGATGTATCCGGTGAGCCGAGAGGGGCTGCTGCGGCAGAGATAAGCCGAGGCCGCCGGCGTGTTGCGGTAGCCGCGGTCGTCTCGGTCGAGCAATTGCAGGCCGACGCAGGCATCAAGCAAGCGTTCCAGGGCATCCGCGTTCGCTTTCAGCTCTTCTGCCAGGAGACGCAGCGGCTTGGGTCCGGCGACGAGAGCATCGAACACGCCCAGCGAGACGGCGGCGAACATGACCTTCGAGCAGCGGAAGGCTTGGAGCAGATCGAGGACGATTCCGGGATCGGGTTTGGTGATATCTTTTGCCATCGGAGGGGGTTCCTTCGTGCTATGGACGGACGGTTTTCACTCGGTCGTTTGGGCGAGCGCTTGCAACATCAACTCCGTGGAGGGGCGCGTGTCGGCCTTCAGCACTTTTCTCATCTGATCGAGGGCGTAGCAGTTCTCTTCCTCTGTGTTCGAGGCCACGCAATCGCACGGCACAATTAGGTGCATATCGCGCATGTAGGCGTCGTTGGCGGTGAACAGCACGCAGATGTTCGCCGCGATTCCGGTCAGAATCACCGTCCGGACGCCCAGATACTCAAGCAGTGTATCCAACGTCGTAGAAAAGAACCCCGAATGCTTGGGCTTAAGGACGAAGTAATCATCTTCACCGGGACGCAAATGCTCGACGACGGGTTGGCCCCGCACGCCGTCCTTGAGACAGTGTTCCACCTGGGCGTTAAAGTCCGACCGCCAGCGCCCAAAGTTGTCGTTGACGTAAACGACCGGAATGCCTTCCCGTCTGGCCTGCGCTTTGAGGGCGGCGATCCGATGAGCCATCGGCAGGGCGTGTTGCAGGAGTTGGTCTCCTTCGGGGAATTCCAGGTCGTTGATCACGTCGATGAGTAGGAGGGCCACTTCCGACTTGTCGGGAGCGTTGCCATGCAGGTCTTCGTTCTTCCTTGGCATCGGATTCACCTTTCCGGCGGCTGGTCGCCCTGATTGTCGAATCATAAATCACTATAGCATCATCGCTCACTGGGCAAGGAACGCTGCTGTGAACCACTCCATTCTCCTCAAACGCCTTCTCCTTCTTTTCTGGGCCGTATGGCTGAGCATCGTTTTTCTGACCAATCTAACCGATGCGGGAAAGGGGCTCGGCCTGCTCGGCGAATCCTGGACCTTCGCATCCCACAACTGGAAACTCATCCAGGATACGACCACACGCTACAAAGCCCCTGTCGCTGTGAACGCGATTCTGTTCGCAGGCGTCCTCGTCTGGGAATTGCTCGCCAGCCTTCTGTTCTGGCGGGCAGGTTGGAGCTTTCAAGGTCGAAGCTCCTCACGCACGGCCGTGTATCTGGCCTTCACAACCTCTCTGCTTTTGTGGGGCGCCTTCCTTGTCGCGGATGAGGTTTTCATCGCCTATTCGCTGGAAAGCTCCCATCTACGGTTATTTGTAGCTCATCTCGTGACGCTGTTGGCCGTTGAACTGTTGCCGGAAGGGTAGCGGTCTGAGCCGCGCACCTGCTCTGCATTCACTTGCGGGCGTTCCGGTTGCGGCGCGCAAACGGCAGACGGCGTGGTTGCTCCAGGCGCTCAAAATCGCGGCAGAGAAGGCGGATGGACTCGAATTGCGTATGTGTCTCGAGTACCAGCGGCGCGTCGGATTGGATACTGTCGTCCAATAGCGTGCAGAGGCCGTAGCGCGTGCCGAAGGGTGAGACGACTCCCCATTCGCAATCGCGGAAAACGTCGGCGATTTCGCGGTCATTGGCCAAACGCACCGGACCGCCCAGATGTTCGGCCAGCGCCTTGGTATCCACGTGATGCGTTGCCGGTAGAACGGCCAGAAGATATCCGGAGGGACCGGACAGCAGGACGGACTTGGCGACCTGACGGCCAGGCAGACGCAGATACTTGGCCCGCTTCTGCGCGGAAAATGCCGGAGGATGAGGCAGACTCTCGAAGTCGATCCGCTGGGCCGTCAGGTAATCGCTGATGCGCATGCGCGCCTCCCCTGTCGCCGGCGTTTCTGCCTCGTTCTTCCGCGATCCCTCCGGAACAAATATAACAGCGAAAGAGCCGGCCTCCGTGGATTAAATTGCCCAGGTTTCACCGAAGTGAACACGGGAGCCGCAGAGTTTAACGACTGTAACGGACGTGTCGTCGTCTAGATCCTCGATCAATGATCCTGGATAGAGATGAATTTAAGTGATTATCCGAGCCGCGCACGCAGCGCAGCGGAGTAAGCGGCGGCGCGGGGCATCCGCTTACTCCGCTGCGCTGCGTGCGCGGCTCGGATGAATTGCCATAAGAGGCGAGTGCATGTTTCTCGATGACGAAATTGAAATCTTGCGACCCGACCTGCCGCGTGGACGCTTCCGCTTCGTGCTGTTCGATTTCGATGGCACACTGTCGCTCATCCGCGAAGGTTGGCCGCAGGTGATGATTCCCATGATGGTTGAGATCCTGCGCGAGACGGGCACGAGCGAGAGCGAGGCGGAGCTATCGGCGGCAGTTGAAGAGTTCGTCATGCGGCTCAATGGCAAGCAGACGATTTATCAGATGATGCAATTAGCAGAAGAAGTGCGCAATCGCGGCGGAACACCGCTCGATCCATTGGTTTACAAACACCGCTATCACGACTTGCTGATGGCGCGGATTCAGGGACGCTTAGCCGCCCTGGAATCGGGGGCCGCACGTCCCCAAGATTGGACCGTGCCGGGAAGTCATGCCCTTTTGGAAAATCTGCGGCGGCGCGGCCTGATGCTGTATCTGGCCAGCGGCACCGATCTGAAGTTCGTCCGCCACGAAGCCGCCTTGCTCGGCCTGACCGAGTACTTCGGCGAACACATCTACGGTGCGCTCGACGATTATCGCCGCTTCTCCAAACAAATGGTGATCGAGCGGATTTTGCACGAGAACGATTTGCACGGCGAGGAATTGCTTGGTTTCGGCGACGGCTTCGTCGAGATCGAGGAGATCAAGCGTGCTGGCGGCGTGGCGGTTGCGGTGGCCAGCGATGAAGTCAATCGTCGCGGCGTTCATGCCTGGAAACGCGACCGTCTGGTGCGAGCCGGCGCTGACATTGTCATACCAGAATATCGGCGGCAAGAGCGGCTGATTGAGTATTTGATGCTAACGCGCTGAGCCGCGACCGTAAGGGAGCGGTCTATCTTCAACCGCTCCCTTACGGTCGCGGCTCTGCCGGACTTTCGTCTTGCGTAGCCGCGGCGAGATTCGTAAAAATGACATAGCCCACCCGACCCGTGGCAGCGGTTCCGCTGCGTCCTTTTTCCCCTGGACCCATGAACGGGTCATCCGTATGCGCCGGCCATGCAGGCGAGTCGGCGTTTCTCCCTTGTGAGTGGGTAGCCCGATTGTTTCGCCTGTTTTCTCGTTTCATGGAGAGTTCATGGCTAAAGAAGAAGCAATTCAGGTTCAAGGCAAGGTGGTAGCTGCCCTTGCCAACACGCAATTTCGGGTCCGTTTGGAGAATGGGCACGAGATCGTCGCCCATATCGCCGGCAAGATCCGCAAAAACTTCATCCGTATCCTGCCCGGCGACACCGTCACCGTCGCCATCTCCCCTTACGACCTGAGCAAAGGCCGTATCACCTACCGCGGTCCGTTGCGTCAGCGCACCGCCGACGCGGGCACGCCTCCGGAATGATTCACGCCTCTCTGCCGGCTGCGGGGCACTCGGGCCCCGCTGGGCATGACTGGTCGGCCTCTTCGCCGTTTCCTCATCCTCAGGCGGAGAAAAAAATCCCGATTTTCCCTATTCAGCGCCCCAACCGCATGGTAGAATGCGGGGTATTGTGGGCTTTACGGATCGGTCCATGGACGTGATGCTTGCCTCCGCGCCATCTCCCATTCTCCTGTCCAAAGTCCATCGTTAATGTTTCGCGGAGCAAGTCATCCTGCGGGATGACGGTGTGCCTCGCCAGTTCCTTTCCGGAGGCCCTCATGGGCAAGAAGTTGTACGTGGGCAATCTGCCCTACTC
>Ga0070739_10006288_pt1 | contig 13150 bp, 10 predicted proteins | sample Coa_R1_7_FD_66445 | JGI IMG/M metagenome (GOLD analysis project Ga0070739, IMG submission 66445) | Surface soil microbial communities from Centralia Pennsylvania, which are recovering from an underground coalmine fire - Coalmine... | ecosystem: Environmental > Terrestrial > Soil > Unclassified ... | reverse complement strand
GATGACGCCGCGTGTAGTATATGTACAAAACCGGAGGCACAATGAAAGTATGGTATCCTCTGCAAATCAGATTTCGCGATCTTGATCCGCTGGCCCACGTAAATAACAGCGTCTACTTTATCTATTTCGAGGAGGCAAGGAGCCACTATTTCGATCAGCTTGAACCCTGGCTCAAACAATGGCCCTCAGAAGAAGAGCACCAGGTGCAGGTAGAGGAGGAGGAATCGCCGAATCCCCGCATTCAAACGGGGCCGCGCGGACACCATTATGGACTGCTGGTCAAGGAGATTACCTGTACCTATATGCTGCCTTTGATACGCTCGGACCGCGCCGAGGTCGGTGTCGAGGTGGTGAGAATCGGGCGCAGCAGCTTCGTGATGGAGCACCTGATTCGCGATGTCGTCGACCACGAACGCATCTTCGCCACTGGCCGCTCGGTCATGGTCTGGTGCAACTACTACACGGGCCGGCCCTACCCGCTGCCTTCATCCCTGCGCCACGCATTTGAGCAGATGGAGGGACATTCCTTTCATGATCCTGAACAGCATAGTCAGCCACACTAGGCAGTGACGGGCATAGCGCATAGATAGGTACCGGAGAATACTGGTTGATTGATTAAAGCTGTAAAAAATAAGGCAATTCTACAAAATCCATCTGCATATGATATACTATGAGCCGGTCAGTAGAGTGTTGTTTAACCGTAAAGCAAAGCGTCGAGGATTTGCTTCTAGAAAAAGAAGGGAACTATGAGAATCGCGCACATAGCTCCACCGTGGCTTGCCATCCCACCAAAGAACTATGGCGGGACTGAAATTGTCCTCTACAATCTCATAGAGGAGCAGGTGTCACAGGGACATGAGGTTACGTTGTTTGCACCTGCTGACGCCAGGACATCAGCGAAGCTTATTTCCTTTTTCCCCCAATCGCTGATCGAGTCTGGTATTCCCTGGCAAGCTCATCTTAAAGCGTACTATCATCTGTATAAAGCCGTGGAGTACGTCAAGAGCCACCCTTTTGACATCCTCCATACGCATCTCTCATCGGCGGCGGACATGTATATTTTTCCCCTGACGGCTCATCTGGCGCTCCCGCACCTGACGACACTGCACAGCCGCTTCCCCTTTGATCGCGTTGCCTCCTGGACCGGTGATGCGGACAGGCTCTATCTGGAGTGGATGGCGGCGGTGCCAATGGTGGCCGTCAGCGAGAGTGCGCGCGATGAGGTGCCATATGCACTCAATTTTGTCGGGGTGGTCCATCATGGCGTGCCCATGCAGATCTTCCGGCCAACAACCGGGCAGCCGGAAGATTTCTGCGTCTGGCTGGGACGGATTACCCCCGACAAGGGAACGCACCTGGCAATCAAGGCCGCGAAGATGGCTGAAGTGCCACTGGTGCTGGCTGGCACGGTAGATTGCCACGTCCCCGAAGACCTCCAGTATTTTGAGGAGACGATCAAGCCAGAGCTTGACAACCACCGCGTCACATATATTGGCCCGGTGAACCTGGAGCAGAAAATTGACCTGTTGAGCCGCGCCCGCGTGTTCCTCAATCCCATCCAGTGGGAGGAGCCATTTGGCATGGTGATGATCGAAGCGCTGGCTCTGGGCTGTCCGGTGATTTCATTCGCTCGTGGAGCAGCGTCAGAGATCGTCGTGCACCGCAGAAACGGATTTCTGGCCCACGATGTGGAGGAGATGGCGCAGTTCATCCCCATGATTGAGAGGCTGGATCGAACCGCCATCCGCGCGCATGCCGAACAGCGCTTCTCAGCCAGAGTAATGAGCGAGAAGTATGTTGCTCTCTATAAAAAGGTCATCGCTGCCTGCAAGGCGAAGCTGGAATACGCGGCGGCCACAAGGTTGCGTCCCCCTCTCATCACCCCTCCACCCGCACTGGTGAGGACCGCCGCCCTCTCTCAAACCACCTACCAGATTTCACAAGGCCCACGGACAAAGGCCGGCGCGGAGCCAGCACGCTAACCCTTGCAACCGGGATTTGATACAGAATCAGGCCAATTCTCCCGGCGCTTGCCGGGAGAATTGGCCTGATTCTGCTCTACTCTTCTCCATGAGCAGGAAGAGTTTCGTTGTCGCCAGGTCCACCACCCTGACGCTCCGGCAGCCTCCCACTGAACAAGACTAGCAGCGCTGCTAGCAGGCCCAACGCGCCACAGAGCAGCCAGAGTATCACCGCGCTCCAGGAGAAGAGCAGGGAACCCAGTGCCGGCCCTAAAATCAGCCCGGCGCTCCAGGTCAGGCCCCAGATTCCCTGATAGCGGCCACGCAAGTGCGCGGGGGAAAGATTTGAGACATAGGCAGACGAGACAGGAGAATGTACCATCTCGCCCAGCGTCCAGATAACTACCGTCAGAATCAGCGGCGCAACAGTATGCGCTATAGAGATCAACCCGAACCCCAGGGCGATCAGCAGCCAGCCAACCGCGATAACCGGACGTGAGGGAAACCTGCGCGTTATGCTGCTGATAGGCAGTTCGAGGAAGATGATGCACGTTCCGTTCACAGAGAGCAGCATCCCATAGGCGGCATTCGACAATCCGTCCGCCTTTACCTGCAAGGCAAACGTGGAGAGATGCTGGAAATAGACAAAAGAGACCAGGATGGATCCAAGTAAGAAGAGGAGGTAGCGGTGATCGCGGCGCAGCGTCCGCCACAGTCCGTCCAGTTCGCGCTCCTGGATCATAGAACTGCGCTGCTCATTTCTGGGTAGGGCAAAGAGGGCCAGCAGACCGAAAACGAGGGAGGTCAGGGCATCGCCGAGAAAGACGAGCAAAAAGGAGTGGCTGGCGAGCAGACCTGCAACGACGGGACTGGCGGCGAAGCCAAGATTGGTAGCGAGGCGGTACCAGGCGAAGGCTGTCACCCGCTGTTCCGGCGGTGCCAGATCCGTCAGGAGTGCGCTGGAGGCCGGGCGATATAGCTCTGCCATCATACCCGCGAGCCCGGTGAGCAGGATCATCAGCGGCAAGGTCTGAGCCTGTGAAAGCGCCAGCATAGCCGCCGCCGAACAGAACATGGAGAGGGCAAGTGTAGAGCGCCGTCCCAGCCAATCGGCGAGGTAGCCGCCAAAGAAGGAGGCTCCCAGGCTGCCAACGCCATATGCCCCTACCGCGACGCCTGCCTGCACCGCTGTATATCCCCTGGAGGTCATATACAGTACGAGAAAGATGCTGACGAAGCTGCCAAACCGATTCAGAAATATACCAGCGAACAGGAGCCAGAGTGGGCGCGGGAAATAGATGCTCTTTGCTATTCTCATTGACTATACTTCTCTGCCTCACAGGCACTTGCGGGATTAATAAGCGACAACTCATGCATAGTATATGCTATCAACCTGCCAGCAACCCCTGTTCTTCTGCCCAGTTTAATGCTGAACTTTCGTACTGGCGGCGAGCCGGAGTAGCCTTATCTGGCTGATTTTTAAGCAGAAATCCCGCTTTGCCTCCGTCATTCGTTATATTCAATACTAGATATACAGGAATTTCTTTCCAGTGAGGTCATCGTATGCTGTCCGCTGCTATCACAGCTCTCTTGCTCGTTGTGACGCTGCTGATTATTGCCAGTCTCATCTTCAGCGCACAGCGCGAGTACCAGCGCCACAAACGCACACTGGGCGCACGGTCTAACGGTCTCCCCTCCCACCCTCTCGATAAACATGTAACCGCTATTTTATACTTGCAGGAGGGGAATGTCGTCGGTGTCGAGGAGCCTGAACCCATCCCGACCTTCACTCTGCCTTCTTCCTGGTACAGCCGGCGCCGTACCCTTGTCTCCCTGGGCTTCCTGCTCATGATTCTGATTACCCTTACCATTCAAAGCGGCTTCGCCGGTGAAACCTTTCAGACCATCACTCATGGGCTGGGACTGAGCGTGCTGAGCAACAACCAGGCTGCCATCAATCCCGCTGCTCATCCGCTGCCACTGACGGCGAGCCAGCGCCTGGTGCGCATCGATTCGACTGCACGCAATCAGTACTACAATACCTACCAGTGGCAGGTCTGGAGCTATTCCTCGTGCTCCGGCATTGCAATGGAAGAAGTCATGAATGCTTATGGCAAGCACCTGATCGCCGCCGACGTGCTCCAGGAAGAACTGACGCTGGGCGTATGGAATGTGCAGCTCGGGTTGCTGCGCGATCAGGGGATAGCGCAGACCGCCGCGTATTTCGGTTTTAACGCTGACCTCAGCCACTCGCGCAGTGTGCAAGATATTGTCAGCATCGCCAATAAGGGGACGCCGGTTATTGTCAGTGTGCGCGATAGCTATTATTTTCCTAACGGTCATATTTTTGTTGTGCGCGGCGGCGATAACCAGTACGTTTACATTGCGGATTCTTCGCCCCACAATTTTCAGCGCATGTCCTACGCAATGTTTACGGGCATGTGGCAGGGCCTCAGCGCTATCCTCACCCCACGCGCCTGACCACCTGCTTGTGGCTGTGCTTACTTTCTCCCTTGTGCGGCTGCGCCGCACGACTATTAGAGAGGGTGGAGACCTATCTAACACCATATGCGTGTTTTGTGCGCCTGCGGCGCACCCAGGAAGAGAAGCCAGTTGGGCAGAGTGCCGCAGGCACTCTGCCCAACTGGCTTCTCTTCCTGGCGAACCGCGCAGCGGTGAGGTGTCAGGGAAAACAGGCACATGGCGCTATCTAAGACTAATAGATGATGATGGGCGTATAGAGCTGCACAAAGCCATATACCCAGCCAGCATCCGCCTTCGACATATTCACACAGCCATGTGATCCCTGGTCTGAGAAGACATCCCCGCTGACATCCGCGTGGGGGAAGTTGGTGCCCGGGCCGTACTCGACGCGCCACCAGCTATCATGGAGATAGTAGCCATTGCTATGATATTGCATCGCGTAATTGATGGGGGTGGGAGGGTACCAGTCGGGCGAATTCTTCGGCGCATTCGTCTTGAATACAGTCGGCGATTGCTTCCCTTCAACCCACCAGACTCCCGGCGGCGTCGGTAGTTCCGGGCGTCCTGTTGTCACATAGAAGGCTTTCACCAACTGCCCATTATCGTAAGCCCGCAGCGCCTGTTCTTCCAGCGAAACGACGATGACCTTCCCGTTTGTCTTGTTGTAATGCTGCATAAGCTGGAGATCCGTCTTGTGCGGCTGATTATACGGCGTCCTATCGTTGCTATTGGCTACCATTTCTTTAAAATTGAACTGATACATATTGAGATCTTCGATGATCTGCTGGTAATCGGCCATCGTCTTCGCCGATGCCATATCGCCCTCTACCCAGAGGTTGCCGCCGATGCCGTTCGAGCCATATTCGTAACCAAGAGGATAGGTAGTATTGTTGTAGCTATCATAGTACTGATGCTTCTGCCCATAGGCCGTGACCCCTTGCTCAAGCTTTTGAAGCAGGTTCTGTGCTTCGGTCTTCATGGCCGGTATCTTGATCGATGCGACGTGGCCGTTCAAAGTGTGGAGCGCCGTCTGGTACTCCGCGCTCGTGGTCGCGTTCTGAAGCGCCTGCTGGTCGGCGTTGTATTGCTGCTGATAAGAAGTCACGTTACCACTATACTGCTTCATAAGGTCGATCCATTGCTGAAACGCCTGCAATTGCATATCGCCCTGATTCCGCAGCGTCGCACTGATAGCCGGCATGGGGATCGGGGTAGCCGTCGGGGTGCTCACCGGCTTTTGTGCCGTGGCGAACGGGCTACAAGCGCTCAATGTTAGAAGACATATTGCCAGTGCGCTCAGAAGCGAGAGCGGGAGGTAATGCCAGATATCGCTCTTTGACGATCTCTGCTGCTTATACATAGACGAACCTCTTATAGATAAACTGGCTCTTTATCATCATCAATGATTGTCCATATACACCTGATTAGATAGTATCTGATGCTCGGCATCTTTATCCTTCTGCTCGGGCCCTTGCGTGGCTCAGCCGCGCGAGCAAACGCCAGTGCGGGAAATCAGATACACTTATAAGACGAACATATACCCTGCCGGGACTCTCTGCGCAGTGAGCTAGCTCACTGCCAGCCGGGCAATCAGAGCCTCGTGCAGTTCTCGCGTACCGGCCATGACCAGCGAGAAACCTTCTGTCAGGTTGGGAACGGGACGCAGCGCCCGGCCCTGCTGATCGCTGACGATGCCCCCGGCTTCCAGCACAATACCGGCCGCGGCCAGGAACGACTCTCCGGTGAGTATATCCCCGACATCGATGTAGGCATCATAGGCTCCGCTGGCAACGTAAACGCAATCTATCGACGAACTGCCGGTGCGACGCACCATGCGCGGCCCCGGCGCACTGATGAGCATGGCCTGAACTGCTCGCATATTCCTGCCATCGAAATTCATGCCTGCCACGCAGTCCTGCAACTGCTTCGTCTCACTTACCCGGCAGCGCCTCCCATTGCGAAAGGCCCCTCTACCCTGCTGCGCCTTATACACGGTTCCGCTAAAGATCTCCCCCACCAGCGCATACTGGACGCATTCAGGTATGAGCGGCGCATCGATGGGCAGAACCGCCAGGGAAACCCCTGCGGTCATAACGCCGCGCATCACGTTGGTCGAGCCATCTATCGGATCGATGACGATGCGATAGGATGGCGCGGGGGCCGTTGTGAAGGCAGGCCGCTCCTCTGTGATGACCTCGAAGCCATAACTACTTTCCCGAAGCCCGTTGATAATCAGGTCTTCGGCATCATGGTCGAACTGCATCGTGGTATGGCCGGAGAACTGGCGGTAAACCTTCTCCCGGTCAAATCTCTCAGACTGGGCATAGGCGCGCACCTGCCGGAAAAGCCGCTCCAATAGTTCTAGCATGACCAGGCCCTTTTTATGAAGGTTAACGTTCAAGATCGGGAAACCTTCGCGCGGCTGCGCACCGGGGATCTTTCCGATGCTGATTGTTACACTTCATTTATCCCAATATATAATGCTTATACCAGGGTAATCGTCACTGGCAAGCAGTTTGTTTCAGGTCGCCCAAAAACTCCTACTCGACAGCTTCAACATGCTGGACCACAAAGGGCTGCCTCCGGCTTTCGGCGAGAAGTCGTGCGCGTGTCGTCGTGATTGCCAGGTCGCTATTATCGCAGGCAATCCAGCGGCGTCCCAGTCGCTCGGCGGCCACCGGCATGACGCCGCTGCCGCAAAAGCAATCCAGGACCAGATCTCGCTCCTCCGAGGAGGCCAGGATGATGCGTTCGAGCAGGGCCAGCGGCTTCTGCGTTGCATAGCCAGTACGCTCGGGATCGCGCTGGTGCAGGTGGCTGATATCGCTCCAGACATCGCTCGGCGCCATACGCGTGTCCTCATCATAGGTATAGACGCGGCCCGCCGAACTGATGCTCCACGAGACGCGGCCATCCTCTCCTATTTCTTTACGCATGTGGTTACGCCTCCGCGCGCCGCGCCGCTCGCCCACCCTTTCACCGTGAAAGCAGTAGCGCGCGGATTTCGTGTAGAGCAGCAGCGTGTCATGTTTGCGCGCAAAGCTGCGCTGCGAACTGCCCCCCGACTGGTAATGCCAGATAATCTCGTTTTTGAAACCGGCGCCACCCATGTGTGCACCTATCGTGAAGATCTCATCAAGCATGATTTTAGCGTAGTGGCTGGTGCGCCAATCCAGATGGATATAGAGGCTGCCATCTACAGCCAGCAGGTCGTGAAGGTAGACCAGTGTTTCGTAGAGCCATTGCAGGTAGGCATCCAGGTCGTTGCGCCATGTATCCTGATATGCCAGTTGCCCGTCTTTGGCGAACGAGCGTCCGGTCATGAACGGAGGATCGATGTAGATGAGGTTGATGGAGGCACCAAACTCAGGCAGCAGTGCCGCCAGCGCGGCGCTCCTATCGCCGCGTATCAGACGGTTATGCCAGCGTTCGCCAGGCATACCCGCCGCGCCCCCATCCGTTCCTTCCGGGGGATAGCACTCCTCCGTCACGAGGCGCCAGCGTCCCATTGTGCCCCCGCTCCCCTGCTCGCATTCCTCGTTTGAGCAGCGGCCAGTGCGCGGGCGAGCTTTGTCCTTCCAGACCAGTTCCGCCATCACTTCCTTGACCTCAATAATGCTTTATTGCCATTGTGGCCCAGCATAGAGTCACTGCTCCCTGCTATCCGGCGCTATGGAATTTGGAAAGCAAGCGTTGCCTGATTGACCGGCGGCACATTGTTTGGCTGGGCTTGAAACACCAGGGTGTAGGCAGTTGTGCCCTGCGGTGCCAGGAAAGCTATCGTTCCGGTTGTGCCAGAAGAACCAGGGGCAAAGCTGGTGGGGAATTGCGATGACGACTCGGGCGGCTGCGTGACATCACCGGCCTTGAGTCGCTGGTAGTCGCCATAGTAGGCGATAAAGTCGCGCGTCGTGGGATTATCTACCTTCATCGTGAGGACGATATAGCGCATTCCCCGGGGAGCCTGCCGTCCGGCGTAGCTCCACGCTCGCGTCGCCGAGGTAATCGTCCACGTCAGCCCGGCATACTGCGTCGCAGCGTTCAGGGGTACCGTCACCGCCTGAAACGGGCGTAGATCGGCGCCGGGTTTCAAGGGAATGATGATCTGCGCCTCCTCACTCGTGCCCAGTTGCAATAGCAATTGATCGGTTTTGACGTTGGTAGCTACGGCAAAATCTAACCAGTTATTGCGCGTGGTGTTGGCGGATGGACTGACTCCAAACTGTGCATTGGAGGGGGAAATCACGCTCTTATCAGGCAGAATCAGGCGCGCAACGTCACTATAGGCGAAAATGCCGACTTTATCGCCTACAGCCTCCTTCAGATTCAAGCGCACAGCGCCCGGGGTGTTAATTGAAGTATCATCGGGAAAGGCGGAACCCTGTTGTACGCTGACGACGGTCATGGTAATACCTGCATATGGTACGCTCTCGTTGAGCGTGACCGTCGTGATGGGTTGCTGTGTGGCCGCACCGCCGTTGCTGCCCGTGCTATGCTGGAACTGGGATGTCACGCGTGGTGAGGATGATTTGAAAAGAATATAGCCGGGTATACCGAATATTATCAGAAGAACGGCCAGGGTTACAATACAGCCGCAGCAGCCGCTGCTCTGGCGGCGCGGCGTATAGCCCGGCCTGTAGCGGCGCAGCAGGAAAAGCAGCCCTAACGCTCCCAGCAGTTCGGCGAGAAAATTTTGCTGCTGAGGGGGCTGTTGATACTGATACGGTTGGAGCGGGGGATAGGGCTGCGCATATGGTGGTGGAGGCGGCGGCGATGGCTGCCTGCCATATGGACCGGGCTGCGGCCGGGAATACAGATCCGTGCCGCAGTTTGAGCAAAAACGTTGATCGCCGGGGACAAGAGTGCCGCATGTCGGGCAGGGACGCCCGGGTGCCTGTGCCATAGCTCATTACCTCCGTCTCGGGTGGGGCTATTGAATAACAATCTCCAGTGTTCCTGGCTTCAAGGAGTCAAGCTTGAGCTATTATACTCGGCTTTTGCTCCCCTGGCTATAGGGACGATCACTATGGCTTTATGACCTGTGTCACTCTCCGGGCCACCCTGGTTTTCTCGCATTGGGGCTGCCGTCGCCCACCACGTATTACCATATGAGTAACTTTTTTAGCACGTGGCCGTACTTCAATGTGGGCAGGTGATGCTCCTAGATGAGATTGAGGTAACAGTCTATGCAGCCGGTTTTATTGCTCTTATTGAGCATTATTGCATATATTATCGGCCTGGTTATCATTGTGAAGGTCACGCCCAGATTGCTCTCCCTTTCCTACGATGAGGGTCTGTTTATGGGTATCGCCGCCGCCGCTATTCTCGGCGCACTACTGGCCTTTGGCGCTATCGCCATCACTTACGCCATGTTCAATGGCACCCTGGCTATCAAGATCTTGAATTTCATTCTGCTGCTTGGCATTATGATGATGACGGCGCGCATGTCGCTCTACAGTTTCAGGGCGCAGCATATGACCCCGGGGACGCTGCGCTCCTCACGCATCGCTGTGGGCAGCTATTACCTGCTGCTCGCCGCCGCCGCGCTCTTCTCTATTGTACAGCTTTTTATATCCTGAGCCATGTGAGTTAAAAGTCTCCCTGATGGGCGTTCGCGCGGCGGCGGCGCGCAAAAGATAGGAATATGACGGAAGCCTCAAGACAGGCGCTTTGTGCCTGTCTTGAGGCTTCCGTCATATTCCTGTATAATGCGAGCGCCACAGGCGCGAGCACGTGAGGATACCGGAAGTCAGATACCTTTAGAGGAAGCGTGTGAACCACTCCAGCGTGCGGCGCAGGCGATCTACGCGCTGTCGCGGCGTTCCGACTTCGGGCCAATCCATCAGGTGACTGACATGGGGATAGCGCACCAGTTCGACGAGATGCTTGCGTTTGCGCAGCGCGACGAACAATTGCAGAGACTCGCTAAAGGGGCAGCGCAGGTCGTTCTCCGCATGCAGCAGGAGCAAGGGAGTAGTGATGCGATCCGCGAACGTTAATGGCGAACGATTGCGTTGCAGCGCTTCATCGGGCAGGCAGAGATTGAACCAGACGGTCTGATCCGAGAGCAGGGCCGCGCTGGGCAGAGAACTGACGCCGTTGCGGCTCACCGCCGCCTTGAAGCGGCCCGTCTGCGTAATGGCCCAGCTGGTCATGTAGCCGCCATAGCTGATGCCAGCGATGCCCAGCCGTTCGCCGTCTACCGGCTCGCTCGCGATGACATGATCGATCCCGGTCATGAGATCCTGGAAATCGGCGCCGCCCCAGTCGTTGAGCACTCGGCGGCTGAACCCCTCGCCGTAGCCGGCGCTGCCGCGCGGATTCGGCGCCAGCACAGCGTAGCCACGCCCCGCCAGGACCTGGAATTCGTGAACGTAGGCATCGCCCCACGCCAGCGAGGGGCCGCCGTGCGGCATCAGGATCAACGGCACCTTCACGCCCGGCGGCAGCGGAGGCAGATAGAGCCATCCTTCAATCTCCAGACCATCGCTGCTCTTCCAGGTTATGCGCTTCGGGCGGATAAGCTGGTGGCTGTGCAGGAAGGCATCATTGATCCTGGTGAGCTTTTGCAGCCTCTTGCCGGCGCTATCCATGCACCAGATATCGCCCGGCGTGAACCAGTCGGCGCGCACCATGGTGATTGTCTGGCCGTCGCGACTGATCTGTGGGCTGAGGTAGCGCCCGTTGCCCTGTGTCAACTGCACGCGCTGATCCTGCTCGATATCGAGGCGGCACAGGTGTACCTGACCGCGCTGCTGCGCCGTGACGAGCAGCGCCTTGCTGTCGGGATACCACTGTGGAGGCGCGAGCCACTCGCTGCGCAGTTCATCGATAATCCATGTCTGGCACGTAATCTCCTCGGCGCCCTGCACCGCCGGGCGCGCCGTTTCTTCGCCCTGATGTGCCGAGACAATCCAGGGCGCATAGTTGCCAGCCTCGGTCTGATCGGGGGTATAGAGATAGGCAATGGTCTGACCATCGGGCGACCACGATGGCACCTGCGCCAGCCCTTCGTTCGGCGTCAGGCGGCGCAACTGGCCCGTTGCCACGGTAAGCACCCACAGGGCCATGCTTACGCTCAGGTCAGGATCGGGGCGGCGATTGGCGCAGAAGACGATCTCTGTTCCATCGGGCGACCAGCACGATTGCACGAGATCAACCGGTTCCGAGGTAAGGCGCTGCGCCCGACTATCCCGGTCATCCAGGGTGATGAGCCAGAGTTGCTGGTGACGGCCCTGCCGGTAGCCCTCGCCGTCCCACTGCGCGCCCAGTCGCGTATAGATGAGCGCCGTCTCTGCGCTCTCCGCTTCATGCTGATCGTCCGCCGGCTTCCAGGGGCTATGTGCGAGCAGCGCGCGGCCATCGGGCCGCCAGTGATATTCCGTAACACCCTGAGCAAGCTTGCTCAGGGGGCGCGCTTCTCCACCGGCCATCGGCAGGAGATAGATCTGGGGAGGGCCATCACGATCACTCAAAAACGCCAGCGTGTGACCGTCCGGCGACCAGCGCGGCGTAGTATCGTGATGCCTGCCATCCGTCACCTGCCAGGCAGTCTCATTCTTTCCTCCCACAGTGCGCAACAGCCAGATCGCGCTGCTGGTGGTATTGCTTTCGGCATGACAGCGCTGCACGGTAAACGCGACGAGCGTGCCATCCGGGGAGAGCTGGGGATCGCTGGCGATCCGCAAAGCGAGCAGATCATCGACGCTCAGGTAGGGTAACGAAGGTGCGGCTGCGGCGCCAGTTCCTGTATGATCGGCGGGCACCATTACTTCAATTGTGGTCGCGTCGTCGCTTGCCGCTGGCGCGGCGGGCGATACCTGCTGATCGGCCTGACCCGCGCCATCAGGCTCTACCTGCCGGGCCTGGTCCTCTATGGGACGGTGCATTGTCGGCGTATCTTCGTTCTCGATCATTGCTGCCGCCTTTCATTATTTTCTGCTGTTATTCTATTCTCTCTACGCAGCCATCCACCCACGAGTTACATTCTGCCCCATCTCTCCCACTCCGACTTGAAGCTCAGCCTTACAATGCTATAGACGGGAGCGATTACGCTCCATACATTTTTTTTCGAGGGCGTGTGATGCACCCCTCATCCCCTCTCGACGGGCACTCGCGCGGCTCCCCCTCGCAAGGGAGAGATAGTATGTTGTGAGAGATGCTATTCGCGCATCTCCCATAACATACTATCTCTCAGGCAAGCGCCGCAGGCGCGAGCAAGTAAGTGCGTCAGATACTTTCTAAAAAAGGATATATTTTATGACAGAGCAAGCAAAACGACCAAATTTTCTGCTTATCGTCTGCGATCAGGAACGTTACGATATGGTTGGCATTAATGGCAGCACGGTGTGCAAGACGCCCTGCATCGACACGCTGGCGCGCGAGGGGATGCGCTTTACCAGCGTCTATACCCCCATCGGGATCTGCACCTCCGCGCGCGCCTCGCTGCTGACAGGTCTCTACCCACACGCTCACGGCATGCTCAATAATTGTCATGGCGATGACGCTATTCTTCGCGAACTGCCCGCCGCACTGCCTACTTTTAGCCAGCTCATGGCCGATGCCGGCTATCGCATGGGTTACGTGGGCAAGTGGCATGTTGGACGTGAACTGGGGCCAGCATCGCGCGGATTCATGGACGTGGTAAGCGAAGTGTACAACGTCGTGACCGCCGAGGGGCATCCACGCGTGCTCGATCCGATCAG
>Ga0070739_10006285_pt1 | contig 13153 bp, 11 predicted proteins | sample Coa_R1_7_FD_66445 | JGI IMG/M metagenome (GOLD analysis project Ga0070739, IMG submission 66445) | Surface soil microbial communities from Centralia Pennsylvania, which are recovering from an underground coalmine fire - Coalmine... | ecosystem: Environmental > Terrestrial > Soil > Unclassified ... | reverse complement strand
ACGGACGACACGCTGGCGTTCCACGGGCTGCCGCAGGCGGGGGCGGATTATCTGCAGAAGCCGTTTACGGCCGAGGCGCTGGGGGCAAAGGTGCGGCAGGTGCTGGCAGCGCCGGAGACCGGGCGGGCTGCGGCGGGCCTTTCCTGAGCGGGGGCGCCGGCGCACCGCGGCCTTGCCCGGCGTTACGGGGGACACGGCGTGTCCGCCGGCAGGGCATGCGGAGTTTCTGCGGGCTGTGTGGCCGCCGCGGGCAGATACACCCGGAAGATCGAGCCGCCGCCGGGCGAACTGCGGACTTCGATGAAGCCGTGGTACGTGCGCACGATGCCCTGGACGGCGGCCAGGCCCAAGCCGCGTCCGGTGAACCGGGTCGAGAAGAAGGGATCGAAGATCCGGGCGAGGGTGGCGCGGTCCATACCGCAGCCGTTATCCGCGACTTCGAGACAGACAAAAGGCCCGGCGTGCGCGTCGAACTCGGGCGCGTGCGCGCGAGCTCTTTCGGGAGGGATTTCGCATGCGCTGGTGGCGATTTCGACCCGGCCGCCGCGATCCGGCGGCATGGACTCGCCGGCATTAAGGACGAGATTCAGGAGGACCTGTTCGATCTGGGTGGGATCGGCATGGACGGGTAGCGCCTGCCCGGACAGGCGGGCCACGAGTTCTACTCCCCGGGGGACGGAGGCCGAGAGGAGTTCCCAGGCGCGGTTCACGAGGTCCGAAAGATCGAAGGTTTCGGAGAGGGACCGGTCCTTGCCGGCATAGGCCAGCAATTGCCGGGTGAGATACGCGGCCTGTTCGGAGGCCTGAATGACGCTTTCCAGCGCGGTGCAGGAGGGGTGCTGGCGCAGCGCGATCTCCGCGTTTCCCACGATGACCGTGAGGAGATTGTTGAAATCGTGCGCGACGCCGCCGGCGAGCACGCCGATGCTCTCCAGTTTCTGCACCTGGCGCAGCCGTTCTTCCGTCCGTTTGTGCTCCGTGATATCGGCGAACACGCCCACGGCGCCGCGCGGGCGGCCTTCGGGGCCAAGGAGCGGAACGGCGTTGCCGATCAGGTTCAGGACGGAGCCGTTGTCGAAAATGGCCTCCAACTCGATACCGACAGCCGGCCGGCCGGTGGCGGCGGCTTTCTGCATGGGCAGTTCGGAGTGGGGAAGCTCCACTCCGGATCTCAAGAGGCGGCAGGTTTGCAGCCGCTCTCCAGCGGGGGAGAATTGCGAAAGATTGCTTCCGGGCGGGCAGCGGAATAGCTGGTAGGCGGCGCGATTGCCGATGATGTTCCGGCACTCCGGATCGCGCGAGAGGAACACGGCCACGGGCATGGCGTCCATCATCGTCTGCAACTCGCCGGCGCGGGCGCGCTCCTCCGCATGGGTTCTGCGGAGATCGTCTTCGATTTTGCGCTGTGCGCTGATGTCGGTCAGGGTGCCGAACCAGCGGGCGATCCGGCCTTCCCGGTCGCGCAAGGGCTTGGCACGCGCCAGGAAAGGCCGAACGATGCCGTCGGCGCCACGCACGGCGAGTGTCGATTCGAACTCCGAACCGGTCGCTATCGCACTCCTCCAGGTCCGCACGCCGTCGCGCGAAGCCTCGGGATCGATCGCCATCTGCCAACCCCAGCCCTGCGACTGTTTCGGAGTGAGGCCGGTGTAGTCGCACCAGCGCTGGTTGACCCAGAAGAATGAGCCATCGGGGTGGGCCATGCCGCACAACTGCGGAATCGTATTGGCGAGCGTTCGGAACTGCTGTTCACTTTCGCGCAGGCTTTCCTCGATCTGCTTGCGGGCGGTGATATCGCGATTGATGGCGAGGATACGGAACTCTGAGGACAGGCCATCTCCAAGCAGCACCTGGCGGCTCTCCACCACGAGGGGGCGGCCATCGCGGGCAACCTGGCGCATCTCGCCCTCCCAGCGGCGTTCGCGAAGCAGCAGCTCATCGATATCCCGGAGCGGGATGGGACTGACCGTCCGCAGCAATTCATGAATCAGCTTGCCGGCGGCCTGGCGCTCCGGCCAGCCGTAGATCTCCTCGGCTCCATTGTTCCAAGTGATGATGCGCCGCGTGACATCCATGGTGATGATGGCATCGTGGGAGAGGTCGATCAGCCGGGCCTGGCCCAGCAGCGCATCCCCGGCCTTCGCGCGGGCCACGAAGGATTCCCGCAGGGCGCCGAGCATCCAGGCGATGAGCGCCAGGGAGAGCGCGTATGCCACAAGCCGCGAGGGCGGATGCGGTCCGAGGTGCGGCGAGACATGGAAGGAGCGAAGGACGAGAACACTCAGAATGCTGAGGGCCGATGCCGCCATGCCGGGTGCGCGGCCTCCCAAGAGGGCAGCGACCGTCACCGCCATGAAGAAAGGCAGGTAGGGGCCCAGATACGGCTCGACCGCAAGCCGCACTCCGGTGGCGGCGAGCACGGCGGCAACGCTGATGCCATATCGCCAGGCGATGCCGCGGTCTGCGGCTAACGGCCGTGCCCATCGGGGGAGATGATTGGGTTCGGAGGGCAGAGTGACCTCACGCTCGGGGAATCGCAGGATCCCCGCCCTGATGGTTGCACCCCGGTTGCCAGTTCCGCCGGGTGGTCTCCGGGATTTCGGTTGCGGGTGTTGAGAGAGGATGCACGGTGGCAGCGGGCCGGTGCATCCGGGTTCGCACGGATAAGGCCCAATCAGGCCAGCGCGGCTACGCGCCCATTTCGCGGCGGATGGCGGCGGCGATGGATTCACTGGCGCGCTCGACCTGGGCGAGGTCGGGGCCTTCGACCATGACGCGGGCGAGGGGCTCGGTGCCGGAGAAACGGACGAGGACGCGGCCGGAGCCGGCGAATTCGTCCTCGACGCGGCGGATCTCTTCGGCGACGGCGGGGACTTCGGTGAGCGCCTTCTTTTCGCGGACGCGCACGTTGACGAGGCGCTGGGGGTAGACCTCGAGATCGGCGGTGAGCTCGTCGAGGCCCTGGCCGGCGCGGAGGGCGGTTTCGAAGACGCGCAGCGCGGTGAGGATGCCGTCGCCGGTGGTGGCGAAGTCGGCGAAGATGACGTGGCCGGACTGCTCGCCGCCGAGCGATGCGCCGAGGCGGAGCATTTCCTCGAGGACGTACTTATCGCCGACGGCGGTGCGGACCATGCGGATGCCGTCGCGGGCGAGGGCCTTTTCGAGGCCGAGATTGGACATGACGGTGGCGACGACGGTGTCCTGGGGGAGGCAGCCGGCGGCGCGGAGGGCGCGGGCGGAAAGGAGCAGGGCGCCGTCGCCATCGACGATCTTGCCGCTGCGGGCGACGAAGATGGCGCGATCGGCATCGCCGTCGAAGGCGACGCCGAATTGGGCGTGGTGCTCGATGACGGCGGCGCGGGCGGTTTCGAGGTGGAGCGCGCCACAGCCGAGGTTGATATTGCGGCCGTCGGGGGCGTCGCAGATGGCGATGACTTCGGCGCCGAGGCGGCGGAAGAGCTCGGGCGCGAGGCGGCTGGCGGCGCCGTTGCCGCAATCGACGACCAGGCGGACGCCATCGAAGCGGACGGAGGCCGTGCCGGCGAGGTAGTCGAGGTACTGGCCGGCGAGGGAATCGTCGATGGCGAGGGGCTCGGGGCGGGGCTCCAGGCCACCCGAGCGGAGGCGGAGGATCTCCTGCTCGATGACGTGCTCCTCCTCATCGGGGAGCTTGAAACCGCTGTGGCCGAAGACCTTGATGCCGTTATCGCGGAACGGGTTGTGGGAGGCGGAGATCATCACGCCGGCGAAGAACGGGCCGGTGCGGGTGAGCCTGGCGACGCCGGGGGTGGTGACGACGCCGGCGTAGCGGACGCGGGCGCCGCGGGCGATCAGGCCGCCGGCGACGAGCTCGGCGATCCAGCCGCCGGATTCGCGGGTGTCGCGGCCGATCAGGATTTCGGGAGCGGCATGGGCGGCGGTGGCATCGTGGCCGAGCGCGAGTCCGAACGCGTAGACGGTGGCGGGGTCGAGGGGGTATTCGCCGGCGACGCCGCGAATGCCGTCGGTGCCGAAGAGTTGTTTAGCCAAGAGAGAGATCCTCCATTTGACGCAGAGACGCGGAGACACAGAGGAGGCTTGGGGGATTTTTCTCAGCGTCTCTGTGTCTCTGCGTCAAGAGCTTCACTCGATTCATTTCTTCTTCATTACAACTGAAACCGTGACCTGGGGCGAGCCCTCGAAGCGGACGTAGGGGTCGGCGATATACGCATTGACGCGGAAGGAGGCGCGGCCGATGGCGGTGGAGACGTCGATGGGGTCGGTGACGGCATCCTGAACCTGGGCGACGCGGCCGGCGGGGCCGGCGATGGCGAGCCGGCCGGGATCGACCGAGTAGCTGGCGACGGAGTAGCCGTTGGCGCCCTCGAGATTGAAGCGGGGGAGGACGGGGATGAGGCGGGTGGCGCGGCGGTCGAAATCGAAGCGGACCTCGGAGGGGATGGCGCGGATGAGGCGGACGCCGCGGGGCAGGCGGACGCTGCCGTATCCGATGGGGAAGGTGCGCTCGCCGGGTTGGACGCCGGACATATCGAGGACGACGGCGGGGCGGACGCCGGCGAGACCGAACGGTTCGAGGCCGCCCATATTGCGGAGCGCGCCGGCGGGCCCGTGGAGCTCGAGGGTGACGGAGCTCACGGGCTGGGAGCTGATATCGAGATCGTCCGGGAGATTGCGGAATTCGAGGCGGACGCTCGCGAAGGTGCTGAGCTCGGGCTCGGTGGCGACGAGGGCCCAGATGACCACGGCAATGGCCAGGGCGAGGAGCTTCCAGAGGAAATTGGCGGCGATCCAGCCGAGGACGCGGCGCATCTAGGGCTTCACCCTTTCCGCGGGGCGGGTTTTATCGGCATCCTGCGAGAGCGGGATATCGGCGGGGAACTGGTCGATGACCATGGGAATGGGGCGCTGGACCTCGAAGTGGCGATTGACGCGTTCGAGCACTTCGGCGGGGGAGAGCCCCTGGACGAGCTCGCCGAAAGCGGCGACGGAGATGCGGCCGGTTTCCTCGGAGACGACGAGCGAGAGGGAGTCGGTTTCCTCGGTGATGCCGATGGCGGCGCGGTGGCGGGTGCCGAGGGAGCGGGAGAGGGCGGTATTGGTGGTGAGGGGGAGGAAGCAGGCGGCGGCAGCGATGCGGTCGTTCTGGACGATGACGGCGCCGTCGTGGAGCGGGAGGCCGGGCTGGAAGATCGAGAGCAGGAGGTCGCGGGAGATGCGGGCGTCGAGGCGGACGCCGCTCTCGACGAAGGTGCGGAGGCCGATATCGCGCTCGAGGACGATGAGGGCGCCGGTCTTGGTTGCGGCGAGCTGCTCGATGGCGAGGAGGATTTCGTTGACGGACTCGGGCTTCCAGAACTCGCCGCCCCAGCCGAACCAGTGCTTGCGGCCGAGGCGGGCGAGGGTGCGGCGGATCTCGGACTGGAAGAGGACGATGATGGCGAGTCCGAGGTAAGGGACGATGAAGGAGAGCAGGGAGCGGAGGGCTTCGAGGCCGGCCCAGACGGCGAGGCCGTAGAGCAGGACCATGATGAGGATGCCGATCAGGATGTGGCTGGCGCGGGTGCCGCGGACGACCATCAGGGCCTGGTAGACGAGGAAGGCGACGACCAGGATATCGATGATGCCGGTCGCGGTGAGCTCCGGCAGCGATGGCAGGAGATGCGGCATGGAAGTCGGCAAGTTTAGTTTAACTGGTGGAGCGGGTTGCGGGCGCGCGGCGGCTTTTCGCCAGATCTGCGTGGCTGTTGGGCTCAGTAGGCGAGGGAGAATATTCCGTTTAGGCCGTCGTAGGTCAGGAGGCATCCCCGCAGGACATCACGCCCGATCAAGGCGTGGAATCCTTGCGCCGCATGCAAATGGGACTTCGTGACGGGAATCGTCAGGTGCGCCAGCGGCGGGTGGCCAGCTGCCGAAGGAATGACCAGGCTCACGTCATATTGCTCTGCGGTTACCGAGCCAGCCCCGGTTGATGGTGTGACCATCTGGATGCTACCGGTAGGTGAGAGTCCGAGCTGATCGAGGATGCCAGGGTCCACGCATGTGTTGCTTGCGCCCGTATCAAGCATTCCCTGAATTTGGATTGGCTGGGGCACCGGTTGCTTCGCCTGGGTCAGAGCTTGGGAGCGCGCGGAGCTCACCCCTATGAAAGCGACGATGATCAGGCTGCCGTTGTTCGGGGCAACTTGGCGCGTAAAGTATGGCAAGGGAACGTTATGCTATCAGACGAGAAATGAAGTGGATCTGCTCAATCGACTCGATCTGCTTGACCAAAAAGGGCTCCAGTTTGAACCGCGCGTACCCCTCTTTCAGTGCGTCCTCATAGGTGCCATATACGTCAACGATGTCATCGCCGTGAATTAGGACAAACTTCCCCTCATTTTGGAGGAGTTCTGGAAGTCGTTGTTTATACGTTTGTAATTCGCGTTCGAGCGCCATCGGCATCGTCCGTAAACTATATTCTAGTCTACAGGGGATTGCAACTCGCAGACCATCCAACGAAACCCTTAAGATTGGGTCGAAAGGCACGTAGCAGCACGCCTGAGCTGAGTCCCTGCCAACATCCGCAGCGCCCTAGGACCGGTGGCGGCCCGACTGACGCCGCGCAGTGATCGTCCGGCGCTACCCACGGCGCCAGCGGAGGACTTCGATGAGGAAGGCGTCGCGGCGGGCGCGGACTTCGTCGGGGCTTTTGACGGACCAGTCGTAGAAGCCGCGGCCGGTTTTGGCGCCGAGGTGGCCTTCACGGACGAGGGCGTGGTAGTTTTCGGGGGCGCGGGGCTCGTTGTAGAGGTCGCGGGAGACGTAGTCGACGACGCGGAGGCCGAGGTCGAGGCCGACGATGTCCTGGTGCTCGAAGATGCCGTAGGCGGGCATGCGGAGGCCGAAGCCGTTGCGGGCGACGGTGTCGACGTCGGCGGCGCCGGCGATGCCTTCGGCGACGATGTGGGCGGCTTCGCGGACGAGGGCCATCTGGAGGCGGTTGCCGAGCTGGCCGGGGCGGTCCTTGCGGATGAGGACGGGAGTCTTGCCGCAGGCGGCGAGGAAGGCGCGGACCGATTCGGCGGTTTCGGGGGCGGTTTTTTCGCCGCAGACGATTTCAACGAGCGGCATGAGGTGGGGCGGGTTCCAGAAGTGGGTGGTGAGCACGCGCCCGGGGCGGGCGCAGCGCGCGGCGATGGCGGTGATGCTGAGGCCGGAGGTGTTGGAGGCGAGGACGGCGTCGGGGCGGGCGAGGGCGTCCATGCGGGCGAAGAGGGACTGCTTGTAGTCCATATCCTCGGGGCCGGATTCGATGACCAGGGAGGCGGCGGAGACGGCAGCGTCGAAGTCGGCGCAGGCATCGAGGAGGCCAAGGGCGCGGGCGATGGCATCGCCGGGGGCGAGGCCGTTCTCAAGGAGGACTCCGGCGAGTTCGTGCGCCTTTGCGAGTCCGGCGGCGGCGGTTTCAGGGGCGCGGCTGACGATGGTCGAGCGGACACCGCCCAAGGCAAGGCTCAGGGCGATGCCGGGGCCCATCATGCCGGTGCCGATGACGGCGGCGGAGGGAAAGGCCGGGGACATGACGTCATTGGAACACACTATTCACCGCCGCGACGCCGAGACGCCGAGGAAAATCCTTGCCAGGCGAGAAAGTTATGGAACAATAGGGCTTAGTCCCGTGTTGGTGGAACGGGATTTAGTCGATTCAAGCCTAAAAGCCTATGCACATCCGGGTACTGGGAATCGTTCTGGCCGGCGGGAAGGGCACGCGGCTATATCCGCTCACGAAGGAAAGGGCCAAACCGGCCGTACCGTTCGGGGGCAAGTATCGCATCATCGACTTCGTTCTGAGCAATTTCATCAATTCGGGAATCTACTCGGTCTACGTGCTGACGCAGTTCCGCAGCCAGTCGCTGCTGCAGCACCTGAACGAGGGCTGGCAGTTCGGGGGACTGCTGAAGACGCAGTTCGTCATTCCGGTGCCGGCGCAGATGCGGTCGCCGGGAGAGACGTGGTATCAGGGGACGGCGGACGCAATCTACCAGAACATCAACCTGGTGGAGCAGTCGGACCCGCATGTGGTGGCGATCTTCGGCGGGGACCACATCTACCGCATGAACGTGATGAGCATGATCGAGTTCCACGTGCAGCGGAGCGCGGAGATCACGGTGGCGGCGATTCCGGTGCCGAAGAAGCACGCGGCGGAGTTCGGGGTTATCGAGACGTCGGAGGACGGGCACATTCTGGCGTTCCATGAGAAGAACCCGGAGGCGCCGACGATGCCGGGCGATACCGAGCGGGTGTATGCGTCGATGGGGAATTACATCTTTTCGACGCGGACGCTGCTGCGGCTGCTGCACGACGACGCGGCGGAGCCGGAGAGCAGCCACGATTTCGGGCGGGACATCCTGCCGAAGCTGGCGGGGAAAGCGGAGATGTACGCATACGATTTCCAGACCAACCGCATCCCGGGGGAGCCGACCGACGGGGCGCTGTACTGGCGGGACGTGGGGACGATCGACGCGTATTACGAAGCCAACATGGACCTGCGGTCGGTGTGCCCGCAACTGAACCTGTACAACCGCGAGTGGCCGCTGCGCACCACGAGCTACCCCGATCCACCGGCGAAGTTCATCTTCGATGAAGCCAACCGGCGCGGGCAGGCGATCGACAGCATCGTTTCGGGCGGCTGCATTCTGGCGGGCGGGACGGTGCGGAATTCGGTGCTGGGGCGCGAGGTGAGGGTGCATTCGGGGGCGCTGGTGGAGGACTGCGTCATTCTCGACAACTGCGATATCGGCCGGCGCGCCAAGCTGCGGCGGGCGGTGCTGGATAAAAACGTGCGGGTGCCGGAAGACGCGACGATCGGCTACGACCTGGCCAAGGACCGCATTCGCCACCACGTGACGGAGAGCGGGCTGGTAGTGGTGGAGGGGGACCGGACGCCGGTCGCGATCAGCAAGGCCACGGTGTAGGGCGATGGCGGTGTAGCGCGATTGGAACAGCACGTCATTGCCTGGATCACGCAGTATGGCTATCTCGCCATATTTCTGCTGCTGGTGTTCGGGATCGTAGGGCTGCCGGTACCGGACGAGACGCTGCTCACCTTCACCGGGTACCTGATCTATACGGGGCATCTGCGATTTCCGCTGGCGTATGCGACGGCGCTGGCGGGGAGCGGGTCGGGGATTACGATCAGCTACTGGCTGGGGCGGACGTTCGGGATGATGGCGATTCACCGCTACGGGCGGTGGCTGCGCATCCGCGAGGAGCACGTGCGAAAGGCGCAGAAGTTTTTCGAAGGCGCGGGCCACTGGGGGCTGACGTTCGGGTACTTCGTGCCGGGGGTGCGGCACCTTACGGCCTTCTCGGCGGGGATGAGCGGGTTGAAGCCGCACTTTTTCGCGATTTTTGCCTACGCGGGCGCGTGCATCTGGGTCGCGACCTTCATGACGCTGGGGTATTTTCTCGGCGAGCGCTGGCACGAAGTGGAGCGGAGCGTCCACGGGTGGATCTCGCGCGGGGTGATCGCGTCGGCTATCGTGCTGGCGGCGTATGTGGCGTGGCGGGTCTGGCGGCGGAAGAGATCGCGGTGACGGCAAGCGCGACGGTGACGACCACGGCCGCGCCGATCACGTTGTACCAGAGCCAGGAGACATCCGTAAAGAATGAGGTCGCGAGAATGGCGGCCTCGCCCACCAGCATGCCGATGAACGCGGCGGTGCCGCCGATACGGCGGAAGCCGAGCGCGAGGACGAAGCAGCCGAGCAGGGTCCCGTAGAAGAGCGAGCCGACGCGATTGACGGCCTCGATGAGGGAACCGAGGCGGCCGGCGAATCCGGCGAAGGCGACGGCGTAAATCCCCCAGAAGAGCGTCAGCCAGCGCGAGGCCATGAGGTAGTGATGGTCGCTGCCGCGGCGATGGACGTAACGCCGGTAGATATCGACCACGGCCACCGTGGCGAGCGAATTGATTTCGCCCGAGCTGGCGGACATGGTGGCGGCGAAGATCACGGCGATGACGAGGCCGACGACGCCGGTCGGCAGGTAGGTGGTGACGAAAGAGAGAAAGATGTAGTTGGTGTCGTTGAAGCCTTTTTCTCCGCCGTGATGCTCGACGAGGCGGAAGGCGCGCGCGCGGGCGTCATCGAGGCGGCGCTGGGCGGCGCGGTAGGCGGCGATATCGGCAGGTTCGGCGCTGGTGCTGCCGGTGTGGTGGGCTCCGGCGAGAGCGAGGGCGGCGTCGCGGCGGTCGCGCCAGGCGGCCGAGTATTCGTTCTGAATGGGCTGAAATTCGGCGGTCGCGGCGACGCGGGAAAGCTCGACGTGGCGGAACATCACGGGCGGCTCGGTGAACAGATAGAACACGAAGACCATGGCGCCGATGAACAGGATGAAGAACTGCATCGGGATCTTGGCCACGGCGTTAAAGAGGAGCGAGAGGCGGCTCTCGGAGACCGACTTGCCGGTGAGGTATCGCTGCACCTGGGACTGATCGCAGCCGAAGTAGGAAAGGAAGAGGAAAGTGCCGCCGAGGAGGCCGCTCCAGATATTGAAGCGGTCGGCCCAATCGAAGTGCGTGGTAACGGCGTTGAGGCGGCCGGCGGCGCCGGCGAGGAAAACGGCATCGGGGATGGAGACGCCGGAGGGCAGCAGTACGAAGACGGTGCAGAGGGCGATGACGAGGCCGAGGAAGATGACGCACATCTGCTGCACGTCGCTCCAGGTGACGGCCTTGATGCCGCCGAGGACGGTGTAGGTGACAACGAGCGCGCCCATGAGCGAGGTGGTCACGCGCTCGGGCCAGCCGAGAATCATGGACAGGACGATGGCGGGGGCGTAGATGGTGAGGCCCGCAGAGAGGCCGCGCTGCATCAGGAAGATGACGCTGGCGAGGGCGCGGGTTTTGCCGTCGAAGCGCTTTTCCAGGTATTCGTACGCCGTGTAGACCTTGGCGTGGTGGAAGACGGGGACGACCTTGGCGGAAATGACGATCATCGCGAGCGGCAGTCCGAAATAGAACTGGACGAAGCGCATGCCGTCGACATAGGACTGGCCGGTGGTAGAGAGGAACGTGATGGCGCTGGCCTGGGTGGCCATGATCGAGAGCGCCATGGCGTACCAGGGCATCGATTTGCCGGCGAGGAGGTAGCGGTCGACGGTGTTGGAGCCGCGGCTGCGGTAGAGGCCATAGGCGACGATCGAGATCAGGGTGGAAGCCAGGACGATCCAGTCGAGCGGCTTCATCGGTAGGCTCTCGTAAACAGATAGAAGACGAAGATCAGGGCGGCGAGGTAGACGATGATTGCGAGGTAGACGTTGCGCCAGGTGCCGAGGAACGGTGGTGGATCGTCGGGTACGTCGCGGGGCTCCGGCATGGGGGAAGTGTAGCATGCAGGGGTTGGCCGGGCGGCAATTCATTGAGGGCTCACGGCATGGGTCAAGGGGGATCAGGGGTCAGTGATCGGGGAGCCGGGCGAGCGGGATGGATTGTGGACCATTTCATCCTTGACTGGTATCGATAATCGATGGTATCGATAACCTATGGGAATTGCCAGGCCAACCAATCCCGGCGCGGATTTTCTTCCCGGCACGCTGGAGATGTTGATCCTTAAAACTCTCAGCCGCGGGCCGAACCACGGTTTCGGTATTGCCCAGCACATCCAGCAGGTATCGCGGGAAGCTCTGCGGATCGGCGAAGGGTCCCTTTACCCGGCGCTCCAGCGGCTGCTGCGCGATGACTGCGTGGAAGCGGAATGGGATGTCACCGAGAACAACCGGCGCGCGCGCTATTACCGCATCACGCCGGCCGGGCGCAAACGGCTTCAAGCCGAGAAGCAGTCGTTCGATTTCCTGCTGGCCGGCATCGCGCGGGTTATGGAGGCATCGTGAGGCTCTGGAAAAATTTCCGCACGTGGTGGCGCGCGCGGCAGTTCGAAGCCGAACTCGCCGAAGAAATCCGCTTCCATCGCGAGCTTTCGGGCGAGGCGGCTTTCGGCAGCGTAGCGCTCGCGCTCGAAGAGTCGCGGGAGGTCTGGGGACTCGCCTGGCTGGAATCCTGGAAGCAGGACGTGCGGTACGCGCTACGCGGCTTCCGGCGCGCGCCGGGCTTTGCGGCGGGCGTGATCGCCACCATCGGCCTCGGTCTCGGCCTCAACACCACGATGTTCACGGTGATGAATGCCTATGCCTTGCGGCCGTATGCGGTGCGCGATCCTCGCGCGCTCTATACCTTCTTCATGGTTGTGAAGAACGGCAGGAGCCGAAACTTCACGTGGCAGGAATTCCAGGATCTCCGCCGCCGGAGCGCCCCGTTTTCGGAAGTCTACGCATCCTGGGGCTTTCCGGCGCAGATCGGCGGGAGCACGGTCCTCGCCCAGGCGGTCTCGGGGAACTACTTCGGCATGCTCTCTCCCGGCATGGCAATGGGGCGGCCGTTGACTCCCGGAGACAACGGCCCCGTGATGGTCGTGAGTTACGGCGTCTGGCGCAACCATTTCGGCTCCGACCCCGCGATCCTCGGGCGCAAAGTTTTTGTCCGCGGGCAGCCCTTCGAAGTGATCGGAGTCTCGGGCGCGGCATTCGAAGGGATCGATAATTTTCCGGTTGGCCTATGGGTCCCGGCGGCCATGTCGCCCAGCGTTCTCGATGCCGATCCATTCCAGCCCGGGCATTCCGGCAACCTGCGCCTCGTCGGCCGGCTCCTGCCTGGCGTCAGCCCGAAAGCTGCCAAGGCGCCGCTGCTTTCCTGGGTCCGCACATTCGAGCCGGAGGCGACCGGCATCGAGATGTACTCTCACGCCACGCCCATTCCCGTGAATCAAGACACGCTGCTCGCGTTTCTGCCGCTGCTGGTTGCATTCGCTCTGGTCCTGCTGATCGCCTGCGCCAACGTCTCCAACATGATGCTGGCCCGCGCTCTGGCACGGCAGCGGGAGATTGCCATTCGCGTTTCCCTCGGCGCCGGCCGCGCGCGGCTGGTGCGCCAACTCCTCACGGAAAGCGTGCTTCTCGCGCTGCCTGCCGCCGTCGCGGGGTTTGTCATCTCGGAAGCCACCATTCGCGGCGCGCAAACCCTGCTCTTCGCCACCATCCCGCCCGCCCTGGGCCGCCTGCTCGCCATCGAGGATCTCTCGCCCGATTGGCGCGTGTTCGGATTTCTGCTGGCCGTTTC
>Ga0070739_10006284_pt1 | contig 13153 bp, 12 predicted proteins | sample Coa_R1_7_FD_66445 | JGI IMG/M metagenome (GOLD analysis project Ga0070739, IMG submission 66445) | Surface soil microbial communities from Centralia Pennsylvania, which are recovering from an underground coalmine fire - Coalmine... | ecosystem: Environmental > Terrestrial > Soil > Unclassified ... | reverse complement strand
CGTGGCCGGCATCATCGGCGTCATCATCAATATTGGCGCGCGTGCGCTCGAACGCCGCGTGCTCGCCTGGCACCCTTCGATCCGCCTCGATGCGGCGGAGGCCGTTGTATGATCGCGTCGCTGCTGCGCCGTGTCGCGGTGGTTCTGGCGCTGCCGGCGGCGCTGATTGCCGTGTGGTGGTTCGCCAGCGCTGGAAGCGAGAACTTTTATTTCCCGCCGCTATCGACAATCCTGGAGACCTTCGCGCGTCTGTGGTTTTCGCCTCAGGCGATGCACGACGCGGTGCCAAGCTTGATACGACTGTCGATCGGCTATGTCGCCGCGGCGTTGCTCGGCATCGCCATCGGCATTCCGGTCGGCGCCTCGCGCAGCTTGCGCAACCTGCTCGAGCCGGTGCTGGAGTTCTTGCGCGCCATCCCGCCCCCCGTTCTCGTCCCCGTGTTGATACTGTTTGCGGGCATCGGCGATGAGATGAAGGCGCTGGTGATCGTGTTCGGCTGCATCTGGCCGGTGCTGCTCAATACCGTGGCCGGCGTGCGCGCGCTCGATACGGTTTTGGCCGAGGTGGTGCGGAGCTATCGCATCGGCGCGCTCGCCCGGCTGTGGCATTTTGTGCTGCCCGGCGCCAGCCCGCAGATCTTCGCCGGTCTGCGGCAATCACTCTCGATCGGCATCATTCTGATGGTGATCAGCGAGATGTTTGCCGCCAGCGACGGCATCGGCTTTGCGCTGGTGCAGTATCAGCGTAGCTTCGCGATACCCGAAATGTGGAGCGGCATCATTCTGCTCGGCATTATCGGCATCGTTCTGTCGGTCATCTTTCGGGCGATTGAGGCCTGGATTTTGGGCTGGTATCACGGCTTGCGGCGCACCCAACGTGCCGCCTGACCGCCGAGGGCTCATGAATTGCGCAGCGCCGCCCATGCTGGAGGTCAAACGGCTGCGCAAGGTCTACGAGGATTCCAGCCGCACCGTCGAAGCCATCCGCGATGTCAGCTTTAGCGTGGGGCTGGGCGAGCTGGTCTGCATCGTCGGCCCATCGGGCGCAGGCAAGACCACGCTGCTCAAATGCATCGCGGGGCTGTTGGCGCCGACCGGCGGCAACATCCTGCTCGAAGGCCAGCAGGTCACCGCGCCACCCCCCGCCATGGCCGTCGTGTTTCAGGAATACGGCCGCAGCCTGTTTCCGTGGATGAGCGTGCACGACAACGTCGCACTGCCGCTCAAGCAGAAAAAGATGGGTACTGAGCGACGCGAACAATTGGTGCGCGAGGCACTCGCGTCCGTCGATCTTGCCGGCGTCGGCGGCGCTTATCCGTGGCAGCTGTCCGGCGGAATGCAGCAACGTGTCGCCATTGCCCGCGCGGTGGCCTACGAGCCCCACGTGCTCCTGATGGATGAGCCGTTTGCAGCCGTCGATGCACAGACCCGGGCCGATCTCGAGGATCTGATCCGAGTGCTGTGGCGACGCCTCGGCGTGACGGTGCTGTTCGTCACCCATGACATCGACGAGTCGGTCTATCTCGGCCAGCGCGTCCTGATCATGTCGCACGCGCCGACCGTGATCATGGAGGATGTGTCGATCGATCTGCCCGATGGGCGCTCCCAGCTCGAGACCCGCTCGCTGGCGCGGTTTGGCGCATTGCGCAAGCACATCTACTCGCAGATTCAGCTCGCCAAGCAGGGCTGGCGCCCGCCGGGCGCATAAGCCTACAGCCGTTTCACCTTGCGCCGGCGCTCCGCGAGCCGGTATCGACCCCTTGCAACTTCCTTCAAAAAACTGCCTCATGCTTCGCCCCGGCACTTTCGCCCTGACATTGCTGCTGTCGCTGCTGACCGGTCTGGGGCCGCTATCCATGGACATGTACCTGCCCTCCATGCCGGCCATCGGCGCAGCGTTGCATGCGAGTATCCCGCAAGTGCAGCTCACCATTTCGAGCTATCTGCTGGGCTTTGCCGCCGGTCAGATCGTCTACGGGCCGGTATCGGATCGCTTCGGCCGGCGGCCTGTGATCCTCACAGCGCTGGCGCTCTATGCCGTGGCCACGGTCGTATGCGCGACCACGCAATCCATCGAAACGCTGACTGCCGTGCGCTTCGTCCAGGCGCTCGGCGGCGCCGGCTCGGTGGTGCTGGCGCGCGCCGTTGTGCGCGACCTCTACACCGGCGTGCGCGCCGGCCGCGAATTATCCCTGATGGGATCGATTACCGCGTTTGCGCCAATTGTTGCCCCGGCCATTGGCGGCGTCCTGCAGACTGCGTTCGGCTGGCGCGCCAGCTTCATTCTCTTGGTAGCCGTCGCCCTGATCTGCGCGTCGGCGGCAGCGAGCTTGCTGCCTGAAACGCTGCGCCAGCGCACGCCGGGACCGTTCTCGTTGCACAGCATAAGCAAGCTCTATCGGTCGGTGCTGACTCATCGCGGCTTTTTGGCCAATCTCGGTATCCTCACGGCGAGCTTTGTCGGTCTGTTCGCCTGGGTGTCCGGCGCCTCGGTCGTGATGCAAGGCGTCTATGGGCTTTCGGCCCTCGCGTTTGGCACCATCTACGCGGTCGGTGCGGCCGGCTATATGCTCGGCACCTCCATCGCAGCGCGAATCGTGACGCCGCTAGGCCTCGATCGCACCATGGGCATTGGCGCCGTCGTCCAGGCGATCGGCGGCCTCATCATGGCGGCCGCGGTGGCACTCAGCCTGCCAAGCGTCGCATGGCTGGTCGGAGCCATGACGGTCTACCTGGCAGGCATGGGCTTCGTGTTGCCGCAGGCAATGGCGGGCGCACTGACGCCGTTTCCCGACCGGGCCGGCACAGCCTCGTCGCTGATGGGATTCAGCCAGCAGTCAAGCGCGGCCATCGCGGCCGCCGCAATCGGCCTTTATCTCGGCCGCTCGGCCTGGCCCGTCGCCGGAACGGTCGCCGCCATGGGCGTTGCCGCGCTCCTGATTTGGCTCCTCACACGCAAAGCAAGGAGCGCCGCGCATTAGACAACCTCTCCGGATCGGAGATTAGGCGCCATGCGCGTTGTTGTTTCGGCGGCGCGCTGCCGCGCTTCCGCGGCGCATTTGGCGGCGTGCGCGATGCGATTGATGACCTGCAAGTTCGGCAAGCCCCAAAAGCCGAGCAGCCGCGGCCAAGGCACGCCGCGGCATTCGCGCCAGACCTGAAACAGCGGCACCCGGTGATCGACTTCGGCATCGCGCCACAGCCGACCGCCGGTTTGGCCGCAGCGCCGCGCCTGCAGCCTCCGTAACAGCCGCGCCTCGCCGCCCGGCGCGTTCCAGAATTGCCACGCCACCACGCAGGCGGAGTGCCAAGCCGCGTTCTTGTTCGGACCGGACTGCCACAGATCGGCATGCCAGCCGAACCGGTACGCCGGCTGGCCGCAGATGCAACAGAATCCCGGACCGCGCGCGTGGGCACGTTCGCGGTAGGGCGCCGGCGGCGTGCGAAAGGTGGTGGGCAGTCCGCTGTCGCGCTCGCTGTCACTGGCGAGTTGCCAATTCCAGCCGGGCGGCGCGCCGCTCTTCGCCGCAAGGGCTCGCGCGAGGCGATCGGCGCGCAGCGGATGGGCACGCCAATAGGAATCAATGGCAAGTCGTGGCGTCGGCGGCACAAACGGACGACCAAGCGCCCGTCTCAGCACCGAGGCCGGAAAGATTTGCGGCAGCGTGCGCGTCAGGCGCGCGAGCGCCAGACGGTTCCGCTCCGCTTTTTGCTCCTGCCAACTGGACATGAACAGCCCGATGCACCCGATCATGTGGCAAAGCCGTAAAGGCATCGTCACCGGCCAGCCTGCGCCGCTCGGCGAGACCAGAATGGAAGTGCGTTCGGCCGGCAGTGCTCTCGCGGATCCCGCCGCCGGTTCGGTTGGCCCCGCGAGCATGCGGCGGTAAGCTCCTCCCTCCGCCACCGGCGGGCGCGGCGCCGCGGGTGCTGCCTGACAATCATCGGGACGGAGGAGATGTCATGGCCGAACAAACGCTCACTCCCGAGCAGATGGAGGCGCGCATTGCGCGGTTCGGTAAGCTGCGGACCTATCAGCAACAAAACCACGACACCCATGGCATTCCGCCGGGCGCTGTCGAAAAGGTCACAGCGCGGCGTGTCTATCCGGTGATGGCACCCGCCGACTATCAGGGCCGCAGCGCCGGCGCGCCCATCAAGGGGCCCCGCGGCTTGATCGTCAGCATCGCCGAATGCGAGCCCGGCAATGGGCCCGGGCTGCACCGTCATCTCAACACGGTCGAGAATTTCATGTGTCTGTCGGGGCGGTTCGAGATCGCCTGGGGCGATCATGGCGAGCACACGGTGGTGCTTGATCCTCTGGACATGATCTCGGTGCCGCGCGGCGAGAACCGTAGGTTTCGCAACATCTCCAATGAAACCGGCAGGCTGCTGGTGATGATCGTGCCCGAGACCGCCGAGCAGGTTGATCCGATTTCTTATGCGCCGAGCTTGGCCCGGGAAATCGAAAACGAGTACGGCGCAAGCGCGCTGCAGGGGCTGCAGAAGATCGGATTCAAGTTCGAGTCCGAACCCATCGCCTCATGAGCGCCGCCGGAATTGAGGGGCGGGCCATGTGGGCCCGCCCTTCGCCATCGGTCAATCGCCGAACCCTGAATTGGTCGGGAATCGCGGAATCACGGCGGGTACTTTGGAGACGGTGTAGCCCTTCACCTGTAGGGTCCAAGCCGAATCGATCGCCGGCTCGGGAGCGCCCGCGTACTGCAAAAACAGTTCCAGATTTGAGACGTAGAGGGTGGAGCCGTCATTGCTGAACGCCAGACTGGCCGGGAACAGAAAACCGTGCGGAATCCCGTTTCGGTCAAGGCCATCGAAGTCACCGAGTTTGGCGATCACCTTGGCAAGTGGCGTGCCGTCGACGGGATTCGTCGCAGCGTTTGGATTGACGACGACGATCTCGTCCTCCTGATTGGCGCATATCCAGATGTTGTCCTGTCGGTCGATGGCGATGCCGTCTGGCGCATTGATGCCGGTAATCAGAATGGACGGTGCCCCGCTGGCGACCGCCGTGCCGTGGTTGAGCGTCACCGGAATCTGAACGATGTGGTGAAACGCGGTGTTCGCCACGTACATCTTGGTATACTCGTTATTGAATTCGACGCCGTTAGCGCCGAACGGCGGCGACAGCGTCCCGCTGCCATTCCCGAACAGCGGCCCTCCGGTGAACGCCGTATAGCTGCCGCCATGGGGTGGTATCTGCCAGATCGTGCCGTTGAAGGAATCCGAAACATAGCCGTTGCCGGCGGGGTCGAACGTGAGGGCATTGAGACCGGCATTGGCAATCGGTCCCGCCAGCACGGTCGAAGCGCCATTGGTAGGATCGACCTGAAGGACCTTCTGGGCTCCGAAGTCGAGGAGCCACAATTGGTGAGTTACCGGATTGAACGCCAGGCCAAGTGTGTGCGGGCTTGAATTTGCGATGGTGACCTGCCGGATCACCCGGCCGTTTGGCGCGATGGTGAACAGCACCGCGTTGCTCGTGCTACTGATGGAGCCGCTCGCATTGAAGCCAAAGCTCGGCACGTAAATGTTGCCGTCGGGTCCAACGGCGAGGCCTTCCACACTGCTCTTCACGCCGGGCGCGATGTCCGGCAAAACTGTCAAAATATCGACATCGCTGCGATCCCATGCTTGGGCGGGTACCGCCCCGAGAGCCCCGATCATGAGGCCTAGGGCAGCCGCGCCCATTTGCAATCGTGTCATGCTTTCCTCCCGTACTTATTTGAAGCCCAGACGACGGCTGGGTGCCCAACCATGATAGCTTCCCGGGCTGACGCATAGAAGACGCGCCGGGGCGCCTGGGGCAGCGCGCCGCCACAAGGATTAAACGGATACGTCGCGGCAGCCGGCTGAAAGGCTGTCCTTACGGCTGCTCGGCCTCGACCATCTTGTTGAGGATGCGCTTATAGCGCACGGGCCCGACATCAATGGCAAGGATTACGGGGTCAAGCGGCGTTGGCGCGCTCTCGATCACGCGCTGCTGGGCCTCGATCACTGGAGCATCCTGCTCGGCAAAGGCGAAGCGCCGCATGGCGGCGATCTTCTGCTGCAGCTCGCGGTTTAGCTTTTCGTCGGCGGTCATCACGCCCCACCGCACGGCGGTAAAGTGATAGAGCGTCGAGCGCTCGTTCTCGGGCGTCAGCATGTGAATGGCGTGGTAACCGGTGCCGCTCTCCGGCGGCGCGCCCATCTTGCAGATTCCGGTCACGAGACGCAGCGTCGATGGCGCCATCCAGCGCATCTTGGTGAACTTATCGACACGCGGTGGATGGTTCGGCCAGAACGGCGCGAACATGCCGGGCGGAACGGCGTTGCTGGCGTGCCGTCCCACCACGATATCGCCACCGTCTTGCTCGGTCGTGATCTCGGATTCGACCGTATCGGCGTTTCCCAGAATGCCTTCGTGGAGATACGAGGTGTGGCTGAGATCGAGCAGATTGTCGATGATGAGAAGATAGTTCGCCTTGATGACGATTGAGTCGCGCTTGGTGGTATGCAGTTCCGGCACATTGTCGAGCACGCTGAAGTTCGGCACCTTGGCGGGATCGGCCGATGCCGATCCCATCCAAATCCAGATTGCCTTGTGCTTTTCGATCACCGGATAACTTTTCACCCTTGCCCGCGGCGGAATGTGCTTGGTGCCGTGCGGGTTGTGCACGCATGCGCCGCTGCCGTCGAATTCCAGGCCGTGATAGGGGCATTGGATACGGTTGCCGCGCACGACTTTGCCCATGTGCAGCGGTGCAAAACGGTGCGGGCAGCGGTCCTCGATGGCGGCCATGTCGCCGCTAGCCGTTCGGTAAAGCACGATCGGTTCGTTCATGATCGTGCGCGCCGCGACTTGGCCGGCGCTGATATCGTCCGACCATGCCGCCACGTACCAGGCGTTGCGCACATATGGGCCGCTGATCAGCTCTTGTTGCGGTTTCGCTGCCGCTTGCGTTGACACCGGCGCATGCATCATCGCGGTTCCTCCTCGATGGCTCGTGAGGATAGCATGCATCCGTCCACGATGGTCTAGGATGCGGCCGATGCCTCTCGCCCCCATCATCGCCGCTCGCGGCGCCCGCATCCCCGCCATAGGCTTTGGCACCTCCGGTCTTGGCGATGTTCGCGCCGAGCACATAGCCGCGGCCCTCAAGGTCGGCTATCGCCACATCGACACGGCGCGCAAATACGGCACCGAGCGCGCCGTCGGCGAAGCCATGCGCGTGTCCGATGTGCCCCGCGAGGAGATTTTCGTCTGCACGAAGGTCTCTCACGAAAATCTCCATGCTGGCGATTTCGCCCGCTCGGTGGACCAGAGTCTCACGGCGCTCGGCCTGAGCTATGTCGATCTGTTGTTGGTGCACTTGCCGGATAAGCGCACGCCGCTGGCCGAAACCATGGGCGCGCTCGCCAAGGCGAAGCGGCTCGGACTGACGCGCCATATCGGCGTTGCCAATTTCAACATGGCGATGCTCGACGAGGCCATCCGCCTATGCCAGGAGCCGATCGTAACGCTGCAAGTCGAGTGTCACCCCTATCTGGACCAGTCGAAGGTGATTGCCGCCTGTCGTGAACGCGGCCTCGTGCTGACCGCTTATTGTCCGCTGGCCCGGGGGCGGCTGAGCGGCGATCCGGCGTTGGCCGAAATCGCGCAGCGGCACGGCAAGACGTTTGCCCAAGTCGCGCTGCGTTGGTTGATCCAGCACCAAATCGTCGCCGCCATTCCGCGCTCGTCGAACCCCGCGCGCATTGCCCAAAATATCGATGTCTTCGACTTTGAGCTGACGCCCGAGGAAATGTACCGCATTGGCGCACTCAAGCGGCCCGACGGCCGTATTGCCGATCCTGCCGGGGGCGCGCCGCCCTGGGATGCTTAAATTGCACCGCCACGTAGGATTGTGTGGAAGACAAGTTGCTGCGTGCCTGAACCTCACACCTGGGCCCGGTACGGCTTGAGCGCCTCGCGCAGTATTTCGCGCGATGGCTCCGACCCGTCGACCAGCCGGATGCTGCGGCGCCTCACCTTCCAGCCCGCGGTCGTGCGAACGAGCTCCCAGCGGTTCGTCACCACTCTGTGGATATGATAGCCCCGGGAAGCGCCGTGATTCGGCAGTTCGATGGCCTCGCCGGTTTTGTTCGGCGTTAGAATTTGCAGGTATGAGGTCACCACCGCCGTGTCACCATTAAGCGCGACATGCGGCAGGCCCGCGAAGTGTGCGAGCCCCCCGGCAATGGCGGCCTGATGTCCTTCGCTTTTCAAGAGCGCCCCCATGGCCTTGTTCCCGGTGGCGCCGGGCAGCCCCGGACCGCGGTCGAACACGCCATCTTCGGTGTAAATCGCCTCCGCATAATAATCGGCGCCGGTATCGGCGCTCGGCGGGTGGCCGGCGATGAGGTTATAAATTTCGAGTCGGTCCTCGATGGCCTTGAGGCGCTGCTCGAGGGTGTGGTTTTGTTGCTCCATGACGGCGACTCCCGGAAAATGTGATGCATCGCTTCCGCTTGATCTGGCTTATCATAGGGGCGGCTGAAAAATTCGCTCTGCAACGGCTGCTGGCATCCGGCTCGATTGCGGCGCGGAGGGGGAGCCTATGACGTCTGGCGGCGAACTCGATCGCCGTTCGTTTCTCGTTGGCGCGAGCGCCGCGGGGAGCGGTTTGGCCCTGGGATTCAGCATCCCGTCGGGTCCTGGCCCAGTCCGCGCCAGCGAAGCCGCAGCCGAACTGACCTGCTGGATCGTCATCGCGCCGGACGACAGCGTCACCGTCCGCATTGCGCGCGCCGAAATGGGTCAAGGCGTGATGACGGCGCTCGCGATGCTGGTCGCCGAAGAGCTGGAATGCGACTGGGCCAAGGTCCGTACGACCTTCGTGCCGCCGGAAGCCAATCTGCGTCGCGGCCGCGCCTGGGGCGATATGTCCACGGGCGCCAGTCAGTCAATCGAGGGGTCGCAATTCTATCTCCGGCGGGCTGGCGCCGCCGCACGGGAGATGCTGATTGCCGCCGCCGCCGCGCGCTGGAACGTTCCGACGGCGGAATGCACGGCCCGCGACAGCATCATTAGCCATCCGGCGAGCGGCCGCAGCCTCAGCTTCGGGGCGCTGGCCGATGAGGCGGCGAAACTCACTCCGCCGAGCAATGTGGCCCTCAAGGAGCCGCGCGCATGGCGGCTCGCAGGTACCCCGCAGCGACGTCTCGACCTCCCGGAAAAGGTCACCGGGCAGCCGATTTTCGCCATGGACGTGCGCCTGCCCGGGATGTTGTACGCCGCCGTAGCGCACTGCCCGGTCTTCGGGGGAGTCCTGAAGGCGGTCGATGAAAGCTCGATCGGCGGCATGACTGGAGTGCTCCGTGTCGTCCGGCTGCCGGATGCCGTTGCGGTCATTGCGGACTCCTGGTGGCGCGCCCAGCGCGCCCTCGGGGCACTGCGGATCGAGTGGGACGACCGCGGCAATGCCGCAACCTCGAGTGCCACAATCGCCGAATACGTGCGCGGTGGACTGCACGCCGACACGGCCCAGGTCGGCCGGGCCGATGGTGATGTCGGCGCGGCGCTCGTGCGCGCCGCGCGCTGCATTGAAGCCGAATACGCGGTGCCATTTTTGGCGCACGCAACCATGGAGCCGCAGAATTGCACCGTGCACGTCAGGCCCGATAAGGTCGAGGTCTGGGCGCCGTCACAGGACGTAATGACGACGCTGGTGACGGCCGCGGTGGCGGCCGCAGTGCCCAACGACAAAGTCGAAGTCCATGTGGTGATGACTGGCGGCGGCTTCGGACGGCGCAACGCCGTCCAGGATTACGTGCGCCTGGCGGTGCTGATCGCCAAGGAAGTCGCTGCGCCGGTGAAAACCGTGTGGACGCGCGAGCAGGACGTGAGGCACGATCTGTACCGGCCCTGCGGCATGGCCCGCATGGTCGCCGGCCTTGATGCCACGGGAGCGCTCGACGTGCTGTCCATCCGGCTTGCAGGTCCGTCGTTTGTCGCCTCGTTGGTCCCGCAATTCGGGCCGCAAATCGTTGATTTGAGTTTTGTCAGCGGCCTGACGACCGAGATGCCGTACGAAATTCCGAATTATCTGGTTGATGTGGCGGTGCGTCAAACCCATGTGCCGCTCGGCGCCTGGCGCGGCATCAACTACACCCAGAACGCCTATTACCGCGAATGCTTCATCGACGAATTGGCGCACGCCGCCGAAATCGATCCATATCTGTTTAGGCGCCGTTTGGTGCGTAACAGCCCAAAGAACCTCGCCGTTCTCGACGCGGCCGCCAAAAAGGCCAACTGGACCGAATCGCCGCCGGCCGGCCGCTTTCGGGGCATCGCGCTCAATGCAGCCTGCGATTCGTATTGCGCGCAGGTCGTAGAGATCTCCGTCACCGACGGCGAAGTGCGGGTTCATCGTGTCGTCTCGGCAATCGACTGCGGCCATGTCGTGAACCCGCTGTCCATCGAAATGCAGATGCAGGGCGCGATTATCTATGCACTCACCGCGGCTCTGTACGGGGAGATCACCATAAGAAGCGGAGGCGCGGAGCAATCGAATTTCGATGATTACCGCATGCTGCTAATGCGTGACGCCCCGCTGGTCGAGAGCGTCATTGTGCCCAGCGGCGATTTCTGGGGGGGCGTCGGCGAACCGCCGGTTCCGCCGGTGGCGCCCGCACTGTGCAATGCAATTTTTGCGGCCACCGGCCAACGCATCCGCTCTCTACCCGTGAAAAATCACGATTTGCGCAAGATCTGATTTAATCAGCCCTTGAGGCATAGTCGCGCAGGCCGGCGGCGCCGCGCTCTTGTGCCCAGCTTTTGCCGCATCAATCATGCACGCCGATCTGGCAGCTTGGGGAACAATCGTTGCCGGTTACAAATCTCTATATCAAGCGCCGGCATGGCACCGCGCTTGAAGCCGTATCGAATTTGACATTCGATCAGAACGGCATCGCGGATGGCATTGCCTGCTCGCCCTTTCGCCAAGTGTTGATCGCATCACGCTCGGTCTTGGCCGACTGCGGCTTGAGACCCGGAGATCTGCGCGAAAACGTCGTGGTCGATTACGACGATCTGTACGATTTGCCGTCCGGCACCGTCGTCAAGATCGGGCCAGCATTGATCCGCCTGACCTTTCATTGCGAGCCCTGCAAGAAGATCCTGAAGTTGATCGAGTTCGACCGCATTGTGCATCGGCGCGGCGTGTTCGGGAATTTTCTTAATCATGGAACGGTTTCGCTCGGCGATCAGTTTGCAGTGCTGGAGCAGAGGTTCGAGCCCATACCCTATGCGGTCAACGAGCGGATCAAATGGTTCCTGCGCAAGCATCCAGGACCGGCCGCCGCCCGGCACTTGATCCATGCCATTGGACTGCCCACCGCTTACGCTAGGGCGATGCCGCGGCTCCTGGATAAGCTGAAAATCGGGATCGGCATCCGGGTTTCGGCTGAACAGAGGGGCGGGAGCACCGGCTAGGCTAGCCGGCGCGCCGCCGCTCAAGCGCCGGGATCTGCTTTAGCTTCGACCGTCATGGGCAAGCCGCCCGCGGGCCGCAATGTCACCCGCAACAGCGGCCACACGTTCGCGCCTGGCGCAAGCTGCAGCGAAAAATTTTTGACGATGGTGGCGAGAATGAGCGTCGCTTCTTGCAACGCGAAGGCCGAACCGATGCAGGTCCGTAGCCCCGCGCCGAACGGCAGATACGCGTAGCGGTCGATCCCGGCGCGCGCTTTGCCGAGAAATCGGCTGGGATCAAAGCAATCCGGATCGCGCCAATGTAGCCGATGACGATGCAGGACGTACGGCGCGATCACGACCATCGAGCCGCGCTTGATCAGCTCGCCGGCGAGGTCATCGGTCCCGATGGCGACGCGGCTGATGGCGGCAATCGGCGGATAGAGCCGGACCGCTTCGTCGATAACAGCGCGGGTTTCCACCAGTCGGTCGGCAAGGCCATTCACGTCGCCGGCAAACTCGCGTCGCACTTCGTGCTCGAGGCGAGATCGCCATTCGGGCGATTGCGAGAGCAGGAACAGCCCCCAGGTGATCGTATTGGCCGTGGTCTCATGGCCGGCAGCGATAAAGGTGAGAATGTTGGAGCGAACCTCCGCTTCCGAGAGCGCTTCACCGGTATCCGGATCGAGCGCGCCTAGCAGCAGCGTCAGAATGTCGTTCGGGGCCGCGCCCTGGCGTTGCCGGCGAGTGGCGATGATCTCATCGATGGCGGCCTCGAAGAATCGCAGTGTTGAGCGCACGCGCAAATGCGACAGCCGCGGCACCGCGGGCGGCAGCGCGAGAAGGTCCAAGATGTCAATGCGGCCGATGGTGTTGAAATACACGCTCATCGCCGCGCGGAACTGCTCGCGCTCGCGGCCAAGTCCATCGGAAAAGATCGTGCGCTCGAGTACGTCGAGCGTGACACGCGACATTTCTGCCGCAACGTCGACCGTCGCGCCACACTTGTGGCGCCACCGCTCCGTCAAGGCCTCGGCGGCATTCAGCATCGCAGGAGCGAAACCCATGATCGTTTTGCGCGCGAATACCGGCGCGACCGCGCGCCGTTGCGTCCGCCAGCGCTCGCTTTCGGCGCTGAGCAATCCGTTGCCGAGCCCCGCCGACAGCACGCGGCGTTGAATGGCGTCTTTGCGATAGTTGCTGGCATTGTCGAGCAGCACGCGGCGAATGGCGGCCGGCTCATTGACAAGCAGGACGTGCTTGAACGGCAGCCCGCCGATGACGATCGGCTTTTCGAAGTGATCCTGCGAGAAGCACTCAAGAGGATTGCGATGCAGGGCCGTCAGCAGCCGCAGGATTCCGGGGGTCCGCGGCTGTGGCGTCGGCGCGGGCGGCCGATAGTGCGAGATTGCTCGATGCGGCGCATGCTGGCGCGCCGCCTCGAAAACCTGGTGCCGACTGACGACCTGCGTGGTCAACATCATAGGTCCTAAGATTCAAAGAACGAAAAGCATGCTCGTTGTGAGCCGGCGCCATAGCCTACAGGAGCGCCCACTCCCAACCAAAATAAACGTCCGGAGCTGGAACAGGTTCAGCGCAGCCCGAACAATTTGTCCAGCAACCACAAGTCCAGACTACCAGAATCATGGGCGCGCGTGGCGCCATTCTGAGGTGCGGTCGGTTCGTTAACGACTTGCG
>Ga0070739_10006283_pt1 | contig 13153 bp, 10 predicted proteins | sample Coa_R1_7_FD_66445 | JGI IMG/M metagenome (GOLD analysis project Ga0070739, IMG submission 66445) | Surface soil microbial communities from Centralia Pennsylvania, which are recovering from an underground coalmine fire - Coalmine... | ecosystem: Environmental > Terrestrial > Soil > Unclassified ... | reverse complement strand
ACAGGGCCAACCCCGCCAGTTTAGGGGGAATCCGTTACAGGGAACTCTGAATTCAGTGCCAGACGCGGCTTTCCGCCGCCACACAAGGGTTCACGAAGGAGTTCTCTCATGCGCAAGCTAATGCTGATCTGCGCGATGGTTCTGCTGGTGGGTGCAGCATTTGGACAGGTCACGGTTCTTTCCGGTTACGCGACCAATCAGGGTTGGGGCGGATACTATCCCGCGGCGCCGTTTGTCCCGCTGGTAACGACGCCGATCGTCACGCTCGACACAGTTGCTCCGTCACCGGCCGGCGCGAGCAACGCGACGACTGGGATGGTTGCGGGCGCGACGAACGCAACTCTGTCGATCATACAGCCGCCGCTGACTCCGGTTTACACGGTGCCGGTGTGGTCAGGTTATGACGTGATTGCGCCCGCAACTGCGCCCGTGCCGGCTCCGGGTCCGGAAGCAGCGCCGGTACAACCTGGGCCGCGGGCCGCCGCGGCACCGCGTCATGTGGATGTCGGAATCGCGAGGTCGGAAGTCGAAGTCGCACCGATCGCGAAAATCCCGCGTCAACACGAGCACGCGGTGCGGGTTTACACCAACGCCGACATTGACCGGATCAACCAGCAGAACGGTACGGTGAAGTACGACGGCAAGACCCTGCACATCGGGTAGGAAGATTCACCACAAAGGATCACGAAGGAGTCACAAGGATTTCTTCCTTAGTGTTCCTTCGTGTCCGTTGTGGTTGGTGGTCAGCGTTGCAGGCGGAGGGCGCGATCAAGTTGGAAGGTCAGCACGCTTTCCGCGGGAACTTTTACTTCTTTTCCTTTGGTCAGAACCTGGGTCGCGCCGCCGCCGGCTCCGCCGACCGCTGCTCCAATCGCGGCGCCCTTGCCACCGCCGGCTACCGCGCCGATGAGAGTGCCAAGCAGCGCGCCACCGCCGACATATTCTGCCGTCTTCTTGTTGGCGCCGATTCCGTCGCTACCTTTTTCGGAGACAGCATTGGTCGCGATCTGATAGGTGTGACCGCCAATGTTGATGGAGTGAAGGGCAAGGCTGACTTCTTCCTGCCCAAGCGTCGGATTATTGAACTTCGCCACCGTGAGCTGCGCGGGCGAATTCTTCGGGACAATGACGCGCCCCGACTGATCTTCAATGGCGCGCGCGATTTCCGCTGAATAGGTGTGGCCCACATCCTGCGGGGTTGCCGTAATGTTTTCGTTGGTGCGGATCACGATGCTGGTGCCTGAGGGAAGCACATCGGGCGCAGTCGTGCGCACATGCTCCGGCGTGGTGGCGACTCGTTGGGAGTTCTGCGAACTGCTCTGTGAGTTGCTCTGCGCGAACGATATCGCGCAACAAAGCGCGACCGCCAGAGCCAACAAACTAATTCGTTTCATGTTGCCCCTCCTGATCCAAACAATTGAATGCCGTATTCAACGTTTAGATGCCGAGAACAGGCGGGCGGGGAAGCTGGTTAGGCGCAGCAACTCAGAGGAGAGCTACTGCGGAATCAAAACTGCCCAAATGAGAAACGCAGAGGACGCAGAGTACGCAGAGGGATCTATTTCAATTTCAATCTTATTGTCTTCGCGACTTACTACTTCTCTACTCGCGAGTTACTGCGGGTTATCTTCCGGGCGACGCTTCAGCGTGGGACGATCGTCGTCGTTGCCGCTCTTATTGTTGCCATTGTTGCCGCTGTTGCCGGTGCGCCGCAGTGTAGGACGATTGTCATTGCCCTTGTCGTTGAGCTTGTGGCGATTCTCGATTTCTGCCAGCCGGGCTTTAACGTTGTCGAACTCCGAGGTGTCGAGGATGTACTCGGGGCGGGGCGGCAGAACGTTTGAGATTTCCTGCTGGGACTTTTCGATACGTTCCGGGGTCTGCGGATGCGTCTCGAAGGTTTTGGCCATGAAGCCAGGCTTCTTTTTTTGCAAAGCGTCGATCTTCTCGAAGAATGAAATGAAAGCCTGGGGATCGTAGCCGCTCTTATACATGTACTCGAGGCCAAGATAATCGGCCTGCGCCTCAAAGCCGCGCGAGAATTTGAGGAACGTCACGGGAAGCGCCAATCCCATGGCGCTCTGAACGGCGTATCCGAGGCCACCACCGACGAAGATAAGCGGAATCGTGGCGAGGTTCGCGAGTTCGCCGCGCGTCTGCTCACGTGCGACGTGGCAGGCGGCAACGTGCGCGATCTCATGCGCCATGACACCGGCCAACTCAGCCTCATTGTCTGCGGCGAGAATCAGCCCGGAATTCACGTAGAAGAAACCACCGGGCAGAGCGAAAGCGTTGACTTCGTCGGAATCGATGACTTTGATGGTGAAGGGAACTTTGGAGTCAGAGTTCCGCACGATATTCTGGCCGACGCGGTTAACGTATTCGGTGACCACGGGATCGGTCACCATCTTCGCGCTCGATTCCACCTGCTGGGCGAACTGCTTGCCCATAGCAATCTGTTTCTCGACGCTGTACCAGTTGCCCAGGCCTTTGTTGCAACCGACGTTACGATTGCCGATGGCGTCGATGTTACGCATGCTGGGGGTGGGCTTGTCGTCGTCCTTGGCGGCAAACAGGCTGGAGCAGATAGAGAAAATCGCGAGAAGGACCAGGGCGCTTCGTTTCATGGAAAGGACCCCCGACTCCACGGCAGAAGTGGACGGGAAAAACCGCCGGCACAATGTCGTACGGATTCTTACGTGCTTAGAAGCAGGCGCGGAGCACTCGGTTGCTTGTAAGTTGCTGCTGGTCAGCGCTTCCTTTCGGGAATCGCGGCGGCGCGGCGCTCGGCGATCACCTGTTGGGCGTGTTGCTCCAGTTGTTTGGCCTGAGGCAGCAGGTTGAGAGCTTCGGCCACCTCGGGATCGGTCTCCACCTTGGTAACTTGGCCCTGATCGAGGCCAAATGCATCGGTTACGAGCTCAGTCTTGATCCCAGCTTTCACCCAATCAAGATTCTGCGAGAGTTGCTCCTCGGTGAAGGCGATCTGATGCTGATTCAGGTAGTTGCGGAAGTCCTGGAGCATCTGGTCGTCGACGGCAACGTTCTTGGTGATCTGGTGGCGCGTGAGGTAGTCCTGGGCAAAGTTCGGGAAGGCGAAGTGCGCCAGCAGGTAGTCCTGAAAGGCATTGTGCTTGCGGCTGGCCAGTTTCACGTCAGGGGTGATGCCGTCGCCGCCGTACACGGGGCGTCCGCTGTCGGTGTATTTCACCTGGCGGTTCGCGTTGTTCGAGTTTTCGCGGCCGTAGTAGTAGTCGTACAAATCGACGCCCGTGTAGTTGCGCTGGATGAGTCGTCCGCTGGGCGTGTAGTACTTGGCCGTGGTCAGGGCCAGACCCGTGTTATCGGAGAGCTGGAACACGGTCTGGACGAGACCTTTGCCGAATGTGTTTTCGCCAGCGACGAGGCCGCGGTCGTGATCCTGCAGAGCGCCGGCGACGATTTCAGCTCCCGATGCGGTACCGCGATCCACCAAAATCACGATCGGGTAGTCCTTGCCGTTATCACCCTGGGAGGCGCGGTACACCTGCTCCGGTGAAGCCCGGCCGGCCTGGGAAACAACTACGTCACCTTTGGGCAGGAACTTTCCTGCAACACCCACGGCCGCACCCAGCAAGCCGCCGGGATCCTGGCGCAGATCAAGGATGAGCCCCTGCAAATTGCCAAACTGATTGAGGGCGTCCTGGGTTTCGCGGACGGTGGTCTCGTCGAAACTACTGATGTGCATGTAGCCGATGCCGGGACGGATCATGAAATGAACATCGACGCTGTAGGTGCGAATTTCGTCGCGCGTCAAAGCGAATTCGAGAGGACGCTCGGAGCCTTCGCGCATGACGGTGATGTGCACGGTCGTACCCTTGGGGCCGCGCACCTTCTGAACCACATCGTCGGTGCTCATGTTGTCGGTGGGCTGGCCGTCCACGGCGATGATGATGTCACCGGGGCGCACACCGGCGCGGGCGGCTGGAGTTCCGGCGAGCGGGGCAATCACCACGACGTGGTTATTACGGGGACCAATCGTCATGCCGACGCCGTAATACTTGCCCTTTTGCGATTCTTCGAGCTGAGCGAACTGCTTGGGGTCAAAAAATGTGGAATGGGGATCTAAGACGCGCAGCATGCCGGGAATTGCGCCGTCATAGATAGCTTTGCTGGGATCAACCTGCTCAGCATAGTTCTGCTCGACGACGTTGTAGATCTCGGTGAATTGCTGGAGGCTGCCGCGGATTTGCGTGTCGCTGGCGAAGCCATTGCCGGCGACCTGGCCAAAGAGAACGCCAAGACCGCCGCAACCAAGAACTGTGATGATGACAAAAAGGATATTGCGGCGAGTCATTCTGAAGGTCCCTTAGTGAAGCCCGATTTACTGCTCCCGACGGGGGGCTTAGGTGTGACTATTTCTAAACCCGGCAGGTTGCCCAGAGTTCCGCTCCGGCGGCTAAATACGGCGTCAGTAGCGGAATGTTGGCCCCATGGCGGCCCGCTATGTTAAAACCTCACGTCTGCCTGAAATGGATGCAATCAGAACTCTCGTGGATTCAGAGGAGCACGGAGCCGGCCCATCTCTTCCGGCGGAATTGCGACAGCTCTATGGAGGAGATTTACGGTTCCCGTCCGCGAAGAGTGACCGGCCTTACGTCATCTCGAATTTCGTTTCGACGCTGGATGGGGTCGTGACGTACAGGATCGAGGGCAAGGCGGGCGGGGCGACCATCAGCGGCTCCGACCAGACGGATCGCATCATTATGGCGCTTCTGCGTGCAGCGGTGGACGCGGTGGTGGTCGGGTCAAACACCGTGCACGACGTCGGCCCGAGGGCGATGTGGATTCCTTCCGGCACCTGGCCCGAGGGAAAGGATCTGCTGAACAAGTACAGAGTGGACGTGTTGCACAAGCCGGAGCTACCGCTGGTTGTGATCGTCAGCGGCAGCGGGCGGCTGGATTTGAATCGCGCGGTTTATCGCACGCCGCGCACGGTGATTGTTACGACTGCGGCGGGACGCGAGCACCTGTTGAAAGCCGGCGTTGAGCGGTATCAATCAGTGACAGTGGTCGTACTACCGGATGTCGGCGGGAAACTCACGCCTGAGGCGATCTTGCGCATGTTGCAGGATCAGTTCGGAGCAAAGATCGTTCTGCATGAAGGTGGGCCGACTCTGCTGGGAGAATTTCTTGCGGAAGGGCTGGTGGACGAACTTTTTCTCACCATCGCGCCACAAATATCCGGGAGGCTCACCCACACAGTTCGCGCTGGACTGGTGATGGGAGTGGAGTTCATGCCGGAAACGGCACCGTGGCTGGAACTGGTCAGCGTGAAACAAAAGGCGGGGTATCTGTACCTGCGTTATCAGGTGGGTGCACCGCGCAAGCCGGGCGGCTAGTGCTTCTCCTTCACGTTTGTCGCTCAAGCCCGCGGCGCTACTTTCACTTTTGCTGTTCCAGTACGAGGCCCTTCTCGATTTACGGTGGCAAAAAAACGGCCCCGGCGAGGCGCCAGGGCCGTACAAAGAATCATTAGCTATCGCTTAATCCTTGTTCATCCGCTTGCGGGCGATGCCGCCAAGGGTGACGAGGCCGCTGCCCAGCAGGAAAAGGGACGCGGGCTCAGGAACCTGGCCGCCGCTGCCGTTGATGGTCAGGTCGTCGATGATGAAATGCTCACCGCTCCCGTTGTAACCGTGATTCGTGCCGCCGGACGGGGTGAAATCAACCTCGTTGATGCCCGACCAGTTCAAGCTCACAAAAGTCGGTGTTTGGGTTCCGATCGTCACGTTCGTACTAAACAGCTGGGTGCCGTTGAACAACCCGATAATACTCAGGTTCTCGCCGTCATTCCACGCCGCCCCGGTCCAGAAACTGGTCAGGGTAAAGGTTGGGTCGCCTTTCGCTCCCAACTGCGCAGGGGCACCGAACGGATCAAACAGCTCGTTGTTGGGGCTGATGTTGTTGTTCCAGTAACCACTCTGGGTTCCATTGCAGCAGTCCCGATTGATCACCTCAAAGCTGCCGTTCCAGGTTTGGATCTGGGCATACCCAGAAGGCGGTACCGTGAACGGTGTCAGGTCGTCGAATCCGTATGTTCCCGCAAAGGCGGATACGGTAAGAAGGAGGCAGCCGCAAAGCACCACCACCCCTAGGAACGTCTTCTTCATATTGTCTCTCCGTTGAAATCGATGGGAGTGGGAGGACTCCACAGTTGTGTGTTGTGCACGCCGGACGCCACATTGTATTCTCAACAAAACACAGGGTTTCCAGCAGCGGTCATCTGCAGCTTCTTTCACACCAAGTGCAAATTGCGAGCAGGCAAATCCTTACTCCGACGATGACCAGCTTGTTTTGTTGGACCATTAACAGCGAGGCTTCGGTGGGATCCTGACCGCGCTTAGGGAGGAGAAACAAAGGCGGTGTAATCATAAGCAATCGCTTATGAGTTTTAAAAGGGAATTTCTCAACGACCTACCGCGCGGACTTCGCTTTCACCGATGTTTTTATTCATGCTCAGCGAGGATTCAGCTTACGTTCCTGTGCCGGCCAGGGAAACCTTTTGCGGACTACCGGCGGCGTCGTCGTTGATTTGAAGTATGCCGCTTCTGGCGCCCACCACAGCGGGTTTGAACGTGACATTTACCGTGCAACTCTGCTGCGGTCCCAGGGAAGAGCCGCAGTTATTGGTCTGGTTGAAGTCAGCGGGATTTTTGCCGCCCAGGGTGATCGAAGAAATATTGAGGGTGGTAGTGTTGCTGACATTCTTCAAAGTGACCGGCTTAGGCTGGCTCATGGTATTCACCGGGACGCTGCCAAAATTGACGCTGGTCGGTTGAACACTGGCAATCGAGCCACTGCCCGAAAGACTGACGATCTGGGGACTACCGGGGGCACTGTCAACGAGGGTAATCGCGCCCAGACGCTTGCCGCCGGCAGTGGGCGTGAAAGTCGTAACGATACTGCAATTGTGACCGGCCGGCAGCGACGGGAGACAGGTTGTACTCTTGACTGCAAAATCTCCGCTGGCGGACACGCTTGTGATGTTCCAGTTGGCCGTGCCTTGATTGGTGAGGGTGATGGTTTTGGGAGCGCTGGTGGTGTTGAGCACCTGGGGCGAGAACCCAATCGTCCGACTGGAGAATACGAGGGCCGAGGTATTGAGCAGCACTGCGAAAGAAGATGATCCTACAATATCTGGTTTGCCGTCCCCATTGAGGTCGGCCAAGCCAACACCCATCACGCATGCCGCGTTGTAGTTCACCGGTTTGAACTTTCCATTGCCGGCGTTCGTCAGAACTCGAACCTGGCAACCACTCTGTCTGGTTGAGCCGACCCCAAGGGCGATATCAGCTCGTCCATCACCGTTGAAGTCACCGATAGTGATCGCGGTTGGTGACCCTTGCTGCAGGCGGTCCACCAACTGAGCCGGCTGAAGTGTGCCATCGCCGTTGCCCGCAAGCACGACCGTTCCCAAAGGTGTACTTACCGCGATATCCTGCCTGTCGTTGCCATTCAGGTCACCCGCAGCTATCGCGACCGGGTAGGCCAGGGTTGAGTAGCTTTGTGGATTTTGAAATGTACCGTCGCCATTACCAAGTAGAACGGCGATCTGCGTACCCTGATTCTGCGCCACTACCAGGTCCAACTTACCGTCACCGTTCAGGTCCGTCGCGAGAATGTAGTGAATGTTGCCGATCGCAAGGTTCAGATCCTTTTCTGCCTGAAATGTGCCATTACCATTCCCCAGGAAGATCGCAAGGGTCTTCCCCTGTGCATCATTAATGGCAGCAAGGTCGAGTTTGCCGTCGCCATTAAGATCGGCTGCAGCCAGGAACGAAAGGCAACAATTGCTGGAAATCTGAACTGGAGCCTGGAACGTTCCATCTCCGTTGTTAACGATCAAGTAGAGACCATTGTTGGGCGCGCCTGACGTAACCGCCAGATCGGGGCTTCCACTTTGAGTGAATTGTCCTGCTGCCATGCCTAAGGCCTGTTGAAATATCGCCACTTGGGTTGCGCTCTGGAATGTACCGTCGCCATTACCCAATAAGAGGTAGGGGCCCGTGGTACCCACCAGCGCGGCATCAATTTTTCCATCCCGGTTGAAATCCGCCAGAGCAAGCGGAGAAAGATTAGTGGCCACGGGAAACGCCTTCGCCGCTGCGAATGTTCCGTCTCCCGCACCCAGCAGGATCGTAAGAGTGCTACTCACACCATTCGCAGTTACGAGGTCGAGCCGTTTGTCCCGATTGAGATCGCCAACGACTATTGAAACGGCGTTTGAATCAACAATGGCGGAGGCCAAAGGGGGCGCCTGAAAGGTCCCGTCTCCGTTGCCCAGTAACAGGGTTACCGTGCTGCCGGTACCGTTAAGTTCACCCATGCCCAACACGGCAATGTCGGATTTCCCATCACCATTGAAGTCGCCCACTACCTGCGCAAGGCCCGCCACTCCGACATTATGGGGCGACTGGAAGGTTCCATCGCCGTTGCCGAGAGCAACAGCAAGAATTGAAGAGCTGATGAGGAGCAAATCCTGATTCCCGTTCTTATTGAAGTCTGCTACGGCGACGGGGGACATTGCGTTAATGAAGCTCGCAAGGGTAAACGTCCCGTCACCGTTGCCTAGAAAAATCTCTGTGCCGTTCGTGTCTGCGACCGCCAAATCGGGTTTGCGGTCGTTGTTGAAATCTCCCATGACAATCACCGGGTATGGGTTCGTGGTAGCGGTAAAGATCGGTGGTTGAAAAGTGCCGTCGCCATTGCTGAGCAGGACAGCGAAACCGTCGGGATTTGCAGTTGCGACAATCAGGTCCGCCTTATGATCGCTGTTTACATCCACAGCCTGTATGGCACAGCCCTGCATTTGAAAAGGTATTAAAGTGGGAGCCTGAAACGTGCCGTCGCCGTTTCCGTTGTAGAGAGAGAATGGGCCACCACAGCCGTTCTCGGCCACCAACAAGTCCAGTTTTCCGTTTCCGTGGAAATCCCCAAGAACAGCCGATGCGAGTTGGTTGCCGAAGTTAAAATTCTGGCCCTGCCGGAATGTGCCGTCGCCATTGCCGAGTAACACTCGACCCTGGCCCTTGAAGTTCATAGTTCCGTAAACAAAAGCATCGAGGATACCGTCGCCATTAAGATCCTGCAGAAACACTGAGGAGCCCGGAACCGCCGATACGTTCGGAGCTGCGGCAAACTGGGCGTTCATGGGTAAGGCAGCAGCGATGACTAGAATTAACCAGCAAATCGAAAGTGAACGAAGCATGGCGGCACTCCTGAGAGCTGGGTGGGGGTGGGCTAGACGGCCCTGGGATCCCGTGGAAAGAAGAACCGCACAAGGCGCATGCGATTCGGTGGGGGAGTGTGCGCCCACAGTCGCAACAAGTCAAGGCGAATCGAATTATGCCAACCTTCGAAGGGTAAAGACTATGGCGCACCAAATTCGGGGAGCATGAACACTACGAGAGCAGCACAGGGTGTACGGCAATTACCGCAAGCTCTAGCTTTGAAAAGCAGGAGAGCCAGTAACATCCACGCCGGCTTTGCCTCTCTTATATTAGCCTCGTCAAAGTAAAACTGGCTGCCGGAAATTCGGCAGACGACTGAAACTGGTTGTATTTCCCAGCCTGTTGGGAACAGAGCGATTACACTCAGCGACCCCAGGATCGTTTGGCCCGAAGTGCCTCAATGAGTGAAATGGGGACGTTACAACCGTCAGGATTCATTACTGAATGCACTCGAGTGGTGCTGTGACTGTGATGTGGTCTTCAGAATGAGTAACCCGCGCCGGAGGTGGCTTGTGGTCTCCAGCGTGTGAGCAGCAACATGGATCAGGATCCATTTCTTCTGATGGTTGAAAGGTATAGGTGAAAGGCCGACTAGCTCCCGCATCGCCGCATGCTTGACACTTGAATTGCGATTGTTGAGCGCTGTCCAGAGCAGCTTGCACGAGCAGGGGAGGTCCATCGATGGGTGTCACAGATTCGATGCTCCCATCTTGGAGAACAAAAACTCTTACGCGAACGTCTCCCTTGACAAGCGCTTGTCGCGCCAGCGCCGGATAAACTGGTGGAACCAATTTGCTCAAAACAACCTGCGGCTTCACTCCTTCGTCGTGAGATGGAGGCTGCCCGTGTGCGGATCTCCACGACGGGATTATAGGACTGCGCAAACATAAATTGCGCCATCAGGTACAGCACTCAGTCGCCTGGGTTGGAGTGTTCTGAAGATTTATGAACCGCCAACTCTCGGCGACTGTTTCCTTTCCCTCGCGCCCGCGAAAAACGATCTGATTGGCAACACCAACGCAATCACCATCAGCAGGAAGATCACGGTCAGTTGCACCAGGTTTCGTGAAGCGTCGCGCGGAAACCCTGCGTGGCCAAGTATGGCTTCAAGAAAGAGTGCTGGCAGGTCCGTGATACCTATGAGGTGACGAGAGACGGGGTACATCACATCCGGATGCACCAGATTGGGAACTACCCAACCCCACACAATGACAGACATGACAAACCATGCCCAGCGAACCTTCCTGATATAGGCTGCCCACGTAACAATCAATCCGATCAAAACTATTGCCAGAGAAGCAATACCGAGAGCAGCGCTCTCTCGCAAGTAAAGGCGAAGGCCAAAGTCGTTTTCGTGCACGGCAGCGCGCCCGTCCAAAACATGCTGAACAAGTGGCGGCACGAGCCAAAGAAGCGCAATCGTAAACAACACACTTGAAATGAAAACCGCATTTCGATGAATTTGCATCAGGCGACTTCTTTTGCCAGCCAGCAAATACTTCCGAAACGACGAATGTGCTCGATTGCAACACAGCGAACAACCATGCACAAGTTACGAAGGAGATCAGCGCTCCTCAGCCCGTACTCGGCGCAATCGGGTGTTTACAGTCATCAGCAATCGGTTATGCGCGAAATGGGGATTTCTCACCAACTACGCTCGTCCGCTACAATTCCACGCTGAAGTTCAGGGAGAAAGCCCATGCCGAGAAGGAAAATTTCCTCATTCGCAGCGAGCGGTGTTGTCCTGGGGATTATGTTCGCTATCGCGTGGCACGCAATGGCCCAGGATGCGAAATCGAAGTATCCGAGCATGGCCCCCCTGGAACAATATTTGATGGCAGACCGCAACGCTGAGATCGCGCTGGCCCGGAGTGCCGCGCCGGAGTCCATCTCACGCGACGCCGAGGTCATGGTTCTGGGACGACACGGTTACGAAACTGCGATTCAGGGGAAGAACGGTTTTGTCTGCGTCGTGGAACGTTCCTGGACGGCTCCCATCGACGACCCGAACTTCTGGAACCCGAAGCTGCGTGGTCCGATCTGCTTCAATGCGGCAGCCGCACACTCCCAACTTCCACGCACAATCAAGAAGACGGAGTTGGTCCTGGCTGGACGTACGAAAGAACAGATGATCGAGGCCATCGCCGCCGCCATCGATAAAAAAGAATTGCCTCCGATGGAACCCGGAGCTATGTGCTACATGCTGTCAAAGCAGGGCTACTTGAGCGATACAGCCGGACACTGGCATCCGCATCTCATGTTTTTCTATTCGGGCACCGACCCTGGGGCGTGGGGAGCGGATTTGCCGGGTTCTCCGATTATTGCTTTTCATGAGGCCCGGGAGCAGCTGACTACACTTCTGATTCCGGTGCGAAACTGGTCGGACGGAACCCCTGACCGCTAGCACCGCGTCTTTATGCGAGCCCGCGAATCGAATCTCCCCTTCTCCTATAATGGCGACTTCCCGGCCCGGAGGGTGGATGATTTCGCGACGTGAGTTTTTCAGGATCGGCGGCGCAACGGCTGGAGTCGCGGCAGTATCGCGGTCACTGGCAGCCTTTGCAGAATCGCAAAAAACAGAGGACCAACCGCTTCCTCGGTCCCTGGCCCGATTGCAATCACGCAAAAGCGAAGCGGTTCCAATCACTCGCCAGGAGCGGGCTGCGCGCCTGGAGCGGGCTCGGGCACTCATGAGCGATAACGCGCTCGACGCTATCCTGCTGATGGAAGGCTCCTCCCTCGAGTATTTCACCGGAATCCACTGGTGGGGCGGGGAACGGCTGTTTGCGCTCGTTCTCCCCGCAAAGGGCAACGCTTTTTACGTTTGTCCTGCCTTTGAGGAGGGCCGCGCGCGGGAGCAGATCGGCCCGTCCTCCGATGGAACGCAGGCTGACGTTCGCATCTGGCAAGAAGACGAGAGCCCCTACCAGCGTGTCACGCAGGGGCTGAAGGAGCGTGGGATCTCCACCGGCAGACTGGGCATCGAGGAGACAGTCCGTTTTGTCTTTGTTGACGGAATCGGCAGAGCGGCGCCGCGAGCGACACTCGCCAGCGCAACCCCGGTCACCGCCGGCTGCCGCATGATCAAGAGTACGAATGAAATTGCTCTGATGCGATTGGCCTCGCAAGTCACGCTCGCAGTGTACGAGGCTGTATACCAGGCGCTGTCCGAAGGAATGACACAGCGCGATGTGGGCGACCTGATTGATAAGGCGTACATGCGCGTGGGATTCCCCGGGGAGGCGAGCGTCATGGTGGGCGAGTACACGGCGTTCCCCCACGGATCGAGTACGCCGCAGGTAGTTCGCGAAGGCAGCATCATCATGATCGACGATGGCTGCACGGTCGAGGGCTACCAGTCGGACATTACCCGCACGTTTGTGCTCGGCAAAGCCACCGCGAAAATGAAGAGCGTGTTCGACATCGTGCATCGCGCACAATCGGCGTCATTGGAAGCGGCACGTCCGGGGGCCGCGTGCGGATCGATCGATGACGCGGCGCGGAAGGTGATTACCGATGCGGGCTACGGTCCGGACTACAAATATTTCACCCACCGTGTCGGGCACGGTTTAGGAATGGACGGACACGAGTGGCCTTACCTGGTGCGAGGAAATCCGATCAAACTGCAGCAGAATGTCACGACCAGTAATGAACCGGGAATCTACATCCGCGCCGAATTTGGGGTTCGACTGGAAGACGATATGCACGTTACAGAAAACGGGGCCGAACTCTTCACGCCGCAGAGCCCATCATTAGAGGAGCCCTTCGCAAGGGTGTAAGCAGGTTTCTCGGTCCGATAACGCCAGCTGAACGAGACAAGCACAGCCAACAACAAATTGGCAACGTCAGCGCCCTTTCGCGGCAGGCGCCTGCTCAACTTC
>Ga0070739_10006279_pt1 | contig 13160 bp, 9 predicted proteins | sample Coa_R1_7_FD_66445 | JGI IMG/M metagenome (GOLD analysis project Ga0070739, IMG submission 66445) | Surface soil microbial communities from Centralia Pennsylvania, which are recovering from an underground coalmine fire - Coalmine... | ecosystem: Environmental > Terrestrial > Soil > Unclassified ... | reverse complement strand
GGTTCTTCTTCAGTTTCATGCTCGTCTCTCTCCCTCTCCTGGCTTTTTCTCTCTAGTTTACCACCTCCCGCCTTCTATGCAAAAATATGAAACACACCCCCAACCCCTGATACCGCTTCAATCTTCGCTGCGCTCAGTATGATATGGGAGAGCAACTTTTTTACGGCTTGAGGTTGCCGCTTCCGGTTGGAAAAATTCGTCAGGGGGCATCAGGCTAACAGGCTTCTCAATACCTGTCCCTGTATCGCCTGCGCAGCCTGGTAGAGGGCGCGAAAGGCGGGAAGGCCCAGTTTCTGTTCCAGCGCCTTGAGGAAAAGCTCGATGGAGTGTGAGGTCGGGTCGGAGAGAGACTGACGCAGGGCGAGCGCGGCCAGCAGCACCGCCAGCCCTTCCTCGCGCTGCCCCTGCTCGAAGAGGAGCAGGCCGATACTGCTGAGAATCATGCCCTGATACGGGTGTTTTGGCGTCTGCTTGAGGAAGCGCAGCGCATCCCGGTAATAGCGCAGCGCCTGCCCCGGCTGTCTCTCATCAGAGGCGAGCAGGCCGAGGTTGTGGCGCAGCGCGCTTTCCAGAAAGGGATCGAACGACTGCCGGTCGAGGGTGAGCGCGCGCTCAAAGCAGGCCCGCGCCTCTCGCAGGTTGCCCCGCGCCCGCGCGAGTTCGCCCTGGTTGGTCAGGATCGTGGCCTCGCCGCGCGTGTCGCCGAACATGCGGTAGAGAGCAAGCGCATACTCGAAGCAGGCGCGGCTCTCCGCTTCATGGCCCAGGCGGCCATAGAGCAGGCCCAGATGGCCACAGACCAGCGCGACATCGCTGCGCGCCAGCACGCCGCGCGGGGGCAGCATCATCGTGTAGAGTTCGACCAGCGTATTCCACGCCCCCCACCGCACCATATCCTCGTGCAGGCCCTCGCTGAAAAGCAGATCGCAGGCTTGCTGCCAGTGCCAGCCGTGACAGAAGTGGCGAATGGTGGAGATGAGCGGCTCGACATCCTGTGGGCCGCGCCGCTGCTCGCGCGGGACGACCTGCTGCCGCGCTCGCTGCTGGTAATAGACGGCGACGCGCATATGGCCGGCGGCCAGGGCCACGCGCGCCGCCTCAGGCGAATTGGCCACCCCCGCCTGCGGCCCCGTCACCCCCAGCAGGCCGCTGGTGCGGCGTTCGCTGCCCGTGAGATAGTTGTCGAGAATATATCGCCGCAGCAGCGTGTGCAGATCAAAACAGAGAGTACCATCGCGGTCGAAACGTACCTGCACCAGCGCGAGTTGCGCCAGCAGCCGCACCTCCTGTTCGAGCGTTGGCAGGTCGGTCGCCCCATCGTACTCCTCGCTACGCATGGTCATACTGATGGCCTGCAACGGCACCGGCTCATCGAAGAGACTGAGGGAGCGCAGCAGCGCCCGTTGCACGACGTTCAGGTTGTGGTAGACGGCGGCGAGCAGATTAAGGGGGACATAGCCATTCCACAGGGGCAGATATTCGGGCGCGCTGAGCAGGTAGCGCGGGTGCGCGCCGGTCAGGGAACAGAGCGTGCTGCACAGGACAAGGGCGTAGGCATGCCCGGCGCAGCGTTGCCAGAGCAGCGAAAGCTCCTCCGGTGCAGCCTGCACGCCGCGCTGCTGCATCAGGGCCGTCCCCTCCGGGATGCTCAGCCGCGAGACGAGATAGGAGCGTGTGCGGGCCTCGCTCTCTTCGTCCTCGTTGTGTTGCACAAAGGGAGAGCGATAGCTGGTAAGCAGCACGCGGCTGGCCCCCAGATCGGTCTGTAGCATATCCAGCAGCAGCGAAATGGCCCCGCGTTCCTCGTTGATGGTGATAGTTTTTTCTCCAAGGGTCAGCCATTCATCGAAGTGGTCGAACACGATCAGGGCCGGTTCCTGTGGGCGGCGCAGGGCAAGCAGGAGCAGGGAGATCTGCTGTTCCGGCTTGAGAAAAAAGAAGGCCGGGTCGCTCGCGCCGAGGGAGTCGAGGATGGCAGCGATGGCATCAGGCAGAGTAGTGTGCGGGCCGAGGCCAAGCCAGACCATATGGCGCGGAGCCGGTTGGCCAGCGCGCGCCACCTCCTGCAAACGGCGATAGAGCAGCGCGGCCAGCGTCGATTTGCCTGCTCCGGCATCTCCGCTCAGCACCAGCGTGCTGAGCTGCGGGCGGTTAAGCAAATACAGCGCCGTGTTCACCTCGTCCGCACGCGGCATAATCAGCCCGCCGTCCGTCGGCGGAGGGGTGGGGGCAGCAATGCTCCTACCGGCAGGCCACCCCTTGCGGGTGGCCCTACTATATACGTCGCGCTCGTTTGCCCCGCGAGCGTTGGCGGTCGGGGGGGGCGTGTATAGCCCCGCGTGTTCGTTCCTGTTTATCATCCGTTACATACCCTGTCTGTGCATCGATGTTGCATTGTGTCTCCCCCTGTATCAGAAGTATATCCTACTTTCCCCACAAAAGCTTTGAGTGGGTGTATGAGTAGCACTTATATGCTAAGATAGGGAAAATTTTTCGGATGTGAAGAGAGGGAAGGATTAGCAATGGTACGTATCATCTATATGGGTACGCCGCAGTTCGCGGTACCGGCATTAGAGGCGCTGATCGCCGGCAGGGAGCCGGGCAAGGTGCTGCCGGAAGGGTATGAGATCGCCACCGTGATTACGCGGGTCGATAAACCGGTCGGGCGCGGGCAGGAGATTGTCTATTCGCCCGTCAAACAGACGGCGCTGGCGCACGGCATTCCCGTCTGGCAGCCGGGTTCGCTCAAGAAGCCGGAAAACATCGAGGCGCTCGCCGCCTACAAAGCCGATCTCTATATCGTCGCCGCCTTCGGGCAGATATTGCCGCAGGCCGTCCTCGACCAGCCGCGCTACGGCACGCTCAACATCCACGCCTCGCTGCTGCCCCGCTATCGCGGCGTCTCGCCCATTTCCGAAGCCATCTTGCAGGGAGACCGCGAAACCGGCGTCACCATCATGCTGCTGGACGCGGGCGTCGACACCGGCCCCATGCTCTACAAACGAGCCGTCCCGCTCACAGGCGAGGAGACGACCGGCAGCCTGACAGAGACGCTGGCGCAGGTAGGCGCGCAGGCACTGCTAGAAACCCTGCCGCGCTGGATCGGCGGCCAGATCACGCCCATCCCCCAGGATGAGACACAGGCTACCCACACACGCATGCTGCGCAAAGAAGATGGCGAAATCTCCTGGCAGCGTCCTGCTGCCGTGCTGGCGCGTATGGTGCGCGCCTACACCCCCTGGCCGGGGGCCTACACCCACTGGCGCGGCAAACTGCTCAAAATCGTCCACGCCCGCGCTCTGGAAGTGGAGCCGGAAGCGCCCATTCCCGGCGAAACGCTCGTGCCGGGAATGGTGAGCGTGCGCGAAGAGGGTGGGCAACAGGTTCTCGCCATCGTCACCGGCTCCGGCCTGCTCATCGTCGACCGCCTCCAGCTCGAAGGCAAACGCGCTATGAGTACCGACGAGTTTCTGCGTGGCTACCCGCAAATTGTGGGGGCAGTGCTGGGATAGCCCTCATAAGCGTTAACTTCAGGCCGCCTCAGGCCACCCCTTGCGGCTCTACAAGCGGCACGGCCTTCAGGTAACGCTTATGAGGGGTGGCCCTATCAGTGTCCCACCATCTCCAGTACCCGCCACTTCCAGGGTACCCTGCGAGCAGGGGGTTGCTATTCGTTTGCCCATTCATACGAAGAAATTTTCTACAGGCACAGAAAAAACTGGCGCGACACGAGACGGCACTGTTTGTCGTCCGCTAAAAACGCCTGATGAGCGATATTCTCTTTTTCTAAGACGAAGACTTCAACGCTTTTCGCGTCAGGCTTGACAATCCAGTACTCCGCTATGCCCGCACGAGCATAGACAGCGTATTTAGCAACGCGATCCATCACTTCTCACCGGGAGACACCTCCTCAACCACCCGGGTCGGCGGCGCGCTCAGCATGCCGTCTGCTGGCTCTCTCTGCTGGCCTGCCGGATTCCTCTTATACGACCCGGCACCCCAGGCCAGCCGCCAGGGGTGGCCCTACCCTAGACGACCGCTTGTGGAGCGGCACGAGCCGCCCGTCTAGAGTAGGGCCACCCCTGGCGGCTGGCCTGCGCTGTCGACCTGTGACGGGGAGCCAGCATACGGCATGACATGGGGCTACCGGTTTCAGTGTCAAAGTTTATCGGGCAGCATAGCCACTCATCTGCTATAATGTGCTAGAGATACACTTCATAGTGTCTATCCTTTTCTGCATTCAGTAGAACGAGGAGAAACATGGTCAAAGTTGCACTCATCGGGGCCGGGAGTGGGACGTTTGCTCTGAATGTGATTACCGATATTCTGGCCATCGATGGGCTGGATGATGGCACATTTGCCCTGGTTGACCTGGATACGCAGCGACTGGAATTGTCCCAGGCGGTGGCCGAACAGGTCATTCGGGCGGCGGGGAAACGCTGGACGGTGCAGGCGACAACCGACAGGCGCAGCATTCTCCCTGGCTGTGACTATGTGTTTAACATGATCGAGGTAGGAGGGCCGGAAAACACGCGGCTCGATTACGAGATTCCCCTGAAATATGGCGTCGAGCAGTGTATCGCCGATACCATCGGGCCGGGGGGCATTTTCAAGTACCTGCGCACGGCCCCGGCCTGGCTCGCCATCTGCCGCGACCTGGAGGAACTCTGCCCGCGGGCGCAGATCATCAACTATAGCAACCCGCTCTCCGCCATGACGCTCACCGCGCTGCGCGCAACCTCGCTGGCAGTGGTCGGACTCTGCCAGTCCACCATCCTGACGGCATATCAACTGGCCGATTATGTGGACGTGCCGTTTGAGGAGATGCGCTATCGCTGCGCGGGTATTAATCACCTCTCCTGGTTTGTCACCCTTGAGCATGATGGAGAGGACCTCTATCCCCGCCTGCGCAGAGCAGCCGAAGCGGCGGACATATACGAACAGGAACCTGTACGCTTCGACCTTATGCGCGCTTTCGGCTACTTCACAACCGAATCCAGCGGGCATACGTCCGAATACGTTCCCTACTTCCGCAAACGCAGGGATTTGATCGACCATTATGTTGGCATTCAGCCGGATTGCGTGGGTGGGGCGCGGGCGAGAAACTGGCCGCGCGAACGGGCCGAGCGCGAGGAGCGTCTGCGCGACTACCTGGAACGCGAGCGGCGGGGAGAGCGCGCCTTTTACCTGGAGCGCAGCCTGGATGCCGGTTCCTTCGTCGTCGAGGGCCACGCGCTGAACCGTCCCCGGATGATTCACGGCAACGTGCGTAATAGTGGCCTGATCGAAAATCTACCACGCGATGGCTGCGTGGAGGTAGCGTGCCTGGTGGACAGGAACGGCGTGCAGCCGCTCCATTTCGGTCCGCTGCCCGCGCCGCTCGCCGCGCTGGACTCCGCCCATATGGTTGTGCATGATTTGCTGGCGCAGGCCCTGCTCAACGAGGACCGCGAAGCGGCAGTACAGGCGCTGATGCTCGACCCGCTGACGGCGGCGGTCTGCTCCCTTTCTGAGATACGGCAGATGTTCGATGAAATGGCGGCGGCACAGCGAGACTACCTGCCGCACTTCATCAACCCGTAAGGAGATGCTATGGCAGATATTGTTCCCTATCTTGAGCGCATGCGCGCTCGCATTGAGCAGCCCGCAATGCAAGCGTCCTTCCAGGGCTTTGCCAGAACCATCCAGTTGACGTTTCCTGATTTGCAGCGCACGTTTGTGCTGAGCATTGCGCAGGATGGCAGCGCGTCGCTGGAGGAGAAGAGTATTCCCAATCCCGATATCACCGTCACCACCGGCAGCGATATCCTGGCCGGTATTCTTGATCGCAAGACAAACCCGGAGGTCGCGTTCATTACGCGCAAGCTCAAAGTTTCCGGCAAAATGGAGGATCTCCTGCGGTTGCAGAAGTTGTTATGAAGGAGTGAATGATGGATTCACTCGCGCCCCTCAAGAAGCTCACCGTGCGCGATCAACTTATCCTGAGCGTCTTCTGGTTTTCGCTCAACGCGCAGAGCGCGGCGCTGTTCCCGATAGTTATACCGTTGCAAATCCTGCTCTTCGTGCCAGCAGGGCAGGTCGGCAATGCACAGCAGGCGGTACTGCTCGGCTGGATTTCGGCAGTGGGCGCAATTTTCTCGCTCGTCATGCCCCCGCTCATCGGCATGCTCTCCGACAACACGCCGGGCGCATGGGGACGGCGCCGTCCCTATATCGCCGCCGGGGCCGCTCTGCTGGTGCTGAGCGCGTTGTTCCTGGCAACGGCTGATACTATCGCCGTCTTCGTCATGGCCTTAATTCTGAACCAGATTGGCAGCAACCTCGCCAACGCCACATATCAGGCCCTCATCCCCGATCGCGTTCCGAAGGAGCAGCGCGGCGCGGCCTCCGGCTATATGGGCTTGATGACCATTCTCGGCAACATCGGCTCGCTGGCGGTAGCGGGGCTGCTGCTCGGTGGGGTCAGCCTGGCCTCTGTAGGCGCGGCAGCCATCCGGCGCGGCGCAACACTCTTCTATATTTTGACCGCCGTCGCCCTGATTGTTGGTGCCCTGATTACCGTTCTCGGTGTGCATGAAACGCCATTTATGCCTGTTATGAGGGAGCCGTTATTAGAAGAAGGGGAAAGCGCGTGGTCGCGTTTCCGGCGTTGGTTTGCCCTCAACTGGCTCGCGCCCTGGCGCGAATATAACTTTGTCCTTGTCTTCCTCACCCATTTTGCCGTCATGATGGGGCTGACCCTGTTTATGACTTTCATCGAATACTATTTTGCCAACGTTGCCCACATCAGCAATTTTGTGCAGTCTACCGCGCTGGTTGCCCTGCTGGCGCTGGTCGGGGCCATTTGCAGCGCCTTTTTGCTCGGCGTTCTCTCAGACCGCACGAGGCGGACGCCGGTGGTCTGCTTCGCCACGCTCTGTATGGCGATGGCCTCCTTCGCCTTTGTCATCGCGCCGGGCAGTTTCCCGCTCTGGCTGCTGGGCATTCTCTTCGGCGTCGGTTACGGGGCCTATACCAGCGTCGACTGGGCGCTGGCCATTGACGCGCTGCCTTCTCTAAGCAGCGTGGGCAAGGATTTTGCGCTGTGGGGGACTTCAGGCAGCTTGCCGTCCATTCTCGCGCCCGCCCTGGGCGGCTTCGTCATCTACCTTGTCAGCCTCGCGGCCACCACCGCCCTCGGCTACCGCGTGGTCTTCGCAGTAGCCACCGCCTTCCTGCTCGCCGGGGCCGTGTTTATCCTGAAAGTTCGTCTGTGAGGGGCATGATGGCAAAGACGCGCATACTCCGGTTCCCCACAGGTTTTCTCCAGGGAACGGCCACTTCCTCGCATCAGTATGAGGGGGACAATACGAACAACCAGTGGTATCGCTGGGAGCAGCAGGGGCGCATTCGCACGGGCGAGGTCAGCGGGAAAGCAGCAAACTGGTGGGAACGGGCCGAAGATGCTGGAACACCTGGCCCGGCTCCATCGAGCCATCAGCGAGGGCGTCCCTGTGCGCGGCTATCTCCACTGGACGCTGCTCGACGATTTTGAATGGATGGATGGCTGGCACACCCATCTCGGTTTGTGCGCCGCGGACCGGACCGTGCAACGGGGCAGCGCACGCCCCGTCCCGGCGCCTTGCTGCTGGCCGAAATTAGCTGCGCCAATGCTATCAGCGCCGATATGGTCGAACGCTATTCACCCCGGCTGATGGAGAGAATCTTTTAGCCCCGGCACGGTCAAGATTCTCGACGAATGTCCGTAAATATGCGAAAATAACAGGAACCTGCAAACCTGTTGAGTGAAAGAGAGTGACGTTTTCTTATGTCCACAACACGAGATCGCCAACGCCCGCGAGAGGAACAGGCTGAGAGCGGCGCTGTTATCTCGACGGCTGGTCATTCGTTGCAGGGCTGGCTGTTGATTGTGCTGGTCTTTGTGGCGGGCGCGGCCTCGCTGGCCGTTGAGCTATCGGCTTCGCGCCTGCTCGCGCCATACTTCGGTACGTCTCTGTTCGTCTGGGCCAACCTGATCGGCCTGATCCTGCTCTACCTGACCATCGGCTACTATGTCGGCGGCCAGCTCGCCGACCGCAGGCCGCGACCCGCCTTCCTCTATACGCTGACCATCGTCGCGGCCTTCCTCATCGGCCTGATCCCGTTCATCTCGCGCCCGATTCTGGACTGGTCGCTGTCGGCCTTTGCCAGCGTCTCCATCAGCGTCTTTTACGGCTCGCTGGTCTCGGTGATTCTGCTTTTCGCGCTGCCGATGATTCTGCTGGGCTGTGTCTCGCCGTTTGCCATTCGCCTGCGTGTGGTGCAGGTGGGCCGGTCGGGCAGGATCGCCGGGCAGCTCTATGCTATCTCAACGGCGGGCAGCATCCTGGGGACGTTTCTGCCTGTCCTCTGGCTCATTCCCACCATCGGTACCTATCGCACCTTCTTCTGCTTCGCCGTCGCTCTGCTGCTCGTCTCCGTCCTCGGCCTGATCTGCTCGCGCTCGCCGGGCGGCAAAGACGTGGGGCCGGGGAACAACAACAGCAGCGGGAATGGGCAGCGCAGAGGGCATTTCAATAAAAATCTGCTCTCCATCCTGCTGCTCATCCCCATGTGGCTGGCTATCACGAGCATCCCGGGGCCGATTCGCCCTGCCAACGGCAGCAACGGCGCCGGGACGCTGATCGCAGAACGCGAGTCGGCCTACAACTATATACAGGTGGTGCGGGTTGGCAGCCAGATACAACTGGTGCTGAACGAGGGCGTGGGCATCCACTCCATCTATGACCCCCATGCCATCCTCACCGGTGGTCCCTGGGACTATTTCATGGTTGCGCCTCTTTTCAACAATCCGCCCTTCTCGCCGCAGCAGGTGAAGCGCGTCGCCATTCTCGGCCTCGGCGCAGGCACCATCGCCCGCGAGATGACGGCAGCCTACGGGCCAATCCCCATCGATGGCGTTGAGATTGACGGGGAAATTGTGCAGTTAGCGCGCCAGTATTTCGATATGAACGAACCGAACCTGCGCGTGATTGTGCAGGATGGTCGCTACTTCCTGCGCACAACCACGCAGCATTACGACGAAATTGCCGTTGATGCCTACCAGCAGCCCTACGTGCCGTTCCAGTTGACGACGGTGGAGTTTTTTCGTGAAGTGCGGGCGCACCTGACCTCAAGAGGCGTGGCAGTCATCAATGCCGGGCGTACAGCTACAGATTTTCGTCTTGTTGATACCCTTGCCGAGACCATGCGCGCCGTCTTTCCCAACGTCTATATTATAGACACCGGCTTTTACCGGAATAGCCTGGTCATCGGCACCAATCAGCCGACCAGCTTGATTAACTTCTGGAGCAATAGTGGCGCTTTGAGCAATCCTTTGCTCAAGACCATGACCACCTTCAGCATTAAAACAGGCAATTTGCGCGAAGAGCAAACGGCCCACGTCTACTACACCGACGACCGCGCCCCCGTCGAGCAGTTGATCGATGAGATCATTTTCGACGCGGTGCAGAACGGCAGGCGGTGATAATCACTAACGTAAGGAGTTAAGAAACATGCAAACGATTGATTTGAGCCATATGCGTGTGATCGATCTGTCACAGAACTGGGATATGCACACGCCGGGTTTTGCCACCTATGAAGGCCCCACCATCAAGTGGATCAAGCGCGTGGCCTTCGACAAGGTGGGCGGGCAGCATATTTCGTCCACGCTGCACGTCGGCACGCACCTGGATGCGCCCCTGCACTTTCTGACTAACGGGCAGGATATCGGCAGTATCCCGCTGAGCAAGCTGGTCGGGCCGGGGGTGGTGGTCGACCTGGAAGGCATGGGTATCGGCGATTACGATATATATACCTCGCAGCACTTCGAGGACTGGGAGCGCAAGACGGGCCTGCGCATCGAGCCGGGCGATATCGTAGTGGTACATACCGGCTACCACAGGTATTATCCGAGCAACTGGTATGGCGAATCGGAACCGGACGAGACGCGCTACTTCATCAAGCACCCGGGGCCGACGCGCGAATTTGTCAACTGGGTGCTGGAACGCAAAATTTCCTGGTTTGCCATCGATGCCGGTTCTATGGATCATCCCATGAACACGGTCATTCGCCAGGTGCGGCCCGATCTCGCGGCCAAAGCGGCGGCGAAGCTGGGCAAGCCACTGGAAGAGATCTGGCCCGCCGATGATCTGCAACTCATGCACTATGATATGTTCCCGCACGGCGTCTTTCACGTGGAGAACGCGGGCGGCATGATCGATGAAGTGCTTGACCAGCGTATCTGGGTCGGCTGCTTCCCCTGGAAGTTCAACGGCGGTGAGGCCGCCTTCTGCCGCCTCGTCGCCTTTGTGGGAGAATAAAAAGCTCTCTCAGCTGGAAGCATACAGGGTCAGCTCACCATTGCCTGTTTCCCTGTCCTCTGCCTCCCTAATGGCGGAAGTGGCGTTTGCCGGTGAAGATCATGGCGACGCCGTAGCGGTTGGCCATGCGGATGGCTTCGTCGTCGCGGATAGAGCCGCCGGGCTGGATGATGGCGGTGACGCCTGCTCTGGCGGCGGTCTCCACGCCATCGGGGAAGGGGAAGTAGGCATCGGAAGCCAGCACAGAGCCGCGCGCCCGCGCGCCCGCTTTCTCCACCGCCAGTTGCACGCTGGCGACGCGGTTCATCTGCCCCGCGCCAACACCGACGACCGCCAGCTTGTGCGCCAGCACGATGGCGTTGGATTTGACGTGGCGCACCGCCTTCCATGCGAAGAGCAGATCGGTCATCTCCTCCAGCGTCGGTTTGCGCTCGCTCATCACGGTGTAGTCAATTTCGCCTGTGCCGACGGAATCTGGCGTCTGGACGAGCAGGCCGCCGCTCACGCTGCGCACCTCCGGGCGGTCCGAGGCCAGGGCCGACGTGCCGGGCTTCGGCTCGATAGGGCAATGCGTTGCCAGCAGGCGGAGATTCTTTTTCGCGCGCAGGATGTCCAGCGCCTCCTGCGTGAAGTTGGGGGCGATGATGGCCTCGTAAAAAAGCTGCGAGATTTCCCGCGCCGTCGCCTCGTCAACTTTGCGATTGCTGCCGATGATTCCCCCGTAGGCCGAAATGGGGTCGCCGGCGTGCGCCTTCCTGTAGGCTTCGGCCAGCACATCATCGCAGGCCAGGCCGCAGGGATTGGTGTGCTTGATGATGGCGACCGTCGGCGCGGTGAAGCTGGCGACCGTTTCCAGGGCCGCGGAGAGGTCAAGCAGGTTGTTGTAAGAGAGTTCTTTGCCGTGCAGCACCTCGGCCCCCGCAACGGTCGGCGTCGATTGCGGGGTTGGCACGCCTCCCCAGCGATAGAAAGCCGCCTTCTGGTGCGGATTCTCCCCGTAGCGCAGAGGCTGGATCAGTTGCAGAGGCAGGGTCAGCTCGTCGGGAAAAAGCGTGGAAGAGGGGCCGCGCAGGTATTCGGCGATGGTGCTGTCGTAGAGCGCGGTATGCTGGAAGGCGATGGCGGCCAGGCGGCGGCGCGTTTCCAGACTGACCTCGCCCTGCTGCTCCCACTCCTGCATCACCGGCCCGTAATCCTGCGGGCGCACCAGCACAATCACATCCTCGAAATTCTTGGCCGCCGCGCGAATCAACGTCACGCCGCCGATATCGATCTGCTCCAGCGCCTCGTTCAGCGTCGTCGTTGGCTGCGCGATGGTTTCCGCGAAGGGGTAGAGGTTGACGGCGACAATATCGATAGGCTGGATATCGTGGCTGGCCAGCTCGTTCATGTGTTCGGGCAGATGCCGACGCGCCAGAATGCCGCCATAGATCGCCGGGTGCAGGGTCTTGACACGCCCGTTGAGAATTTCGGGAAACTGCGTCACCTTGCTCACCGGCTCCACTGCAACCCCGGCCTCCTGCAAAGCATAGCCGGTACCACTGGTCGAAAAAAGGGTCACTCCACGGGCCTGCAGTCGCTGTGCCAGCTCTACCAGCCCCTCACGGTTGGCCGCGCTCAGAATTGCTCGCATAAACCATCCTCCTCTGCTGATTTCCTCTCCGAAGGCGCAAATACATGCTCAGATGGGAAAAATATTCCTCAACCAGTATAACCGCAATGACTCTCTCATCGCAAGCAAGAGAGCATCTCATCCTGAGCGAAGGCTCTGAGACGGTTGAGATTTCTTAACCACAGGCTGGTACTTTCCTGCTAGATGTACGCTCAGATATCTGAAAAAAGGGAAAAAGGTATGGTAATATCGCAACCAGCAAGTATATACAAACTTATATCAAAAAGCTTCATATCAGACCACAACATCTCATTGTGGCTGCTTCTCTTAGAGAGACAACGGACGCGTTGTCTGCGAATGAAAACTACCAGCGCCGGGGAAATGGCAACGCGCAGGAGCCGGTTCAGGACAGGATGTTGCTATGATGACCGATAGTGCTGGCAGGCAGAAAACAGGGAACCGCCCGGCAGGCGCACAATCACTCGCGTGCCTGTGCGTTTCCTTACAGCGAGATGAGAAGAGCGAACAGGCGGAAACTGCGGGTTCGCTCACGAAGAGAAGGGGTGTATTGAGTATGCGCAAGCAAACACGTCGTTCGTTCAACTATGGTTACGGTGGGGGGCGCAAGCGCCGTTTTTCACCGCTGGCGCTGGTTGGTATCTGTGTGCCGCTGGTGCTGGCGCTGATCGCAGGAATCGTTTTTGTGCTGCCGCGCATGGGGTCGCATGCGGCGGCTGCCAATGGCGATTGCACGCTGATTGTCCCGGCCAACCCGCTCAGCGCGCAGGGGCTGGCAACGCCCTACCAGTTGGTTGCCACCAATCAGAACAACGGGCCATGCAACGAGGCGAATGCGAATCAAAGTGCCTTTGTGCAGGCGGCGGTCTTTGACCCGAACACCAGCAGTATTTCCGTGTATAACCCGCTGGTAGTTGACCAGGGAACAAAGCCGGCGGCGGCTCCCGTCGTGCCAACGCTGGCGGCCAATGCCGTTGTCGGTATCTGGTTTGGCTTCAACGGCAATAATCTGACACTGCGGGGGACCAATGGCAGCCTGCAACAGGGCCGCTGCGTCAACGGCATTCAGGGGTCGATCTTTGGTCAGTTCGCGTACTGCAATGCCCCGGCCTTCTTCCGCGCCGCCAACGCTGCCATTGCCGCCGGACATCTGACGCCGCCGCAGCTGGGGCGGGCAAAAGATGGCCTGA
>Ga0070739_10006275_pt1 | contig 13161 bp, 10 predicted proteins | sample Coa_R1_7_FD_66445 | JGI IMG/M metagenome (GOLD analysis project Ga0070739, IMG submission 66445) | Surface soil microbial communities from Centralia Pennsylvania, which are recovering from an underground coalmine fire - Coalmine... | ecosystem: Environmental > Terrestrial > Soil > Unclassified ... | reverse complement strand
AAGGACGACGAGACACCTGGCTCGGACGCGGTGGATTCTCGCTCAGCCCCTCCTTTTGGGGCGGCATACTTCCCATTATGGAGGCCGGGTGCAGTTCCGGGATGGCCTCTTCGAGACTTGGCACTCCGCCGAACGTCCGAGGCTAGCGGGCAGTACGCTAACCACCGCCACCCAAATGTCCGGGCCCAAATGTCCTATGTATTAGTCGGATTGTCACTCGTATCGCTGGTTGTGACGGTGGGTTTGCCGTGCCCTGTCGCGACGGATCGCGACCTGCGTCGCGATTCACCGCTGCAACGAGAGCAACGGCTCTCTCAAAAACTCGGAGGTTCACTCGTATGCGTCCCCGGAGTACGTCCCTAGCACTACACCTGCGATCCAAATCCTATGGCAAGCTGGCACTTTCTGCGCTGCTGATCGTTGGCGCACTAGGGCTCCTCATCGGAGGAGCATTCGCTACCTTCACGGACGAGGTACCGGCAGGGCCTCAGGCAATTACATCGGGCACGGTCAAGATTCAGACCGGTCCGACGAACGACGCCGCCACCGGCGCCACGAATATAGCCGCCGGCGACACCATCGCCCGCGAGATTGATCTTAACTCGACCGGCGCAACCCTCGCCGATCAAAAGATCACGCTTCAGTTCTCCGCGTCGCCTAGCTCGCTGCTTGACACAGACGCTACGAACGGGCTGCAGGTGGGCATCCAATCCTGCGCCACGCCCTGGACACGCACCGTAGTTGGGTCCCCACCGCCTCCCTTCACGTACACATGCTCGGGCGGCGCAACCACGGTCACGATCAATGGTGCGGCAACCGCTTCGGTCAGCTCCCTTGAGACCACCCCGGGCACACTCGGAAGCCTCAACTCCCTGACGCCCGGCGGGCATGACTACCTTGTCTACACCTTGACCCTTCCCTCGGGTGCGCCCGGTGACCTCTCAAAAGTGGCCGCTTGCTCTGGGACCCCCGGTGGCACGGCGACTACCGAAGATCTCCAGGGCTGCGCGTCAACGCTGACGTACACATTCCAGGCGACACAGCGCACCGCGGGCGGTCAGTAGGAGTCCGAACCCGTTATCCGGTACACATCCAAAGGGGCCGGCCACGCGCCGGCCCCTCGCCGGAAGCGACGAAGGAGTATGGAGCGTCCTCGCTGGGTGCATCTGTGGTTTCGGGGGTCGTCGAGTCGCTCGCCGAGCCTCAGGCCGGGGCGGGCTCGATGGACAGTGGGAGTGCTCGTTCCGCTGCTGGTGACGATGGGACTGCACGGCATGACAACTGCCCGCGCCAGCTTTGCCGATGGTCGATCCGCCGGCCCTGCGGCATTGGGCGCTGCGATCCTTGCCGCCGCCGCTCCCTCCACGGGCAACGCCGGCTGCAGTGGGGGGAACAGCCAGACCAACGTCTCGCTCTCGTGGACTGGCTCGTCCACGCTGGATGCGGATGGGAAATACCTCGTCGACACATACGTTGCACTGCGGTCCACATCCCAAGCCGGAACGTACTCCTCGGTGGGAGCAATGACCGGTCAGCCACCGGCGACAAGCTTCACCGACATCGACCCCACCGGCGCGGCCACACCCCAAGTGTTCGTCGGCAACCAGGGAACCCCAGCGGTCCATGCTGTGAACACTTCGACCCGGGTCGGCAGGTCAATTACCACAGGAACCGTGGGAACTGAGCCAAATGATCTGGCCGTCACCCCTGACGGCACCACCGTTGTTGCGGCCGAAGGCGCTTCACACCAGGTACAGGTCATCTCACTAAGCGGCGACACCGTTGTGAGGACAGTTGCAATTCCTGCCGTGGGATCAACCGCGTCTCGACCTGACGCTGTGGCCATAACTCCGGATGGCCTCACCGCCTACATCGTCGACGGCGCCAACAACCTCGTGTATCCGATCACCATATCGTCGGGCGTGCGCGGACCGGCGATCACCGTGGGAGGGCAGGGAGATCCGGGTGCCATAGCTATCACCCCCAACGGCGCAAAGGTGTATGTGGCGAACTTCTCCGGACACACGGTCTCCGACATCTCCACCTCGTCGAACACGGTCACCGGAACCCTCACCATTGGCTCGGGCACGACGGGAAAGCCAATCGCACTGGCGGCGACACCCAACTCCGCCCACGTCTATGCCGCCGATCAGGGAAACGGTCAGATCGACGACATCGCGACGTCGACGGATACCGTGGCGAAGACCATCACGGTCGGGAGCATGGTCGATGGGGATATCAGCGCCGGTGGTGACCCCAACATTCTCGCGATCACTCCCGATGGCTCGCGCCTCTACGAGGCGAATTTCACCGCAGGCACCGTCCTCGACATCGCCACCGCAACCGACACCGTCACCAGAACGATCACGATGCCCAACGGCCAGCTCAACAACTCGCCTGATCCCAACGCCTTGGCCATGACGCCGAACGGATGTCAGGTCTTTGTTGATGATTACAACAACAACCAGCTCGACGTCATCTCCACCGCCGACGACACCATCGTCGCGACGCCCACCATCGGACAGGTCGGCGATCCGGTCGGTCTGTCGGTCACGCCGGACAGCGCCTATGTGTACTGCGCCAACTTCTACGACAGCAGCGTATCAGTGGTGTCCACGGGGACCGATGCGGTGGTAGCGACACTGTCGTCGACGCAGGTCGGGTCGAACCCGTACGCCGTGCTCGCCACTTCGTCCCGCTATTGGTACGAGCTGGAAGCCGGCCACGCCGGCTGGCGGAGCGGCCCGAGCACTGCGGTGAGCGCGACCCTGGGTTGGAATCAAGGTGGCTGGCAGTAGTCACGTTCAAAGTAGCGAACTGAGTTAATCGGAGAAGGAGCGCACACATCGTGGCGACATTTCTATCAAGCACCAAACATCCTGCAGCCTCACCCCAGGCCCCTGTCGCGGTATCACTCCAGCAAGCATCGCGGGGATGGGTCCGAAGACTGACATCGGGGATCCTCACCGTGGTAGTGATTCTGATCGGTGTCTCCGGCATCGGAGTCCTGAGCCACAAGTGGAGCTTGGCAACCATTGACACTGGTTCAATGAGGCCCGCCCTCTCCCCGGGGGATGTCGCAATCCTGCGGCCTGAGCCACTTGCTCAGCTGAGAGTCGGCCAGATTGTCGCCTTTCACCCGCCTCATGAGGCGTCAGTCACCATCATTCACCGCATCGTGACACTGAGCCGTGAAAGCAGCGGGGTCGTGATCCAGACGAAGGGCGATGCGAACAACGCGCGCGACCAATGGAAGGCCTTTCTACCCGGTAGCACAGCCTGGGTCGAATGGGGCGCGATACCCAAACTCGGGTACGTCACGGTCATGGCCCAAATGGCGGGTGTCCGGTTCGCCATCCTGCTCGCACTTGTTGGCATAGCCGTCACCTGGGGCTGGCGCCAACTCTGGCCCGCCAAACCACGACTAGTCGAGAACGGCCATTCGATGTAACTGACATCCCAGAGCCGGTCTGACCTGCCAGGCATCCCTCGCTTCGCCCACGGCGTAACCTCACCGACCATCAGTACTTGCGCAGTGATGCCGGCAGCCGGCATGGGAACCTGTGGCGGAGCAGCACTTGGGAAGGTGATTAGGGAGCTTTCTAGCCGGTTACGGCCGGCTCGATCACCTGGGGATCTTCACCAATGGGTGTCGGCGTGCCGGTGGGTACAGGATGGGGCGGCTCGCCGGGCCCGCGGTGCGCGTTCACGATGGCGGTAAACTCCTCCCGATTGAGTGACTCTTCTTTCATCAGCGCCTGCGCTACGGCGTCGAGGGCCTGCCGATGTTCGGTCAAGATTGATCTGGCGCGCTCACGGGCCTCTTCCACCAATCTGCTCACGGCCAGGTCGATGCGTGCCGCCGTCTCGTCACTGTATTCCTTTTGTTCGAAGGGGTTGTAGGCTCCACCGTTGAGGGCGTCGTCGCCGGCGCCGCCCAGATAGGTCGGACCCACTTCCTCGGCCATACCGAGCTGCGTGACCATCGTCCTGGCGATGTGGGTCACCATCTGCAGGTCATTTTGAGCTCCGGATGTAATCTCGTCGCAGGCGATCTCTTCGGCCGCGCGCCCTCCCATGCCGACAGCCATGCGATTGATCAGGTAGTCGCGCCGGTAGTTGCGACGATCGTCGACGGGAAGAAACTGGGTGGCTCCAAGCGAGCGTCCACGCGGCGTGATGGTGATGCGGTTGACGGGATCGACGTTGGGAAGCATGAAGGCCACGAGGGCGTGGCCTCCCTCGTGAAACGCCACCAGGCGGCGCTCCTCCTCGATCATGAGCGGTGATCCTTCAAGCCCCAGGGTGATCCGGTCGAGTGCCAGGGTGAAGTCCCGCTGCGTCACCTGGCTTTCACCAGACCTGGCGGCGGACAGAGCCGCCTCATTGGCGAGGTTGGCAAGGTCGGCACCACTCATACCCGGCGTCATGCCCGCCAGCGCGGCGAGATCGACATCTGGCCCGAGTGGGATCTTGGCCGTGTGAATCTTCAGAATGGCCTCTCGCCCCTTGCGGTCGGGTGGATCAACGACCACCTGACGGTCAAAGCGGCCTGGTCGAAGCAACGCGCGATCGAGCACATCCGGCCGGTTGGTGGCGCCGAGGACGATAACGGCATCGTTGGGTTCGAAGCCATCCATCGAGACCAGCATCTGATTCAACGTCTGCTCGCGCTCGTCATTCGACCCACCTCCTACCGGGCCGCGGGCGCCTCGGTGTCCTCCTATGGCATCCATCTCGTCGATGAACACAATCGACGGGGCCGAGGCCTTCGCCCGCTCAAAAAGGTCACGGACCCGGCTGGCGCCCACTCCGACAAACAGTTCAACGAACTCGGTTGCGCTGATGGCGAGAAAGGGAACATTCGCCTCTCCGGCGACGGCTCGAGCGAGCAGCGTCTTGCCGGTACCAGGGGGACCAACCAGGAGGACCCCCTTCGGAATGCGGGCTCCCAGCCGGTGATATTTCGCCGGCTCCTTGAGGAAGTCGACGATCTCCCTAAGCTCCGCCTTGGCGGCGTCCACTCCGGCCACGTCGCCGAAGGTCGTGTGTGGGCGCTCCTCCGTGTAGAGCTTCCCGCGGCTCTGGCCAAACCCGAAAATGCCCTGGGTCTGGCTCCGAGCCGCGCGGGTGCCGTAGAGTATCAAACCCAGCAGCAGAAGCAACGGCAGCGAAGTAAACAGGTAGGACAGCAGCGTGACCCAGATGGGCGTGACCGAGGGGACGATCGATACGCGTACCCCATGCGATTCCAGGACGGCATTCGTCGGCGCCACGAGCTCAGGCAGCATTGGAGCGGTGTACCGCTTGTAGTGCGTCTTGCCAACCGTGAATGGACGCTTGAAATCGCCTGAGATGCCGTTCTCGCCCAGTGAGGCAGACTTGACGTTCCCGGCCTTGGCCTGACCGATCAGCTCGCTCTGTGTGATTCGTATCTGAGGTGACTGGCTCCTGAAGTTGTTGATCGCCTGCTCTGTATAAAAGAAGGCATTTACGAGTGCGAACGCGGCCAGGAGGATGAGATAGGTCCGCCCGGATATCCGAAAGCGCTGAGGAGGCGGGCGGTCTCCTCCGGAAGCGTCGTCTCGTCGCCCCGGAAGCTGCTGCCGGGGCGCCGGCGGCTGGCTCGCCGAGTCGCGGCTTTTGCGTACCGGGCTGCTGGGTTCGTTCATGTCCTAGCGTAGCCGCTCGACGCCGATCGGGCCAGTCTCGGTGGTCCGCTGGTCAGCCCCATCTTGGCCCTCTTGTTTCCGCCGATGGCCCGTCCATTTCCATGGAGTCGGCGATAATGGGCGACGAGATCAGCCGAGAAGGCCGGTAGAAATGAAGATACTGCTCGAAATCCTCATCTCGCTCTTCCTCCACCCCGTCGCCATGGTCTTGATGTGGATCAGTCTTGCCCGCCGGTCGGACATCAGCACGGTGCAGAAGGTGGTGTGGGTGATCGTGAGCCTTCTCTGGGGTTTGGGTCCAATCCTCTACGTGCTCGTGTCAGACGGCAGCCTCTGGTAGTAGAGCATCAGATCTGGGCCACGCTCTCTATTCCGCTCAAGCCATCCAACTCTCGAGACCACTTAATGGGGGTCATTTTCGTCGAGTAAGCCCGCCCATCGTCCGTGATCGCCCAGAGCTGATCGCCGACTCGGCAAAATCGTTCGACCATCCGGTCTGGCCAGGGAAGGTCCAGGCCTGCCGAAGCATCTCTCCAGTCGACACCGCCGTCGACGGACTCCAGGATCGTGCCGTTCATAGAGCTCACGCTGTCGGCATGACCGATGATCATGTGTTCGCTGTCGCTCGGGTCGACCCAGACCGCCCGACAATAGGTGCCGACGCGGCTCCCAGTCCAGGTGAGGCCGCCATCCAGGGAGCGATAGAGTCCCCCGCCGGTGGCGGCATATGCAAGGTCCTCCGACTGGTGGCCTCCCACGATCGAGTGGACGTCGGGGTGGATCTGGCCTTGCGGCGGCTCTGAGAATTCGGGCCGGCCGCTGCTTCCGGGGCACAGTGCCCAAGTGTCGCCGAGGTCATCCGACCGTAACGCGCCCCCGACCTCGACGGCGGCATACACGCGCCGCCCGTTCAGGGCGAAATCGCGAACACAACCCGCTTCCGCAGAGTACGGCAGAAACCAGCCGAATCGATCTCGCAGGCTCTCCACCTCGGGTCGCGCAGACCAGGTCACTCCGGCGTCGGACGAGATGAAGATGCCTGCCGGTTCCGTTCCGGCCAGCACCAGGTCCTCCGCTTCTGGATGCCAGGTCAGCCATCGAACGTGCGGGACTTTGAGCCCTTGCGAAGATGCAGCCCATGACCTACCACCATCCTCGGAGCGAAAGATGCCTTCTCGCGATCCCGCCAGGACCAACCTGTCACGAGCGACGACCTTCACTGAAGCTACTTGGAGACTGCAGGTGTCGGGGACGAAGCTGGAGACTCCTTCCGAACAGACGACTACGCCTCCGCTCGTCCCGACAACCATTTGTCCGCTGATGGGTCCCTCCGTCGAGTTCCAAGGATAGCTTTGACGGCGGCCTATCCGCCTGCGCTACCCATTTATCGGACACCTGCCCGATTCGTCAGAGTCGGGCCAGCAATTGGTTCAACGGGCGTGGTACCCGTTTCAGCTCGAGGGCTTCGACCAGCAAGCGGGCATAGCGGATCTTCCGATACGCGCCACTGCCCAAGAAGCGGTGCAGCTGAGCCTCGACCGTCTGCCCACGCCAGGGCAGCTGCTTCTGCAGCGTGTGGAACGAGGGAAGCTGGCCTTCGGACTCAATCACCTCCTCGACCGCTTGTGAGCCCAGTGCCCGTATCAGCTCGTCTTCAAGATCCATCACGCATGCATAGAATCCCAGCTCCTCCATCTCGCCTCGAGTCAAGGCAATCCCGACATCCGTAACTCCGACCTGCTCAAGACTCCTCCGGACCAGATTCTCCTCGCGAACATCGTACAGGCCGAAGACCCTCTGCCCCTGTGGGGGCCCGAGGGTCGCAAGCTGTCGACCTATCGCCTGCACTCCGCCCATCGGCACCACCGAAACTCCCTCGCCTTCGAGGTTTCGTCCGAGGCGCCGGCTCAGCGTCTCCAGCGCGATACGATCGCTCGTCCCCTCAACCAACACAACCGTGCGGGCCTCGACGGAAACAGTTTCGTCGGCACGAGTGTCGTCCACATCCCAAGTGTCACACTTGCGGGCATTTTTCCGCGCATCCAAGCCTCGCCGCGCTGCCGCACCTCGATAAACCTCGACAGAGGAGCAGCCGGAAGGCATCCCTCGCCGACCGTTGCGAGGCGGGCCGGAAGTTCTTCCATGACCCGCCTCGAAACTCGCCGGATTCAGCTAGCAGTGAGCGTCACGTCGTCGACGAAGAAGTCCGAAGGCAGCGATGAGTCCGTCTTGCCCTGGAAGTACACCTGGACCGATTGCCCTTTGTAAGAGGAGAGTGCAGATGTGACATCAAAGCTATATTGCACCCACCCGTTGGTGACGCTCGTGTTGCACTGCGTTTGCGTTGTCTTGATCGTGCCGCCGGACGACGTCCTCACTTTGCTATAGAAGTAGTCATAGCAAGGGCTCCCGGTGGCTTCCGAGGTGTCACTGTAGAGCCAGTAGGTGAGCGTGACCTTGGAGAAGCTCGAGGGCAGCGTCACCTTCTGCCAGATCTGGTCGTTGCAGCGGTTGTAGCCGCAGAGCCAGGCGCTGTACGAGCCCGTGTGCGGCCGTGTGGGATCGATGATCTGGTAGCCGCCGCTCGAGGACTCTGACCACGGACTCTGGCCGTTTTCGAATCCGCCATTCACGACCAGCTGTGACCCGCCGGGGTTGGTCGACGTTGGAGTGGGAGTCGGGGTTGTCGGAGTTGGGGTGGGCGTGGTCGGCGTCGGCGTCGGGGTGGTTGGTGTCGGCGTTGGAGTGGTCGGAGTCGGGGTGGTCGGTGTCGGGGTCGGGGAGGAGGCGCTCGAGCCGGCCACGTCTCGTGCCAGGTTCCACAGGTCGACCGATCCCCAGCCGGTCACCGCATCCCAACCACTGCCGGCGTTGTATGAGCCGTTGGTCCCCGAGGTTACGTCGTGAAACGGCGGATAAGACTGGGAGCTGCCTGCCAGCGAGTAGAGCGTGGGGTCCAGGAATCCAAGGGCCGGCTTGCTCTGAGCCGCCAGGTACTGATTGACCAGCGCCACCATGCCGGCCCAGCTCGGACTGGCCAGGCTGGTGCCGCCAAACTGTCCACACGAGGAGCTGGACCCGTAGCAGACCTCGGCTCCCGTGTTGGGATCGGCATCGGCAGCGATGTCCGGGTAGCCGCGCTTGCCGTTGGCCGCCAGTCCGCTGCCGGTTTGCCATGACGGGCGGGAGAAGATGTTGCTGTAGCCTCCTCCCGAGCCCTCAGGCGCTCCGCTATTGCACGTCGAACAATATGCCCACGCAGTCTCCCCCGGGTAGCCTCCGTTGACGCTGCCCGAAAAGCTCGTCCCTCCAACGCTGGTGACGTACGGGCTGCTTGTGGGGAAGTCCGGATACGGATCGGTGCCAATGCCATATCCCGTGGTATCGCACCAAGAGCCGTTGTCCCCGGAGGAGAAGAAGTAATTGTGGCCCGTCGCCGAGTTCGAGGCGAATACGCTTTCGGCCTGACTGGTGAAGGAATCGGAGGTTGACGAGGCCTCGCATCCCCCCCAGCTGTTGCTGATCTCCCGATTGTTGTTTGAGTCGGTGCCAGCCTGGTTCAGGGCATCGATAAGGCCCTGGTTGGTTGGATTGCCCCCCGAGGTCGGGGCCTCGTAGTAGTCGATGTTGGCTCCGGGCGCGAGGCCTCCGGAGTACTCGATGTCCATCCCCGCCTCGCCCTGGTCCGCCGTTGTCGTTCCACCATCAACCTTTATGACGTGCAGCCGACCGTCGGCGACGGTAGCGACGTTGGCTCCCGTTATCGAACCGAAGTGCTGCAATGTGGAGTCACTAGGCGGTACCGTCCAGAGGGTGATGCCGATGTGCTGCCCGGCGCCGGTATAGCCGGCGTTCCACAGAGAATTGACGTCGTAGGCGTTGGCCAGGTCCTGCGGATAGTATGGGGGCGAGTTGTCGGCGCTGCCGTTGCTCAGGATATGAAATCGCGGGAGGCTGTCGAGTCCCACGATTGACGTGACGATACCGGCAACCTGTGCGGGCACGCGAGGAGCCGCCGAGGGAGCGAAGAAGCGCACGTTGTGGCGCCCGACGCGGGCTCGGTAGCGCTGCAGCGAAACGTGCAGCATCCGCTCGACTCGGGCGGCCGATCCTCTGGCGTCGACGATCAGGTGGTTTGGATACGTGCGCGTGACCGTCAGCCGGTTGGCGCGAAGCCAGGCAATCACCGCCGCCTGCTGCTTCAGAGTGGGATTAAAGAGGCGGTTGGCTTGGGCCTGGGTGAGGTAGCGATGGTACCGCGGCCCGTTCGGATTATTGATGGCCGCCAGCGTCTGGTTGAGCCTCTGTCTTGAGCGAAGGCCGAGGCCGACCGCCAACCCGACGGTTGCGCTCTTGCTATAGACGCCGATTCGTGTCGCGTGGTGAGTCGCTACCACCGCCGGGACGGCGCCGGGCAGCGTCCTGGACCTCAGCGACGAGCGGCTCAAATGAGCGGCGGCCGCATTTGGAACGAGGTACCACAACACCAATCCAGCGACAGCCAGCAGGGCAAGAACAGCGCGTCGAGTCACACCAACCTCCTTGAGTGCATCAAGGCTGGGACCCGACCGAAGCCGTTAATGTCCAGCTTCGAAACACATGTCTTATTTAAGACGTACCACAGATCGTCGGTTTCGTAAATAGGCGAAATCGCAACGAAGGTGAAAAGTTCAAAGTTCAAAAAGTTCAAAGTCGAAAGTCGAAGGTCGAAAGGGGAAAGTCAAAAGTCAAAGGTCGAAAGTCGAGAGGGGTGGAGAGGCGGTTTCCCTTAGCTTCGCCGCCCTCCTGAAGCTGGCACGAAGTGCTCACGACGGTGGTAGGCTTAAGCCATTGGAGGGTTGGCTTCATGCGCATGGGATCCATCCTTCCGGGCGGCACGGCGCGAGAGCAGCTCGAGCAGGCGGTTCTGGCGGAAGAGGCCGGCTGGGAGGCATCTTCACCTGGGAGGGCGGCTACGGCATAGATCCGTGGTGTTTGCTGGCCGCCATCGCCGCGCGAGCTCAACGGGTCAGGCTTGGCAGGGTGCTGTCACCACTTCCAGGCTGAGGCCCTGGAAGCTGGCGAGTCAGGAGGCAACACTCGACCAGCTCTCCGACGGCCGCGCAATCGTCACCCTGGCGGTCGGCGCCCCCACACCAGACCTACCCGAGACCGGCGAGGAAACCGATCTTCGCCTCAGGGCCGAGAGGCTAGATGAGGGGATCGATCTGATGCGCCAGCTTTGGGCAGGCGAGCGGTCCTATGGAGGTAACACTACCAGTATGAAATCGAGATCGAGGACCAGCTTGCCGTTGGAAAACCTGTTCAAGAGCGCGTGTCTATCTGGGTTGTCGCCGTCCGGCCTCGCGCCAAATCCCTGGGGCGGGTGCTTCGTTGTGCCGGAGTGGTTCCCCAAGGTGCGGACGTAGATGATATTCGGGCGGTGCGGAGGTGGCTTGAGGAGCGCGTCGCATCTGCCGAACTCGACGTCTCGCTGAGGGCGAGACAACCGGGGCCACTGATGCCGGCGACAATCGCCGTTGGGGGCAGGCGGGATGCACCTGGTGGCTGGAAACGAACTGGGAGATGCCGCATCACTCGCAAGAGCGAATAACCGATGTCCGGAGGCGCCTCGGCGCTGGCCCTCCTCGCTAGCGCGAAGCGGCCGGCTGGAGAAGCGGCCCTTCACGGGCGACGGGTTCGTCCCTCATCAAACGCTTCATGGCGGGTCTAGCTCGCCCATCGCATGCGTGCCCGACCTCGGGGATAGGCGACAGGCTGCTTCGGATATGGCGAGCGCCTCGGCGGCGAGCCTGGTCGCCTTTCGCGCGTTTACCTTCCTGCCGCCCTCCAGGCTCAGCCTGGTCGCCATCGCGCCCACCCGCGTCATGACCTGAACGCCTTTCTCCGCCGTAGATTTGGCCTGCGGGTAGATAACGCCGAACGACGCGTCGCCCAGGCCGACGGCAAAGTGCCTGCCACCCGTGTCGGCCATGTCACCCATGTAGCTCTTCGCACCCTTGGCCGACTTCCACGCCCAGCTGTCCTCGTAAACCTCGAGGATTCCGGTATGGTCGGCGACGATCTGGCCGAAGAGCGGCACCAAGGGCCACTTGCCGATCGGGTAGCCGAGCTTCCGGGCCTCGGCGTTGTTCTCCCGCCGGTATTTCCCCTTGAGCGAGATATTGATCAAAAAGCCCCTCGTTCGACCGGACCTGAAGAGCTTCACATCCGGGGGCGGCTTACCTATGAAGTGTCGCGGATAGCCGGCGTAACGCACGCTGAGCCAGCGCGTGAACTTCCAGTGGGTGAACTGGTGGATCTCCGCGGGGGTCAGGTAAGCACGCTTGCCCGTCCAACATGCGGGAGCTCTGCCGGCGGCTCCGGTAGGCGCGACAGCGGTTGCGAGCAGGGCGGCGAGGGCGAGCAGGCCACCGGCCAAGACGGCGACGCGAGTGTTCAGCCGTTCCGCCGCCGAGGCCCGGGATGTTCCTGGAGGGATCACCCCTGCGTGGGCCCGTAGGCGACCGCGTTCGTCTCGGCCGTACTGCGATCGACGAAGGCCAGGAGCCATTAGCTCTTCTCAAGCAGGCCGCCGGTCGGGGTGGTGCGCGCCTGCCCCGCATCGACGATGACGGCCACGATCACCTCGCTTGGGTCGAGCGGGTCGTCGCTGACGAGGTACGCGGTTCCGACCTGAGATACGGTGGATGCCGACGTCATCCCCGCCGAAATGAGTGCCGAGCGCGCGGAGGCCAGCAGCGGCTGGGCTGCCGGCCTATCGGAGAGGCTGCGGTCGAGTGAACACAATGTGGGGTCTGTGCTCTGCGGGTACACCAGCGAGTAGCCGCTCGGCGTGCCGATTTCGCCGGGGAGATTCCAGGCGACCATAACGCCGCGGACATGGGAGTGCGGCCGGAGCGGGCGTATCCGCGCGTGGCCCAGGCCGGCCGCCGAGGAGGCGGCCGCCGAGGCGGTGACTCCGGACTGCGACACATAGTAGACGGGGTGCTGGCCGGTTCCACAGGGCGCGGTAGACACGCCTCCGATCGCACCTTTCGAGCGGCCCGGGGCGGCATGGTGCCTCCCGCGCCCCCCGCCGACGGCCCCCGTGGTTACCAGCATGCCGACGACCAGGACCGTCCCTGCGAGCGCCGCGACGCATGTCAGGGCGGGCTTGGCGCCGCGTCCCGCCAAGACAGGTAGGCGCCTCCGGCCTAAGGTTCCACGCCCTGTCGAGTTCATACTAGCCATAGCCGCCGTTGTTCCAGAAGTCAGAGCCGCCCTTGAGGATGTAGTACGGGGAATCGGCGCAGTCTGTGTTGAAACCCCAATCATGAAAGCCCTGGGACGGGTCCTCCCAGATGCCCGTGAGCGTTTCGCCGACGCCGCCGCCCATCCAGGCGCCGTCCTCGTTCACCTCGCCCTGCTGCAGGTTCAACTGCGGCGCCGACACCTGGTAGTCGTGAATGTCCATCGTAGCTGGCGTGACGTAGCCGAAGGCATCCCG